>JAAUXT010095080.1_pt1 | contig 19544 bp, 15 predicted proteins | sample 7278171 | NCBI WGS metagenome assembly JAAUXT01 (sample SAMN14350112, study PRJNA611818) | marine sediment metagenome | isolation source: surface marine sediment (1.8m) | place: French Polynesia: Moorea | collected 2018-08 | reverse complement strand
ATTTGCGGTTGGTGTGCGAGCAATCGAACAGATCTTGTGAAACAGACCGCAAATTTCCACTGCAAACAGTGGAGGCTCAAATTTGATGGTTCAGTCAGTTTCGGGTGGGTGAAAACTCAACCCGAAATTTGCGGTGCAATCGAATACGCCCCAAAAGAACGAAGAACTCATGCAAACACCTGAAGTGGTTCTCACCTTGATGTGCGCGTACATGCAGATGGAGAGCCAGTTGGTGAGGAACTTCTCGACGACCGACTCGGTGCGTCGCAGCATCAGCTTCGGATGCTTCTTCTCCACCGACCGGTCGATCAGTTCGTTCAGCAGAGCCTTCAAAATCCTGACGAAAAAGAAAAACGTTTGAAGAGACGAATCCATTTCACTTTTGTGCTCTTCAATGCGAATGAGCATTTTTCCATGTTCCTCACGTCTTACGGTTTGACGCCATTCCTGGTTTCAAGACGAACAAACCAGAACCACACACACACACACACACACACACCCTGCACACGCATCTCACACCACATACACCCAACGTACACACACCCCCAACACACACTCACGCACTCTCTTTCTCTCTCACACACATTTGTGGACGTTGCGGTGCATCGCGCGGCACTCCGCTGTGAGTACTCACTCGGTGGCGTACTCCATCTTGTCCATGAGCACGATCATGAGGAGGGACGCCACGATGGCGCGGTCGCGGATGCTGAAGTTCTTCTGCGACTCGAGGGTGCGGATGAAGATGATCAGGAACTGTTTGCTGTTGAGCAGCTGGTTGAACTGTTGCAGACCCTGCTCCAATCCGCCCATCTTCGTCAGACTCCCATTCATCTGTAGAAGACAGTGCAAATAATGGAAATATTGCCCACTTTTGGATCACTGCAGTTCTTCTCGACGTGGGTTCGTTCCTTCTGGCGAAGAACCTGAACCGGAAGTCACGAAGAGGAAGCAGAAGTCACGTGGTACTCACGTCCATGGTCGTGTGGAGCACGGGGTGGTCCTGGTGGCTCGGGAACAGCACCTTGAAGCTGTACTGCTTGTAGTCCCAGATCGGGATGCCGGTCATGCCCAGATCGCTCGTCACGTCCGACACTTCGGTCTGCAGCTCCGCGAACGCTGCGGGCAGGAGACAGGCAATGAGAACAACCCTCACACTGGTCACAGAGATGGTTTCTTCAAGGTTCCACGGTTTGCTTTCCGCTTTACATGTATGAAAGATATGCGCATTCAGGACTGGGGTTAAGATCTGTGGTCCCCAGACGCGCGAGTACTGTCCTCCAGTTTGGCGCCAAGGTTCCTCTTGATCTTGACATAATGTCTTTTGTCTCACATCTCTGGACAGACTGCTTTCACGGGACGCACCTTGTTTGCACTCGTTGCGCACGTTGCTCTCGAGCGCGTCGAGCTGCGCCTTCATCTTCTTGTATTGTCGCTCAGCGAGCGTGCTGCGGCGGCGACACACGATGAGGATGACGATGATGATGAGGATGAGCACCGACCCGCCCGCGATGATGCCGATGATGGCCGGCAGAGGGAAGTACACGCTCGGAGCCTGGTACTCCAATGCCCCCAACTCGTACACAAGGTTTCCGACAACAACCTGCAACACAGTTCTTTTTCTTGTACATGCAAACCTTTGTAAGCGAACGACTGATAGGTCCACTGATTGACAAGAGCAAACGAATACACAAGACCGGACGCATCAATGGAGACGCACCTTGACCATGGGGAGCGAGGCGTACGCCCCGTTGGCGGCGGCGGGCTGGTCCTCCGGGGGGACGCAGTACAACTTGTCTTCGTTCAGCGACTCGACGAGACACACGCCGGTCCCGATGGTCACCTGGAACTCGTGCATCTCCGCTGCGAAGTTCAGGTTCTCTCCCTGCGACGAGACAAATACGTTTGAAAAAGAGGGTGGTCTCAGGAAGGCGTTTTGCCCCCTCCCCCCAAAACACAAAGAGTAGTCTTCTCCTGGTCATCGAAGGGCAAATACACGACATCAACATGCTCAATTTCGTGCAGTCCCGCCAGAAAAGGATCGCAGCACGGCTTTATTCCCCCCTGCGAAATTCTCAACAAAACCCCGTCACTCTGCCACAGCGAGCTGGATGAACGACAGTGGCGTCTTCAGTGTCGCTCTCACCTCGAGAATGAGCGCCTCGCCCTTGTAGACGCGCTCACCGCCCTCGAACGGGTGGAAGACGGGGTCAGGGTACACGTGGAACGTCGACGAGACGTTCGGGAAGAAGACCTTGAGGTCCTGCACCGTCTTCACGTCGTCCATCTGGAAAGCGATCTGGTACTGGTTCTGGTTCGTTGCCTGAAACGGAAGTGTAAAGGTCAGCAATTATGGATCTGACAGTGCTGCGACATGGCCAGAAACTGCACGTGTTTCCTTTGCGGGCGAGCGTGTGTCTGTGTGTGCGTGTGTGTGTCGCTGTGTGGGCGTGTGTGTCATTGTGTGTGTGTGCTCCTGTGTGTGAGTGTGTGCGTGCGGGTCACACAACCGACCTGTCTGCGCCTGCGCGCGAGAGGCTCAATGAGCTGCGTGAGGCGCCCTCTCTCGGGCACGTTCGGCGTGGGACACGTCATCTCAGTCTTCGACCCCTCCTTCACCGAGCAGTCCTGCGACACACAACAGAACAAGATGTCTTCAGAGTTTCAATGGGACAGAAGATGCGAACAATATGTTGAACGAAAATACGCGGTGGGATTCCTTTTGCCACAGGTGCGGTAAACGGACACTCACGGTCATGTTGGAGCGGTACATCTTGTCCTTGTCCATGTAGTACATCCTGGGCGTCTGCACGATGTCGAACGCGGTGCCCTTGACGGTGACGACGCGGCCGCCGCTGTGGAAGGACTTGAGCGGAAGGATCTGCGTCACGGTCGGGTTCGGCCGGAAACGGAAGACGTTGTTCATCGAGCGCTGCGCCTGCGTGTCGAAGCGCACCGTCACCATGTCCGTCTCGAGCTGCCGCGTCACGGCCCGCGTGCGACACACCAGCACGTCGTCCGTCGACTTGGCTCTGAAGTAGGCAGATCGGAGAAACATAATACCGCGCACTTTTCCTGGTTCTGAATTGACCTTTTGACAAGGACGGTTCCAAGGCCTTGAAGCTACAATTTGGTGCCATGTTTCGCGGCACGCTGCAGAGTCCAAGACACTGGATCAACACACGAAGCGGCGCACCTGTCGACGTCGCAGGGGTGTCGGTCGAGCGTCACCTCGATGTTGGCGCCCGTGTCGAGCTTGGCGCCGCGGATAGACAGCTCGGTGCCACCCGCGATCGGACCCACGTCCGGGGACATGCTCACGATGCTCGGGTCCTGCGCGAGGGCAGAGAGAGACAGTGAAAGATTGCGTCACGGGATTCACAAACAAGGGCTGCGGTCCCAGCCCCAGGGTGAGTCCCATCTGCTTCGGCGTCACAGCTCGACGCCATGTCGGGACGCCACGGAGTGGGTGCGTTCGCTTCGAAGCAAATGTGCTGAATGTGAATCAAGTTGCATTTCCTGCCAAAATGTTACAGCAGGACTGCAGCGGAAACAGCCATTACACAAAAGGACGCAATAAATAAAAGTTTAAAGCAAGAAGACCTCGGGCTGCTTTTTGTACGTCTCAAAAATTTTACAAAAAATCCGTTCACGTAAAGAGAGGTGAAAAACGGGGGAACTAACAGATCAAATTGAAAACACTGACAAAAAGCGACATGCAAGGGAGAAGAAAACAGAGCTACAACTCGAAGAAGGAGAATCAAGTTGCTCAAAAGTCGCGACGAAACGCCTCAAAATTTTCAGACCACTCAACTATGGTCAACATTCATGTGGACAGGTGCTTACAAAATACGGTGGATGAAAGCAAAGACAGGTGAACACGTACGTACGAAAATATTGCGAAAACACGTTGCGAAACATCAAGAAAAGGGCGGGAACTGCAGACAATTGAAACTTTCTGCAGGGAAACGCAGCAGCCTGTAGAATCAGTATAAATGCCAAAAAGCCACTACCACAGAGCTACGATAGTGCTGTATGAATAAGTGCTGTAACAAAGGTGGTGTAGCAGCTTATGCTCTGGAGACAGGACAGACAGATCCATGTCCATACTCACTCGGAAGACAAATTTCTCTTGCCACTGTATGGAACGGGTACCTCTAACGGTAACGCGTATTGGCACAGCCTGATCTGGCATACCCATGTAGCTAACCTCACAGACAATCCTGTGCAGAAAAATTACAAATCCAGTTCAAATAAGGTTGCAGTCTATCGCAGAGTGCGCCGCTGAAGGGATCGCGCGCGTTTCCCGAGAACCCTCTTGAGTTGCAAAATGTGGTGTGAACTTGAACAACAAACCCTTTGTGAAAAATTTTCGACTCCCTCTTTTAAATTTTTTTTCCCGACGCCAGGCTTCTGACTAGAAAGACGGACGAACCCACTTCAGCGGCGCACGGTTCAACATTTTCATCAACTTACTTTGTAGAGAAAAGGGTCGGGCCAGGTGATGGACGTGTTGCCTATAGTAACGACTAGAGATCCGCTCGAGCCGGTCACTGAGCTGTCTAAGCCTTTAGTGCTGCAAACTATCCTATGTACAACCAATCAAACACTCGTCAGGCGGTTATCATCGGTCCGCGCGAATCATCGTCTGAGCGAACTCACAGAGGGCCACGTTGTGATATGTGTGGTGACTTCACGGTGTTGCAAACGGTGGAAACATTCAGGACAAAAATATTTTGACTTTGGCGGCTTTTGACTTTTTTGATCGATTTTGACCGACGGTAGTACGAGTCAATCTGCGAAACAAGCGACACCGCAAAAATTTCGAGGATGTTCTGTCGTTGCGTTGTCCTGTAATTTTGTAATCTGGGCTGTGACCTGAGAGTACGCGTACTTTTTGGAGATGTCGTAGCTAACGACGGAGCAGACGCCCTGCCCGACGGTGACGGCGTTCTCCACCTGGCGCTGCGCCGACCCCAGGTTGGTGCCCTCGATCGTGATGTGCGTGCCGCCCTCTACCGGCCCGTTCAGCGGGTACACCTGCAGTGGACAGACGCAGTGGTCCTTCAGCCAAGTTCGCGAACGCAGTTTTCTTGACAACATAATCAGACGCAGAACTTGCACACGATACATGTCTGTGTTGGTTTCGGCTGGCGACGTGTGTTGAGTAAGTACTGACTTCTTTGAAGACGACGGAAATTTAGTTTCTCAGCTCTGAGTAGTGGCGTGTGTGTGTGTGTGTGTGTGTGTAAATGTCTGTGACTTCAGTGTGTGTGTGTTGTGTGTGTGTGTGTTGCTCACACTGGTGAGGGTGGGCTCGGGACACGTGGACGACGGCGCGGCGCAGTTGTACTGACACGAAAGGCCGCACCACGCGCAGCGGAACTTGCGCCTCGTCGTCGCGACGCTGACGCAGATGCTGCAGTCCGGACCCATGACGCCGCACTTGTACGCCGTCACTGCAGAGAAAAGAGCCCCTGTCAGTGGTGGTCCCTCGCTGCGTACAACTGTTGGAAGTCAGCACTGGAATGAGCAGAAGCGACCCACCTTCGGTGGCAAAGTCATCGTCCACCAGGTACGTCCCGTTCCACACGACCTCCAGGTTCACCTTCTTCACCTCGTCTGTGGTCGACGTGTACGTGTACTACAGAGGAGAACAAGAGTTCATTCCTTCTTTAAAATTCACTTGTTACCGTTGTTTGGTCAAGCTATTCTGTGTCTAGCTGTTCAAATGCAACGAGAACATTGGCGAACATTTGGGGCTCTATCCACAGTCAAGATCCCCCCGACGCCCCACAAAATCTTCCTCAAAAGTTAGTTTCAAAGAAATTATTGGCTCCGCAACGAGTGGACTCCTTGTCGCATCCCCTTCCCCGCCCCGGGTCAGCTGCGGTGGAGCGCCCCACCCTGCCCTGCCCCACCCCGCCCCGCCCCGCCTCACCTCGTGCGCCTCGCACTCGAGCAGGCTCTCGCTGCGCCGCACGGCCGGGACCCGCGTCGGAGGCGTGTGCAGGTGCACCAGACACTCGAACCCCTTCTCGCCCCTGTTCGTCTGCAAGACAACAGTCAGAGAGTCAACCGCTGCTTCCGCCCAAATTTAATCTGCGCCCTAGAATATCTTCTGATTCAACAGGAAAAACTATAGTTTGAAAGTATAATCCTTGAAGCGGAACTTGTTTTGAACGTGACTATCCCTTGTGTCTTTTTCCAGGAAAATGCAGTCGGTGGCGTTCGGACCTCGGAGCCCACGACTCACCCTGATGTTGGGCAGGTTGCGCGCGTCGATGCGGATCGGGACGCTGTGTCCGACGGGGATGAGGATCTCGTTCTGGTCCGTGTTGTGCACGAGCCGCGGACAGTTCTGAAACAGAGACGCGCAGTGGAGACGCTGCCGGCGAGTCAACAGGGGTGACAAAGCGATTCCATGTTCACTGAAAATTTTGTGTTCTTTTTGTGACAGGCGAATCGCCCTGTTGATTGAAAACCAATCGGCATTGATATTGCTCTTGACCATGGAGCTAAACAACACGGAGCCAAAGAATCTTCAAATCAAGTAAACAAGGAAAAACAACACTCTACCACATCATGCAAATGCAAAGACAGCTAACGCGCAAAATGCAGCCTTGGACACATGACAACAGAGTCGTGCAGAAAAGTTACTTACCATGTTCCTCACTTCCGAACGACTCGAGAGCGCAACGTCATATGAACGTACGTACCTCTTCGCGACAACCCTGCCTTGATCCTCCCCATCTCAATGAACTTGCGCTGGCCTCCGTCTCAGAAAGATTTGACCAGGTGAGGGATTCTTACGCTTTTGATGTTGATTCTCTCGGAGACGGCGGTCTCGCACCCCGTCACGTAGTCGTTGCAGTTGTTATCGCGGAGGCACCAGAGGCATTGCCACCGAGACTCGCTGCACAACGTGCACCTGCTCACGAGCGCGAGGGGAGCGAGGGCGGGCAGAGAAAAAGCAAAACCAGTGGGTGTAAATACAAACATGCAAAATGATCTTCAAAATGCAACTAAAAAGCATGCAGGGTGCAGACAACAATGGAATGGTTCCGTTTCTGAAAGGGAACATCATTCATTGCCACTTGCGTCGTGAGCGTTGCTGCTGCTGCTGCGGCTGCTCCATCCATCCAGGTATTCACGTCATGCAGCACAACACGGATGCACATGCAAATGCGTTTTGTAAGCCGCAAACTCCGGAACTCAGAAAGTTCTTTGTTGACCTCAGAATTTGTTTGACAGTTTCAATCACGAAGCGATGTTTTTGGCAGAGGTTGCGGGCCACATCATGAACTTCCGGTGATTCTGGAGTCTGTGGTACAAACACGAACAACAACGAAGCACAACAGCAACTCTGAACCCAATACGCATGCGTCCAGTGCCACGCATGAGCACTCTGTTGTACCTTCGCATCGTTATAGATCTCGGACCCGGCGGTGGGGCAGGAGGTACTGACGTCCTGACACACGTTGTTCCTCAGGCACCAGTTGCACGCGAACTTGGACGATGCACAGGATGTGCAGCTGCAACGGGTTCAGCAGTGGGACGCGTCAAACCTCTGAGGACTCGACACCAGGGGTTCAGACAGGGATGTAGGTACGCCTTGCGCGTTCCACTTGGTGAGCTTCACAAAAGGGAGTTTTTTTTTCCTTTGTGGTGCTTGGATGCACGCCATTCAAATTGCAACTGACTTGCGGATCTCAATCTTTGTTGCCGGACACTGGAGCCCGTCCACGTCAAACTGCACATGTTCCGCTCGCGTTTGGTGTGACATATCACAAATTTATTCGTCCCCCTCCCCACACTGACGCGGTGCCTGGTGCACCACAAAACCGAAAGGAAAGTCAAAACTCACGATCTGTGGACGGTGCAGTCGAAGAAGGTGATGGGTTTCTCGACGAAGCGAACCCCGGTCTCCACAGACTTGATGGCGAACGTCGCGTTGATGTGATCTGAGGTCAAGAACGAGCGCGTTGTGTCGGGGTCATTTCCGCACAGCTTCGGCTTTCATTTCACAGACACGTTCGGTTGCTTCAACCACTAAGTTCTCTGATTCTCTCTTGTTTTGGCCACAAAATCGAGCCGAGAAAACTTTGGATCACTGTGAAAAGTTCTTGGAACTAAAGCTACACAAAAAGCAGGGCTCAACCAGAGAAAACAAATTCGAAGCCGGATGCAATGAAACATTTCCCAGAGGAGGGGCGGAAGACGGCGCCGCTGGACCCGCGCGACTCACCGCTGTCGGCGGCGAGCGTCGGGAGGTGCTCCCGCGACGGCGTCGTGCACGTGATGATGTCGCCGCCGGCGCCCGTGATGTAGTCGACGCCGACCTCGACGTCGTTGAAGACGCACTTGTACTGATCCTTATTGCCCGGAGGCAAACTTTGGATCGTGATCGAGATCTACGGGACGAGCGAGGCATTTCTTGCATTTCCTGACCAGTGGGGAAAAGGCGGGTTCCATTTTGCAACGGACCAAACAAGCAACACCTTGAATCGGATTGACAAAAAATTTGATTCGTGCAACACGGCGCAGCACTGCACTGGTTATGACATCATTGGGACCAACTTTGGTGATTTCGTTCCATTTGTATCCGTGAATTTTGTTTTCTACTCCTGGGTGACAAACAGAAGATTTTCACGAGTAGGATTAGGGCGGGCCCTTGTACATCTTTCATCCAATGCGAAAGGACCCAGGAATCCCGGAAGGTTTGGGTCTCTCAATTTTTTCTTGTGTTCAACGAATGTCCGAAACTGAACAACTGACTCTCACAGCTTCAACTGGAAGGACTTTTGATGACTCAATGATGTCAACTGAGTGGACTGCGCTGTGATATCGGCTGTCGGTTGTGCAAAGGTGTTGCTTGTCCTTTGTGTAAATTTCCGTGACTTGATCAAGAATACGTGTTTGTGCTTCACAGTCACGAGCTGAATGCTGCGCATTAAACCTTTCAGCAGAAAATGCGGCGTGTGAAGTTGGGCTACAGCGCGCACTTTTCCGGTTATTTCTCCATTCACATCTCTTTTGTACTTTCTCATTCACAGTAAAGCAAAGATCCAACAGAAAATTTTGACAAGCCAAACATGACACGTTCTTCTGTGAGAAATTTTGAGATTCACCCCATTTTTAAAATTCTTTGAAAATTCAACTTTGGCTTTGCTGAAGTTACGTGTGGCACACACAAAAAGTTTTCAACACAGCGAATCCAGTGCCTGTTCTGATCTGTTTCGACACCACAGATTCTACTCCAATGGATTCTTGCCCAATCACACAACTTCTCTTGATCAAAGGTTGAGAAAAGTTGTGTGATCTCACAGGAACCATCCTGTGTGAGAACCCTGTCATCAAGAAACCAAAGAACATGGCTGGAGGACCTTGACGGTGACCACACCCATGTGGACACATGTCCGTGTCGGTGGCGATGGTGGTGTTGGGTACTGTTAGTTTCCCAGGGTTGGGGGGTCGTAGAAACGCAGTGCACTGGATTCGCTGCACACATCGGAAGGCCCTGGCGATCCCGGACTTACAGAGATGGGTTTAGTAAGCGTGACCCGGTCGTGATAGGTTACAACATCCAGACACTCCCACGAGCGGTGAGACAGCCAGCGCTGGAAGTCCTCCCCATTCTCACACTCACTCTTCCGCGAGCACCTAGAGCAAAAAGAAGATCCACATGCAATGCTCCCGAGTCCAGAACCACAGCAGCGGCGGCCGCCCAAGCTTCGGGTGCGTGCACGTCCAGGGAGGCTGGGACAACAGAGGGACGTGGGCGTGAGCCTGCAGTCCTGGGTCCCTCCACGTTCAAGAGAACCTCGGAGGATCCAAATTTACCTCTGCTGTTGTTCAAAGGAAACACTTCTCATGCAGACTTCCTGGGACACAGGACACAGCAGATTCACGCTTAGTTTCCTCTCTGTTGCAGTCACCTCCTTGTTATGTACAGTGCGCACTTTCTCCGCTTGTTTGCCCCATGTACTTACAGGAGAAGGGTTCGTCAGGGTCACAGTTCTCTCGAACTCTGTGACAGCCAGACATGACTGCTGTTCGCTCAGATCTATGTACGACAGCCATCTGGACACGTCGTTTGCGTTTTCGCACTCGTGTTTCCTTGTGCATCTGTACGTGCAGATTCATATCAAACATTTGCTCAAGGAGCGCACTCAAATTTGACCGTTTCGTATTTTAAATCCTACTTCTCATAACGTCTGCTGTATTCAACACAGAAAACAGGGAAATGAACATTTCTCAGAACTTTACACATGAACATTTTCAAGAAAAACATGAAATGAAAAACATGCGTGATTAAGTTGGATGTGAACACGTTAGCCCGGTATAATGTGGGGGCGTGAGTCGTGCGCTTTTATTCCAATTTTAATTGAATCTCATGCAGCAGCCTCAGGTTACACTACATTAGACTCCAATGAGTTCGCGCGCAATCAAATCATTTCAGGTCAGTTCGCGCTGCTGCCGAATGTGAAACTCACGCACTCGTGAACGACCAACGGAAAAATGGGCAGAAACGAAAAGCAAGAAATGTATCTTTCCACGAGAAAAGAAGACTTGAACAAATTAGGGCAGAGGCATCTGAAAACCTCAAATTACAAACACACGCTTGAGAGCAAATTTTCTACAACGGGCATCGAGAAGGCACAAAGGTCCTGGAGATCATTGCTTTGAAACGCGTAGCGACAATTTTGAAACGATAAACAACCACAAGTATGAGAGGGAAAAAGAAACCACAAAAGGTGGGTGGAAAGAGAAGATGGAAAATTGTGGACAATACCTATTTTCCAGGGAGCACCAGCCACAGTAGGGGTCCTGGGATTCCTTGCACTCACTGCACGTCGTAAACTTGTCACACTCAGACACGCGGATTCGGTAAACCTGTATCGCACAAAAGGTTAGCAAAACAAGTTGTCATTAGTGGATTAATTCAACAATTAATGCAATAAGGGTTGCCAAACACTAGTGAAGCGTTTGTGTTTGCCCCGGGGGACAACGACCTTGGTCAGTTTTCTGTTCCAAAGAGTTCATTTTTGTTGTTGAGGGCGCGCACGGACCTGGCTTGTTTGGGGCACCGGGTCCTGTGAATGTTCGTGCCATACGTAGATGAACCCCCATTGAGAATGTCTCAAACCTGAGTCACAAGAGACGAACAGAATGCTGACCAAGAAATCGCGCGAGAAGCCATTCCTGTGACACACTCTCACACAGAGTTCGATCTCACCCAAAATGCCGGAAACTGAAGCCGAACTTTCGAATGAAATGTTGTGCTTGTTGAAAGCACAGATTAAAGACAGTGAAAATTTTGGTCTTGTTGGCAGTTGGGGATGAGATCGTGGTCCCTGCGGTCGGTGAGTTCTGCGGGTGCGTGCTCGCATGCCGGTCGGTCGGTCGGTACCTGCGCTCGAGGGAGCACCAGCCGCAGTGCGGGTCCCCCGCCCCGCGACACTCGTCGCACGTCGAGAGCTTTTCGCACTCGGACACCCGCGCTTTGTATATCTGGGAAGGCACATCGATATCGTTTCAGCCTGGAATCGTACTGGTCGCTTCAGACATCGTTGGCAAGAGATCAGAGCGTCGGTCGATCGCCGACACAGATCTCACGAAAACGGATGACCCTTCATTCCGAAGAGAACGCTGTTCGTCGTTGGGCGTCACGAGTTTTTGAAAGATTTTCCGTTTCTTGTTTGATACGTTTCTTCCAGGCACCGAATTTCATTCAAAACACACACGTACACATGATTGCCAGCCTTCATTAGAAACACTTAATTATCCAGGACAAGGAAAGCTAATTAAAGACTGACTGAGAAAATGTGCTCGCCTCTCAGCTTCTAAATTTCCCTGTTAAGAATCGCATCTTTCTCGTGCAGATACCGTTAATTATGAGCGTAATGACTCGGAAATGGATTGCTTTATGCGGCGCTGAGCTAATGGAGCAGTTTTGGAGCGGGAGGAGGAGGGAAGCTGTGTGTGAATGAGTGATGAGCGGCTTATAAATGCGAGTCACAGTCTCAACAACGTGTGAGACGCAACAGTTCCGCTGGGACGCGACAAGATCCAATTTGGATGAGTTTTTTCTCTGGGAGGCGCGGGGGAGGAAGATATGGAGCTTAGTTTTTCATGAAAGAATTTTTTCCACCAAATCAGGTTCTTGGGAATTGCTTGCTGTTTTTTTTTTCTGGTGACACAATTTGGAAACTTTTCCTCGGAGCTTTGGAGTGAAAGGCCACCATTGCTGGGTGGACTGCTGTTTTCTGCTTTGCACATATACTTTTCGATGGACTAAGACGTGGCATCGTAAAGGAACGAGGCGACAAGATGGACTCCAGCCAAGTCAAGTGTCAAGTTCAGAGGCGATTCTCGACTTCGGAAGCGACGTGCCGTGAACTGAACGGGAGAAGGGAGACAGGATTCCGCCGTTTTCTCCTGGTGACGTCTTGGCTTCCCACTCAAAGACCCAACCCCTGCAATTCGACTCTTCATTCGGAGGCCAGCAGCGCGTTCCAGAAGTGCCAGCCCCATTAAGGGCTCCGGCTTCATTTGGTGCCGGCCTCAATCAATGAAGCGTCTTCGGCGGCGCCTGCTTCGTGACCCGGATTGGGCGGGAACCAGGCAATTTGTGCGGCCTTCATCGCGCCCGAATCGATCTCTCACACCTGACTGGTCCCCGTCTACTTGCACAACCAATCAACTGGAATAATCACTTTCCATTTGGATAACCTTTGGCTGCGTAATGAAATGAGATCAATTTCTCAAAGTTGTTTTCCCCTTCCGCCACTGCAACTTCTGATCTTTTCTGCAAACAGGGAAATTGTTGCAAACGGCGTTTCTTGTTGGAAGAAAATGTTTTCACAACGGATTTCACCAAAGACTAAATTCAATTATGGAGGTTCTTTGAAGAACGAGGCTCCACTGCCTCAAGTTAAGTCTATTTGAAATGACACTTGGGTTTGATGATGTCAGCACAAGTTTCAGAAATGCGTATTTTCGTCAGATTCAAGTTGTGAGTTCCTTGAAGTTTAACTCCAGTCACTGTTTGTTTTCCACCTGTGCTCAAAAAGACAGCGTCTCCTGGACTACGTGAACTGGGCCCTTTGGTGCTTGATTCACATCTTCGCCTCTCTTCGTTTGCGCACAGTCGAACGCCGCCAACCCAACGCAATCACCTGAGCGCATGACGTACCATTCTGTCGGTGATGGCGTAGAGGTGTTGGTGCGTCGCGTCGAAGCTCATGTCGGGGAGGACGGCGGCCGTCGCGTCCGCCAGCTGCACCTGACTGTACTCCTGAGCCTGGCTGTTCACCAGCACCTGCAGACACAAACAGACCCATTGAGAAAACTGGCGTTTCTTGTCACTTGGAGGGGCCCCGAGATCAAAGTGAGGAGTTTGATGAATCTTGTCTTTGTGGATTCCCAAGTATTTTTGGTGACGGTTTGATAACGTTGGCTCGCAATTTGAAACATTCGCTGAGTGTGGGCGATGAAACACAGTCTCTGAAGCGTTTCCGCGGTTTTGTGGGTTCTCTGGTGCAACTCTGACTGACTCAGCGACACTTCCTGTGTCTTCACCGCTTGTTTTTCAGCTTTTCATTCATGCAAACACATCAGGTGCAACCCGTTCCGTCCCCCGCAACATCTCCCTGTACAATGATATCCCACATTTTCCCATGCAGTGTCTTTACAAACTTTCAACCCCCAAATATTTTGGTCCTTTGTATGAATTTTGAGGAATTTGTCGAGAAGCGCTGGTTGGTTTTCAAATGCGTGTTTCTGTTTCATTGTTTGCACTTGGTGAATATCCTAGTTCTTCGTGTGTTCCTCATGGCATGCGCTACATTCACCACTCCCTCTGCGTCGGACTACAAATCTACATCCCACTCCTGCCAAGACCCAAATGTCTTTATCCTGTACCTTGACAACTGTAGCCTTACTGGTGCCAAGAAAAGCCACTGTGCTGTCGTGAACAACGTCACTCACAATGCCAGAAATGCAGTAATCGTGCGATTCCATGATCGCCGCGCTTTCGATGGGTTCGACCCCATCCATGTACACATTTTGCTCGAACAGTGGGTTTTCAAGGCTGGCCAGGCTACAGAACGTGTCCATGTCAGGAACAATCTGGGTAAGGTTCGGTATCTGGAACAAGAAACGCGGAACATGTCAACATCACAGGACGGTAGAGTTTAAACAGGCTGAGCAAACACACAGATTTGATTTGTCATGGCAAATAGCACGAGTTTCAACTTCCTTCAATTTAGTTCAGTTTCAAACTCAAATCGCACGAACTGGAAGAATCCTCTGTGTTGAATGTGCACAGAGACATGTTTGTCTCTTTTGAACACAAATGACGAGATGTATCAAGGAAGCTGCTGTTCTCAACTTTCTGATGCTCAGTTGCCATGGAATCAAACTGTTGAGTCTTCTCAGCCAGCGCCGTCGCAACACAATACCTTTCTCAGGTAACCATTGCTGGTGCCTAGAAACGCGACCGTGTCGTCATTGACGACCTCGGTCGCTATGGCGGTGACGCGGTAGCCGCGGGTCACGCGGATGGAGCGCGCCGACACCGGCATGTTGCCGTCGACCGGGTGGTTGTAGCCGAGCAGGTCCTCGTCCTCGATGCCGCAGAAATCAGCTGCAACTGGGTTCGGCTGCGCGAGCGAACGAGCAACGCGACACGGCGTTAACGGACACACATCGACTCGGACTACCGTCGGTTCAGGCATTGAACCACAGCTAAACTTACTGTCCAACAAATTTTGCGACCCGACCGTCACAAATTTTTTCGACAACTTATTTATGGAAATGAAAAATGTTTCTTTTGTCGCAAATGCACGCAGTTCCGTCTCAAATTTGGGGTGCATAAAGCTCAACAACTCTCCCGTGAAAGGAGGCATGACAGAGCAGACTCAGTGCAGGAAGAAAATTTTTGAAAATCTGCATTTCCTGCTTGAACTGGCGAAAATGAACATCATGTTACTCAGTGGCGATTCAAACTGCAGGTAGATCGCAGAGCTGCAGCGCGTCTTTACGTACCAATGAAATACAGGCGGCGCTCGTGATGTGTTTGGCGAGGCGATTTCCCCCTCTGTAGCAGGACTGGATGTTCTCCAGAAACTTCTGTCGGATTTCCGTCATCTTGTAGATACAGATGGCGGCCGTTTCCTGGGGGACGTTGTTGTTGCCGGGTTCTCCCTTGGAGAAGGACGCGATGAGGATCTTCTTGTCCGACGACACGCCCAGTTTGGCGGCCAAGTTCACGCCTGGGGTGCCGATGGTGGCGGACTGTACGAGGTTGTACAGGGAGTTGTCTGACGAAGAGCGACACTGAATAGGGATTTCTGTGTACGAGGAGTACGTCTGGTCAGCGTGGCAGATTTGGATGATTTTGGAGATGTACTCGTCCGTCGGGTTGCCTTGGCTGTCCCTGTTTTTCTGGATGGTCAGAAAGTAGCTGTATCCAGTGTCGTTGAATCCAGCCACGTACTGGATCGGGTACTCTTCACTCACCTCCTCCCCGTCCAGCTCTATCAGGGTTCCGTACTTGGTTTTGGTGTTGTAGGCGGCATACTCGAGTCGGTTGGAGCCGGGAGTCAGCTGCCGACTGCTGACCGCAGGGACGAAGTTCCGCTCGTCAAAATAGCCACTGTAGGACGTGGCCACGTACAACACGTTGGTCACTTCAGGGTTGGGAGGCCCCGGAGCTATGAACGCCACAGTGGACGTTTCTGGGGTGTTCGCGGCCAGGTAATAGGACCTGGAGCTGTCGTAGGAGGTCACAGATGAAGTGAGGCCGTTTCTGTCTGTGCTTCGAACCTGACACGTTCCTTGGTACACACTTCCACACGTGATCAGAATCTTGTGATCTGGATCAAAGGCCAGAATCTTGTTGTAGTTACGGACTGAGGTGCCCCGCCTCCTGTTCTCACACGAGGTCGTCGGGCTCTGAAACGGCGCAACACACGTCTCCGGATCATCCTCCACCGGACCCGTTACCACGGTGTCCAGAACGTTCAGGTTCTGATCCAGTTTCCAGATGCGGTCCACGCCGCCCAGGTAAATACTTCCGGTTCCAGGGTCGAGGGCCATGTGCGTCAGGGTGAACTGGGTCTCGTTCCACGCGATGAACGTCGGAGGGGTGATTCCTGAGGACCCGACGCTCTGCACCAGGTGCGTGAGCAGCAGCAGCGCTGCCGCACCCAGGCCTCCCGTCACTCTCCTCGCCGACCCTTTGACCCAGCATGAACACATTCCTCGTTCCATTGTGATACTTTCAAAGGAAGAAGAATTCTTTGGCATCAAAGTGAGCTGTGTGCTTCAGTGATGTTCCCAAATATGCCAAATACGGGGACAAGCCGTTTTAATCAGGGACGGTGTCCGTTTCAATGTAACATCCTCGGGTGATTGCTGATACCAGAGGTGTCCGTCCGGTTCACATGTCACGCGGTTCACACGAAGCTTCCAATTGAACTTTTTATGGCCAGCAATCTAAATCTGACCATTTTTTCCCAACAAAAGCTTATCATCTGTAAGTCACCACTGATGTGACCCAGAAAGCCGCCGCATGCATCTCGCTTCCAGCAAACCTCAAGTACCTCGCTTGGCTGCTTTGAATTCCTGAATATCCCTTTGTTTGCATATAAATTAGGATATGTATTTATGAATTGCTGAATTCCTTGACGTAACGGTTACTCCATGAAATTCCTCGTCCCGTCGTCCTACAGCAGAGTGAGTTTCATGACTGTGTGGTGATGCCCTAGTTGTTCACTTGACGAATCCGAGGGAATCAGGGTGCTGCACTGAGACGTGAGAAGCGCGACGGTCGGGTTGCCTCGGTGCGTGCGGAGTAGCCTTCGTGGCTTGTGTCGAGGGTCATAGTGCACACCTGAGGAAGCCAGGCACCCTGAAACGACAGAATAGAAGCAAAATCTATGTAAACACATCATGTCAGGAATAATTTACATTTTGTGTCAAAAACTACTTCGCGTTAACACGTTGGAGTTGGTTACAATGTGTCACAGATGGTATTTTTGTTCACACGTGGAACGCACAAAGAAGTGCCAAAATTTTGAAATGGAAAATCAGTTTGTCCAACCACTCCAGATTATTACGTGCATTGTGTGGGAACAAAAAGCTCGCCGTCCCTCCCGCCCGATATCAGACACAAGTTACTCTTTTGAAAACCACATTAAAAATTCCTGAAGGTCCCTTTGTCATGTTATGTCTGCGCACACAAGAGTCTTATCAATTTAACCTGCATAATTTGAACCAGTTTCTTGTGAACACACAAAAGCGACGCCTGTTTTCCCTAGCGTGCGTTCGACCCGGGACGCGTCGCAAAGAAACTCGGCGCTTGCACGCCCAAAGAGCTTGAATGAAAACAAAACAACTATTGGTTGAAATTTTGATGGGCGCAATTCAGAGTTGTTTTATCATCTGGCTCCCAATGCTCTGTGTCCCAATGCTGCTGGTCCACCTGGCCTTGGAATCAAAAGTTCAGTGCCGTAAGACCGACTCCGCCCTCGTGGCTCCGTTGTGTTGAGAGTTCATTAAATCTAACACAATGACATCTCCTTTTTGGAAATCACTCAGGAGAGAGAAAGAAACACGCAACTGGTTTTAATTCTCGCTTCTCACCTGTCGGGGAGGTGACGGCGCTTGACACACACACACGCACGCCGTCGCTTCAACAATGTGGATTTATCTGAATGAGGCGTTTCATTCACACGCCACAAGTGCAAGTCCCATTTCTACTGTTTGGACTGAAATGCAGCCGCAGCAGCATTCGTTCTCAACCACAAACCTGCCTGCACAGTCCATCCCCCAGGTTCACATTGCTCCAGGAGAAAAAAACTTTGTTGAGTGTGAAGTGAAACCGTGCATGAAATGGCCATAGGTTTCCACATTCTTCCTCAAACAAGAATAGGTTTTTCCTTGGTTCTTGAAATGTAAACAGAAATGTGCTCAATGCTCTGTTTGCTCACCAGCATTGTACATGATCCTAATAGGGCCTAAAGACGGCATGGTATTGCAAACAAAAACAGGAGCAATTTCCAACTCAGCGTGCAATTCTATGGCTTCAGTTTTTTCAATAACATTTTGCTGAGGACACAGAATTGACAATGCAATGTTTCTTTGTGCCCGAGGCAATTGAAAACATGATGATCAATGAAAATAAAACGCAGAATTTTAACGATTTCATTAATTTGCAGATCAGTAAAACAGTGATGATCACTCCTACAAACTGGATGATGTGTTATTTTCAACGAAATTACGGACACGTTGATAACAGCTCTGTTCCGTTTTGGGACAGCAGATGTTGGGGTCATTCCTGCTGGGGAGGCGTTGACAATCGCCTGTCTTTGATGTTCCGAGTTTAACACTGCAATTAGTCGGATATTTATCGATGAAATGAACACAGGTTGAGCCAGTGGGCCAGAGTTATTAAAATTCAGTGCAGAAGTGTGTTTGGCCCATTGCAGCTTTTCTTCCTCCACCTCGACGCGTAACAAAGAAACACAAAGGTTCTTTGGGTGGTTGTCGCCTCTTCCATGGTGGCTCTTCAGTCCTGAAGGCACAACAGCCTGTTTCCAGGTCGGTGAGTTTTTTCCCACACCAATGATGACTGTAACATGCAAGCGTCCAAACTGGCCTGAACTTTTGCTGGTGTCATCAATCCTTGTTTCCGCTGAATGCAGGAAGCTCGCACTGCTGCTTGGTTCGCACAAGCACAGTGTGCAGAAAATTTTGCTGTTGTGTCGTTAGGAACCTGATGGGACCTTACCGGACAGTGTTCTCATTTATGAGAGGTATTTTCAATCCAGCCATGGGACTGCAGCCGCCTCTTTGGCTGCAAAACAACAACTTTATCCCTTGATCTTTTGACCACTGAACTGTGCAACAAACACACGAGTCCTCTCTCTTGCGGATTGACCTCAGGATCAGGCTTGGACCATTTCAGTTCAGTCAGCGCTACGGCAGAACAAAAACCTAACACGGGTTTTGACACCCTCGAGACCCGAAATGAATTTCAATGCTTTAAATGGATTTTGTCCGCAACTGTGAACTCAGTGTCAAATCCAAAAGTGTCCGTCAGATTTGATTAATGTTATCAATGGTTCAAGTGGCAGCATGAGAGGTCCGCAATTTATTCGCCAAATGCCAGGCATTTCGAATAGAGCAGCGAAAAAAGCCCCATCTCGGATTTGCAGCCATGACTCACGTTCTTAACACTTGATGACAGGCATAACAATGTGCCCCTGAAACCGCAATCATTTTAAAACCACACCTAACATTGAACAATATTTACCCTTTTTGTTTTTATTTTGGGAAAAAGTTGCACAACTTTCGCACGACCCTCAGGAATGTCACGAACAATGATGGTTGTTTCGAGTTATTTTCTGCAGATGACTGCAATGGAACGGATGTTGCGCAAATCGAACAGTGCCCAATCAGAGCAAGACGGTGAGCAGTGTACGAGGTCCATCTCAAAAGTATCCGTTATGGGGATCAAATGAACTGAAAATCATCTT
>JAAUXT010150401.1_pt1 | contig 19546 bp, 16 predicted proteins | sample 7278171 | NCBI WGS metagenome assembly JAAUXT01 (sample SAMN14350112, study PRJNA611818) | marine sediment metagenome | isolation source: surface marine sediment (1.8m) | place: French Polynesia: Moorea | collected 2018-08 | reverse complement strand
GGACCACTTTTGCACACACACAAACAGACTGATGGTGATTCCACTAAGCATGTGGTCGAGACCCTTCGGGACCACACGCTTAAAAATTCATGAGGCAAACTGAAAGCAGGAAAAAATAAAACAAATCAAGGATTTGAACCTGGGACCTTCTGCTCAAGAGACCAGTGCTCTACCACTGAGCCACAATGACTGTAGTTGATGCAGTCGTGAACTCATTTTTTTACTTTCATGGCCAGAGATGAGTAATCGGTGGTTATGGAAACCAATGAAATCCCTCTGTTTAGTAAACAACTCATTGTTATACATAACAACTGGCTTGCTCTGCGCGACCCTGTTCTTTTTTTCACTCCACACCTTGCGGTGGGAGAACTTTGCCCAGGGTTTTGGCTGTGACCAGGCTTTATCAATGTGGCTTTGAAAAACAGACCATCAAGTCACCGTAAAATCCCGCGTATAAGACCCCTTCGCATGTAAGACCACCCCCCTTTTTTCAGCCACAAAGTCAGTACAAAGCCATTTCTCACATTTTTAGAAAATTTATTCATACAGGCAAATTTTAAGTTTTTCTAAATCAAAACCTTAAAAATTCTTCTTTCTTTCTTTTTCTCTGAATATTTTTCTTATCCAACAGTATTCCTTAGGCATACCTTAGGCATACTTTTTGTTAATATCTTCATTTTAGCTCAACTTTAATATTTCCTTGATTGATCTTACTCTCATTTGATGCTTTATTTCCTCATTTTTACTCTTTAGTCTTAAAACTTGACCCAGTCATTGATTAATAATATAAAAAGTCAAATCCTTACATACGAGGGGCGTACAAGGAGTAGGTTTCGTGGTTTTTTTTGAGTTCCTTGCTGATGAGTGAAAATGTTGCGATTTCTTGAGTGGACACTTTGGACAGTTGTGCATTACTGTGTCTTTTTTGACAGTGTTTCTGGCAGACACTCCTGAGTAATTCTGCTGTTCGCGAGGCGCACCGGGCAACCTTTTGCGAAGTGAATGGGGTCTCTGTGTTGCGACGCGATTTCGCTTCACTCCTGCTTGTGCTGTCATGCTGTGAAGTCAAGGGGTGCGTTGTGCAGTTTCAAGTGGTGTGGAGTGCTGTCTTCTGTGGACTGTTCAAAGTGACTTTAGTGACTGTTGTGTGCATTGCCTTTGTGTGTTTGACATGGCGCACAAAATTCTAGCAGCTGGGAAACAGGGCAAATGCAAACAAAGATTCGTCATCAAATTCTTTGCCAACCAGGGAGACACTCCGATCGCGATCTGGACAAGGCTCCGACGAGTGCACAGCCCTCAAACTCGGTCGCAGACTGCAGTCCGCAACTGGGTGTGCAAATTCCGGGCAGACCCAAATGCATCCTGCCTGGACAAACCACGTTGCGGAGGTCCGAAAATAGCGCGCTGCCCACGAGTGGTGAACAAGGTGAGAAGGCTGGTGACCGACGACAGGCGTCTGACTGTGAGGGAGGTGGCATTACTTGCCAAGGTGAGCATTGGATCTGCACACAAAATCCTGAAGGACGACCTCCAAATGAAGAAGATCACCGCGCAATTCGTCCCGAAAATCCTGAGTGACAACCAAAGACTGCGCCGAATGACAGTGTGCCAGCAGAATCTCAACAAACTGGAGGCGGAGCCGCTCATGCTGCGGCATGTAGTTTCCGGTGATGAAAGCTGGATCTACACATACGACCTGGTGTGGAAGCAGCAGGCATCAGTGTGGGTGACACCAGGAGACCAGTGGCCACAGAGTGCGCTTCGTGGAAGGACTCACAAAAAGGTTATGCTGACTGTCTTTTTCGATGATACAGGTGTGTTGCACCATGAATTCACTCAGCACACGGTCAATCACTTCACCTACACCAAAATACTTGGTCGCCTTCGTGAGCAGATAAGGCACAAGAGGCCTGGTCTCTGGACGCCCGGGTATGGGCATTGGCATCGTGTATTGTTACATCATGACAACACCCCCGCTCATAAAGCCTTGCACACTCGCGCGCGTCTGAATGAGACTGGTATCAAGGTGTTGCAACAATCACCTTACTCACCAGATCTTGCGCCTGCCGATTTTTTTCTTTTTCCACGACTCAAACATGTTCTGCGCAGAGTCAGGTTCCGAAATTTGGAACAGTTCAAAGACCGAGTGTCACTCATTTTGTGCTCCATTCCGGCTGCCAAGTTTGCGCAAGCTTTTCAAGACATGAAGCTGCGCTGGGAGAAGTGTGTTCTTTATGAAGGGCGTTATTTTGAAGGCATGCGTCACTTCAGACTTGCGAACCCTGTGGTAGCTGTGAACAACTGATTTGTCACCTGACACGAGTTGCGCTTGTCATCCGATGTGTCGCGAACATTTCCATTTGTTCCAAAGTTGACATCATTTTGTTCCGTTCTGAGCATTTTTGGGAATGATTTGGTTGATCACAAAAAGTATTCCATGTCTCTTATTTGCGCCCTCTGCATGTGTTTCTTGTTGTGAGCTTGTCGCTTAATTACGTTCATGTTTAATGTTCTTCTTGCGCCGCCTTGAAACATCATGTGCAACACAGAGATTCCCATTGACTTCGCGATTGAACAGTCTGTTGCCAAACCGTGGACGCGTTTTTTTCGCAAGTTCTGTTGCAAACAAACATGTTCACCCAACAGCCTGTATCGCTAAAAGCATGGGAGAATAAAAACCGCATTGAAAAAAAAAAGCATTTTTTTGGAAACCTCAGAAAGGAAAACCTTGTACACCCCTCGTATAAGACCACCCCCTCTTTATGGTATTAATTTTTGAGCATCAAAAGGGGATCTTATACGAGGGATTTTACGGTATTCACTAGCCATTAAAGTGATTTTGTGGGGTGCCACAAGCTTGTGACTAAATGGACTCATTGAACATGCAAGTTCAATTGTTCTTGCTCAAAAAGCCAATGACCTGCCAGCCAAAGTCTTGGAGCTGGACTTCAACACAGGTGAGTACAAATTAACAAGAGGCCTCTTGAACAAGAAGTCACAGCCACACACTCGACAGTTCATCATGAACCACGTACGAAAAATTCGGCAGAATCTGCTATGTCCTGAGAGCTGTTGATCACAAAATATTTCCAGACACAACTGTGAAAAGCGTGAGACTGTCAGTCATTTTCAAGGGCCAGATGTCATTTTGTTGGAATACTTTGGCCTACTCGTATTGTTGGCAGTAAATAAAGGTCACGCTGGCCCAAAGTCAGGTTGAAAGCATTTGTGGTGAATCGTGGAAAGAATCGTGAAAGAAGCGGTGCTCGATCCACTGCAGCGAAAACGCGACCATCGGGACACAAATCGCTCGAGTGGTGGGACTGATCAGTCACACTCGTGCCAGAGTGAACGAACCCTAACTGTCACACAGGGTACGCTGCCTGTGGAACTACGCAAGAAAGTCGCAGTCATTTTCGTCTCATGGACGACGTTTGACGTGCACCTGGAGAAGCAGTGAAGTGAAGGTTGAATTCAAGATGCCTCAGGTGGTTCATTGCTGCATGACGACATTCTCAGAACTAAAAACACGTTCATTGGTCTCAAAACTTGCACCACTGAGTGAATGATTTTGTGGAGAGTTGAGCATCTGCCAGCCTGTTGAAAATCAAGATGTGAAGTTCCCCCTTCCCATGATCTCATCAGGTGGTCTTCGTTCTCTCTCTCGCTTGGATCACACACCCACGTACAAATTTTTTTCGAATCAAGATGAAAACTCATCATCCAACAGCACAGACCTGTTGGTTCTGTTCCCACCTCAAATGTGGTCTCTGACGTTGACGTTTCATCAATTTACAGCTCTGGATCAGGGAGTGAATGGACAACAGTTCGCCCAGGTTCCTTCCAATTCATTCCACAGGTGCAAGACTGAGTCTGCACCCAAGCACTGGTTGACGGTGGTTACCTTGTACGACTGGACTTGTCACAAGTTTGTGCCTTTTTGATTGCTTGTCTCTGACGTTGAACGCAAACAAGGAGAGAGAATGCAGTTCGACCCTAATGAGGGTTCACCGGAATGTTGTCCGCCTTTCAATGCTCACACGTGGCAACACCATTTCCTTGCCTTTTGCATGTAAATTTCTATTTCACCTGACTTTCCAAACTCTAGTTTTCGTCAGTTTTCCCTGACTTTTCTCTGACTGGAAAAGGTCTGGTCAAATGACCAAATTTTTCAGACGGAGTGAGAGAACCCTGTTGACAAGCTGGTGTGACAAGGAACGACAGCACCTCTGCAGGAGCGTTGAACCAGTTGCCCAACATGGGATGGAAAACAAGCCTGCTCTCGAGAATGTAGCAGCAAAACAGAACTTTTCGTGTTTGCGACGTTGGATTTGTTTTCTTTTTGCTGTCTCAAGGCAGCCAAAGTTTTCGTTGTGCATTTGCTTTGAGCTTTGGCCATGCCCCTGGAGCCCATTCAGGATCACTTTGTTGTCCATAGCCAGAACGCAGATCTTCCAACAGGAGCACGAACTTGGACTTGGTGTCTTGTCGCCTCCTCCAACCGAAGCCCCAACAAGCAAATCAACTCCCAAAATGTCTTGACCGAAAAATATATTAATTTCTGTTGTTGTTGCTGAAGAGTCACGAGCACTGCTGATCAGTTTGACGACAAAAAAAGTGTTCAATGCACTTTGCACAGGTTTCAGAATGTTGTCAGCCTTTCAAGGCTCACTGTGCCAACAAGAGAGACTTCTTTTGTGCACAAGCAGATCTGCGTTCAACTCTCGCACCCCTTTTTGAAGCCATCTGCGCGTACGATCCATGCAACCTGACTGTCCCACAAACGAGAAATAGAGAAAATGTGTTCACGACCGAGAACACAGTGGCAGGTTCAGTGCAGCCGAATGGAACCCTGCCCCGAAACTCATGTGCTGTACACCAGGATCACGATTGTCAAAGTAACCCGGGTAATGCTATCTTTATGACAGCCACAATGTCTGACGTCTCACAACTGCGGGATAAAACCTCCTTTGACTGAAGTTAATACAACCAAGCATGAAATGATGTTTACATTGTCAAGCTTCACTTAAAAAGATGCTAGTCGCAGCACTTTATTTGGATCTTCTCGATCCAAGCTCAACCTGAAGGGGAATTTTTCTTTGCGAATTCTAAAAATTAAATACTTTCTGAGGTTTGTCTCGATATGGCGCCAGTAAATCGAAGGAACAACCACCCAAAGTTGAACAGCTCACGCAAACAGGTCATGGGCGCCCGTACTCATACACACACGCACGAGGTGCAAACGACCCAACATTTTCAAAAGATATTATTTCGAGGCGTTTCGAGGGTTGTTTTATTGTTCTCAGAAGTGCTTTGTGGGAGTCGACCAGTTTTTTCTTTGCACCTCGTCACGCCGACTGGGTTTGAAAATTTCTCCATGGAAGAAGTGCCGTTTGAGCACACGTCACCCGATCAACAACCGACCATTTCGAAGCTTTGCCAAAACAGCATTTCTGGAACCTGTGGGAGCTTCAGGGTGTTTCTGACACAACAGCCCTCGTATATGAAGAAAGATCCCCAGAGTCCCCGGTGAGGTTATTCAAACCAGCTTTTCCCAATTCATCAATAACAGGGCCGTAAGTGATTTGTCGACTCCCTGGAAACTCCACAATTCTCCGTTGTTGTCGCCTTTAATTCCACAAATTGGGATAAATGGTGGGTGCGCACAATGCGCCAGGAGAGATTACTCTTGGTGACACGAAAAGCTTTCAGCTGCAAAAGCTGCAGCCCCACTGCAAATGGACGGAATCGACATGCTCTGAAATTACTCATCATTACTCGCATGTCGTCTTCCCGGCTTGTCAGATGCGGTCTTCGTAATGAAGTCCTCTTGTCTGCATGTCTTTTGCATTCTGTGTGATCCGAAGCAGGCACACACACGTCGTAATATCCTGTGGCAAAACATGCATGCAAACACCACTCAATCTCATGTCCCGTGCATTAACACAAAGCCCCGAACAAGGAAAGAACCGCATTTCTTCCGTCAACTCCAATCCCAACATTGACGTGTTTGTCTTCCGTAAGTAACGTGTGCATTGTCAAGTCAACGCGTCTCAGCAGAATTTTCCGTGAGGGGATCAGGGTGTAATCGTGTGAAGAACACTGGGAGGAACTTCAATTACTTTCTCTGTGGTGTTGACTGGGCAATTTGTGGGGAGCACAACCTCTTTCAGAGTGATGGCTGCTGGGGATGAGGCAAACCAGTTTCTTCCCAAAAAACTTGGCAGTTCGACTGATCAATGATTATCGAGTCCATATTGGAGAAATCTGCCTCTGCACCGAAACGGCGACGACAGCTCCCATGTCGCAGCTTCTCTTGCTTGCATACACACCACAGCTTGTACAAGGCAATATTTGCTTTCAACTGTCAAATGCGTCATTTTACCTCGTACTCTTAACAACATTGATTGACGTTCAGACGCCCCATTGCAGCTTCCGTGCTGCAAGGGTGCAGCGTCACGCGGAGCACCGAACGGGATGACCATTCTCATTTCATCGACCGATTGATCTCTTCCCAGTTCTCAAAAGAACTGTTGAGACGACACTCAAAAGCGTATCACGACATGACAAAATGTTCATGAATCTGCAAAAGCTGCTTCACAAACATTCATAACTGGCTAACAGTAACCCGTTCGTCTTTCCTCCACCTGCATGACTGCGCGCAACGACAGGTCTGTCTCTGCTCGTATGCAAACACCCCTTGTGACACGTGTTTCACGAAAGACTCTTCTTGCACTGGTGAGGTGGGTGTGTGACATGAGGAAAACCCACCCACACGTCGAGAATGGTGAGTCAATTTCAACATCAAATATGTCCAACACAGCAAACCAATTCCGTGTTCAGAACGAACAAACACGCGACAGTCGTCGCAGGTCACGAACTTTGGGTTGTCAGTGTTCATGTCTGTGTCAACGATTGCTCGCGACGCCGTCCAAAACCAGTAATTTCACTCGCATTTGAAGTGCACAACCTCACGCAGAAGTTTCCAAGAACCTCCTGTGGTTCGTGACTTTACTGTCCATCACTTTGCAGCTGCTTGAGGAACACAGATCGGAGGAAGGGCGGGGCACCGCGCCCACCGCACTTGACATGATCCTCGTCGCCAGGCTCGCGACGAGAATGGAAACCAACCAGCACTTCAAAGGCACAACCAAACAGTTGATCAACCTTGCCATGAAAAGCGTGTTCCTGCCTTTCAAAATCAGCAATGCCACTGGCTATGACCATGTTGTGACATATCTGTACAACACCAGCAAATTGTCATGGTAACGCAATTTCGTGTTCAGGACCGAATGTCGCACGTTTCACTGAGTTGACAAATGGCCCTGTTTGTTGTTACCTTTCTTTGCAGGATTTTCTTCAGCAAATACGTGCTCGTAAATTTGTCAAATCGAGACAAAATTCTGTCATTTTCGTGACATAAACCAAAGAAACCACGGTGCAGCATGCCAAAATTCAAGTTGATTCTGCAACAGAAATGAGCTCTGCGACCACAAAGGTGAAGATGTGGCCACAGTTGACCCCAAGCCACGGCTTTTTGTGATGTGTCCAGCGAATCCAGGGTCGGGGTCTGACCAGCTCGGACTGCAGTCTGGACTGGCTGGGAGCAACCTTCAAACAAGAATGTGGAGGTTCCAACACAGACGCGTCCAGACTTTTTTTGTCCTGGGGCCGGCAGTGGGGAGAGGGGCGTTGGACCAACTCACTTTCCAGGTGGGTGCTCGGATGGGAAATATTCTATCGAGAGGGGGGGGGGGGGCTCGTCAGGTTGATGCTCTGATGTCTTCATATCGATCTGAATCAAAACACCTCGCCAGAAGTGACTCGTACCTCGTACGACACGACAGCACCCAAAAACACCTTCGCTTGCTGACCCGAAACGAGGGGCAGGGGGCGCTCAAACAGCAACGCCACAGTTTTATCAGAGGACAATTTCTGCGACCAGCGCGTCTGACCCCAAAATCGGCCTCAAATGATCTGGCACGTGAATGTTCTCATCATCCAGATTCCAGCACGGATTTGGCTGATCTGTGAAGGTCACAAACGTCAGGACTTCTTGACAGAAGAATTCGTTCTGCCAGTTTTCCTTCCCCTCCAGCTCAGAGAGTCAGCTCCACAAACAAGGTTGATGTTTCTCACCTGCTTCACTGAAACCCAACCCCACACCAAAGCAAAACATTCGCTCTTGTTGCAGCACACTGAAATTCTTCGCGGCGCTTCCAAGTCGTAATCGTAATTGAGATCTGTGTCCAAACGCTGTCAACTCAATGACACTGCACCCTTCATTGGGTACTCAGGTGTGCAGACTGTGAAAATACAGAAGACCGAACAACATGCAGTGCCGTTGTCTCCGAACATGAGAGGCATGCAGGTGGCAATGAGCCGTCAGAGTCGTCACAATTACATCAAACTGCTTTTTCTGCCCGTCGTGTCTCGCATTGCGCGCAGGAACGGCACTCACCTTCTGAGTTCTGCTCTTGATGAGCAGGGACCTGCCTAACGAGACCCCGGCACCGACGAACTCGTACTTCTTGGCCGCTTGTCGCCTCAAGGTGTCCGAGTCGATCTCATTACTGCGAGGGGAGTTGTCGGGGCTCGAACCCACGTCGTCGATGTTGGTGACGGGCATGTCCTCCAATACATCATCAATGTTAGTGATCGGCACATCGTCCCCGACAAGACCCGACCGCTTGGCTGGCTCAAAGCTGCCGGTTTTCACATCGTTGTAGCGGGTGATCTGCAGGAACTGGTTGGTGGTCTGGGCCCCGGTTACCAAGTTTGAGGCTGGTCGGATGAGCAGCGAGCCTGGGCCACCTCCCTGCGAAGCGGCTCGCTTCGCTTTCTTGCTGTCACCATTAGCAGAAAGTTCCCTGTTCTTGGCGTTGTTGACCTCAGCAATGTTAATACTGGAAGGTGGGGTGGCTCTCCGCGTCTCACCCTGCCGATTGATGGAGATGCTTTTCTTGTTTTCGGGCAGGCTGTTCGGTGGGGTAGGACGTTTGTTCTCAGTTGCAGCAGCGGGTCCACGGTTGATATTGGAGGTGGATGGCACAGATGGGTGACGCTCTGGAACGGATGCGGTCGAACTAGCACCAGATTCGTTGGAGTGGGCCTCGGTACCGTCAGACCCAATACCTGAATCGGTCGACTCGGACAGCCGGCTGGCATGGTTGGCACTGTGTGAAGACACAGAGGACTTACTGAGTAAGTGTTCGTCATCATCATCAACAACGGACTCCTGAGTCCCGGACAACTTTGCGCTCAAACCTGACTCAGGTTTGGTGGCCGAAGACGAAAAATACAGATCCCTGTAGCTGGGCGAAGAAACCGTTGCGTCCTGCGAGCTTGATTCCTGCTGAGACGTTTGGAAATCCAAGTGAAGTTTAGTCCTGTCTGACTTGCTTGGTGCAAGGTCAGAACCGACGGAGCCGAAAGTGGTCTCCGACTCGATGAAGCCTCCGAGCTTTGAGGCGCCGCTCGTGCTGGGAGGCTGCGGAGCCCGACGTTTCTTCGAGCCGTCTGGACTGGAACCGGGCGAATCTCTTGTGGTTGGTTGTCCAAATGTTGACGAAAGGTCAGCGTTCCGCTGGTTTTTCTGAGTTATAATACTCGATTCATCAACATGTGCTGAGCTACTAGAATGAACCCGTGAGCCATACTGGAAAGCTAAATTGGCACGTTGATTGTCAGCTGTGACCGATGTCCTGGGTGACCTGCTAGCAACAGACTGTTGGTCGTTTGCGAGGTGACCATTTCTCTCTGTCTGATTTTTGTCAAAGCTTTGATTTGAAGTGTCCTGAGCATCTGTCCCTGAAGAGTACCAGACCTTTCCAGTGGAAAGCAGCCCTTGAAGGGCGTCATCCTGTTTGTTGCTGGACACAACGTTGTCACTCGCTCTGTACGCACTGTCGAGGTGATTAGCGTGCGCATCCCTTCGTATTCCATTGGCCACATTGTCAGTGTGATCACTGTCGTACTGAATTCCAGAACTGTGGTCACCTGACTGAGGCTGAGACACTGGCTCGTTCCACTTGGGTCCGCCCTCTCTGTGCCCGGAACCACCGGAACCTTCAAAGAGGGTTCGAGTTGCCGACACGATGTTCGCTCTCGGCAGCTCCTCTTCGTGCATCTCTGAACTCCTAATTTTGACACCTGGTGGAATTGGTAAACTGCTGCTCTCTCCATGTTTGTACGAAATGCCAGAAACACCTTCCACATCATCTGAAGGCAAATGGTTGGAGACATCGTTCCCCATCGAGATACCTTTTGGTCCACTTCCTGAAGACCTCCTCAAATATCCGTCGTCGAAATGTTCGTTCTGATTGGGCCTGTCGGACAGGATATTGTCCATGCTCCTCGCCTTGGAAGGCGCAAGAATGGACGCCTTGACGAAGTAATCGACATCATCAGATGTTGATATGCTCCTTGGTATTGGTTTGGAGACTTCATCCAGAATATTTTCAGCACTCCTGGAATGTTTGGGAGACAAGTTCGTGACGGCAATGCTGTGGGGACGCTTTTTGTTTTTTGCAAGCGACAAGTGAGAAAACTTTTGCCGAAGCTTGTCCACGAAGCCTTTACCATACTGGACTTCTTCTTCTGGCTCGGTGAAAATGTCCTCGTCCCAGTCATTATTTGTAATAGCTCTGTCGCCATCTGTTTCATAACCAAACTGATTGGACAAATCTGCACGGCCTTGGTCAAAGTAATTGACATCACTGTGGTCCTGGCGATAACTGGGCTTGTGTGGCTTCGACCTCTTCCAGTGTTTCTCAGTGCGCACCCACGGATTCTGCTGAATTGGAATGAGGTGTTCCTCGACGGGTTTTGAATCAATGGACATGTCAGAGTTTGCTGAATGATTCAGAACGGACTTGTCCAGCTCATCCTCTCGGTCTGCATACTCGGTGGTTTCTCCCAGGCGGGGAGAAGGAATGTCTCCATTGCTGCTGACATCTGACCTTGGACTCATGTCATGTTTCCCAATGAACACAAGGCTGTTTTTCTGCTGCTGTTTCTTCAATAAGATGTCTCTTTTCCAGGAAGGCATTTTGGACAGCCTGTCTTCCTCAACATCCCTGCGTTTCTTTTCCTCCTCTTCCTGCTTCCGTCGTTTCTCCAGCAACTCTCGCTTCCACGGAGGCAGCGACGAAATATCCACAGACATGTTGGAAATCCCGGGTCCAAAAACGAAAGATCTAAACAAGACAATTCCCTAAAATAAAAAAGATAATTTTTCACAACTGTTCTTCCTCCATGAACAGAAAGCACCTCCTATCCGATGACGTCACCTTTTCCGAGGATTGTGGGAAAGGGTGGGAAAGGTCAATATTTTGAGAGACAAGCAGCCTTTTGACGACTTAAGAGTGAATTTCATCCTGTCCCGTTTGTTTTCAACATCGACATCGACAGTTTGGTGTCCGTTCTTCAAATAGCTTGACCTTTTCGCGCAGCGGAATGAATTGGCCGGAAGTTTCTGTTTTATCTGCAAGCGGAAGTGACGGACGGTTACCATGGAGCGCGGAAACTGAGGGCAGGCGGTGAGGTCTCGGGTCATTTTGGACGCTTTTCAGAGCTCTGTCGACTGGATGAACCACAAATAGAGTACATCTGACATGGCAACAAAGTCCTTCACCATGGGGTCTGCAACAATCGGACCACAGTCGTGGAGAAGCAGCACTTTAAAGGACATCGAGCTTTCGCGAAGTGCCATTCGAAGAAGTGACCAGACTTGCGTGAAGGGCAGAATGCACGACCCTTTGCCAAATTTGAGACCCACACGTGTGGAGCTGAGCAACGAAGAAGCACGGAAGCATTTCAGAGAAACAAGATGCGTTGTCAACCAGCTGAGAGAAAATCTCATGGAAACGAACGAGGAGATCAAATCCTTGTCCAGAACCAGAGATGAGTTGGTCAACGGTCTGGAAAGCGTCAGAAAGGCATTGCAACTGAATGAAGAGAACCAGAAAGTTCGCGCTCGAAGGCCGCACAGAGAGCAGGTACAACATTTCAAAAAGCAACACGAAACTCGACACTGTCGAAATTGAGCAGTGTCGATGTCGAAAGTGACCAGTGCCTATTTCTGCATTGATTTCCCCATTCTCTCGTTCACGACATGCAGACCAGAGATGGAGTGGACGACCTTTTTCACGCAGAGCGAATGCACCTGCTGAATCTCAAGCGTATGTTGGAAACGCAGCTGAAGCTAGTGAAGGAACAGTTGCAGGTAAGTTCCTTGGAAATGCCCTGTCCATCATGCCTTCTTTCTTTTCTGTAGAGAATGGATTTGTGCAACGATTGTGCAGATATGTTTCCTTGGGTTCAGCACAACGGCAGGTAGATCTGCACATGGTTGCAATTTTGTTCAACCAGGTGCTGGACAAAGCCAGGAAACGGTTGTCTGATGTGACGCAAGAACGCTCCCGGGTGTTGGATCTGATCTGCCACGCCATACCTGCAACAAGTGCGTCCGCTCGCCCTGCCTCTCGCCGGACTCGTTGTACCGTCCCCTCAACCAATGGTTGGCCTTCAAGCATCAACTGTTTCTCACCGATGCTGGACATCGATCCTCTGGGTGCTTACACTCCAGAGGTCGACAGTGCCCTGAGGGATGCAGCAGTTGCAAGACAAAGGCAAGAACTTTCCTCACAGCGTGGACATAGTTTAAACTGGAGACTTGTGCACACATGATGAGACATGTTGCTTTGTAATTGCAGGTCTGCTTCACTTCGAAACGATGCAAAGAACACACTGAACAATGTCAACGAAATGTTGAAGACGGCTCTGAAGTCAGTGAATGATGGACTCACTCAGAAACTTGCTGAAACAGTGTCGTTGAAGGTCGGTGTTCAAACTTGAAAAGACAGCACTTGTCTGTGTCTGTTTGCAAACGTAATTTGCCAAAGTGTTGCGTTGTCTTGCGACACAGGAGAGTGTTGAATGCATGCAGCGCAGCTTCATTGCACAAAAACAGGTGACAGACTTGTCTGGTTCAAATGGGTGACATCAAATGAAAGTTTGGGGACATACTGGTGTTTGGTTTTGTTGTGCGATGTCATTTAAAGCAGAGCACTTGGTGGTAGTGCGATATGGAACGGTAGACCAGATGTCCTGCTGTGCCCCAACCCCGGAATAGATCACACACACGCACATACCAATCCCTGCAGTTGACCAATGAGCACTGCTTCTCTTGTTTTCTCAGCAAGAACTGCAATCTGCTGCGGGTGAAAATCACACTGCTCTGAATCGAGCTCAACGTTGGTACGACGCGACTGAGACCGCCTGGGGCTACTGCAACGGTCCCGTGTCCAGTGCAGATCTTCTGAGCCACGAGAAGTTGGACCGTCCAATCATGAAGGTTCTGCAGAGGCACCCAGGAAACAACATGCCGGAAGCCCAAGAGATGGTCAAGGTACCGGAAATCATTTGACCAAAATCGGAAATCTTTCGTGTGCGTTCTGTTTTGCGTGTTGTTTTCCGTCGACTGGCAAAATGAATCGCGCTTTACATTTTCGCTCGAAATTGCAGATTTTCAAGCGTGATTTGAAGCGGCATTGGTTTGCTTGAAAACAAAATATAAACACAGCTGCGTGCGCGTACAAAACAAACCAAAACAGCTCATGCGTAAACGAAACATCTCTTGTTCGAGAAAAAAATACACAACAGCATCGGTGTTGTTTTTTCCTTTTCAGGGCAGCAGAGGTTTGTTGCAGTCGATGCGATCGACTGGATACAACATCGGCATGTTGCGCGTCGCGCAGCTTCAGTTGAAGGATGACATCCGCAGCAAGAACGCAGCGATCGACGTTGACAGCAGCATCGTGCGCACGCGTCGACGGAAGGCTGACGGGCGCTGGGTGATGGGCGCTGCGTACTAGGGAAGAACAGTCGGCCTCGGAGCTGAATCAAACTTTCTGGTCAACACCAATCGATAGAAATTGTTCCTGCTTGAAACAACAGACTCCACTTTACGATTCCATTTTATCAGCAACAAAAAAACATGTTGTGCTCTTTGACATTGGCGGTGAGTGTAGTTCTACTGTAGCTTGTAGAATTGCAAGTTCAGAACAACAGGCGCGTGCGTTTACAAACTGGTGTTTTTTCTTCAATTGCGAACATGAAGTCAATTTGTCTTTCCCGATTTGGAACAGCAGAGAGTGCGTTCTCTACGCGCGGGGTTTTGGATTTTGAGAATTTCCAATCGATGTTCCATATTCGATGTCAATTGCGGATTTTGTACGAAAGTGGCTGTCATGTCTGCGTGTGTTATAAGGTTTCGAAAGACATCATGGTGGAGCGGTGTGTTCTTGAATCTGTTGGACGAACCTTGTTGCAGATTGTTGTGTCGCGTCTGATTGTTTTGGACAGGTTGAACCTTGCTTCGCAAGATCAGAATTTAATACATGTGTTCGATTTTTGCTTCGTCAGTATTCATCAAAAATTGTTTCAACGAACTGCTGAAACTTGTATTTGCAGTTGGCTGGAGACGAAATAGTTGTTGAGCTGAGACAGTATTCGCAAGCATGCAGTTGCGTGCGGCTATAATTCTCACAATGATCTGATGTCACTTTGCGAGTCACGAACAGTGTTTCCAGGATCATGTTTTTTGCATTTGTTGATTTGCTGTGAATTCTACGTTTGTTTCAGGGTGCCGCAGGTATTCTTCTCACTGCTGAAAGATCTGAAGATTTGTACTCATGGTTACTCGTGGTATTTACTGTGACCTGCTATTCATGTACATGTACTTGGTGTTTTTGTGATAACTTTTTGTCACAATTCAGTATTAATTTTCTCTCATGTGTGCACAAAAATCGTTGAGCCTGACTTTTCGTTGAACTGTCGCAATCGCTTACATGCAGTATTATTTTACGAATCCCGTTGTACCGCATTTGTCTGCGACTTGTGTGTATGTAGACTCTATCAAGCAGAAACAAATAAAACTTTTGACCCCCATGAGGTGCAGACACTTGGTTTTGCTGACACAATTTACGGCAACAGGTCACTTTCGGCTGCATTTTTACACTCGCTGGAGTATTTTTTCTGCCGCTTTCTCGTCTGATTTCAATGTCACGCGAGAAAGAACCTGTTACACAGGAACATTTGCGGTCACCTTGTGGGGCATGTCATGCACCTGGGAGGGGGGGGGCACAAGGGCACAAGTAACATTCAAATTTTTCGTTGCCAGGTGAATGCCCACCCCCACCCCCCCACCGTTGTCAAACAAAATGACATTGGAACATTTTCTGTGCCACCAGACATTAAATGTCACGCAACAGGGACAATCGGAACAATGCCTGTATGTTCGCACTTTCACATCTGAGTGCAAACTGCACCCTTTCTGCGATGAGATGTCTGGAGCAGCATCATTCAAAACCTTTTTCTGACATCTGATTTTTCATCAAAGAAGAGCATATTGACGCGTCCTGGTGCAAACTACAGGTTACGTTCAACAATTCACAGGAAGTACAGGAAGAGTTCACTCCAGCTCTAGAAGAAAAATAGTGGAAAAATAACTGCTTTGTTAAAACGTTTTTATTCTTTCAGTTTTTACATATTTACGTGGTTGTCGTGCTTCGCGATTTTATCAAGATATTCACAACATGTACAGAGACACGCACGCATATCTTCTTACATGTACATATGATAGAATCCTTCTCAGTTTGTATCTCACAGTAAACTTCATCGTACTACAGCTTTTGCAGGATGAATCCCTGGAATCTTGAGGGTTGTACATGGACAATCAAACGGACTTCCAAACAGTGTCACAGAAATGAGAACTTTGTGCCTGTTGGAAGAGGCACACTGATCAGACAGGTTGGTGAGATTGTTGACGGAGTTATTGACCGACTAGCTTTGCTCGAAATGAAGTATGAGGCGCGAAAACGGCAGCTTGCCGATTTCAGACTTGTTCGTCGCCACTGCGTGAAAAGTTGCAACTGCTATTTCCCACTGCTTCATGGCACACTCTTTCACGTGAATGACAAGCCTTGACTGGGATCGCAACAAAACTCTGATAAATACTTTGTACAAACCAAGTGCACGTGAAGAACTGTATGGATCCTATTGACCTCAGAAGATATGTTTCCCATGGCAACCACAAAAAGAACTATGTACAGCGTAGCTCTCACGACCAGGTACTGATCAACTTTACTCGACAGAAGTCACTGCCCCAGGCAGTTCACTTCCAAGGTGTGCTTTGAAATTGCAACAAAGTCAAATCAAGGAGGAAATAACGGCAGAAAGGATGACAACACATTCTGGTGCAACAAACCCAAGCAACGACCACTTCATTCACTGCGTGTCCATCCTGAACCACTTTTTTACGAAAACTTGAAAGGCTGCGAATCAGGTAAATTCACAAAAATCTGACTCAAAAGAGAACGTGCGTAGAAAATTAATTTACCTTTATCATACTGTATGTACATTCAAAGGAATGAATTTCAGTGAATGTAAAAATTCAATGCACAAGAGTCTCGTATGAAAATGATCACATGTTACGTGTAATATTTACACCACAAATATAGCCTTTGAAATCTTTTTGCTATTATTGCGCTCTTCTCCAAAAATTTTGACAGGTGATGCTTGTGTCTGTTCTTTATGCTGTCGTGGGCGAAACGGTACATGGTCCCAACATTTCCTAGAATTGAGCTCATACATGGCACCAAGACTCAAGCAACAACTGCGACCGCTTGGCTCACTTTCAAACGAGTGTTCGATAACAAAAAACAAAACTAGCTTTTTGTTGGTTGTCACAACCCGTCGAAACAATGTGCTGGGAGAACGACAAAGTTGGGCACAGGCGACGGTTCTTCGTGAAGCAAAGAACACACCTCTGCACTTTTGATAAATATGTTGATCGAATCCAGTTCGTTACCGGGAACACGACGCTAGCAGGCACAGCCTTCCTTTGTTTGTGGCGTGTCAGTATTAATTGCATTTCGTGGCGTCGACGGTTTGTGCTGAACTCCTGACTCGGCGGCGTTGAGGTCCAAACTGAAACAACATTTTCGGCGTCAACAAAAGCCCGCGTTTGAATCAATCGGAATGACGTCACAACAAGAGCTTATTCGTCGTGAAGTCATCGGTGGAAGGTTGCATTGTGGTTCCAAACGGCTCTTCTGATGGACAACTTCTGGGGCCTTTCCTCTCACCCTGCGCAGCCTCACCCATGTGCTTCAATTGTTTTGGTCGAAAAAAATGAGACACTGCATTCCGTACCTTCCATCTTGGATGTTTTGGTAAATCTTCTTTGCTGTGTCAAGGAAAGCGTCCTCGACATTCTCACCACTGCAAAAGTATATCTACCGTATCTACAAAGTATTTCCACAAGTTGCTTGTGTTTGCTTCACATGCAGCATTCATTTGTCGCAATCTTCCTAAAGTTTTCCTTGTCCAAGCGTGTTTCTCCGAAAGTCATCGCTGAACAAACAAACCGCGTGAATTCACTTACGTTTTTGCACTGCACTCCAGGAACATCAGACCTGAAGGAGACACAAGGACAATAGAACATCACTCAATGGTTGAATGATGTGCGGCGACAACGACAAATAACCGAACAAGAAGGCTGCGCCTGAAAGCGCGCGGTTCTACGCGGTTGGGATTGAGACATCACTGCCCACCCGACATTTGTCTGACAGGAAACTTGCGTATTCTGGCCACATTTTGAAAATGGAGGTGGGGCAGGGGTTGGTAGCATTCCTCATGCCCCCCACCCCCTACCACCCCCTTTGTGAACCGCGCGCTGACAACCTGCTGACACCTGGCAAGAACACTGTGGAAGTAGATATTCCAACAACCTGGTGCAGAAACTCAAATTTTCATTTTTCACCCACCGTTTTCGTCCGCAAACTGCTTTGCCTCCTCGTAAGTCACATCTCGCTGTGCTTCCAAGTCGGATTTGTTGCCGATCAGGAAAATCACCTGCGCAAACGAAAGATCGGTCTCAAACTGCACCTTCCTCAAGCACTGCAGATCAATTTATTCCAAGGCAGTTGCTGCCGCACAAAACAAAGAAATTAGAACAGAACTAGCTTCCTCGTGAAAATACAGTGCTCGCAAAAACAGTGCGTGTGCGCATGTCTGTCACATCTAGTCCCAGTACTGACGCAAAGACAGGCGGGGAGGGGGGGCGCAGTTTTGGAGCAACGTTCATCATTGCTGCTGTGTTGGAAAACAGCGGCGGTTCAGGTGGTGGTGTGCCATTGGGTTGCCCTCAAGGCCCTGCAGTCCTTCACACAAGTTCTGGATTGCCCATGTCTTCTGGACTTGCAAGTGTGACTGGGAAAATATTTGTACACGAAGGACTCACTGTGTTGGGGTTTGTGAGGTTTCTGGCGTCTGTCAACCACGAACTGAGATGATTGTACGTTGATCTCCGCGTGATGTCGTAAACCATAAGAGCACCAGCCGCGCCTCTGTAGTAACTCCTCGTCACAGCCCTGAATCGCTCCTGGCCCGCAGTGTCCCAGATTTGCAACTTTATTTTCTGACCAGCGACTTCTATAATTCTGCAGTGGAAAACATGGCTTGTGATACCCAAGATTGCAAAGCGACACAAAATGGAGTCGTGTGTGAGCGCGGGGGGTGAGTAGCTCTCCAGGTTCACGGGGTCTAAAGGAAGGCCAGCGGACCTGAATCCTCCCCTGGAACCAGGGAGAAACGCGGTCATCTCTCAGAAGGTGGGTGTGAAAATGCTGCAAATTGAAGTACCAGAACGTTTCAAACTTACCTCGTACCAAATTCTACCCCTATCGTGTGAGGACAATCTGCCATAACTGTGAAGGAAAAGAGAATAATATTTTACGTCCAGCGCTTTCACCTCACATTCTTTGCCAACTTCTGATCTGAGAAAACAGTGCATTCCCCCCAACCTGTTCTGAATCGAACTGACATGTACAAAATTCTGCATCAGAGAGAGGTTCCTTACATTTCTTTTCTGTGAACTGATGAAGCAGACAGGATTTTCCGACGCCCATATCACCGATGATGATGTATTTGAATATGTACGAGTAATTGTATGGCCCAGCTGCCATCTTGGCGAGTGTCGTTTTTCTGAGACAAAGAAAACAAGAAAACATCTTGAAAACCATACAACAGATTTCACGGATCTCATCAGTAGGTTTGACAGTGGTTTTGGATCCCGGTCACAAAAAGAGGTTCGTAGGATTCCAAGATGGCGTTGGACAAACGCTCTGAAAACAACCCAAAGCATTTGGCGAGTCAATTTTTTTATAATTCGTGTCCTACTGGACAGAAACTATGATCCTAGACAAGTACGATGCGTACCCTGGAAAACAAGAATTTGACGGGAGTCGGTCAGGTTTTTGGAAGCACAACATCAAGTGGGCTCCCGGTCTCGATCAACTATAATTTTGAGATATCCACAAATGGTAGCGGGGTCCTGATGGCCATGTGACTTCTTGCCATCCATGCCGCACATTGTAAAAGGAGGGGGGGGGGGGTTGATGGCCCAGGTGGCAGGTGAGAGCCCAGGTGTGGGCGTCTGGCTGAGGTGGGCAGGGGGGGGGGGATAATGAATGGAAGG
>JAAUXT010121941.1_pt1 | contig 19546 bp, 21 predicted proteins | sample 7278171 | NCBI WGS metagenome assembly JAAUXT01 (sample SAMN14350112, study PRJNA611818) | marine sediment metagenome | isolation source: surface marine sediment (1.8m) | place: French Polynesia: Moorea | collected 2018-08 | reverse complement strand
TGTGACATCGTGCCCCGTACGTTACTGCACTGGCTCATAACAAACCAGAACTGTGACATCGTGCCCCGTACGTTACTGCACTGGCTCATAACAAACCAGAACTGTGACATGAGAGGTTCAGGATGACGACATTGGTTCTCAACAGTGCTCACCAGATTCTTGTATTCGAGGTGTACGAGCTTGAGGTTGGGTTCTGGAATGGCAATGCTGTCTCCCAAGGTGAAGCCACACTCTCCAGAAATGTTGTAAACATTCACCGAGAAGCAGTTCTGCTTTTTGTCCACAAGCAGGAAGGTGCTGAAAAAAGAACGACTCCAGCACGATGTATTGATGTCAACAGTCTGGCACAGCAACATGACGCAACATGCCCAGAGAGACCAAGTGCGTGGCTCACCACGGCGAGGGGTCGTCAGACATCAGCGAGCAAACGACAGCTCCTAGCAGTACTTTTTGTGGGTTTGTCCCAGATTGCAACTCGTCCAACGTGACCTGCAAAATCAAACAGCTGTTCGATGTACGCTGAACCCGCACGGAAGTGAAGTGGTGTGAATCCCGCCAGTTGGGACCACAATGGAAACGAGGCACGTTTCTACCTTTTGCAGGGTGGTCGTCTCCTCAGATTGGTTTGTGTGAGAACCGCCACCATACGGACCAAGTCCGGAATCTTTGAGCGACGACACTAACCCTGCCAACCGCTTCGCTTTCAACTTTCCCTGAAACAAAAGCACACAAACATCAAAAATGCATTTCATTCCAACCAAGTGTTTTCACGACGCAAACGGGAGTAGGTACAGGGTACCTCACCTTGGCCTTGACTAGATCGTGGATTTTTCCCAAATGGTTGCAAAGTTCTCTTTCCTTGTTCTGTGGTTCTTGCCAGGTTGGATCCAAAGCAGCAGCTTGGCCAAATCCAGCCAACGCTTCGCCGTAGTCCTCTTGATATTTCAAAGCCTGTCAACAAAATTAATTTTTATGAACTATCGATGACTTCAATTTTTCACTTTGAATAAATAGCAAGACAATACCGAACGTCTGTGCAATCGGCACTCATGAGAACTTACATTTGCTCTGTTGAAATGTAAATCTGGATCATATTTTGCGACAACGTCTTTCCCCTGGAAGACAAGAACCAAAAGGACGTAGAATCAATAGTGAATCCCTTGATTGTCTTTGACACAAAAACAACAAAAAGATCTGAAGTTCTACCTCATTTTTGGAGAAAGAACAAACTGTGAAAGTGCTCTCTTGTGAAAAAAGTTTCTGTCGAAACTTGTGTGAGTCAGAATCACTTACTGCTTGTTGGTAAGCACTCAATGAAAGCGTCAGAATCTTTTGCATTTGGTTTCTGACAAAATATTGCGACAAGTAAGCATTCCCCAAAACAACTGAAAGAGATGAGCAACGTCACAGTAAATATGCATCGCAAAAAGAAAAGGAAAAAATACACCGCACAAGTAACTTTGGAACCCACACGACCCACACCAACACGAAACAACTCACGCCATGATGTTCCGTCTGTGATATCGAGTTGCACCGCTTCTTTCGCCTTTTCCACGGATTCTTCTATGTTCTTCCATTTGGTTTCCTGATCTCCTGGAACTTGTCTCAATGCTATGGACAGATTCCTCAACGCAACTTTGTCTTTGGACTGAAAAAGCAAACGTGTATTCTGCAGCTGGGGGTGGGGTGGGTGGTGAGGACTCAAAAATGAGAAAATACAATACAAAAATCTGCCTTCAAAGCCAAATGACTGAACAGAAGAGAAACATTTTTACACTACTCAGGGCACCAACGAAACAGTTCTTCGCCCCTTCCACGTCTCTCTTCTTCCAGAAGGATTCTCCGAGCTGAATCCAACCTTCCACAAGTCGTGGGTCCAACTTGACAGCTTTCGACAGAGCATCATGGGCTCCTTGGCTGAATCCAGGAAGCACGTTCAACGCTTTGCCCCGAAGCATCAAATGTTGAGCTTTGTTCTCAGATTCTGCTGAAAGGTTGACCAGTCATGCAGTCTTCATTTCTGAATCGCCTTTTTCAAGTGCCAAAATAAGCACGCACAACCAGGAAATATCAAGCCTCACCATCAAGTTTGTCCAAAACTTGTAAAGTCTCTTTCAGTTTTGCCTCGGTGTCTGCATTTTTATGGACAGCTTGTTCGAGTTCCCGAGTCTCAAAGTAGTGATCGCGATATTTGTACAGCTCGTCAACCGCGTCCTGAAAGCAGAGCAGAGTTCCTGGTGTTGCACGGACAGAATTCACATCGCAACACACACGTGTGGGGTGTTGGGGGCAGTTATGATTTGATCTGGCTGTGAGCCAGCTCACCGTGGGTGACCACATTTGACAGCTGGTCTGCCTTTGCAAGAAAAAGAAAGAAAGAAGCCAAAATCCAGAGTCTAGACATGCAAGACGGTCCACTGACCCGCAACAGGCTTTAATTTTTGCCCAGCTCCCTTCCGAATCACATGGAAACGTATTCTTTCTCAAATAATTTTCATGAAATTTGTTATTTGCCTCAGGATATCCTTCTCTGACATGACATACCGACAGCACAAAGGCCAGCCAGACTCGAGTCACTGTGAAAACCTCTAAAATCGCCCAACGGCTGCACTGAATTTCAGGCATTTGTACACTAAAACTTTCTCATATTGAACATCAGAAACCTTGAACCAACCTGTGCTTTTGACAAAGATGTCATAATTGCGTGACTGATCACTCGTGACCAATAATACTCGTTGCGAAGGACGCGATTTACAAAAACTTGCAGTTCCCACTTGTCACTTTCCACCTGGTTCCCGAAATCGAAAGAATTTGTCAAAGCAGGTTTCGCAGAATGGCTCTGGAAAACGCCAATCCAACGATCTATCAGAAATCAAACAAGCGAACTATCACCGAAGAAGAGAAGGATGACAGTGTCGTCGACGAAATTGATGATCGCGAGGTGTTCGGTATCCTTTGAGTCGTTTATCAAACAGGACAGCCTATTATCGCTCACGACGCGCTTTGCTGGTCACGAGCAATGACAACCCACGTTTTTGTCAGCCGCTGCTGGGAGCCCGTCGAAAACGGCACTTGGGCTCGCGGCCTAAATCAGACAGCCGCTGTCTCACCTTCAATCGAAGCTGTCGCCACCAACGAGTTGGTGGGTGGCCTGCACGTTTGTCTCTGGTTCTCCTGAACTGATGGGCAGATTTGATCCGTGAAATCAGTGATCCAGAGCATCCCCTGACTTTGGAAGAGCTGAATGTTGTGGAAGAAGCCAAAGTGAACGTAAGTGACCTGTCAGCTTTTTGACAGCGCATGAGAATCTTTTGTGTCGTCACTGGCTGTGACGGGTGGCAGAACTTCAGCGAAGCACAGGTCTCGTCAGCAACATGTTTCTTTCATAGATTTGTTGTTCTGAAGGGACGGTCTCTCCCTCCCTGTCCTCCTCGGTGTTTCTGGCGTGGTCATTGTGGCACAGGTTAATTTTATTCATTCTGATTCTGCAGACAGATTTACTTGTCTTCCATACCTCGAGAGCGATCCATAATCATTGGGAGCTTCTCACCATTCATGATGACCATTTCTCTGTGTGATCAACCTTCTGAACAGTCTGTTTTTGAGAATTGTGGACTTTCTTGATTTCCATCATTTCAACAAACTGCCAGTATCGCTTGAATGCCTATTCTCGTTTGTCCAGATATTTGTAATTCTGCTATTTCGTGCTTGCAACGCCAGTGGAGTAGCGTGTCTTCAATGTCGTGTGAATGATATCGTATCTTCCCACGCGTGCAGTCCAGCTTTCGTCGGAGAGCTGAGTACTCGGAGCAACTGCTTTGGCAGAGCTGTGCAAAGCCGAAGCTACCCTCTAAGCCAGCCTCCAAGCCAGCCTCGAATGCGGACTACAAAAGCTAATAGCATGACACCCATCCTGTGCAGTAGTTACCTCCACTCCGGATCAAGAATAAACCAGAGTGCTTGCATGCTGAGTATGTCCAATGCAGCCTCAGCCAGAACCCAGGCTGCAACATGGTGGCACAGCAAATGAGCGACATTTGCTCTGAAGTGTACAGATAGCCCTTCCGAAGACGGTAGAGCTAACCCCACACAACATCAACACGCTGCGCAAGTGTTGTTCACTATAGGCGTGGGGCCTTCCTTGAAAAATCCTAGATTCTCGCCTGAGCAGTGGCCGACCTCATCCACAACTCTTGTCTTGTGGCTGTCACCAAATATGTGGTTCTTGGGTGAAAAACGATGCCAGGCGCGTGAAAATGTGAGGCAAAACTCATTTTGCTCTTTTTCTTTTTCGTTTACTGCAGGTTGACAACAAAAACAGCACTGTTCGAGTGGAATTTACACCAACAATACCGCACTGCAGCATGGCCACGCTGATCGGTTTGTCGATTCGTGTCCAGTTGTTGAGGTGCTTGGCTCCCAGATTCAAGGTTGGTGTCCCGAGGCCTGAGTAAAATTGTTCACTGATGAGCAAAGCTACATGTACAGCTGTCCGCAATTCCATAGTGTCAGAATCATTGCTTCCATCACCACAAAACTGCAAACCTTCAAACAAACAAACAAAAAAACAGCTAACAACCCAAATTTTGTCAAAAATATTTTTCTCGCAGTGTACGTTTCTGCATTCTGGTGTTTTTGTCTTGTGGTTCTTTGCAAAACCAGCGCGTCGTGGGATTACAAAGTGAGATTTTTGTGGCTTCAGGTTGACGTGCTGATATCGCCGGGAACTCACAATTCCGAGCAAGCAAGTGAGTACGGTTCAACTGGTAACATTTACCAAAAATGTTGCTCTGATCACAAAATTAGTGTTCTCTTCCTTGTTATCTTTCGGCATGTGCAGAAAATCCTCTTGTTGATGACAATTAGATCCAAATCACGCAAAACGTGTTTGCACTTTCAGTCAACAAACAACTCGCGGACAAGGAGAGAGTTGCTGCAGCGTTGGAAAACAGTCATTTGCTGGATGTCGTGAATCAGTGCTTGACTCCAAGGAACCGATGACGCAAGTTGCCGAAGAATTTGCTGTGATTGTGATGCCGGACAAACTATCGGGCGGACGGACTGGAGTTCGTGGACCTGATGCGTGAATGAGAAAGGCGGTTGACGCCAACGCAGTCTCGAGCTTGCGGACATTGAAGGACACCACCGTCAAAACAAAAATCTGGCCAAAATGTCACTTTTGTCACGTTTAGCTCTGGTTGATTGTGATGGCGGGCAGATCGGTCGACACGATTGAGTTCCTCTGAGATTTTGACTCGGGTTTGTCAATTGCGTCGCTGTGTTTGCGTGACGTCGAGGCCCTCGAGTCTCCCTGCAACCCGACTGAGACGGTCTTTGGCTCTCTGCTCTCCCCGCCAAGTGCAAAGGGAGCGACCGTCTGGTTAGGTTCATTTCCGCGCGTGTTTTCTTCTGCCGGTGAGTTGTTGAATGTTATTGTTTTGGCTTTTCGATCTTCCGGTCGTGCCTTTCGAACCACAGCTTCACTTCGGTCTCTGCAAAGGTCGTCCGGAATCTTGATCAGACAAGTCATTCATTGAGTTTGATCAATAAAGTTTGATGTTGTTTGTCTCTCCACATGTTTGTCAATCACGTTCACAATTGTTGTGGTCAGGTTCTTTCCAGTGGCCCAGCACGACCGGTTGTTTGTTTCGCGCTTGTTGAGCTCAATACTTTGATTCTTACTGCACAGGAGGAAGGCCGACGTGTTTGTAGTGCTGCCAAGTCTCCATGAAGGCAGGACACAAGCGGTCATTGGTGTAGGACGTCAAGATCTTGACCAGATGAGACTCTTTTCGACATCTGAAGAACACGAATGGATAGCTGTGTGACAGGTGTGTGGCATTCCACTTTTACTTGGTTGCATTGATTTTGTTTCGCGCTTTGCAGAAATGCCACCAGAGAAACAAATGCGCGGCTGTTCATGATCAAATTCAAACCTGTTTTGTTTGGAGCAACTGGCGACTACAAAAAAGGGAAAGAGTGACAGAATATTACTCGATACCTGTTGAGGAGCTGTCGCTTTGCCTCGTGGTTGTACGAGAGATATCCGAGCGCAATGGCCGCAGAGCCCTGCACCTGCTGCGACTCTGAGCACATGAGGTCGCACAGCAGCTCTACCGACTCGATCGCCACAAAGGCGGCTGGTATGCCTGCAAGGTTGCAATATTGCTGTTTGGTCTGCGTGAAGTTTCTTGCAGAAACGGGGGTGGGGCTGAGTTTTTCTTCTTCAACCAACAGGCGCCGCAATTTCAACAAAAAAAAAAACGATGGTTGACAGAAAATATTGACGTGGGCTGCAGGGATTAGATCTAGATGTCAGGACGTCGTTTGTCTCCGTGTCACGAGAAAAAGCGAACGGGTTTGTTGTCCAGTGAGAGATGATGTCAAGACTGGACTTGCTCGATTCGATCTCGTTGTTCACTGGAAAGAAATGTGTTTCAATTTCACCTGCTCTGGTGTGAGACAGTCTCGCGATGCAGTCGGAAGTCAGGGCGAGAATCTCGTTACTGCTGGATTTCTCGAGCAATTCGACGAGCAGCTTGATTCCGGCGGCGGAGGAGACCGCCTGTTCCTCGTCCGGGATGATCCGAGCCAGGGTCACAACCTAAACGTTCGTCTCGCCTTTGACATTGTGAACTTGAGAAGGTGGCACAAATAAGGTCTGATCGTGTGCTTGCTGGTGCGGACTTGCCTCAGTCTTCAAGCTTTTTGATCAAATGCACAGAAATGCCTGATAGAGAAAGGGCCCTCTTTCTGTGCACCTTTCCCCTTTTCGTGGCATTCCTCTCTTGGGTGGACGATTTTGAAAGGCAGTGCCTCCTTTGTCAGTTGTGGAAATTGTCAATAATGCTGTCAAATTTCATTCTGTGACATTGGCAGCATGAATTCAGTTCCGTTTCTGGTCTTGCTGTCAAATGGGAGTGACTGTGTGGTGAAAAATTGACAAGGGCTTGTCCAGTGAAGGTTAATTAGTTTTGAAATTGTCAAACTGGGGCAATTTTTGTTTTGTCTGTTACTGAAGCGCTTCAGAACATAACGAATCCGCTTTTCAACTGAAACGGACAAAACTAGATTTTTGCGGTGTTTGTTATCGAAATGTTGAGAGTAACCGTACTTGTCGAAACTAAAGCAGTTTCACTCCACCTGAAAAGCAGCGTTGCACCTGTAGAACTCGTCCTCTGTCTGCAGGAAGGAGACGAAGTAGTTGAAGGGAACACCGCCCTGCTGCGCGATGTCGTGCTGGTTCTGCAGGTTGTTGAAGGCGAAGGTGGCGAGGGCGGCACCGGCGAGCAGCCGCACTGCGCGGTCGTCCGAGTGCAGCATCCTCGGGACGCGCGCAAAGCTGAAGTCCAGATTGTCACGCAGTTCGCCCATGTTTTCTTTGTGCCCTGCAAGGGAAGATCAGTGTTGGTCTGCACGTACGAGCTTCTTCAGAAAGGAACACAAAAAGTGCATCTTGTATGAAGGTGTTGCAAGGTTCACACAGACATTGGTCGCGACATCTGACCAGCAAAGCACACTCAGCAGCTGTCGTCTTGGGAGTCAACACAATTGCCTGTCGAAAATTGTGGGCGACCAGTTACGCAAGCCTGCTGCCCTCCAATTTTGAATTATCACTTGTTGTTTGCCAACACAATACTATTTGGTTTTCAAGATCACTTGGATTTTGCAAGATATATAATTTATTGTTGATCAATAAATCTCAGCATTGATTTCCAGACCCATTGATTTTGACGGCAGCTTGTTGCTCAGCAGGAAGTGTGAATAGGTGTCGTGCCAGATTTGTGTTGCTGTTTGCTCGGGGTATATATTATTTAAATATTTTTTGCACTGTTGCGTCCCAAGAGGTATGGCCGTCAGTAGGTGATGATCAGTTGACTGTCCAGTGTTGCTGTTGTGAAGATAAATTTCGAAATTTATTCATCAAGTACAGTGGGTCAGACGGTTTGTATTTTGACTCACCGACTGAAGCGCACGCCAAAGCGAACGCAGCCTCGACTCGTACGGTCGCCTTCTCCGAGTGCGCCATGATGGCCACGAGGAACTTGACGCCTCGCGATTGGCTGAGTCGTGTTTGATTCTTCTTGTGAGCGACATAAGCCACTCCGAGACACAGGTGCCTCAGAGTTCGGATGACACTGAGGACGATGTGCTCTCGCTCCGACTTGAGCAGTCGAACGAGCGAGTGCACTCCGTTGGCTTCTCCGATCGCTGTTTGCTTGTTCAATGGTCCCTGCGCAAGAACACCCAGTGCCTCCGACCCAATGAAGTGAAGATGTTCCGAAGTTGCTGTCAGGAAGTCCACCAACTGCACAACGCCCATTAGATTTGCCATGTTTCGTCGTTCATCTGGATCGTCCCCAGCCAGGGCCCAGATGGCCTGAGCCGTTCGCTCCTGGATGTGGGGCTGTTTGTTTTTCTTGAGCAGCGTGATGAGGAAACTTGCGCACCCTTCGTCAAGAATCTTTCTGTCCGTGAAAGGGTTGTCTGCTGCCAGGTTGTACATGGCGTCGACTGCGATGAACTGCAGTTCTTTGTTCCTCACCTTGGTGAGTGAGATGATGCGCGTTGCAACACCAGACTGCACCAGCTCGTTTTGATTTTCAGTATTCCCATTGGTCAATACGCTCACAGTTTTGGTCAACACGAGTTGCAGTGGTCTGTGGGTACAGTTTTCAAACAAGCCAGAAAGGGTTGAGAAGATTTCCGGAGTTAGACCAACGGCAGACTGAAGCTCAGAGCTGGTGGCGGCGATGTCACAAATTATCTGGACAGGTTCCACCAGAATCTCTGCTCCAAGCTCAGTGTTTTGAAGAACTTTCACCAGGGCAGGTAATGCGCCCAGTTCTGCGGCGTCCTCAGCAAACTCCTGCACAGAACAAAGTTCCTTGAAACAGGAGCAGACCAGAGTGACGATTTTCACATTTTCGGATTTGAGAAGCTTGATGAATGTTGTCATTCCTCCTTCAGCCATGAACTGATCTTTCACATTGGGATCGTCCAGTAAATTTTGTATTACGTGCAGGCACTGCACTTTGGGACCGTCTCCCTTGGAACTTTTAAACACTTTGACCAAGGCGTGAATGACGCCATTGTCAACGGCGGCTTGTGCGTACGGATTTGACTCGTTTCCAGTTTTCTTCGTCAGCATTCTCAGCGTCTTCGCAGTGGCACGACTTTCTTCCTCCTCATTGGAATTGAGAAACTTGTTGAGGATTTTCCAGACCTGCAGCCTGTCCTTGTGCTCGTCTATGAAGTATTCGAGGATGTCTGTGTATTGTCTGAAGGCACAGAGCTGGATGACACCAATCCTGTGCGCATTCAGGATCATGACGTCGGCCCCGAGGCTGCCCAGGCACCGGACTGTTAGCGCGTTGCCGCTCATGACGGCCAGCAACATCGGGGTGGAGCCCAGCTGGTCCTCCGTCCGCATCTCCAGTTGCTCGTGACTGGCCTGGAGTGAAAAAAGAAACAGAAAGTGACCACAAGGTCACTTGCCAGATTGATGGTCAAGCAGTATCTTTGCATCCACAAGCTCAGACAGAATAAGTCCAGGCCACGTTGTTGGTTTTGTACGTCTTTCCAACAGGTCATGAGATTTATTTTCAAATCCTGTTAAAGGATTCTGCAAACACATGTTGAGCACCCAACGACCACAACCGTCATGAGGCTGCTGCAACTTCAATGCAGAACAGAACGGAAAGAAATCTTGCCAACCGTGACGAATTTCTCGATGGACTTGACGTAACCGTGGAACGCCGCCTGGTGGATGGGCGCCCAGCCGTTCTCGTCGCGTTCGTTCATCGCCGCGAGCTCGTCCGCCGGCTCGTTCGGCTGCTTCGCGGCCGTCGCTCGTGATCGCGCTGCCATTTCACTGCATAGATTCCGCGCAGCATTGAAAGGGAAGGTGGCCACGTGTTTTTCTCTTGCTCAGGTTTTCAAGAAAGTTTAACACACAACGGGACTTGCTCACACGTGAGCGAAAGGGGCGTTCTTGAAGTTTTCCGCATTCGAAAGACTTACAGGCGGGTGCTACGCTCGAAAACGATCTACGGCAAGCGATTCCGACATTTTCTGTCGCCAATAGACGTGATCCACCGCTGTTCACTTTGCGACGGCACGGGTTGCCATCGATGGCTAGTCTGGTAACCGACATGCAGGATATTGAAAATTCACGCGCTACTTGTAAAAGATTCATGTGTCGTATACTATAGAGCGTGCCTGATCTTCGCCAGAGAACGATTCTATTTCCTGACACTGTTGTTAAGATGGCACCCAGCCGGGTGGTTACGGTTTCATGGTTTGCAGTGTCGCGTCATTGGCAGCAAAACTATTTTTCTTCAGTTTTCCTGCTCAAACAACTTGTGCCTGCGGTGTTGGAGGGCAAATCGTCATTTGTATGGGTGGAGAGATGGGCCCCAGAATCCGCCCCTGCATGCTACACATGTCAGTTCGTTGTGGATTTCATGAAAGTAGCCCGTTCAGACGCTTTGCAGAGAGCCACATTGCCAAAACTTCTGGTGCAACACGTCTTGGACAAAACGGTGATAACGAAGCTCGAGTCACTGGTCGCACGTTGACCCTTTTGTGGAGTGTGTACTCGTAATTACGCTCACAGCCCTTACTTGACACGAAATCCACACTCGAGTCAACATGAAAGTCATGTTTGATCCAACAGTTGTAACCCAAACTGTGATCGCTGACCTTGTGTGGAAATCAATCCAGCTTTGATCGTCGCCTCCTGGAAACGGTAAAGATTTCTGACGGCGAACCAGCCAAAATCACACATTTGTAAACCGCAACTGGTTCGGTCAAAAGACGGACTCCTTCACTTTGTTGTTCCCACCTGGTGTGTGTTTGAAACTTTCATTGCACCGATTTGCAGTCACCAGTAGTGTGAAAAGAGGGACATGCGCGAATAAATCGTGTGTGTGTGTGTGTGTGTGTGTGTGTGTGTATGTATGTATGTATGTGTGTGTGGTGACGTGTGTATTCGAGTTGAAATTGAATTGATGTCCTGAGGACTCAAAAAGTGAAGGGTCGTCATTGTCGTTGATATTTTGATGTGTTCCATGACAAACACAACAAAGTTTGTGTTGAGGTGTTCTCACAGGAAACCATGAATGCTGGTTTGTCCAAGTGTGTAGTCGAAGAATACAAGAGTGAAAAGAGAAAATCACTCACCAAGTTCGTTGACAGGGAAAAAGCAGATTCCTTGTGTGTTTGTTCACTTGGAGAAAAACACAGGACAAGAGCAGCCGCTGAAGTCAATTATGGCGAACGCCACATTTTGCCGGGCAACCAAATAGTGTGTTTACCCGAGAGGTGATTGGATTGTTGTGGATTGAGCGAGTCAGGCAACGTTTCACGGGGTCGATTGCTCAAAGCTGCAGTGGAACTGTTGCTGTTTTGCAAGAGATGCGAGAGATGCACAAGACCGTCACCAAATCAGGCTGTTCGCAGTGTAACAAGAGCAATCTCTTGCCATATTTCACAACAGAGAAAGCGCACACACAGAAATCGGGCGTAAATGACAGATTTGCTCACGCGTGCAGTGCTGCACAGAAACAGCATGACAAAGAGGGCTTCGTTGTTGCTTTGTTGTTGTGCGCAGCCAATTTGGACTCTGATGAAAATTTGGTCCCAGCAGCACAACAAAGAAAAATTTTACAGTTAGAGTGCTGCTTTTTGTCACCTCCAAACAGTTCTGCGTATGTTTTGGACAATTTGTGAAGATTTTGGTTTCTTGTGTCCTCGACTTCTTCTGTGATAAGTGGCAACAGCCCACCACACCGCAGCCCCCAACTGCGTGTGAGACGTACAAAATAGAGAACGAATTGGTTGCTGACGTGACTTTAATTGAGGTTATCTGCACTGGTCAGAGCCACAGCCATCGTGCTGTCCTTGTGGATCTACTTCCGGTTCTGTTCGGCCTGACACGAGTTCTCAGGGATGGGCCGCTCGTTGCACAAGCTGAAGAATATTGGTTGCATGCAGTCAGATGATTGCAAAACTTCCGGAACAAAGGACTTCATCAAGGGCTTTGTCGGAAAACCCGAGTTGGATGTGAACTTGGCAAGATCATGAGGCCATAGACAGCGTGATTTTGGACGAAGGTTACCTCCATCAAGGGTCTACCAGAGCAAGCCCAATATGATGGAATCCTCTGTACGTGTTTTTTGTTGTGTGTGTGTGTGTGTGTGTGTGTGTGTGTGTGTGTGTGTGTGACAAAAAGTGACGAAATCCAGGGGTCCCTTATGTGTGACAGGCCAAACCCCAACCCCCATTGGTACACCGACAAAAAAAACTCATCTTGAACAACCCCCAGCGTCATCCACGAAACTCAAAGATCTGATGACTGTTGTACTCACTTGCACGACTGGGGACAGTATTTCATCGCTGCCTTCGGAGTCTTGTCACACTGGCCCGCCTCAGCGAATCTGGCGCATTTGAGATTTTTCTTCTTGTCCTGACACTTGCAAGGTTCTTTGGGAGAAAAATAATACTGGATTGTGTGTCTGCCACACCAAAATCTCGGGGTGTGACGACAAAGGTTTTCGAAGGAAAGAGACGAGCGTATCTCCAGGCTGGTGGATACTGAACGAGTCTGGGACTTTTGAAATGCACAGCTCTTTGAATGTACAAAGAATTGCCTGTGGCCGAGTCCTGAGTCGCGTGCTCTCCAATGCAGTGGCATCTCAGAAACCTGAATCGAACTTGTTGGGTCTTGTTTCATTCAGGAGACCAGCATGAACCCGGACCAAGTGAACTAGCTGTATCAGTGTCAAAATGGAAGAGTCATGTCTGTTGTTCTGAACTGTGCGGGATTTCACACAGCTGTGTCTGAGTGTGAATTTGCTGATTGTGCGAAGTCCCTTGAGGGCGAAGCACCATGTGGTAGTGCAGTGTATGGCAGGTGGATGGAAATGTCCCCTGCCCCTCCCCCCTAATGCCTCCCCCTCCCTTAACCCCCTCCCCCTGCCCAAACCCCCTACACCTGAAACCCCCCCTCCCCATGGCCAGATTCCCCTCCCTGCAGACAGCATGACTGGTGGAAGACAAGGAGGACAAGGAAGAATTTATGAACAAGGAAGAATTGATTATATTACCGACGCCGCAAGGCACTTCGCACTGCAGTTGCCTTGAGCACTGCTTCTTGTTCTGGATGCATTTGAGGTGCACTTTGGGGTCAATTTCTCCTCAAAACGTTCTGCAAATCTGGAGTGTAGTGACTTCAGCGGAGAGATTCAGAGGACCCTTTCTCTCACCTTCACACCGAGAGCCGAACCATCCTTCCCCACAGGAACAGCTGCACGAGTCGGAGTTGTATTGTCCGTCGTTCGCACAGCTGAGGGCCCGGGAACACTCTGCACTTTGGTTCGAAAATAAATTCTTTCTGAAAATAAGGCAACATGCACGTGTGAAAATTGCGTCAGCTGTTGGCCATTCGCAAACAATGTTCAGATTCACTCACCACAAGTTGAGTCCTTGCCGGGTTGACAAGTACCTGAAACCGGTCAGAGATTTGTCATTGCCTGTGCTGCGGGCACCTGAATTCATTCGTCAACTGTTTTGTTGAAACTCACTGCAGAGTTGGTCTTCACATTTCCACGCGTCGTTGTCGTTGCTCAGGCTGCACTTGCCGCACACCTCTCCCTGTTTGAACGGCTGTGCGTTCTTGATGTTGCCGCTGCAAAATCAAGATTTGTCACACAGGGTGGCTTTGAATCGGGTCTGGTTTGGTTGACAAATTATCTGAAATATGTGCCGCATAAGTGAGTCTCTTCGAGAAGAAACTGCAGTGCACACACACGCGACACTGAATCTCTCAATTCAGGATGCAGGCGAAGCAGGGATTGGTGAGAGTTCGAAAGATAACCAATGTGAGCGAGTAAATGCTCCATACCCAGGAAAGTAGTTGCAAAAAACAATCTTGGCGTTCTCTTTTGACTTTCGCGGTCCAGTGACTGTCGGGCAAAACTTCACTCCGCAGCCAAACCTCCGGGTTCGCGCCCAAATCACCTGAAAGTGCGAGTTGGCTGTCAGATTCATCGTTCAATTTCACCAGGTTCTCTCTGTGTCATGAAGATGCACTCACCTGTGTGTAGTGTCCGCAGACTTTTCCCTCCCTGCACTTGGTCGTGTTGTAGTTGTACCACTCGATCTCGTGGTGCCATGCGGAAACAACACGTGCAACATCCAGAGGCCTGTTCGCTGTGGTGCCGACAAACATGTAGGCGTTCTGACCAACGTAATTTCCTGAGCAACTGAAAGAGGACGTTGACAGCGAACTGTTCCCGAGTCATGTTTGGGCAGCATCTTGCAACGAATGTGGTTTCAGTCTTGTTCGAGTGTGCTTGTTCGCGAAATACCAAGGGGTTTGGGCGTGCACCTGGGCAGCAATGAGGATGTTCCTGGACACCAACACGCTGCAGGTGTTCCCTTTCTAATTTGTAGTTCGCAATACTTACTCTGTGAGCATGTCGTGTTTCCACGAACATGCGTCTGCCCATTGTTGCGCGCGAGAAGCCAGCTCGGTATCCCAGGTCTGCAACATGTACACGAACACACATCAAAGAATATCATCCTTCCTGCCATGGCTTTGCGGATATGCTGTGCATGGCACACAATACCCACTTGCATTCAGTTGGAGGAACTTCCGTGAAGTCATGTTTCAGAGAAGTCAATTGAAGTGACCCTGAGAGAGATTTTGCGCTCACCAAGGCCACCATATTTGAAGATGGGTGGATGCTTCTGTCCCGCCTGTGGTTGTTGTGAGTATCAACCAAAGTTTTCGCCTCCTGGGGAGTGAATTGCGACTGGACCCCGTTGCAGCCGTTCTCGTCCAGTCCAATGATGCTATTCGAAACGACATCTCCAGCTGTTGGATCCTTTTTGTCCAGGCTGCTTTTCAGACTTGTTTCGTCTTGAGTTGGTTCTTCAGACTTAGACAATTGAAGGACTCCATGACAGTTCGTCGTGCAAAGGATCACACCCAGGATCCGAAGGAAAATCATGATGAAGACGCGCGACTCACTGCACAGACCTTTCTTGGAAACAACTGCGAAAGACCAACATATTCTGGAATATTTGGGGGGGGGGAACGTTGCAAACATTTGTCTTTTCACAGCTTTAGTGCGTTTGTGTCAAAAAGCCACAGATTGAAAGTGTGCACTTTTTGCTTTGGATTGATTTTTCTGTCACAGAAATGTACCGAGAAGACGAGCACTCGTGCATTGTGCACGTTTGAAGTCGCTCTTCCTCCGGTGGGCCACACGTCAGTTTTGTGTCTTCGTGGACTGTTGTGCCGTGCCCGTCTACAGATTTGTGCTTGAATTGTTTTGTTGTTTTTCATGTAGTCACTCGCTAGTTTGTGAATGATTTTGATGGTGTGCGATTGACAAAGGTAGATTTCTTGTTTTGTCCAAACGTTCCATTGTGGTCGAAAAAGAGACATTTGTTCCTGTGTTGAAAATTGATGGTATATTTATGACGTGAAAATGACTGTGGACGACGCAAATGCACTGACACCAACAAAACAATAATTTATTGCTTTTTTGATTGGGCCACTTGAAACATTGTGAATTCTTTTGGTGACATTTGGTGGCTGACGAACAACTTGCGACTGTGCAAAGCGTCAGCGTTCATTTTCAATCGTGCACACGTGTGTTCGTGTATGTGCTTTGGTAAAGGTGCAAAACCTGGGTTTGGAAAACGTTGTGACAGAAACAAAGATAACATGTCATTTGTCTTTTGCTTTGTGGCGCAACAGATTCGAGAAAATTGAAAACGCCAGCAAAGTTCAACGCCAACAAAGGCCTGTGGTGTGAGCAAACTTCTGCCTTTAGGAATCGATTGGTGCTGGATTCACTTTGTTTTGTGTGAAAGATGGGCCAGTGACCCCTGTTGTGATTGTCTGTTGTTGTGTTTGAAAAGTTGCGAAACTTAGTTTTTCTTGATCCACGAAATAGATTGCGTAGATTTTCGGAAAATATAGGCACAACAGAGTGATGGCTGAGTTAACAATCAGACAAAAGGCCAAGAGCACAGCTTGGTGGTATGCGTAGAATGTGGAGAAGTACGTTGGCAGAAAGACAAGCCATAGAAAAGTAGTCGTCGAAACAGAAATGAAAATGTACCAGGATTCATTGAAATTCTCGGGTAATTTTTTGGTAAGAAAGCCAAACACAGCGCAGAGAAGGATGAGAGTCAGGTTGAAGCCCAGAGGCACCAACAAACTTTCTAAGTTTAAGTCGCAGAAGAGTTCGACGTGCTTCTCAGTCGGAACCTTCATCCTCAGTCGAGCGGCGGGAGGCGTCAGCAGGGCCGTCGCCACGCAAATCGTCACCTGCGACCAGATACTGAGCTGGATCATCTGTCGTCATTAGCAAACATTAGCACAAACTCATTGGGAACTTGAGAAGTAATTGCGTCTGCCAGCGATTTTGCGCACTGTGATACAGGAACAAAGAAGACGAATTGATTACCTGGATCAGAAATGTGAGAAGGGACATTGTTAATTGAGATGCTTTGTTGATGAGCCTCAGATTTCTGGTTCCCTTCTTTCCACCAGCAAATATTCTGTACACTCTCACTGTTTTCAGTAAAAGCGGCGCGTAGATGAGAGTTACTGACAAGTGAAATCCAAAATGAGAAAGTTTGCATGAAACTGCGGTCGGTTTTGCAGTGAATGTGAAAACTGTGAGCAAAGCGCAAGCAATTCCACTGGTTGTGATGTTTGTCAGTTCTGCTGAAGAAGCCTTGATGAGTTTGTTGTTCTTGTTGACACGGAAGAACGCCACCGCAAGAATTAGAAATGCAAGAACGCAACAATTGACAATAATCAGAGTCAAAGCGAGGGGATCCCGAGTGTGCATGTACGAGGGGTCGATAGGCTCGCACTCAGTGGCCGTTTCCTCATCCGGCCAGGTATTGTCCTCGCATCTTTCACATTCTGAACCATTTCTTATGCGTTCATTTTCTCTGCAGTAGAAGCATTCCCAACAACAAGGCAGCTCTTTCTGAATCCTGAATTGCCTCGGAAGGCATGGCTCACTGCAAACAGACTTTGGCATTTCGTTTATGATGTGAATGGATTCTGGAATTTTTTGCAGTTTGAAGCGTTCAACGTTGCTGAACACTGAAAGAGATTCAGTGTTTTTCGACCAGACGCCAACTTCCACGTACTTCGGCCCAGTCGTGTTGTCCACTTGATGTTGTACGAAATCGTATTCTGCCATCATGTTTCCTTTTTCGTCAAACTTCACATTTCCGCTGACGCCAGGAAATGTGACATTCAACATGTACGAATATAGCGTCGCTCCATCAAAGCAGTCCTTCAAAATCTCTTGATTGGTAAAGGCTTCAGGACATTGCTTTTTGATCAAGCGATCCAGAGCATAAGCGTACACATAAATACCATCGTAGTACTTTGAATTGAACGGAACCATGTTCGGAGGTTTCGCTGTTATGTTCCTGAAGACTTCCTCACAATGTTCGCTTTGCCAGCTCCAGTCACAGCCGTAATAGTCTTTCCATAAGCGGTGCACCCAGATGTTGTCGGACGCATTGAGAGGAGTTAAGTATCTGAAGTAATCTGTGAACGGCTGGTAGAAGCGTGCTGGAAAGCGGATGAGCATCGCGTTGTGTGGTATGACAGAAAAATCTTCAATGTCAGACAATCCATCCGCGCCAATCCAAATGAAGTAGTTATGAACATTTAACTTCATCGCAGCTTGGTAAATTTGTGTTCCTTGTATCGAGTTGGTGAAGACAACAACCGCTCGGGCCTTGTAATTTTCAATAAGATGCTCAACGACCGTTTCAACAAACACCTGAGACGCGTCTGAAGGAAGTTTCTTCGTGTAGGCCAAGCAAATTCCCGCTTTGTTGGCTTCTGTCGTAATCTGTTTTTCCCCATTCTCTCCGTAAGAACCTTCTGTGTAAAGCAAGGAAATATATGTCCATTCGTAGTGCACACACAGATCTATGATAGCCTGGGCCTGGAGGCTGTCTGGTGGTACTAACCGCATAAAATATCTGAAGCGGCTTTTGTCGCTCAGTTCGTCGCTGGTTGAGAAAGTGGACAACACCGGAATTTCGAAGAGACTGAGCAGACTCGCCACCATCACTGAGCTTCTGCTGAAGGACGGGCCCAACACCCCGACCACTTCCACCGTCGGGTCGTCACGGCATTCGTAACTTCGAGGCTCACTTGAAATGTTCAAGAGACGACGCTTGTCGTCTGGTCCCGATTTTTGTGGAATGCAATTGAGGGCTCTGCTCAATGCCACAGTATCCCGGTAGCATGTATCCATGATGACAAAACCCAAAGTTATATTGACGAGAATATCGTCTCTTGCGTTGATTTCGTTGACGGCGAACTTGGTTGCTTCAGGTGGTTGCACCCGAGTTGGAACCCGCAGTCTGTTGGTGCACGCCTCGTCCACTCCTGGTGCTCCCGGCGTGGATAGAGGAGCCATCATCGCGATGTTCAGGTGTCCCTCTTGCACGTAACAATAGCCATTCACGTCAGGAACGGCACTCTGACCGAAAACCAGACAACTGAAAAGCGCTAAAGCGATGAAACGCGCAACGGAACAGCCGTGAAGTGCCATTCAGACAAAATTGTCAACGTCCACATGTGATGCTTGCTGTTTTTGGTTTTTGGTCTGAAAACAATTTCCAATGAGGCCCAGCGACTGCATCGCGAAAGGACATGGATCTTAAAGTTACAAGCGATGCCGTGCAGGGACATTCACGGACATCCGTTGAAAAGGAAGCTGCAAGGTTCCAGAGTGTTGTCATTTTGTGTTGCGGAGTATATCGGTGATACGGAGGATCTTGGGAGTGAGGATGCTTGCATCCATGTCAAAACTATACTGGTAACCCCAGAAAGTGTTGTCTTGCACTGCCATTTCGCCCTTGAGATGCCGTGACTTCTGAATTTTTAACTCTGCGCCCCATGCAGGCCTCACCAAACCTGTCCAAGTGTCCTCTGTCCGTTACGTGCATTCCTTAGAACTGTGCCCTGAGGTGGCCATACACTGCACCAGCGCACAACCAAATCCCACTGACAGCGGCTCAACACAACTCGAGCTCTTTCACCACCACGTTCTTCTGGTTGTTCCGTTATCTCAAAACAAACAGTGGACCCTCAATTGCCCAGGGGTGCAGGGCCTCAGAATCGAAATGTTCCAAAGATGTCGAATTCACACACACACACACACACACACACACACACACACACACACACACACACACACACACACACACACAAGCATGTATTCCCACTCCCACACCGGCTGTGTGCGTGAGATGTTAACGTACACTGCGCGACGGAGCAGAAGATTCAGCTGCCTCTGGATAAACTTTGGCGGGAAATGCGCACAAAACCCCGCTTTCTCAATTCAGGAATTTCGGTAAACGTGGAAAAGGAGGGTGTGAAAGTGCCAAACGGTGGGAACCAATCAGATTGCTTCTTTCAGAATGGTGCATGCTGGGGGATGGTTTTTCCTGAGAACCAATCAGAGAGCTCCTACTATGG
>JAAUXT010118058.1_pt1 | contig 19547 bp, 25 predicted proteins | sample 7278171 | NCBI WGS metagenome assembly JAAUXT01 (sample SAMN14350112, study PRJNA611818) | marine sediment metagenome | isolation source: surface marine sediment (1.8m) | place: French Polynesia: Moorea | collected 2018-08 | reverse complement strand
CTTTCAAACTCGCGTTCACAGATTTAGCCTTTTGATGCCTATAGGTGATTTTCACCATCACCATACATTATACATAATGTATGCTTCAAGGTTCAAATCACCTAAAAAGGCCCAAATCAATACAAAGCTTGCACACACACGCACACGCACACGCACACACACACACACACACACACACACACACACTGTTCCTTACTTTTGTGCGAGCCCTAATGCGTGTACGTTCGTGTTCTCTCATCTTTTTTGCTGAGAGATTTCCTGAAAATTGGCCTTCATTGAGACATTCGGAGCCAAATCTCCCTCTGGCAAAGTTGCATTGTTGAAAAGAAGCGCTCGTCTGTAGGTGCGGTTTTGGTGTTCTGAAAGGGTTGGAGGTGGAACGGAACTCACTGCAAAAGCAACAAATGGAGGATTTGCTGACCTGTTTCCAACGCGGGTGAGATGCCTCCAGGGACTCAACTCCACAAAAGACTGGAATGTATTGATTCCCCACAATTTCACACCACAACTAAATTTTGGGCTCTGTTGTTTTTCTGTTTTCTGGTGTACTTCTTTCAAACAGAAAAACACTGGTTTTTGGGGAAAAAAGTTGCAATTTTTGACGCTCTTGGTCACTGCTTTGAAAACTTTCGACTCGTGTTTGCACTTTCTTGTGCTCCAAGACACAGGCTTCTACAACTGAAGACAACAGTCACAGAGCAGAGCTGGTGGGCGCTGCCGTGTGAGCAGAAGCGGTGGCGACGGTGCGCTGCACTTCAACTGCGGCTGTACCGGGAGGCTGCTCGAGGCCACCTGCGGCCACAACCCGCCTCCGCACCTGAGGGCCCGCGCGCACTCGCCCGCACAACCATTGTCTCCCAGCGCGAGAACCCTCTTTTGTGCTCTGTGGGTTGAGGTGAGCAACCTCCAACTGGTGGAAACTTTGCCATGCACAGATCCACGTTTCCTGATGTGACACACCACATTCAGGTATCGAGTTTATTGTAGGGTCATTTTCAGCATTGTGTCACCAAAACAGTGCTTCACAAGAATTCGGTTACAATAATTTATTCCAGAACAAGTTTACAGGACAATACATCAGTGACATTTTTTTTTTAATTTCGCCACAAACACAAACAGAACCACAAGACTTCGCAATCTTGGCACAATGTGTCAAACGTTGGAGAGCGTTTCTGTCGGAAATTGTTCTGAAAAAACTCTTTCTTGTTGTCTCTAAAAAGAAAGTGATCCTGAAGATTTACTTGCGCTTGTGAAATCTTTTGATTTCCGCGAAAACCTTGATTTTTTTTTCCAAATTCTTTGTTGCAAGTGAAAAACTTATCACGTACGAGTATTGCGTTTTGTTGGTGTCCGTGAAGAACAGATTCCAATACTGATGCTTCATTCGAATGCTGATGACTGGCTGGTTTTCAAGAACCAGATTGAATCTGATGTTCACACCAAAGACGCATGAGACGGACGCTCCGGAATCGCTGGTCACCTCTTGCGCCGAAGAAAAGGTGATTTTCGTCCTTGCGCAAGTCCAGCTTCAACTGTACAGTGTTATTATGCATCGTCACAATTTTCAAACAATAACACTTCATCAAATACGAATCCTCAGCTTTACAACACTGAAGGAAGGTCACATCGAAGGAACTGAATGATCCAGATGACCACCGAAATAATGCAATGGGGCCACCTCGGTCTTGACTAGATTCAGCGTCATGTTGCTCTGATGTTCATCCATCATTTTGGGCGAAATGCAGTATTTTCTCGACATGTCTTGCTCCGTGGGCATCATCGAGTGTCCGTTGGGTATGGCTGCCGACATGGAGTGCATGAGGCTCTGCGCGTGCGCGTGGTGCGCGTGGTGCGGGTGTCCTGCCCCCTGGTGATGGTGCGCCGCCGCCATGTGACCCTGGTGGTGATGCGCCGCCAACATGCTCTCCTCCGCCAGCCTCATGCGCGGGTCCGCCACGCTGTAATCAGACGGGAAGCTACTCGCATAATTAGTATGCCCATGTTCATCAACAAACTGCAGGAGTAAAAGTGGCCAACGCACAGACACATACGCACACACACGCACGTTAGCGGAACTGCTACGAGACACAGAAACATGCAGCTGGCTTGCTTTTTCAATGGTTTTGAAGCAGAAGCACACGGGAACATTGAATTTTTGTGGATCAGATCTCCTTGCCTTTTACCGGTCGCCTGTTTCGAGAAACTTTGAGCGAAGTCTTTTTGAGTCAAACTGGGCGTGTTTTTTTCTCAAATGTCTGACCAAATGAGCTTCAAAGGCTGCTGCAGCGAGAAAGATGAAGTCTTTGTGAGTGGAAACTAAACTCGAGGTGTAATGATGGCGCTCTGCCTGCAGGCGATCAGTAGGTGTCAAAGTTATCCGCTACTAATCACACGTTCCTGAAAAGCTCTCACGAAAATATCATAACAACGTCCAGCACCACACAACATGAATCGAAAACATCTGGTTTCCTTTCATTCACCGATTTAAAAGAAATTCTGTTGCACATTTTATTCCCTTTTTTCAATTTTAGCTTTTTTGCAGGGAATGAATGGAGCTCGTCTGTCCCCTTCCCCCACTCATATCTTCACTTGAATGAAGAGATCAGTTTACTTGTCAAATTAAAAGGTGAAGACTGTGATTAAAACCAGCCAAGTTGTCAGGCCTGAACACCACCTCCACTTTCCCATCAGAAAAAAACGCAGCCTTGCTGGCAGTGGCAGGTTTCAATTTAATGATATTTGATGCTTGGATGCCCCTAACTTGCAAACAAGGAGCGAGGGGGTTGAATATTGCTAAATACTGACAATAGGGTGCTCATTAATAGGGGTCGAGGTCTACTCGAAACAAAGGCCTCGAATTACAAAGTAGACAGTGAGTGGTAATAGGATCTGCTTGGGACCTGTAGCCGGGCTCAGAGATGCACACGCACTGGCAAAATATCGATACCTGCGAGCGCTTTGATCTATTGTCAGCGATCGGCTTAGGATAATCAGTTTGTGGTTGTCCCAGTGGAGCTTGAGTTTGTGCATTTTGATTTGCGAAGAATAAAGGCAGAGAGGTCGAGTCCGTAGTCCACAGGGACTGTGACCCGCGTGTGCGTTTTCCCTCATTGCGAGATCTATTATCGTCTGAACCTTCAAATATTGGATGCACGCAACTCAAAACTTCAGCGCCTTTCCGTACAGAAAGCTTCTTCAGGACACACAAAATCTGAGCACGCTGCGTGCACTCTGGAGACCCTCTCTCCAGGTTGTCCCTGCATTGTCTTCAGGTGAATGTTTTGAACACAACACAAAGCGAGACGCGACCTCCGGAACACGCGCCTAATGAGCGATGTGATCACATCGAACTCGATTTCAACTCCTATTCACTGTCGAGCAGAGCCAAAGTGGAGTTTGGGCACACTTCCAATCTTCATTTTAACCTTTTCAATCAAAAATCCTGATAATTTGTGGTGTCTCACTGAACTGTGATTTATCTGTTTGGAACCGAAGGTTAAACGGAAGAAAACTGCATTTTGGCATCTCAATTCGATTTTTGTCTCACACCTGAACATTATCGTTGCGTGACTGCGAGTTGCAGGTTGGTGTGTTTTTGTGATAAAAGGCGAACACTTGAACCACAAGTCGTTCCCAAGTCAAGCAGACCAACCACACTGAAAATGTCGACAGAACCTGGTTTTCGTTTTGAAACGCAACTGTGTCTGTTTCATCTGGAGGATAAGGGCGCATCCCTTTAGTGCTGAACAATTTTGTGACAAACGGATTTCCCCCGGAAAACAGTGACTCGGAAGATACAAGATGTGAACATGTCAAGTGCAGCACGAGAGTGGTTTGCAGTTGTTGGTTGTTGCCTCACCTCCACGACGCACCAAGCACGTCGGAAGCAAAATCAAGATCACAAATACAACCGTGCTCTGCGAACAAAAAACAAATTGCTGTTCTGCTGAAACCAAACAAGATGAGAATTTTTCGAATATCAAAAACCACAACGACGTGCTTTGGGAAAAAGTGGCATTGACTTGTGGCTCTTTTTGTAAAATCCTCAAAGAAAAGCGAAATTGTGATCTTGAATTTCTTGCGAGGCGGGTTGATGGTTTTAAAAGGCCAAGGGTTAAGAAGAAACACAAGCAAGCCCATCTCAATACCCAAGTGTCCTTCTTAATCTCTTCGGGGTGTAGTGTTTCAGCAGAGTTGGTAAAATGAGAATTATTAGGTTGAATTTTCACCTGAAAAATGTTTTAAACAAACTATTTATTTCCTTCAGCAGTGCAAGGTGTATTTTGTGGGAAAATGCACGAAATAGCTGCGTGTCTGTTCAGCGACGTGACTGTTCATTGAAGTTTGATGTCAAATTTGTGCGCCTGCAGAACGGATGAATTGACATTTTTCACCACAAGTACAGAGATTGAAGGCGCCAACAACTGACAACCACTTTGTACTGAGGTGTGGAACACAAGCGACTCCCAGCAGAACAAGGCGAATGTGCCCCAAGGACGTACATCTCTTCTGAAGTTCTTTTTCCTTCCTTCAGACCTTTTTAATCTTCTCAATCACAGAACGAGAGCGATGTTTGGACAATGTCACTACAAAGCCCGCAGCAAGAAGCTATCAAAGCAGACAGGACAGGCACGGGCCAAGGTGTCAGGCGGCCGGGGACAAGAGCAATGCAGCCGCAGGAAGGACCCACCTCCCCGCGAGGTGCATGTTGAGGTAATAATCACCTTGAGTGCCCGCGCTTCTTTGCCGCTGGGGATATTTCTGTTCAGAGACTTTCAGACGACCAAATAAAGACCTCGACAAGGGAAAGTAAAGAGCCCACAACTCACCGTCTATTCTTTAACAAACGACAAAATGCACAAAAAAAGTTGGACAAATAGGCAATCTGAAAAGTACACAAGTCCCCGAGGCTAAACGGTACGTGAGTAGAATTGAATTAAAGAAGAAGATATTGGAATCATTAAATAATGGACAGAGTTTGGTGAAGTAGACAAACACCTTGAGAAGTTTGACGAGAGATTAAGGTCAAAGTCACCGCTTTTTAAATGCGAAAATTGACTTCCAATGCAATCAAGGTTTAATTTGCTCACTGCGAATTTGCTTGGAATCTGGGGTAGCAAAATTGCTTCAGCGTTTCTTGGCACAACATGAGATCATTTTCAATTTCTCTTTTCGCAGGGTTTCGTGCAAATACCACCGAGGCCAAAACAATTCAAGGGTGGTCTGTCTATCGTTTCGTGCTGTTTGTTGGACACCTGAAGCCAGTAGGGATTGAACGGGTGGCATTTCGTTGCCCCGGGTACCCGCAAGCAGCTACCCGACCCGGGGCACGGGTACCCGCCATCCAAATATGGTGAGCAGAAGCTGTCAATCAGGAGTTGGGAGTTTCACAGATGATAATTTGCTGCCCCAAGTAGATCTACCCAAAATAGAAAACAGAATGCACAAGAACAGTTGAATTTTGTGTCCTCAGAAATCATAACACTTTGGAGTTTTTGGACTTAAAACTCTATATTGGGGATAAAGATGACTTTTTGCACATCAGAAATTTCATCTGCAAAACTCCCAACTCCTGATCCACATCTGCTGGCGGGTGGGTACCAAGCACCCGGGTACCCGCCAGGATTTACTACCCGCGGGTAACCCGCCACCCGCTTCAATCCCTAGAAGCCAGACGATTTGTGAGGCACAAAGGCCATCCATGTTTTGCATTCAAATGAATTTTGCAACAATTTGCAACTGAATTGCGTGATATTCTAATAAATTAGGTTTGCTAAATATGAGATCTTGTTTTCATTGTAAATTGTGCTTTTCTTTGCACACAACCGCTCAACACAATTCTTCAACACTGAAGATTCCAAAGGGTCCACCTCGTCTTCCTTGAGTTACCATCAACTTTGACGCGTTTTGCCTGATTATCATGGGAAAAGAAAGGCACAGGAACAAACACAACAAACATGCACGCACACACACTCACGCGCGGCATACACGCACACATGAGCCGAGCCTCGATTGTGGATTCGGAAACGCGAATGCATGGATTTGATAAAAAAAAATATCGCGGTGCTGTCGATAGAATCGTGGACCAACGGATCCCTGAAAGGGACTGGGCTGGACTGGATCTTGCTCCAAACTTTAAAAACGACAAGCAAACATGAGTGCCTGCAAAAAATTTTCGAAGGGGGAATTATTTCATTTTTGTAGGTCAGCAGGGGAGGACTTGACCTGAAGGCAGGAGCCTGTCTTGTTGCAAAAGTTGGCAACAGCCACATTTCAAGAGACTGCACTGCATGGAGTTGGTACTTACTTCCTGCCACAGGCGGAGTGCTGCTGCGGGGTGCGGTCGCGCTGCCTTCGGTTCTTGAACCAGTTGGAGACCTGCGTCAGCGTGAGCCCGGTCTTTTTGGCCAGGTTCCGTTTCTCGTCGGGTGTTGGGTACCGGTTGGCCTTGTAGGCGTCCTTCAGGACCTGGCGCGCCTTCTCCTTGAAGCAGTAGATGGTCTCCTCGCCGTCCCAGATCGTTTTCGGCAGCGGATACTTGCGACGGAGCCGGTATTTGTCGACGGCGCCCAGAGGTCTCCCGCGAATCTTCTGGGCCTCGAGATAGTGGGCCTTGTACCACATCTGCTGGAGGCTGCCGTGATTAGAAGCATCGAATGCGTGGCTTTCGAGGATCGCGTAGAGTTCGCGAAAGGACCCGCGGTGAAAGGCGACTGTGGCGCGCGCCTTGAGAACGGCCTCGGACCCGCGGAGAAGCTCGCTCGGCGGCAGCGACCAGAGGAACCGCGCGAGGCGGTCGATGTCGGCGCTCTGCTGCAGAGCCTCACACACGCACGCCACCTGCTCCGGCGAGAAGGTCAGGTTCTTGTTTCCGCTGCCGTTTCCCGACTCGGCGTTCGTGGCTCCTGGGGACGACGAGCCTGACGGCGACGGAGACAGCGCGTCCCCGTCGACCCCACGAGAACTGCTGCCGCCCGCCGCGGCGCCCGGCTCGCCCCCGCCTGAAGCGCCCTGGTTGGACTCCGAGCCGCCGCCGCCGCCGCCGCCGCCGCCGTGTGTGGGGGACGTGAGCTCGGTGAGCGTGGAGTTGCTGGGGTTGGTGTTGAGAGTCTCGGAACTGCTGCTGCTGCAGCCGGCGGAGTTGCCCGACCCTCCGCTGTTCATCTCTCCATTCAATCCTGTGGCCATCGTCATCTTCAGATTCACCGTTTTGAGATTTTGTTTGTCAGTCGAACCCTCTTCAGCTCTCAATCGTCAGCTCTCAAGAAATCCACCCAAACTATTTGTGTCCCAACCCTCGGAGCATAAACCGTGCTTGATTTCAAAACAAAAAGACCAAAAACGTCCCTGCGCCAACCGCAGTCTGACCTGGCGGTTCGTCTCAATTGAGTCACTCACCACTTGAGATTGTCAAGTCAGTGTTTGGGGTGACACTTGAAGATTTAAAGCCACAGATTTAGCGGTGGAAGGAGACGGGGAAGAAGCTTTAATCGGATTCAGAGGCAGACGGAGGGACCTGTGATTGGCTGACTGACAATGTCAGAGGAATCTCTGTGACACTGCTCATGGCCGCTTCGGGAGACACGGGCAAAATTCTCTTTTCTTCCATGGGTGTGATATTCGTGCCTGCACTTCGTGCAAGCATTATTTTTAGTGTTTGTCTTTGTTGTTTCCTGCTTCAGTTTCTAACAACTTTGTTCCACACTAAATTCTGCGTCGCCACGCAGCATTTGTCAGCCCTGCGCACTGTGTGATTATTTTCTCCTCAGTTTTCAACACGAAGAAACTCACCGACGACTCGATCCAGGACCATGCAGACTTCATCTCCAGAAGGTTGCAAGATCCCATCCAAGAAAGCACACAAATTTCGAATTGTTTCCGCCAGTAAACTACAGATTTTTTGTTGCGGCCACAACCGTCCCGAAGTCGGAAAAAGGCGTCCTGCTGCAGCAGGATCCTCCCACGGCGGCGCAAAAATTTCATGTCACCTGCAGTCCAGGCAATACAAAAGCCCTCTCATCAAAACACAAGACATAAAGAGCTTATAAAGCAATATTCAGCGAGCATGTAACCATGGAATCTTTGTATTTCTGATGAAGGAAGTATTTTGCTGCGGAAGTGGCATTCACTCAGCCATCTCAAGGAAATGTGCAAAATCGGGAAATCCAGGTCGTAAATGTCACTGATCACAGGCCGTTTGCAGGAACAAGGTCCTCTTTGTTTCACATTTTCGAAAGGTTCCTTCTGTATGAAGCAATGAGAATCATTCTTGTGCGCTTGCATGCTTTCTGTTTTTCTGTTTCCCTTCACTTGCAAGTTGAATTGAAGCTCTTGAGTTGTTTGTTGTTCATGCATGTCAGCGTCTCGCCTGCAACTTATTTTTTGGGAAATCTCAAGTTGATCAGCAAGCATCCGCGAGCATCGTCGAAAGCTGTTGTCAAGCAGCGATGAATTACAAATTGCCCGCTGCTCTTACAGCATTATGTAAATCCACTTCGAACGGCAGACTTCCTTTCAGCCCGGTCCGAAGGTGGCAGATTCAACAACAGCAATTAGAAGGGGAATCCGCCTTTAACGAGAAGAAAGGCACAACTAATCACCATGCAAAAGTGCTCCTCTCAAACTTCTCGATTCCGGTGTGCTTTTTGTTCCCGTTGCGCCGTGCTGCAGCAACAACACGCAGATGATGAGCGCTGTTTGTGAGAGTGCGGGACCCCTGGGACCCTCGCGCGAGAGCGACACCGCGGCGCATCCGTCCAATGATGCCCGACAGATGCTCGGCCGACCGCCGCTCCCATCAACCTGCCGAACTCCACTTCAAACAGCCACCAGTGTCAAACTCGAGTTTGACCATTAAGCGCCTGAAAAGGGGCTAATTTATTCGCCAATTCAACTGCACTTGAAGAAGTCAAAGACTGTGGGGAAAAATCATGCAATAATGCTTTGAAGCACACACAAGAGAGTCAGAACAACACTTCACTCTGATTTGGATTCCAAGCTGATGTTTCCTGTCAAGGATCCTTCTGTACAAAGAGCCATTTCACACATTTGCTGTATCTTGAAAAGATGGTCTTGAGTTTCATGACACAAATCACTTTGGTGAGTCGCTGCACATGCAGAATTGACCAAACAAAAAACGTGCACATATACAGTTTCTGTGTGCTGGAAAACAGGTACTCCGCTTGTTCTCAAAGGCTACAGTATTATTTACCATTCCGTTTGCGACTGATTGGTTTGAGAAATTCTCTCTTCACGATTGTTACACGGATTGCTCTCGTGTGAGGCGACTGTTCCAACTGTACCGGTACGACTGCACCATTTACGATGCTTCTCGGGTTGAACCCTTGGCTGCAAGCATCCAGGACAGAGGGCCAAAGACCCTTCTGGGCTGACCTCCACATTTCGGGATTTGGGTCAGCGAAAGACCGCGCCGCCTGGACCCCTCCTCCTCAAAGAAACAAGAGATGCATTTTGAACAGCACAGCGTTTGACTTGGCTGTCAATACTTGTATGAGTCTCGAGCATTGCAGAGCACACACGATGCAAAGCCGCCACCTCTGGAGCGTTTGCAAAACTATCGCAGGCTGAAATTTTTCCGCAGTTCAATTTTTTTGCAAGGCGATCTCTGTTATTACCTCTGCTGAATGCTCCAAGTCAAAAAGTGCACTCCTGAAATTGAAAGACTTTCACTTGGGGTGGCGGAGGACTGGACAATGCACCTGACACAGTCCAGATAGAGCCGGCCAGTCTCCTTGTTGAAGAACTGCGATTGTCCGTATCTGCTTCAACAGGCAAAACGAAATTCGACAATGCGTACATCACACTTTACAAATCTAGTTCACCTTATCAGGTGATATCACCTTCCGTAAAAAGGACACTTGTTCTCAAATCACACCGTGCAATTCAGCAAACATGGCGAAAGTTTTCGGGATTGAATTTGCTCCGTTGTGGATTCCAATGGAAAGAAGACTTCAAACTTTGTCCCTGGCTCTCTTGCTTGGGGTGTTTTCTGTTTTCCCGGTATTTTTTACCACATTGTTCTTTTACCTTTTGTTTTTCACCAAGTACTATTTTATCTCAATTGGATACTTTGCTTGGATGTGGTATGACGTCAAGATCCTGCAGACGTCGACGAGAGGTGGACGACGCAGCGATCGCCTGAGGAGCTCCAAGGTACTGAGGCATTTCAAAAACTACTTTCCGGTGAAACTTTTGACGACAGCTGAACTGGATCCGAGTAAAAACTACATCATCGGGAGCCACCCTCATGGAATCATCGGATGCGGAACTCTGGTCAACTTCGCTTGTGACATCACTGGCTTCACGGAGCGCTTTCCAGGCATTAGGTGTTATCCCCTCACCCTCAAGATGAACTTCAGTTGGCCTGTTCTCCGGGAAGTTATTCTTTGGTTTGGTGAGTAACACCTGCAAGCGCGTGAAGTTTTGAACCAATTTTCTGATGGTCAGACACGAGACAGAGCTGGACCAGCCACTTGACTAAAAATCAACCGTGGCACCTGTACTTCTCGGTTGCAATGATGTTTTGTCTTTCGAGCAGAAACGAAACAATCCTTGTACGAGCAAGCGGTTGTACGAGCAATTCCTCTCAAGAGGCAGAAATTTGTTTGCGAAAAGGTTTGTGTGACGTGAGTCGGCAGAGCGTGGAGTGGATCCTGACGCAGCAGGGCGGAGGCAACGCCGCCGTCATCGCCGTCGGCGGCGCCGAGGAGGCGCTCGAGTCGCGGCCCGGCGTCCACAAACTGACGCTCAAACACCGCAAGGGCTTCGTCAAGGCCGCTATCAGGACAGGGTCAGTGTCACTGCACCACCATGGAGAAAAGGGAGAATTGTACAAAGAAGAGGGAGACGTGGGAAATGACACAAAGCACCCTGTTCGGACAAATGTTCAGTCTTTTCAAGAATGTTCTGGAGAGAGCTGCCTCAGCTTAGTTTTTGGGGGGCTGCAGGTGTCAAGCAGACTTGAAAAACAAAAACATGTGCACGTTGCCATGGTGATGATGAAATTATTCTTGATAGGAGATTGTTGTTTCTCACATCGCAGCGCCAGCCTGGTTCCGGCCTACTCGTTCGGAGAGACGGACCTGTACTTCCAGGCGGACAACCCGCAGGGCTCGACGCTGCGCTGCCTCCAGGACCGCGTCAAGCGCCTCGTCGGCGTGTCGCCCGCGCTCTTCTACGGGCGCGGAATCTTCAACTACAGCTTCGGCTTCCTGCCGCACCGCAGACCCATCAACACCGTGTGTACGTGCAACAGAAGAAATCCCTGCCGTACAACGTTTTGAAAATAAAGCCTGTTTTGAACTGAATCAAAAAGACAAGCTCTGTTCTGAAAGAACGTCCCAGCGATCCAGTCCCAATGTTGAAGTTTAAAATCCTTCAGACCCAAAACCCCGATGTCCTGATTGAAAGTAAATTGAACGGTATATTTCCGTCTCAAACCTCTGTGGTGTACTGTTCATTTTCTTCCTCTGTTTCTTCCTCAGTGGGATCCCCGATACCGGTGACAAAAAGCTTGACCCCTTCTCAGGAATACATTGACGAGGTTCACCAGCAGTACAAGGACCAACTGACCGAACTGTTCGATCAGCACAAAACTCGGTTCGGAGTCAGCGAAACAACGAAGTTGGAGTTCTACTAGTCATATTGCCTGTCGGGAACCTTTGCACACTTTCTTGATATTTTCTTAATATTTTCGAGTAACTGCACGACCACTGGAAGAAAACTCTTGTCACAAATAAACTCTCTGGAACAGTAGCTTGCACATCGTTCGGCGCGCGCTCAATTCAACTCAACTCGTGATGTTGAGATAAAGACAAACAAATTATCAAAAGTCTGCACAGGCAGACACGCTGATAAGCCACAACAAAAGTGGATCATTTTTGAGGAATCGGCCAAACGCAGTTCAGTCTTGTTGATTGTGTCCTTTTCTGTGAACGCAACGAGAAGTCGCCATGAAGCTGTTGGGTGTCGAGTTGACCCCGGTTTGGGTCCCTATTGAAAGGAGATTGCAGACTTTTACGGTTGCTATGTACGTAGCTATGTTCATGGTTTTGCCCTTTGTGACTTACTTCACTGCAATTGGTCTGTTTTTCACTCAATACTACTGGATTTCTATTGGATACTTCACTTGGTGCTTCTATGACAACTACTTCAGCAAGGTACCGTCACATCGTGTGCACTTTCCTTGCTTGTTCCAAGACTACAGACACAAAATGGTCTCTTGGTTGTAACGGTCAAAATGGTCAACTACGAGTACAAACTGGAGCAAACAGCCACTTGGACTTAGTCGCACTGTGAGTGACGCATGTGTGCGTGCTTCCGCAGGAACCACACACGCACACACAACAGTCCTCTGTCCTTGCGTGAATTCGTGTTCGCACTCAATTGTCAGCACAACATGCATGAATCAATCGGCGTGACGGACGTCAAGATTTTGAGAACGAGGAAATCGTGGTTCTCGATAGGACCTCACTGCTCATGCATGGTGCGCGCTGTGCAGAATCCCACACTTCACTGCAGATTTCCAGTCGAGGCGGACGACGCTCGCATTGGCTGCGGAGCGGACCTCACATGCGGCTGATGCGCGACTATTTCCCGGTGACGCTGATCAAAACGGCCGACCTGGACCCGGGCAAGAACTACCTGTTCGGGACGCACCCGCACGGCATCATCAGCTTCAGCTGGTTCATCAACTTCGCGTCCGAGGCGACAGGATTCAGCAAGATGTTCCCCGGCATCAAACCGCATCTCATGACTCTCAGCGCTAACTTCTTCACTCCGCTTCTCAGGGCCTATTCGCTGTGGATGGGTGAGTGCGAAAACGTGAATTTTGCTTTCTGGCCTGGTGAAAACATTGTGTGTTGTTGGCTGTTCCTCCACGTTTGTTTCGTGGTGCGATGTTTGACGTGACGAATCGAGTGCGTGCACGTGCAACTTTGCTGACAACAACCTTTCCATGAACAGACCCCGCATCAGTCACTGCAGTCGAAAGATCCCAGTTTCAGTGCGCTAATCTTTGATTGCTGATTGATAAAATTTGATAACCCACATTTCGTAATGTTCAGACAGTCTCAATTTTTGTGCTAAATTCTGTGTCTGAACCGAAATGGAGAGAGCTTTGCACAGGTTGGCAGCGAAGGCAGGAATCGAGTTGGCTCCCTTGAGACTTCCGCTGGAGCGGAGACTGCAAACTTTCGGAGTTCTGTTCTACTTGAACTGTGTGCTGGTCATTCCCACAATTGGAGCCATCCTACTGGTTCTGGGATTATGGAGTCGTTTTTACATGTTGTCCGTCGGCTACTTGCTCTGGGTGATCTACGACATGGCATTCGCGAAAACTCACAAGCGGGGAGGTCGCAGGTCTCAGTGGATGCGCGAAGGCCGAATACCAATCTGGATCCGAGATTATTTCCCAATTACTTTGGAGAAGACAGCTGATTTCGGCAGAGGGAAGAATTACATTCTGGGGATTCACCCACACGGAATTTTCGGAATGTCCAACCTGATAAATTTCGGTTCCGAAGCGACTGGTTGGAGCCTGAAGTACCCGGGGATCACTTCGCACGTGTGCACGCTCAGCCAGAACCTGCTTCTGCCCTTCATTCGAGGCTACTTGATGTGGCTTGGTCAGTTTTGAGCACGTTGTTACAACAAAATAACGAAAAACAAGCACAAATATACGTGCACCCACACATGCACGCGTGCAATATATCACACAGACACTCTGTCTGTGGTTTGGTTCGCCTGGCCGCAGCACATACCGAATCTTGTCCAGTCTCATTTGTTTCCTGTCTTCTCTACATCAGGTGTTTGTGATGTGAGCAAAGAAAGCATCGAGTGGATTCTGACGAAGCAGGGAACGGGCAACGCGGCCATCATCGTGATCGGGGGTGCGGAGGAGGCGCTGGAGGCGCGGCCCGGCAACTACAAACTGAAGCTCGCCATGAGGAAGGGCTTCGTCAAGATGGCCATCAAAACAGGGTAAGCAGCCCATGGGTGCACGGAAAATCCCATTCCAGAGGGTTGAAAACATAACTGCAGTATGTTTTAGTCAGTGACGCTGAACAAGGAGGAATCGGGAAATCCGATATGTTTACTCCATTTCAGGGCGTCCTTGGTTCCAGTTTTCTCTTTTGGAGAAAATGAGATATACAACCAGGCGGAGAACCCTGAGGGTTCCAAACTGCGCAAGTTTCAGGAGACTGTGAAGAAAATCACAGGGGTGTCTCCGCCGATCTTCTACGGACGGGGAGTCTTCAACTACACGTTTGGCCTCTTGCCGCACAGAAAACCAATCCACACAGTGGGTGAGTCTTTCAATCTACAATACAGACACACTGCTCTCAATCCGGGCCGGGAGAACCTTAGACTCCTGCACTGATACGTAAGTGCGACAGACTCCTCAGTGGCATGAACGGCAACACCACGTTTTCACGTTCCTTCCTCCGCCAAGATCTGCTGGGCCACCTGAATGGTTAGTTCCAGACAAGCACAGCAAGCATCGCTGCAATTCTTTCTGTACCTCAGTTGGCGAACCCATCGATACGGAGAAGGACTTAAATCCGTCAGGGCAGATGATCGACGAGTTTCACAAGAAGTACATTCAGGCGCTCACCAGGCTGTTCGACGAGCACAAAGTCCAGTACGGCATTCCCGAGGACAAGAAGCTCGTCATCTACTGAACAAGAGAAAGAACAACACAGAGCCTCGTCTTGACCCCCACTGTTTTCAATAAAGCAAAAACACAGTCCAGATTCTTCTCTTTGTTTGTTGCGAATGAAAACAATGTTCTCAGCAAACGTAAACTGTGGGTGACAGTCGTCGCGGAGTGTGGGGACTTGTCACAGCTTGAAATCGAGTTGCTCGAAAGCAGATACAAGGACACAAAACTACAGAATAAATGAGACCGTTCTTTGGCCTCATTGATTAAGCTAAAAACTGGAACCTCTGAGAACATGGCAAAACAAACTCCTGGGCCGGTTGCTGCAGGCACACCATCAGCACGAACAGGTAACTCCCATCAACATCTTTCAGTCGTGCATGAGAACAAAGCAAAAAAGCAAAAATCCAAGATCGATTCGTCTTGTATCCGAGATTGGGTTTAGCTCTTTTGCTTCACTGAAATTTCCAACGGTCATCTGGGATCTTTCTTTGTGAATTCTGAAGTTTCCTGCGATCACGAGAGCCGTAAATGAGTTTTGGAATAACTTGCACTGCAGACACTCGCTGTGGAAGGTTCATGAGATCTTTGCGGAACAACCTGCTTTTGATTCTGCTGTTGGCGAGTACAGTCCTTGGCGTCGCTCTCGGCGCCATACTGAGAAATGTTGGACCCTTCAGGGAGCCTGGTCTGCACCCCAGGGAACTCATGTACCTGCAGTTTCCTGGTCAGGTCGTCATCAACATCATGAAGGTGTGAGCATTGTTTCTGCATCCACAATTATCACTGCACCAAAAGCTCACAATCTCCGCACTTGGTGTAGTCCTGTTGTCAATGTATAACCCCGCCGCCTTGTTGTGTTTCAGCTGATCACGCTGCCGATGATTTTCTGCAGCTTGATCTCCGGGATCGGAGCGCTCGAGTCGGGCGCCTCGGGAAAGATAGGACTGCGGACGCTGTGCTACTACGTGGGCACGAGCACGCTGGCCATCAGCGAGGGTTTGTGCTGGATCTTCGCGGTGCGGCCCGGGGGCGACGTGACGCTGCCGCCGCTGCCGGACGACGACGCGCGGCCGCGCGAGTACTCGAGCGTCGACGGCTTCCTCGACATGATCAGGTGAGGTGCGCCAGGCTGCTCACCTGCAGCGATCTCGTGCCTCTGATTCCTTGTGCAGTTGTTGAAAGCGACGCACCTGTTGCAGGAACATTTTTCCTGACAATCTGGTCACGATGACATTTCAACTGGTACGTTCCTCACACCGCGGTGAACAACGGATGATCACAGATATTTCCTACGACTTGGGCTGAAAGGTCAAATACGCTTCTCAAACTGCAATGTTACAGGTGAAAACAGAAATAACCTGGAAAGAAGTGAACGTCACTGATCCGGAGACAAACACGACAAAGACGGTGATGATAGGTAAAAATGGAGAAAAGTCAGTCCACAACCATTTTGTCAGGAATATTGAACACCCCCGGACTTTCCAAACAGCCTGACCATTTTGTCATTTTGGGTGTTTGCCTGCGAAGTTTTGCTTCACGCACGCAGAGGAGTTTTCGCTGGAGCGGTCGCAGGGCATCAACATGCTGGGCACGGCGGTGTGCGCGCTCCTGCTCGGCGCCATGCTGCAGAGCGTCGGCGCGCCCGGACGCCCACTCCTCAACGCCTTCGAGGTTCTCTTCGACATTCTCATGAGAATCATCCAGAAAATTTTCTAGTGAGTGTTTTGCAGAACTTTTTTCTTTGCCTGCACAAGTGACAAGATGGCAGTTCATCGCACTGTTAAAGTTGTGGGTTTCGGTTGTGCTCACCTTGGTTGGCCATACCGCAGTGTCAACATTCCCTCAAATTTACCATCAAGAAACGTCAGTTTCCCCCTGAGGAACGGTCGTAATTCTTCTCCGTCCAGTGTCGCTCCGGTGGGGCTCATGTTCATGATCGCGGCGACGGTGGTGGAGATCGAGGACCCGGTCGGCTCGCTGCTCGCCATGTTCCGCTTCCTCTGCATGGTGCTCGCGGCCGAGGCGACGCACTTCTTCATCACCATGCCGCTGCTCCTGTGGGCCGTCACCAGAACCAACCCGTACAAGTACATGTTCGGCTGCCTCAAAGCATTCGGAATGGCCTTCGCCTCAAACAACAGGCAAGATGGTTCTCGACAACAACGAAAGTTATGTGGAATATTCGAGTTTTGGTGGTGCAGATAAGAAGGTTGGACCAAAGTGGTGTCCATCGTCTCTTTTCAGCAATATGACCCTGCCGCTGACCATGGATTGCCTCGAAAACAATTTGAAGAAAAACCCTCGGATCATTCGCTTCTTGTGTCCGATCGGAGCCACTGTGAACATGGACGGATTTGCCCTTTACGAGTCCATGGTCGTCATCTTCTTTGCCCAACTCAGAGGGATGAACCTCGGAGTGGGAGAAGTCCTGACAGTGGCGTGGGTGATTTTTACCTTTTCGAACGCATTCCCTCTTCTCAACTGGTCAGTGGCCAGAAACAATGCACGAGGGAGACACGCAAAAATGAAAAAATACCACTCCACGAACTTGATGCTACATCCACGTTCATCTTCATCATCACCCTTGGCTTTGACTTCCACCCAGCTCTCGGGCGTGTTTGCAGGGTGATGTCGTTGATGATCTCAATCGGAGCAGCGACGACGTCCAGCGGCCTCGTCATCTACATGCTGCTCATGCAGAGCATCGGGCTGCCCGTCAACGACGTCTTCCTCGTCGTGCCGTTCGACGCTTTCCTGTGAGTACAAGGCGGCCTCACACTGGCTCACACCAACACGACAAGACCACGATCAGAAGCAACTGCCATGTACCTCGTGTGCCAAATGCGAGTTGTGTCGGAATGGCTGAACCAAAAAGTGCGGGTTTGGCATTCTTGATGTGGATTTACACATGCACTTGTCCTTTAGAGGCCGAATCCGAACGTGCGTCAATGTTTGGGGCGACTGTGTGGGCGTGGCCGTCATCGAGAAGTTGTCGCAGAAGGACCTGGTGGAGGCTCCAGCGCAGCAGACCGAGGTCGCAACCGATCTGGAAATGCACGATTGCGAACGGAGAGGCAGCAACTGTTGAAACAGTCTTTGTTGGGCATTGGGACCTGCACGCCACAAGGCATCCATTTTATCGGCAACGTTCTGCGCGTGGATCTGCAAAATGTTCACCACGCAGTCTCAGCGTGCAAAAGCGAAAACGTAGCTGGTCATCCAAGAGAAACGTGGGAAGTTTGGTGCAGGAAGCATTGCCGTCCAAACACAACTTGACACGAAAAAGAACCAAGATCTTTGTCACATGCATTTCACTTGAATTGCATTGTGTCTTTGAAATGAAGGAAAACACGACCACTTTTCTCGCTCCAAAAGTTGTACAGTTGGGTCAATCCAACTTCTGCACGTTGACAGTTGCAGCTTTAGCAGAACCTGGATGCTGGTCTGATCAGTGTCGTCTACAACTTGTACATGTCTGGTGCCGGTATATATATGTGGCGTGCATGGCAAACATTTACAATTCATAACTTGGCAACAACTGCCTTGTGACAGATGACCAAATGAGATTCTGATGTTCCCTTGGTGAAGGCAACTCGACGAGCATCACACACAAAAGCAACATAAAATATTGTGGTGAACCCTTGACCGACAAAAATGGAATCGGTATTGCACCGGTCCTTCCTTGATGAGGCGATTGATCATATTTTACCCCAATCTGGGGTCTCTGCCACCCATGCAGGCTCTGTTCACATTTTGACACCGACCGACATGAAAAAATACGAGCGTCTTCGTGAGGCTCAGAATTGTTAGGGCTGAGACTGGAGATGCGTCGCGCTGGGAAAACTTGAGTTTTTCGGAACAATGAAAAACGTCCCCATTTTCCTGTGTGGACATGAACTTGCCTGACCTCTGCTCTCAGCTGCAGGCAAGCGACTTGGTCGGTGAGAATCAATCATCGAGTTCGAAAAGAATTCAGGTTCAAGGCTGTCCTGAACAGGTGCATAATGCTGGTGAAAGACGCAGTGCACGCGAGGGTGCATGCACGTCAGGTGCAAATCAATGAAGAGAGGACTGGGTTTGGGGATCTGAAGATCAAAGAAATTCCTTGTCTCCGTTCTGAACACAACATATGCTGAACCTAAATTCTCAGAAAAAACACCAGGTTGCTTGTTTGAAGTTACGCTTTAACAGCGAAACTTGTTTGCAATCTTTCAAATTGTTCACCCAGTATTTAATCCTGACAACTATGTGGAAATAAGTGCCAATTTTGTGAAATCTCAGAGAAGGAAATTCCTTTGCAGAGGTCGGGACCTCTGGTGTGCCTTTTTGAAATATATTCATTCGTCCTGCCTCTGTGAGGCATTGTACCGTGGTTTTGAATTCATCACAATGTCTCCACGGTGGCTTTGAAAAACGTGAAAGGATCAATGCTGAGTTTCCCCCAATTCACACCGGGTGCGCTGGCGCATACGCACGACGTTACGCACGCTCTGTATGTAGGTCAAAATTTGCGGTTTTCAGTGCGCTGCGGCTTTTCCGGGTGCGCATCACACATGCCTGTTCAAACACGGTGCGTAACGTCATGCGTAAGTGTGTAGCGTGCAATCGCGTTTGGGTTTCGACCCCAAAAATTTGCATGACGCACGACATTGTCACTGGTTGCGGGATTCCCAATAAATTCAAGCTGTTCTCAAATCTGAGTTTTGCTTGTCACTTCCGCAAAATGGCACGCGCGTTCAGATTTAAGAAGCAGTCTCCTCGGCAATGTTTTGTTTGAGCACGATTGTTGCATCCTTGGAAATGCAGGATTTTACTTCTTCTGATAACACTTGTCTTGTCTGCTCCGGAGGTGGTAACAAGATGG
>JAAUXT010114768.1_pt1 | contig 19551 bp, 17 predicted proteins | sample 7278171 | NCBI WGS metagenome assembly JAAUXT01 (sample SAMN14350112, study PRJNA611818) | marine sediment metagenome | isolation source: surface marine sediment (1.8m) | place: French Polynesia: Moorea | collected 2018-08 | reverse complement strand
GTTCCTTCACCTTCAGCAGCTTCTTCTCATCCGGGCACTTATATCTCATTCACCGCTTCATGCATACTCATCATTGAGCTATTCTTACTACAGTTTTAGTCTAATTCTGTCGAACATACACCCTCGCAATGCTAATTGACTGCATTTCGTTAATGCATCTTCCAAGTAGGGTTTGATCCTTGGAAATACAACACCTTGCACTCTTGGCATCACCGTTACATCAATCAACGCCTTCAGAGTATACTATCAGCACTGACAGAACAGACTCTCATTTATACACTGCTCAACTGAGGCATCACAATTACCATCTCCACAGTCCTTGCAGTACAGTGTGCAACGGACTGGATGGTAATACAGCAACAAAATCGTGCAAACAAACACACTGCCCCAGTGACAAACAATCATCCAGGGTTATAAACAATGTTGCAATTTATCACCAGATGCCATATACAGTTCCCATACAGTAGTTTTAAATTATTCTGGATGTTGTGAGACTGGATGTAGATGTTTTCTCTGTACACCAACATCTGAATACCTTTGCAAAATGGATGGGGTTGTGTTGTGCTGCTGGATGGTATATATAGTTCCCATACAGTAGTTAAAATTTTTTTGGATGTCATGACTGGATGTAGATGTTTGTTCCTTCATACATATCCAAAATCTTTGTAAAATGGATGAGAAAATCTCAGAAATTTGTTTTATACCATACCATCCAGCTCCCTTGTGATGGGCTGAACCACTACTGGAGCGATCAGTGCAACAGGCTAGCCTGTCACATCCACTCCATCATGGGAGGTGTGTTCCTATCCATTGAGGGTGCAGACACACTGAAGCCCAATGGGGTGGGTGCATTGCCCAATGCATCCACCCCATTACACTTGCTGCCCTGTCGCTGAACCCATCCAGTACATTTTCAATGGATGGGACACACCTCCTATGATGGGGTGGATGCAACAGGCTGGCCCATCGCACTGATCACTCTGGTAGTGGTTCAGCCTCTCACAGGGGAGCTGGATGGCATGGCATAAAACAAATTTCTGAGATTTTCTCATCCATTTTATAAAGATTTTGGATGTGTATGAAGGAACAAACATCTACATCCAGTCACAACATCCAAAAAATTTTTTAAACCACTGTATGGGAACTATATACCATCCAGCATGCTGCAGCACAACACAACCCCAACCCCAGCAAGTGTGACGGGGTGGATGTGTCGGGCGACACATCGCGCTTCAGTGTGTCCGCACCCTGAATGTGCCCCATGTGGCTCACCTGTTGCAACTAACCAACCTACAGAGCAAGGGTCAGGTATGCAGGAGACACCATTTCTCAAGGCCCAAGCTCGAACTCGCCTTGTTTTGGAACGCGGCTTATTCCGACCTTTGAGCAGATCCCGGAGACCAGGAGTTTCTCAGTTCTTTCATTTCAATTGTGTGCTCAATCGAAAGTGGCTGTGCAGGTGTCACAGTTCATTGTGAGAATGTGCCTTTGGGACCGATCACAAAATCAGACACCCTGTCAAGCTCGATACGAACTTAGATTTCACACGCACCTGCCAATTCACCTCCACCGTTCCCCACCCACCCCTATACGCACTCACGGCCACAAGCCCTCAACCGACCGACAAGCAGCTGTCGATATTTAGGCTCTGTGGGTACTGCGGGCACTTCCGTTTTCGTCTGGCAAAGAGTGGTTTTGGTTCAGAAAATTGACTTGTGAGAACTCGACCCTGATCCATTGCGACGAAACAACTTTCCTGTCGTCTTGTTCCCTTTGAAATACATTTTTTCTCTGTTTGATGGGAGTGGACCTCACACCTCCACACTGAGACCAACAGGTGATTGTATCCAAACAGTACACAAGTGGAGAGGTGCAATCCGAACACACAGAGTCCACTACGTCAACTGGGATTGTGCCTCGTAACTGTTGGCACAAAAATTAACAGAACAATGAGAACACATGTCTGCCTGGGCCACTTGCAGAGGGTCAAGATTTGTAGCCTTTAACCCCGTACTTCCTCAACCACCTGCTCTCAGTTTCAGACTCAATGTCCCTGTGCAGTGTGAGGAACAGATGTTTCTTCTGTCAGTGAACTAACTACCTGTAGACAACATGCTTTCTCTGTATCTCCCGTTTCCACCACGAGGATCCTCTGTTCTCTAAATTGCCACCAAAGTTTTACGTTGTAACTGCGAAGACGGAACATCAGAATACATGAACATGAAATACAGGTGCAGACGGCAAACGTCTGCCCGAGTTATCATTTGTACTTTGTTGATTCGAGTACTTTTGCCACGCGCCATGACAACATCAAGCTTAACCTTGCTATATTTGTTCTCCAAGTAGCACCGATTGTTCTGATTGCGGAATTGTAATGAATGTGACGTCATAATCATTCAAGATGCAGTGTGTTCACGGAATCTGATCGAGAAAGGTTGTGTTTCTAATAAATCAAGGAGAAACCTGAATTTTACGACAGGATTGTGTCTTCTTGGATTGAGACCTCAATCAAAAACATAAACGCTGAACTGGATGACCCTGGCAGGTCACAAAAACGGAAAGTTCATTCATCAACTCGAAGAATCGAGCCGGTTCATCTCGGGACACGGAAGATTAACTTTTCAAGCTCGAAGAGTGCCGTCCACACATGCTAAATCTCTGCATAGAGTGGTCAGGAACAGAAAATTCTCAATCAAATTTCCAAACCCCGCATAAAAATGTTCGTCCTGAGATTGGTGCTGGGTCACTGACGAGCCGCCCACCTGGTCAGACAAAAAATGAAACGACATTCTACGTACTATAACTCTGCATCACACAACTCTTGTACTCATATGTGCTCGCATCGTGGTAGAAATGGGTTCTCACCTTACAAAAATGGCCCTGTTCAATCACACAACTCCTTTCTAGACGAAAGGTCTCTAAAAGGCATTGTGTGATTTCACAGGAACCATTGTTGTTGTAGTGTGAGAGCCCTGTCATCGCAGAAGAACTTTGGTGTATCTCCCAGCGTTTTTGTCGCACTCAAGAAAAGACGCACCCAACGTTTGGTTTTGTAGTTGTGAGTTAACAAAGTGCTCTTTTGTCTTGTGTGCCATCATCTCTCTCTCTCTCTCTCTCTCTCTCTCTCTCTCTCTCTCTCTCTTAATTTCTGTCTCCCTTTCTCCCTCTCTTTTTCTGTCCTCTCTCGAAAGACCCCTTGGAAATTCACAATGTTGACAAGGAAGCTCTGTAATTTGCTCGTATTTTTGTGGAAAACAGTCTCATTTTGGCTGCACTACTGATCGTGCAGTCACCGCACAGATTCACACGGCCGCTGATTTAGCTTCCTGCTTGTTGCCAGTCATGATCCTTGGAGCCTTATGTCCTCACAATTACATTTCCGAAACTTGCTTCAGGGACCGTTGAACAAACAAGGACTAATTTCTTCATGCAAAGTTTTGTGCCGCCATTTTCTGCATTTGAGAAGAAGGCGACAAAGTTGAGAACTACGCAAGTTTCATCTCAATCCCACCAAAACTGAAATCTCTACCCGTGCCCTGAAACTGCTGTTGTCTTTTGCTTTGGGTGTCGGTCGCGTGTGAGAATTTTCTGCCCAAGCCTGTGTGATATTTGCTAGTTGAACGGCAGGAATGTGTTTGTTTCCCTTTCCTTGAAAAAAGAATTCTCCAGATTAAAGACAGCAATCCCGCAAAACGCACCTGACCAGGAAAGCGAAAACAAATGCGCTTGCCATGCAAATGCGGCACGTCCACAGAAAGCATTGCACGGACAATTTTGGACATATCGCTAAAGAACAGAAGTGACGCTCAAGAGGTTGACGTGGGCAAAAATCTCAGAGAGCAAAATGGAACGTGGATCACTTTCCATCATGCAAACTGCATGGGCTCTGTCCTTTGAAGTTGATATTTTGAGAGTCCCCGGTAATTTGACATTTTGACGCTGATGGGATAAAATTGTCTGTGACCACTACCAACATGCGAGGTTCTCAAAATAACAAAAAAAAAATCCGCAGAACGACCAGCGCTCGCCTTCTGCGGCCATCAGTATTTCAGTCGGACTGTGGTTTGCAAAAGACAGCAAAGCGTTGAAGTTGAATGCGTCAGACAAAGTGCAACTTGTTACAAACCCTATTTATCATTCCCCAAGTACGATGTACGAGTATACCGTGTATTTACGAACATGATGGCGAACTTACATCTGCTGGCCAGCCTTCTCCGGGTGATATTTACCACTTTGCTCCGTGAACACTCTGGTCGGATCACGTTGTCGAAAAGAACATTGGCGAACAACTTCCAAAGTCCATGCGTCCCATTCCGCGTGATCCTTTGTGACTCTTGACGTCAAGGAACCTCTGTCTCACCACATCTGCAGAGCCTCAGCTTGCTTGAAAGTGGGAGTGGGAGTCGGCAGGGCCGCCTGAGTGGCTCAAATGTAACAGCTTCCCCGCATAAGTACCAGCTTTTGATGCACGCTTTTGCTTATCCCTCTTTACCTTTTCAACGAAATAAAAATTCCGAAAGGGTTCTGAAAGAAATATTTGTGACTTTCCATGGGAGGGATTGTTCATTGGCAGGTTCAAACAAAGGCCCTGAGGCAGGCGGTTCCTTTTTTCAGGAGCCCGTACCAATAAAGGGAAAGCCTGACATGTGCTCTCTCTGAAAAAGAACTTTTCAACAAGGGACAAGTGTTTGGGAACCCCATCAGGCCTGTTCTGAACAAAAAACATGGGTGTCTCGAAACACTCTTTTGGATTTACCTTCCACATGCACAAGGAAAGAAGCGTGGAAGTTTGAACAAAAATACAAGTGAGATTTCTCCGACTTTTTGCCGGAAGCGCTGTTGCAAAGGTCCGTCATCAGCTTTCGAAGCGCTACAGAGCTGACGGGTGGTCATTCTGTGCGTCGACGGCAAGAAGCTGACAATTGCGTTTCATTTCCACGGGCATGCATTTGATGAACAAATCGTGTGACCTGTTTGAAGGGAGTCAATTCTTTGTGCGTGAGAAGAAATAGGAAAAGGATAAACTTGGTAGATAAGCAGACAAGAGCTTTCAGTGAACATGTGCAGATCCTTTCTACGGGCTGTCCACACAATCCACATTGTTGAAGACAATGAAGACATCCATGGGCGAGAGTATCAAGTTGCAAGACAGATAAGACTTCATCGTTGCTTTATTTGCATCAGTTGAAGTTGTTTTCCCTCAGATCCATTGTGTTTTGCGTTCACAAATCACAGAGAAGGTCACAAAGGCAGTTGTTCTTTTTCCACAGAGACACAACATTTTTCTTGGACACTTACAAAACGGCTGCAGGGTGCCCATGACAGTTTATGTGTGAAGTTTTGAGAGATGTACATGCATGGTGCCACGGTATAGCTTTGAGTCTGCAGCAGTTCCAAACGCATACTTCACGAGTCCGGCCCGAAAGACCAGAGCCAAAAGCCCCAAAAGGCCAAAATACCCAGTCCGCTAAAAGAGCGCAAATCTGAGAGAGCTGTGAGAGCTGAAACCTCAAACACGCAGCACATGCGTGTCCGCGCGGACTAACGCTGTTCATCCTGAACCCCTCGTCCCGTGTCCAAGGAAGGTCTTGGCCCTCAGCCAGACACGAAGAGTCCAAAAAAAGACAAAACAAAAACTGTGTATGCGTGCATGGACTCCTGCATGTGAAGGGAGTCAGATTGTTTAAGTTTGGTATTTTGCAGTTCATCTTGTGTCTGTCAACTTTCAAAGGAGTGAATGAAGGGAAACAGCCCTTTGTGACCTCTCCACATGTTGCAAGAGCCGCGTCTGCACCATCCGGTTTGGGATTTGACACAAAGGAGTCGGTCATGCTTCTCTTGTGTGTCATGGGTCACCAGGAGAGATGTGTGTAGAGCACGCGAAAGGCATATTGATACGGAAACAAGGACCATTACCAGTGTAGACACGTGCCGAACCGATATCCATGAGGACAGCATATGTCAGCCAGGAACTCTCAAATTTGCCTTTGTGATATTTCCCAGGGGAGGAGGGATCTGACAGAAACACCAACTCAAGCCCCAGCTTGGACCTGGCCTGGTACTGCCTCCAACCTGCAAGGAGGGGGCCTGACCGTTGCACCAACTCAGCCCAAGGGGGGACTTGGCCTGGCACTGCCATCACACTTGCAAGGGGGAGGGGCACACAGTTGCATCAAGTCAGGCTCTTGGCAGAACCTGGTTTTGATTGTGCCACCATCCTGCAGGTGGGGTCTGACAGTTCCACCAAATTAGGACCCAGGTAGGACCTGGCCAGGTGACGCTGCCCTGTGGTGGTGAGGGGTCCAGCATGGGTATCTACCAATGCCAGACCTTGGACAGGTGCTGGCCAGCTGCTGCTGCCCTGTAAGGGGTGGGTCTAACATGGGTAGACCTAGCCAGCTGCTGCTGCCCCATATGCGGTATCTGGTCTGGTGCCACTGTCAGGCATCCCAGGGGGCGGAGGTCTGTCTACAACCACACGTTATTCCCCATGAGGGAGTGAGTCAGGCCCCCACTGGGCCTTTTTACACCCAAATAAATTTTAGGACACGCCTTGCTTGTGTGTGACAATAACATTTCTGATTTTTGTTGTCAGCAGAAAGAAAATTGTTTTGTTTTGGTTCCGTTTTTTTGCAGGGAACCTTTCTGTCAATTTTCTGTACAGTTTACATTTGTCAGCCTTCTGACATTTGTGGGAAGAAAAACAGTCCTTCCAATCTGTACAGTGAACTGAAGTCTGATCATCATTTTTTTTCGAATTCGTACACGGATCACATTCAAACAAGTTATTCTGCCTTTTGAAGGGAGCTACCAGTTGAGTCCGTCTGTTCACTGGAGTGCACCAAACTGTTTGTTCCATGATCTAGTCAACAGAAAACACTGTCAATGGCTTCCAGAACTCACACATTTTTTGGGGGGTTTGCCTTGTGATTTGAGGCAACAGAGGCCATTCAATAAAGTAACCAGAAACACTTGTCCTGCGTTTTAAGTCCGTAATGGTGCAACCCAGGCCAGGAACCCACCCACCCCTACTTTTGGCATTCTTTATGCTCATGCCAGGGCATGGCAGCACAGACTGGGAAAAACCATAAGTATCATTTTGATTCCAGCAACTGCAAACTGAGGAGGCAATATCTCTCTCTTCACATTCTGATTTCTGAGGCTATTTTCCCTTCAAGGGGTACCAAAGGATTTTTGGTGCTTGTGAGTCAACAGGGAGGTGCTGATAGTTTCTTGTGGACTAAACAGCATGGTGCTCTTGCGGACTGAACAGCATGGTAATATTGCAATTTCTGAGACAAATGACCTGTACTCGTTTGAACAGGTTTCTGGTGGCTGCAAACTTGCTGCAAAAGCGGGGCTGATTTAATAGGGCTTGAACAAGATGAACCAAGAAATTTGTTGGGTCGTAGGAGCAGGCCAGGTCCCCAAAGTTCTTGTAAAATTCAATGTTGATCATTCATTTCACGAAGCATAATGTTGAGTGACTCGAATTCCACTCACCTAAATTGTCTGCGCAAGTTGCCACAATACCTGGTGTGGTGCCGGTCTGAGATTGAAGAATTTTGACACTGCTTGTGTCACTTGTGGGTTGGTTGGAGGCAGCCCCCACTGTGTTGAGATTTCAATGAGTTTTCTAATAATGTTTTGCTTTAAAAAGCTAAGAATTTGTTCTTCTTGTGGTGTGAACATTACCTCATGGTGGCCATCTTGGAAAGGAAAACCTTCAGAGGTTACATGATCACCCCATGGGGGGAGGAATGCTGGGTAAAACTCAGCGAAATAGACAAAATAGTGATATTGTGCTATTATATATCTATTTCCTATCTAATTAATTATTGTAAAAATATTCAGAATATTTAAAATTGTTGGGTACTGCCAACACCCCCTACTGGGGGAGGAGTGTGGTGTGACACACCAGCTGTGAATTTAGAACCACCACTTACCAGATGGTGTGATTGGAATGAGGTCAATAAATACGGAGGTTCCCGCCCTCGGGGACAGTCTCTCCTGAGATACCAACCAGTGTGTTTGTGATATCACTACATAATTCGCAATGACTCTTTGTTATTTCCCCCTGAAATTTTTGATGTTGTCTTTCCATGTAATCTTTCAACAACGGACAATCCATGAAAAAAGGTGTACCGTTTCTTGTTTTTAGTGTGACAGTTGTTCTTCTTAGTCTTCTTGGATTGTCCATAAATCAGATTCTAATTTGTCAGAGATGCATATGTATTTTGTCAATTTGTGTGTCAGCTGAAAATTAATAATTTATTTCTGGTTTGTGTTCATTCAGATTGTTGTGTTGACACAAGAAAAAAATCTTTGAAACTCACAGGATTGTGTTGTCTGTTATGACAGTACATCACTCATCTAAACATTTTCAGGAAAATTGAATCACATAAGTTTTCACCTGGAATGAATAATTGGTCATTTGGTAACACTGTATCAGTCAGACAAATGTCTTGCTTTCTATGTTGTACAATTGCAAACCATATCATTCACAAAGAAGGATAAAAAAACCTTTCTTTGAATCAAGGCCACTCTGATTCTGACAATAAGTACATGTAGTGACTTGACATCAATTTATTTTCCTGTGCTGTTTGTTTGTACACACAGTTCCCGTGTGGAGATGAAGTGAAGTTGAAGTAAATTTCTGTTTTCGGGAGCTCAACAGCGACCTAAACAGGGCGACCAAAACAAATCCAGGCAGCGTCTACCAAAAGTATGTGTACACCTGTTTCAAGGTCAAGATGAGGATCAAATTAGGATCTTTTGGCTGATTCAGTTCCATTTATATTGAGGATAATTCACAAGGAAGGAAAATGTAAAGTTCTAATTTTTAGGTTCTCAGGTCAAAAAGTTTAAATTTGAAGGGGTAGAAAATTGAGGAGATGCTTGGACAAATTGGCCTGTATCTCAGAAAGTACAAAAAATTTGTAAAAGAAGTATATTTATGAAATGTACTACATTGTATGGGTATTTGATTGGTAGCATTTAATTTTGATGTTTGAAAAAATTTGCATGGTCAAAGTTTGGGAACAAATTTGGGATTTTCAAAAGTGTTAAAAGTAGATATTTGGCAAAGAGTTTGGCAAGCTGTATGTGCAATAAGGTGACAAGTTTCAATGTACAGACAATTTTGGCATTTCTAAAAAAATATTTATTGAAATTGATTATTTGTACATCTGCCTTGTTTGTATTTGGGTCACTGTGTTCAGGTTGCTGTATTTTGGTTGCTGTGTTTTGGTCACTGTATTTGGGTCCCTGTGTTCAGGTTGCTGTATTTTGGTTGCTGTGTTTTGGTCACTGTGTTTTGGTCACTGTGTTCAGGTCACTTGCATTCTGTTTCTCAAATCACCGCGAGCTCCATGGGGCTATTTTGTTGTTGTTGTTGTTGTTGTTGTTGTTGTTGTTGTTTGTGAATTCCATATTCCGTGAGGAGGGGGGGGGGGCACAGCCGACTGATATGTAGCGTGTTTGTTAGTCCTTATTCTCGTATTCTTTATCTGTAATCTGTGTACTGTGATTATTGATGCTGGTGACACACAATGCAGAATCGCAAAATATTTGGAAATATTTTCCATATAGACATTTAAATATATGTTTAACTTTCAGTGAGACTCCAAAATGTTTAAAAACGAACACAAGCAAAATTTTTGGTGTCTTTTGGTGACACGAAAATTGAAAAGAAGCTTCTTCAACAGATAGAGTTTAGGTGTGTGCACAGAGGAGTTTGGTAAAAATGATTTCAACAGTGTTTTGGTTTCTTTTGCCAGCGGTCTTGGCTTTGCCAGAACAGGGCGTGTGGAATATAGCTGTTAACGAGGTAAAGAAGAACGTCGCAAACATTTGGAGAAGGGGACAAATCTGATGGTGGAAATCCTGTGTCATTCATAAAATTGTCCATGGTGACGTGTCTAGATGACTGATTCACTTGCAGAAAGATGAAATTTTCGCCTGTTTCCAAAGTTGCCAGAATAATCATTTGTGGCATTCAGACGTTTCTAAATGAAAGGGATTCCACCGCTGTTCATGGCGGTCTTCGTAGATCTGTAGTGTCCTAGCAAAGAGTTTGGGGAGCAATGCAACTGCCAAAACTGAACAGGAATGGTTTCAAAGTGGCCACTGTCCACACCAAAGGTTGTCACCCTGATGAACTTCAGCGGAAGGACGGTTTGAGTGACTGACCAGAAAGCCGAAGTTCATCCTGTCTCAACTGGTGAACATGTTCAAGCTGGCATTTCCTGTCTTTGTGTTTCAGAATCAGCCTTTCGTTGCGATACCGAAGAGCTTGTACAACCAGTCAACAATATCTGTCAAAAGTAAGTGGAGAATGTGGTGATCCAGCAAGCTTTCGAGTATACAGTGCAGAATCTTCAGATTTCATGCGTGTCCCGGGAATTTCACCAAGTTCTCACTGGGGTTCAGTGGTGCACCGTCAACAGGTCCAAAGCAGACGAATTTCGTGCGTGCCGTCCATGTTGGAGACGCTTGCCTTTTTGTGCTCACACAAATGTGGGGTCGTGTGACAAATATCCAAATTGATGGACCCTTGTTGGGTTTCAGTACTCTGCGATGATGGAAATGAAAACCAAGCACCAGTGGAAATATCGTGGATATTGAGGTGGACGCCATGTGCACAAGAGTACATCGGTCTGCAAAAGGTGACCTCGGTTCAGGTCAAGGTGAGGTATTGTGATTTCATACAAGACAGCTTTCATCCTGCCGTTTCTTGAGGTTCATGCACCATTTCTTGTTCCTGCGAGGAACGGACACAGCACTCATTTGAAGCAAAAATTTGTTCAAAAGCGTCCGTGCAAGAAATGTCTTGTTGACGCTTGCGCCAAAGAAGCAAGAAAAGAAATGGAAAGCCCGTCGTTGAGGTGCTTTTGGATGTCGCTCAACTTCTTTATCAGCCGGTTGCGCTGATATTATTTTCGGCTTCAGGCGGCATATTTGTCTGGTTTCCGACTTTCCGGGTAACCCCGCCCTCATGCAAAACTTGGAAGTTGTCCAGGTTTTGGAAGTTGTCCGGCTTTCCCAAGCACAAAACTTGGGAGTTGTCTCGGTTTTGGAAGTTGTCCAGGTTTCCAAGTTTCTAGGTCCCCACCCCCACCCCATGTGAAAACTTAGTTGTCCAGACTTTGGAAGGTGTCCAGGTTTCCAACTCTGCAGGTTACCCCCGCCCCCTCCTCCAAGTTGGAAAGCTGGAAGGTTCATACTTGATAACGTGCACAGGCGATGTACGCTGAAAGCGGCTGATCTTTCCACCTGAAAGTCTGGTTCTACTCAGGTTTGAGAAATTGGCAGAATGCTACTTTCTTCACAGGATCGAGTCAACGTCTATCTAGAGACCCCTACGTTGCAGCACATAACGTTCGACTACAAACAGACAAAATACCAGACAAACAGTGAGACTGCTGTGTGTGGAAATCATCCTATCTTGCTGGAGGTAAGAGGGTCCCAAAGGGAATGTGGAATCAACAACCACCTATAAATAGAACACCACCAAGGTTTTGAACTCTATATTCCAGAACAAAAGCGGAGAACCCTACACGAGGCTGCCCACCAAAGTGGTGAGTAGACGCTGGTCTTGAATGGGTTGGCGGCGACTCAAAATTCTTGTTCAAGATGACGCCAAAAAGTGCAAGACGAACCCCCAGGAAAGACGCACCCCAACATTCGCCTTGATTTTGTAGCACTCGAGCCCTTTTGAAACAATGCCAAACTCGTACTCGTGTTTCAAAGGTTGCCCTTCACTGGCCGCTTAATTTTTGAGGCAAAAAGGTGCGCCTAAAACAGAACTATACGCGCACAGCTTAAAGTTGTCGTGGTCATTTTCATAAGAGAGGGGCACATGGGCAAAATCGATCTTTTACACGCCTCGTGTGCTGTTGGGTCAGCGGCCAAGGTTTGTGTGTCAACGTGTTTTGTTGCTCGCCTGATCTGGGAACCGGATGGCTTCAGTATCGGTTCCAAATGTGTGTGCCCTGGGTCAGGGTTCCCACCGCACCTGGAAAACCTGGAAAAACAGGGCCAGACCTGGAAAACCTGGAAAAACAGGGGGTTTTGGGACAAAAACCTGGGAAAATATTGAAAAACCTGGAAAAAATATTTGACCTCACCCTGAAAAGGCCCAAGAGCCTCAACAGAAAAAGCATCTGGAAAAAAATCCAGCTCAAGCAAGAGGTCAATTGTTCTGTATAATTTTGAAACAAAGCCTTTCCAAAGCAAGTGATAATTCAAAATACTGTAAGTAGAAATATCAATTTGTAGATTCCTTTGAAAAAATATAAATTTTTTGCTAAAAGTTTATTTTTGCAAAAAAATTACTACATTTTACTTTATTTATCTTAGAAAAAGAGTTGCAAAGCCTACTAAAAAAGACAAAAAATACTTGGAAAAAACTTAGAAAAACCTGGAAAAATCATGGAAAAATCATGGAATTTTGTTGGTCAACCGCAGTGGGAACCCTGCTGGGTTTGTCCGACACGAGAGCGTTGCTGGTTGCAATGAAGCAGAGTCAGAGTGCTTTCGTAACACAAAGGGTGTTCGTTCGCTTTTTGTTCACGCAGAATGTAAAGACAAATGAGTCGCAGTCATCTGGACCCACTGGAGGAGTAGTTTATCGAGAGGAACAACAGGTAGTGAGTGCTTGGTAGCAAGTGGACGCTTTGGGCTGGAACTTTTCTCTGCGTTTAGTCTGTTGGCGCATGAAGTTCGTTTGTTTGTGCACGTTCGCTACACCGTGTGCCATCTCAGTTGTCAGTTGTGACCTGCTTGGTGGTCACTTTACTCAAGATGTATTTTGGATCCAAGGAAGTGGACTGCAAGTTGTGCTGACCTCGAGAAAGTAGATTTCTAGAACTGCTTTTCTTCACTATCAGTGCTCCAACCGAAGGCTGCTCTTGGTCAGCTGTTGACGATCGAACAGTCAGGAAAATTCAGCTGATTTGTTCAGGTCTCAAGCGTTTACAGTTCGTGCTGGTGCTTCGCCATTCTGAAAAAGTTTGATTGCACCAAAGCTGGACAGTGGAGTATTTATTGGTCAGAACAATTCGTGTTCGTGAATGTTTCACTGGCCGTGATATCGGTGTAACTTTTCTTCAATACAGATTGATGAAATTTTTTGTACCCAAGAAGAAGGTACGACTCCTCTCGCAATTGAAAGGCAGAAAACACGAGAAATCTGTTCGCATTGTACCCAAGAAGAAAATGCACCATGGAGCTCGCAGTGATTTGAGAAAGTGTCGCAGCAAGCCTTCAAGAAACTATCGTGAGCCTCCTCCTCCATTACATGTACGGCAAAACACCCAAGTACAGTACTGAATTTCACAAAATGAAAAACCTGACATTCTTTCGCCTGAAGACACACGAACAAACCCAACTCTTTCTCACATATCCCTTTTGAATACTTTCCAAAAATCTCACAAAGTCAATCCTTTGACAATTTATCCAACCAAGTCCCAAATTTCCAGACACCCTACATTGGAACTTTTTGACCTCTTGAACCCAAAATTTTGAACTTGACATGTTCCTTCTTTGTACATCATCACGCTCATTTTGAGCGAACAATTGACCAACCTCCTCAAATCACACCAAAAAAGAACGACCCCTTTCCCAGTTAGAAAGCGGAAAACATGAGAAATTTGTTAGCATCGTACACGGAATTTTACGGGAGACGCAACGACACGCAAACATGAAGATTGCATTTCGCAGTAGCTTCGACGCCTGTTGTTGGAGACAAGTGCACTTCCCTTGATTTTCAACACCAGGCTCTTGCCAGGCGCCCACTTCAACCAATCGCATCAGATTGACGTGACTTGACCTGCATCCCGTCCTCTCTGTGTAATCACTGGTCTTGGTGGTGGTGACTTCACAATTTTGTGGAGCCAACATTTGTGAAACAGCGGTTGTTCAAAATTGTTCAATTTCTCGTTGACTTTGCTCCCACGGTCGCGGCAGAAAGAAAATATTGCCTGGTTATGGATGTCTTTCGTAGGGCAAGAGTTTGTTGTTTGCTGAATTCTGGTGAAATGGGTGTTTTGAGTTTCACTGCAAGTTTCTCATGTTGTCCCACAGCTGTGGGTGAACACGAACGTGTTGCATGTGCAGAGTTTTTGCGTGTTTTGGGCACGGGAACAACTGGTGGTTTGAGTGTTGGAAGGAAACTTGGGAACGAGAGGAAGTGCGAGTCTGAACCTTTTGTGTGATCCTCAGATGAACGCGGAAGCAGAAGGGACCCCGCAGGCGACAGAGAAAAACGAGGCTGTCAGAAGAAAGAGGGCAAGTGGGAAAGACGCAGCTGGAACAGCTGAGAAGGCCGGCAAAACAACTCAGCCTCCTGCAAAGTCAACCAAGCCACCTTCAAAGACCACCAAGCCAACCAAGAAGCCCACCACACCGCGACCCGGGGCGGCTTCGACTCCAAAACCTACGTCTGTGAACTCGACAAAAATGAAACCTGGTCCAAACGTGAGTGTGTCTGCTGCTTGTGCTTTGTTTTCAACCGCGGTCACTTTACAATTGCTGATCAAAACACAATGGGGTGGTGTCGAGGCCGCTTTTCCTGCAAACGCGTCACCTGCCCACGGACTGAGATTGAAACAGGGTTGGAGATCTTGTCTCAAAGTGTAGAGTTTTCCTGGACGGACGGTCATTGAGAAATTACAGGTTGATTTTTGGCACGTTCACAGGGGGGTTTAAATTTTCGAAAAATTCTCTCGAAATAGATCTATGGCTTGCCCTGGAGGTGGAATCTGATTCACAAAACGTCAAGACTTTCGATGTTTTCAGATGTTTCACAGCTACGTCTTGTTGCTTTCAGGTGGACCATACGGTCATGGACACGACATGGGAGGATGGAGTGTACCTCTTCGCCATGAGAGTCCAGTCCCAGTCCAAATTCAACGCGACAGGTGAGCAGTCGAGAAGAGCATCTTTCTGCGACAGCCGCACGCATCAAGCAGAGAGGGACAGATTCGGAGTGGGTTCATGCAACCTCAAGTCCATCGAGTTGGCTTCTTCTGGCTCGTTTCTTTGTCCGTCAACAGGCAAAACAGTGAACCTGACCTGACTGTTTTTCTGATGGCTTTGCAGTGACCGTCATGATGAGAGGCCCACACGGCTACCTGTCCGCCATCGACTGGCCGCTGCTCCCGGTGAGAACCCGCGCGTCGCCGACTCGTTGACAGGCTTTGGCTCAGCGGCCGACTTGTCGCTTTCAATTTGCTGGCAAAATGTTTACTGGTTTTGTGCTATTGGTTTTGACGCCCTCCTTTTCAGTTCTACGCTGTGATGTGCGTTGTGTACGTCATTTTCGGACTGGTGTGGATCGTCCTGATCGCCTGCAACTGGAGAGACATTCTGCGTATTCAGTTCTGGATCGGCGGAGTGATATTCCTTGGTGGGTGTTGGTTGCACAACTCGATTTCCTGCCTGTTTCCCCAGCTTTTGGCACGGAAAGAAAAGATGTGTTCTCTTTGCAGGCATGCTGGAAAAGGCGGTTTTTCTTGCAGAGTATGAATCCATAAACTCGAGTGGAATATCAGGTAATTTTCGGATTTCCGACCTTTTGATCTGCGTGATTTGTCCTGTCTGGTGTCGCGTCTTCAGAGCTTCTCTGCAACACACCCAAATCACAAAGCGTCTCTGACTTGGTTACAGTTCGGGGAGCTGTCGTGTTGGCGGAACTGGTGTCTTGTCTGAAAAGAACTTTGGCCCGAATGCTCGTCATCATTGTCAGCCTGGGATTTGGCATTGTCAAGTAAGTCGTCATTGTGGGACAGGGCAGAAAAGGGATACTATTTCTGTTGAACTTTTCCGGATGAGTTTCGCTCTTCGTCGAGATACAGAAGAGGATTGTTGTGTGTTTCAGGCCGAGACTTGGGCCCACTCTTCACAAAGTTTTGGCTGTTGGATTTCTCTATTTTGTGTTGGGTTCCATCGAAGGATGCCTGAGAGTTCTCAGCGTAAGTTTTCCTTCAGTACCAGAAGTCTTCTCGTCCTTCAGAGTTGTCTGTTCTCTGGCAGGAGTTCTGGTGATGCAGTTGAGAGTGTCTTAGTTTTGTGAACTCCATGTGGGTACACTTCAACTCTTTTGAGGGACACAGCGCACAGATGGAGTTGTTTCCATTTTCAGGACAAAGGCGACGTGTCGAACCAGCAGCTGATCGCCAGCGTACCGCTCGCTGTGCTGGACATCGCCATCTGTTGGTGGAGTATCCTTACGAACACAGTATCACCTCGCGCTCATTTGTGTGATGCATAGTCGTGGGGCCCTGCGCCTGGCTCACTCTTTCCTGTGATTTCAATCAGTGGCGGCAGTGTTGCTTATTGTAAGGCTCCTTGACATGACTGACACCAGTCTTCACCAGTTTGGTACAAACGACGCGAACGCTGCGACTCCGGCGGAATCTAGTCAAGTTGTCTTTGTACAGACACTTCACGAACACCCTTATCTTCACTGTTCTCGGTGAGTAACAACGTTCTCTTGCAAATGGATTGAGTCAAAAGTCATAAATATTCCTTGCTGAACTGCCACAAAGGAACAAAATTGAACATTGTTCTACTTCGTTTTTGTTGCAGCGTCAGTCGTCTTCATGATCTGGTCTATCAAGCAGCACAGGATGCCCAACTGTTTGACGGTGAGTAACAGCTCAACGCGACATAGTGGGCTCCGCCTCACTGCGGGTTGCTGTAAAGATATGATGCTCCAGCCAGAGATGGTGGCGCTGCAGTCTCAAACCAAAGACCAGTGATTGTTCACAACTGTGAGTTGCATTGGTGAACTACTGCGAAAAACAAGCTGTGATGCTGGTTGGCTGCAGGACTGGAAGGAATTGTGGGTGGACGACGCCTTCTGGCACCTGCTCTTCTCCACCATGCTCGCAGTCATCATGTTCCTGTGGAGACCGACCAACAACAACCAGAGGTGAGTGAGTGGACGTAGACCCGCGACGTCGAGGACTGTCATCCACAACTTTTGTCCACTGGCCTGTCAGAAATTTGTGGCTTGTTCTGTGACACCTCCCTGATGCGCACCATCTCGAGACCCTTCGTGGCACGTGGCACATGATCGCGTGACCCTTCATGGAACATCAGGTTGACCCTCAACATGCAAGAAGGATCCAGAGAGCAAGTGGTCTTTTTAGTCTTGCTGCAGGAATGGTGGCGTTGGGAATAAGCGAGAGGCTGTGGCAGTTATCAACGTGTTTGAGAGTGTGGCCTGTTTCTGGGTGTCACGTGTTTCTGGGTGTGGCATGTTTCAGGTACGCCTTCTCGCCGCTGCTGGACGCCGCTGATGACGACGAGGAGGAGGAACCCATGATGAACGATGCATTTGGTGAGTCACACCGACCGCAGCGGGAACTGCCGTCTCCTCACGACTTACTCTGCATATGTGTCTTGTTCGACGATGACGAGCATTTCTTCTGGAGATTTCGCGTTTGCGGATTCCAAATTTCGCGAAAATTGTCCACTCACTGAAAAATGAGGAAGCTACAGCTGAAAGTCGGTGGATTGTTCTTCGAACTCCAAGTGGCCATGCTGTGCCAAGAAAAGTTGCTGCAAGTTGCATTTCACAATTTGCTTTTCAGATGGGATGAAACTGAGAGGCGGGAAGACGAAAATAGAGTACCCAGACTCGCCCACGAAAGATGCAAAGAGCAAAGCGGTGAGTTGCCGCCTTGCAAAAGTGGCGGCTTTTAATGAAAGTACGAGTACCAACCAGTGGTGTGTTTGGAAGCCGAATCATGTTCAACGAAGTGATTTATTTCTTTTCTTTCTGTTTCAGGAAGACGATCTCAAATGGATAGAAGAAAATATCCCGGCTTCAGTTGCTGATACGTAAGAATTCTTGCTTGAAATCATCTTTGTCGTTTTCTGCAGTTGGAGCCTTGTGAAACTGTGAAAAGATTGTGTGCGGTTCGATATTTCAGAGCTCTGCCGAGTTTGCTCGATTCCGACGAGGAAATTATGACTACGAAGTTCGAGATGTCGAAAATGGAGTGAAACGGCGCAAGCAGCGGTGAGCAGCTTTTCCGTGTGAATGTGACACTGGCGAGGAACATCCTCACTGTGATCTTCTCAAACTTTGCAACGGAACTGCAGCACCGGGTCCGAAGTGTCACGGTTGTCTTGAGCTGTTGTGCACCAGAGGTGGGCAGAAAGACGACATGTTTGTGTGCTGTTTGACTCACGTGATCCGCAAACTTGGCCTCGTGGTGGAAACCCGTTGGCACAAAAAGAGCTTTGGGACAAGCATTGCACTTGAGAATTGCACACCGAAACGGTGGTGTGTGCCGACTGTGTCGCAGGCAGACATGAAGTCAGACACGCTTCCAGTGATCCACGCTGCATCGTGTGTTCAACCTTTCAAACGGGGGAAACTTCAGTGTGGTGATCTTTTTCCTGTGATTGAGCAACATTCACCGTGGGTCCCGATTGTATCAGAATCAAACAGCTTGATCGGATTTGTCAACATGGCGGTGTCTGACAAACCAGGGAATCTGCTATTAATTGCATTTTGTCGCTGGGAAATATTTGGACAACCAGAGTTGCATTGTGCAGCAACCAATCTCCAGATTCCCCATTCCCGTGTCCCCATTCCCGTGTTGCTGTTGAGCTTCACCGGAAATATTCTTCAGGCACAACAGTCACATGTTGTGTCCGCCAAAAAATGTTTGGGGGAGTATGTGTGAACGCAGGAATGAATGAATGAATGAATGAATGGTCAGATTTTGTCGGTGCGCTGGGTGTGCTTTCGAACGAACTTTTGGGGTGGAATGCTTTGTGTTTTTTGAGGGACTGACTCAAAGGACTGTGTGTGTCCGGGGGGTTGTGATTTTTTGTTGTCTATTTTTCACCTCGCGGAGAATAAAGCAACTTGCATTTGTTCGTGAATCCTGTGCTGAGAATTTAGAGTCTCGAAAGCTTGGCTCTCTTCCGTTTGTAACATATTCAAGTTTCTTTTTGTCGGTTCTGTACAAAGAAAGTGGTTTGATTTGTCACTGTGCAACAGAATAAATCCCGATTTTCACATCAAAGTGGCTTCAGAAAGCAGTACATGTAATTCCGAGCGTCATCGTGATCCCACACATGGGGTGGGCGCCACATGCGAGGCACAACGCTAGCATGGCGAATCATGCAGACGTTCGCAAAACCAGAATGACAGCGTTGTCTGATGTAAATGTGCATGACCAGCTTTCCCCTTCTCAGTCCAATGCAGTTTACACACGCTGATGCGAAGTTCTTTCGTGTGAAAAAAATGATCCTTGATCACGTCGCGGTGTAGTGCGGGCCCAACGAAGGACCGTCCCGCGATTTTTTTTTTTTTAGATTGTCGGGCTAAATTGAGAGTGAGGTGGGGAAATCCCCTTCCCTCAGTCTCTGGCAGGCAAAGTTGAACTGAAATGTTCAGACTGGTGTTTGTTGTCTGGTGTTGTATATATGAGTGAAGCCCCAGTAGTGATGTTGTAGTATAGTTTATTGTAGAGTATGAGTTGGAGCTCAGTGGTTTAGGCTACCTTCCTCTATGGTATCACAAGC
>JAAUXT010149257.1_pt1 | contig 19559 bp, 21 predicted proteins | sample 7278171 | NCBI WGS metagenome assembly JAAUXT01 (sample SAMN14350112, study PRJNA611818) | marine sediment metagenome | isolation source: surface marine sediment (1.8m) | place: French Polynesia: Moorea | collected 2018-08 | reverse complement strand
TGCAAAACTCCCTAGCAACCAGATGCAACAAAAAAAAACAGGAAGTGACCAACAAAGCAAACACCCCGGGGACTTCGCACTTGCAGTTGCCCTGTGCACTGCTTCTTGTTTGCGATGTGATGCTTTGACCACAACATTGTTCTCCAGTCATAAATTCTGGATGAGTGACAAAAGGTTCACGGAGCTTTCGCCTAGCGATCCCTCTGGTGCAGTTCCGCAGGTCTGGGTCTGGTCCACAAGTGTGGGTCAGGTTTCAAGGGTCTGGGTCTAGATCTACAGGTCTGAGTCTGGTTCCACTGATCGGGGTCTGGCTCCACAGGTCTGGATCTGGTTCCACTTATCTGGTTCCACAGGTCTGGGTCTGGTTCCACAGATCGGGGTCTGGTTCCCCTTGTCTGGTTCTACAGGTCTGGCTGTGGCTTCACTGGTCTGGTTCTACAGGTTTGGATCTGGTTCCACTTTTCTGGTTCCACAGGTCTGGTCTGGTTTCACTGGTTTTGGTCTGGTTTTACAGGTCTGGGTCTGGTTCCCCTGGTCAGGTTCCATGGGTCCAGGTCTGGTTCTACTGGTCTGGTTCTGGTTTCACAGGTCTGGGTTTGGTTCTGTTCCTCTGGGTCTGGTTCTACAAGTCCGGAACCTTGTGCAACTTGTCCATTGCAACTGGACCGACGCAACGAGACACACAAAAACCAGACAAGCCAGCGGCAAGAAAATTTGAAAGGGCGATTCTGGTTCATTTGTTTTTGGAATCGCGACTCTCCGCGTATTTCTATTTTTGGCAGAAAATGCTGTTCATCTGGTGCTTCCAAGTCTAACGCACAAAACAAAGTGTCTCACAAAATATCTGATGCAACGCAGTGAATGGTCTTCCGGCAGGACAGGATTGCTTCTTGAAAAGAAGCCAATCATGGGCTCCTTCCGCGTTTTCATGAACTTGTGGAGGACGATCAGAGACATACGTTTGAGCTGTGTTTGCAAACACCTAGCATCTCTCAGAATTCAAGTAAAGAACACATTCGTGTCATCTGCTGGACTCAAAGAAGAACCTCAGTCCTGTCCGAGGGACATCCAATCCAAAACAGCGAATACATCCTGGGAGCGAAAAGCGCATGTGCACAACACAATGTAACACCAAGCTTTTGGGACTCTGAATCTCCTTGAAGCAAGGAATTGGTCCGTTGCACAAAGACACGAAGGAAGAACACGTTTCATCGTGCAGATTGCTCTGTGTCAGGACTGTGTTCCGACGTGGGTAACGAAGAAGGATCACTTCAAGAACTCATTCTTTTGTTGGTAATTGTTGGATGATCAAACAAGTGCACACTGCATCGGACCCCCACCCCTCGAGGAAAAAATGTTATTTCCTCTTGTTGCTGTCAAGTCCACATATTGATATTTCTTGACCCGTCCTGAGAACGTCATCTGTACTTCTTTGGCACCCCAACTGTGCACGACACATCACAACGTTTCGTGATCAGCATGCAGATCAGCGCAAACCGCCGTCTCTTGCCTGTCACCCTTGCGACCAACAATACGCATTGCTCGCGGTCCTCGTGGTCATTTACGCGAGCGCCCGGAGCGCAACGACTTCTTCGCTCGAGCAAGAAACTTAAACCCACAAGTCAGCCAAAAAGACACCAAGGTCCTGTTCAGAGCACAACGCCAGGCAAAGATCAAAGCAGGACCCTGTGCAGATCAACCAAATTTGTCAAAAATGTAACAACCAAATGTTTCCTATCCAAAGTTGATTTTATTTCATTTACAAAATGTCACAAATAAATGTTTCAAAATTCTGAGACAGAAACAAATGCGTTACCCAAAACAACAGTCCGGACGTGCTCCTACTTGCATAAAATTGTGTCACAATATGATTTTTGATGAACGGTTGTTTCGAGGCAGACATGAACATGGTGTGGACTTTTCAGTGAGAGCCTGATCACTTTTCTTTGCTTGAGGAGTTGCTCAGAGCTCAACGATATGTGGTTCGGAAAAATCGAATCACAACTGGCCACAGAAGACCGAGCGGAGAGATTCCGAAAACATTCTGCTGCATTACAAGTGTTCTTTACTTTAAATTTGAACGCTGAAACTGCATCTGTGTCTCCCGCAGTGAGGATGTTCAAGTTCAAAATTTTGCACTTCTCGACTTCGCATTTCCATCATTTTCAGCGTCGTTGCGAGTTTCAAACGAAATCAGCACTTTTTTCGCGACTGTGACTCTCGTGGGTCCCAGGCACTTCGGAATCCAACTTCGTCCAGGTGGCTACTCGGTCCCCGCCGCCTCTTCTCCCGTCCCCGCCCCGTCGCCCTCCCCCGCGGACTCGAGCGGCGCCGTGCGCTGCGCTGCGGGCAAGTCGTTGAGCAGCATCTCGCCGAGCGACGCCTCGAGCTCCGCCGCCGCCGCCTTTTCGCCGTCTCCGTCGCCAGCGCTCCGCGCACTTTTGCCTGCAAAGATGCGCGCTTTTCCTGTGCCGTTTGTACCCAAATAATCGAGTGCTGATTCAATGTCTGTGATCCTTGAAACACAAGGATCTTGCTTGACTCTTCCTGGGCCTGGTCGCGTATGGTTCATTCAGTCAAGTTGAATGAAACACAGTCGCAAACAGACATTTTCATTCGCTTATCAATTTGCTCCTTTGAAATCAGACGAGATTTGGCTGTGCGCGGGTTGGCCAGACAGCCGCATGCATCCTGTTTCAAGCAAAATTGGCTCAGAAGAAACACAACTTCCATCGCGCGAGCCTGTTCACGTGAGAACTGGAATCAGTTCGTTTCATTCAGTCTGATTGTGTGCACAAGTCACGCCCAGAAACCAGACATTGCCGACACGAATGCGTTGTTACCGTAGAGTTTGTTGGCGCCTGTCCTCTGCACTTTGAGATGCTTTGTATTTCCCAGCACAGCCACCACGAAGTCTCCCGGTAGTCCTGCTTGTGAACGAAAATCGTGTTTGTGATTCTCTGTTTTGTTTATTCGGGTTCGCCGAAAGACTTCAGCCGACACAAGAAGCAACCCATCATGAGACAATTCCCTTCGGTAAGAAGAGAGAAGCTTTGCGTGGACCTTGCACATGCGCCAGGTCCAGCTCATTTCAAACTCGCCCAACTCAAATTCTCAAAAACATGGAACAAAAGTTAGGTTTTGTTTTCCCCTATTGAAAATTGTTAACTCAGGTCAAACACGCTGGATTCAAAATATTGCTCAATTCGAACAGAACCCACTCAAACAGAGACGTTTGAAATGAGCCCAAAGTCATAAGTTTCGAACGCATCTTGTATGTGCATCATCACCTGGGCGTCCTCGTGATCCTGGTTTTCCGTGCAGACCTATTGGACCAATGGGACCTTGAGGACCTGGCGGACCAGGAAGACCAACGACCACGGGAACCTACAACATCACTCGCAACTGGCAAGAATCGCAACTGAACATTTGTCGTATCATGGCAGGAAAACAGAAGGGTGTTGAAAGCCAACAGGCCTTGTTGGAAATTGATCACTCAGAACCCCTTCCGAAATGTCTGAAAACTTCAAGCAATGAAAGTCTACACAAAGGCAACTTACGGCAAAGAATCGTTTGTTCACACGACTGTCATCTCCCGGCGGCCCAGGCAGCTTGTATGGAGATGGCATCTGCGTCACTTTGGGGTGGGGAGGGGAAGTAGGAGCTGGGGCAGGGTAGCGGGGGTGAACAGACACGGCTGGATATGGCTTGGCTGGAGACGGGGCAGGTCTAGAAGGGTAGAAGCCGGAGTGGGGTGTATCCGCAGCGGGAGTCTTCGGCGGTGGGTTGTAGACCGGAAAGTGGTGGCTGTAGTGCAAACGAAGGTCCGCTGCAAGAATACGCAGGTTAGCAAATACGTACGCTCTACAACCCCGTCCGTAGTTGACGTCAGTTGCGTGACAGTGCTGGGAGGGGCTTTTCAGAAAAGGAATGGAGCACATGGCGAGTTTCCCAAACAGGAGAAAAGGAGTTTGGTCAAAGCAAACGTGTCATAAGTCACATCCGATGTTGACATTCTGTATTTGGTCTCAGAGGAGGGAAAAGGCAGGGAAGAATGGACGTTTTTCACGTGTGTTTTGAGTTTCCGCGGAACAAACGTCCGGTCTGGCTGTGCTTAACCTGCCCAATGTTTCAAAACAATTCGTGAACGCTCCCGACAAGAGAACCACAAAAATATGGTTGGTGCCAAGGGGCTCACATGAAATTGCAAGAAACAGCCACTCGGTTTTCTTGAAAAACAAAATTGAATCAAAGTGAACCAGTTCCGAAGATCGATGGGTATAAAAATTTCTCGTTTTGTGGACAAATTGGACACAACCTTTTGAGGCTGCACTCACCGCAGGCGTTTCTGCGATAACTCGTACATCCCGCCTTGTAGGTCAGAGAGCGACACACCGTGTCAGCCCTGTGGCGGTAGCAGCTCTTGGCGTGACTGTTGTAGTCCATTCCTGGCAAGAAACAAACTCAGATCCGAAAGAAACCGATCACCCTTTGGAATAAAGTTGGAGAGAGCAAGAATTGCTCTTTTCCAGGAAGGCAACCAAGTGTTGCAACCTACGAGCTCGTGAGAACGCACGGAAGCAAAATCCAGTATCCCAGAGACTATTTGACGCTTCATACGAGAAGAAAGCCGCACTTTAAGGCAAGCTGTCCACACTCGAATCTTTCCCGAGGACTCTCGGGTTCCATGACCACAGCACACACCACGCTCCCCACCACCTCCACGTTAATCATTCCCCACGAAACCACGAGAACAGGAATTCTTGTTGTCTGCTTTTTGAAATTCTGATCTCGATCTCTTCACTCAAAATCGGGGTTGTTCTGCTGCTGTACGTGCACGCTGTCTCACCGAGACACTGGTGGTCCCGGTCGCAGGCGCGGAGACACGTCTCGACGTCGCAGTGCGTGCACAGCAGCACACCTCCCAGCACATGGAAGTCGCGGTTGATCTCCACCCAGCTGTTTGGGTCCACTGCGACAACAAAAGGAGATCATGTTACTGTGCAGCTGGAACTTCAGGCTGAAATATTTGAAGTGAACTTGAGCCGTTTTGTGGATGTTTGACCAGTGGAGAAAACCACATTAATCAATACACTGATTCTGTCAGGCCCTCGCGACACCGACAACAGGCACGGAGCTGCGATAATTTGGTGGAGGGACACGTAAGGAATGTGGGGAGAGTTCGACTCAATTTATTTGGTACTGACTTGCATAACAGGCAAGTTTTCTGTAGTGGGTGCAGTGGCGCTTCGTGTATAGTTTGTTGCAGTAACTCTTCCCTCCGTGAAGCCAGCAGCTTTTCGTCTTGGTGTCGTAGTCCACTGAAATGCAAAGCAAAAACGGTTGAATACTGCCCTGCAAGCCAGGGTTGATGAATTCAGAAGAATTTCCAGTGCATACACTGAAGCTATGCTGGCCCGTTGCGTGAAGTTGTTGGAACTTCTTTCGCTGCGCTTTGGATATTACGAGGACCGTACCAAAAGTCCCCGATCGAGTACTCGTGTGAGTACTTAGACTTGACCGATGTTGACCAAACTTGGTGGAGTTATCCTTGGGTATGTCGACCACAATATAGAGAACACTTCATTGCTCTCACTCATCTTTTATTATGATGGATTAGAGTTAACAAAATAGACTTCATGCGCAACACTCGATCGCAATGGGTTTTGCCAATCAACTTGTGACATGGCACAACTCAGTCTTCATCAGAACTGTCTGTGTTTGAGTCTGTTTCTGACTGTGATGAGTCAGATTCAGGACCCCGAGCAACACCACCCTCGAAATAGTGTCCATCAGCGTTGATACACCTTTGCCACCGATCAGGGAGGTCTTCTGTGATCGCCTTCCGGAAGGTTTCTTCTGGAGTGTTCCTGAGTATCCGCCGGGCCTCTCTTTGTGCATCTTCAACAGAGTCAAACTGGATGCCACGCAAATGTTTCTTGAGGAAAGGAAAGAGGAAGAAATCGCAGGGGGCAAGGTCTGGGGAGTAAGGGGGGTAGGGTACCCAGTGGAAATCAGCCAGTTTGACAGCAGTGGCATTGGCTGTGTGGGGTCTGGCGTTGTCATGATGGAACCACACATTTCTGAGGTAAGGAGTGACGATGTCTGGTTGCCAAAGTCCTGGTCTCTTCTGTCTGATTGAGTCCTTCAAGCGGTCAAGGATGAAGCCATACCGCTCGGCATTGATGGTCCTCTCAGCAAATTCAAGGTGGACCAAACCACGGCAGTCAAAAAATGCTGTCATCATCGATTTCCGGACAGTTCTTGCATGCAGAGCCTTCTGTGGGCGGACCTTGGTATCCTTGGGCAACCAATGTGACGACGTGGTTTTGGAGTCAGGATCATATCGGTGCAGCCATGACTCATCACCAGTCAAAAGTTTGTCCAGGTAGAGAGGATCAGCTGCAAAGTTAGCCAAATTTTGCTGGCACATGGTCACCCTCTGTTGCCTTTGTTCAGTTGTGAGGATCTTGGGAACAAACTTGCAGGACAGGCGCCGCACCTTCAGGTGTTGTTTCAGAATCCGGTGGACTGTACCCTGTGAAAATCCAGTGTTCTCAACAATTCTCCTCACTGACACATGCCTGTCATCGTCCAACTCCTACTGAACACGATCAATGGTCCTTTTGATGATCGCAGTACGTGGTCGGCCACTCCTTGGAAGGTCAGACACAGGCTCATGACCGTCACCATCCTTAAATCTCTTGCACCACATCCTCACTTGGGTCTTGCCAAGAGACTCCTCTCCATAAACAGTGACCAACCGGCCCCAAATCTGGATGGGTGTGGCACCCTCCGCCACCAAAAACTTGATGATGACGCACTGCTCCTCACGAACATTTTTGCACATGATTAGGTCCAACAGTGTTAGTCCGGTCAGTATCACAACAACAAACAAAAAGCAGGAACAAATCTTCAACCACATCTCAAAGGATCGCACAGTAGATAGGGAATTGCCATTGCGATAGAGTGTTGGCAAGAAGGTCAGATCGGACTTTGAAAACTGTGTGAAGATCGGCTGACTATTGGTGGCTAACATGATGGAAGGCGATCAATGGGAACATGCACAGTGCGACCATAAAGTCAAATTTTTGACCAAAAGTACCGGTGGGTACTCATGAGTACTCGATCGGGGACTTTTGGTACGGTCCTCGTACATCTCTGAAATACTGGTAGATCCAGCACTGACAGTTTGTCTCAATTCTTGGAGACCAATTTGGCGTGGTGTTTGCACAATACCTGCGAGGCAGAGCGACTCGTGTGAGCAGAGCTCGATGCACTTGTCCCGGGAAATCTGCACAGCGACGAGCAGCCCGCCCTTCATGTGCGACTCCGAGTACACGGCGATGTAGCCTGCATGCGGGCGACAACCGTGACAACGCGCCTTCAAACGAATACCCAAGCTGGACAACAATCAACTGTCCAGGGGGTTGAGACTCGGCGCACGCTGAGCGAGTGGATGATTGCGACTGTCGCACCCGACTGTTGCAGCATCAAAATCGCAGGATGAAACACACTGACAAGACATCCAATTGTTCTTGTCACAAAGCAACTGGACGGAAACCGAAATCTAAAAAGGCATCTGCCCAGTCATTTTTGTCAAAGAAGGTCACAGAACAGCCGGATGGCTTCCCAATAGACACGTCTTTGTGACTTGTATGCGTGCGTAGGGTGGTATGGTGAACACGAAAGCGAGACGGGAAGAGCAAGAGGGAGGAAGAGCAAGAGAGAAGACAGAGAAAGAGAGATACACGAGAGATGAGACATCGAGATGAGGTAGACAGATGGAACAGGGAGATGCATAGTTGTGCTTCAACCCCTTCTGCAGTGAACGGCGTACCATCGGGGGGTCTGGGGTAGAAACTGGACTCCGGCGTCGGCTCCACTGTATCTGGATGATACGGAGTTGGTGACGTCACGGATGGGTCAGGGGTCGGAGCTGCAAAGAACTTGGATAACGGATGTTCACTTTTTCACGTTTTCTTGTTTCGAGTTTGATCGGCTTTTGATTTGACAACATGCAGACAAACTGGTGAAACCAGTTGTCCTGGTGGAACTTGCTATCGGTTCGACAGCGAACTTGAATGGACCAAAGAGAACTGAGGTTCTGCATCTCAAAAAGTGCGACTGCATCCGCATCGCACGCTCGCTAGCTTTGAAAACACCTCACCGTGCAGTATGGTTTCACAGGAAATGTAATCTTCCTTTTTCCTGTAGTGGCCGAAGTCGTTGCGGGGTGCGATGTAGGTGCAGAGAGTTGTGTTGTGCGCGAAATGGTAACACCTGCAGGAGCAAGAGAACTCCAGATCTGAATCAACCGCAAACAGAGCCAGGGACAAACAGAAGGAGAACCAATTTTCGGCCAACCAACCCTTTCACACACACCCGCCCCCAGTTATGCCTCAATGCACCAGGTGCCTCAAACGGAGCAGGTCGAGAAGAAACGGGGATGTTTCCTAGCCTGTGTCTGCATGCTCACGAAAACTCAGATTGGAAGGCAGGTTTCCAGTGAACAAAATGCAAACCGAGAAACGCCCTTACTTGACAGAAACTTGACAACGACTCAATCCGATTGGGTCGTTCGATCTCAGTCTCAGTGATGACAAACAAATATGCCTTGTAGGACATTTGTCGCGCGTCCACCTGAGATGTTACCTCCTCGGCTGCCAGGCTCCAGGCTCCAACTGAGCCCAGAGCCTCAAAGTCCAAACTTTTGCTCCAGAACCTCTATCATGACCCCGTACCTACCTGGAGACCTGTGAGTTGATGTTGATCCTTCAGATGCCGAAAACAAAATGACCACACAGACACCAGCGCTCTGGAGCCTCAGTGAAAAAATTGTCTCTTGCGGGGAGGGGGGGTTCCGACTGCATCACACCGTTACGGACAGACACATACTGACAATATTAGTCGCGTTTCGCGCGACTAAAAACACAATCAGAAAGGCAAAGGGAACGCAACCTGTTCGTCATTCTGTCATACGTGAGGCCTAGACAGGCATGGTCCTTGTCCGTGCAGCCCTGGACACACTCCTGTTCATCTGCAACACGATTTGATTTATCACAAAGAAACGACACAGCTACAAATGTTCAGAAACTCTGCTCACACTGCAAAAGTCGCAGGACGCAGATTACCGTTTATGTGGTGAATGAGGGTACCATTCGGGATTTGTCTGTTGTCCCAGTAGTAATCTGGAAATTCAATTGACAGTCAAAAATATGCGCATTTTTCAGAGAAAAAAAAACTTTTTAAAGGAAAAAGAAAACAAAAGAAAGGTTTCACTGAAAAAGGGAAAGGAACTTGGCAATTCGGAACGAAACAAACAGAAGAATCGGCAAGCAAACTGGTGTTTGTCGATTGATTGTTGCGTGCATGTGGTTTTTATCACGAGCCAACTGTTCTCAAACAAACTTCTCACAGTCAGGCAGTTTGTTTGTGGTCGGAGCGGATCGAGCGAATCTTGTCCGGCGGCGGTGTTCCACTGCAGTCGCCTCATCCCACTCGTTGGGACTGGAATCTCTCCGATTGAGGAGACTGCACCGTAGCCCCGGGTCTCTCACGCTGCAGATGCGCTTCACTGTCTTTGCCTTCAGCGTCCTGTCCGCCATGAAGCCGTGTGGACACAAGTGCGGCCCTGAAAGGGTCTCATCAATGTGAAGCACAAATCAACGACCACCGCGTGCGTTGTGTTAAAAAAATTGGGCTGATTGAAGTCTCGCAGAGATTCTGCTGACAAACGTGATCTTGGCTGTTCATGTGGGGATCAGACAAAGTTGATCAAGTGCAGAGACCAAATGGAAATGCAAAACATTGAAAATGTTTCTTATTTGCATCAGGAACTACCACACCCACACCTTCTGGCTGAAACAAACATACGGAGGGTTTTCCGGCGGTGCGAAAAAATGCCGAACGTCAAAGGAAACTCCTACCATCAGAACCTTGGTGTCCACACTTGTAGTAAATGCATGGGTCCTCACTGTCTGCGACATAATAATGGTATCTCTCGTCTTCAGCTTTACACACTGCAAGAGCAAAACAAGAAGCAGTGCGAAAGACAACTGTGATGTCCCTGTCATTCCCTTCACATGCCCCTTGTGTGCCCCCTGTATGTGACACAGCATGTTGCAACACGGGACATCTTGGCCAAAATGCCTTGTACCCTTTGTGTGCCCCTTTGAGCAACCCCTTTGCACAACCATTCTGTAAAGTCTATCCCCAGCATGCCACATGATGGCGACATGACACAGGGCATCCTGGCCAAGATGCCACATGCAGCCCCTTCATGCACTCCTTTCACACACCCCTTCATGATATGCCCCCTGTGCACAACCGAAATGAAATGCGATGTCATGTGATGCAATGGGACGTGGGACATCCTGGCCAAAATGCCGGAAATGAAAAAAGACAGGTTTCAACCACATTGTTCTTTTGGCCTGAAGGGAACATCTCACAACAAGCTTCACAATTCCTTTTTGCGGGAGTAAAAGGTTTGTTGCATCAATTCGAAGTTTCCTTCGCTTTCACTTTTACACAGGTGTCAAGAAAAAGGACGGGTTTGGTTGCCAAGATCCAATCCAACCTGAACTGCGAATGTTCAGTGCTGCTTGTGAATTTATCGGCGTGGCATCTTTGACATTTTTGTCACAAATCAGTTGTTAAGACCACACACAAGTTTCGCTTTATCAAGACTGCAACTTGTTCAAGCAAAAGTCTGTTTTGGCCGCTTCACCATTCACTTGCTTTGTTCTCCTGCGTGGGAATGCTTCATGCTGTTTCTCCGGACGTTCATTTGCATCCGTGATATCCATTTTTAGGTGCTCGAAAAACCTGTTTGTTCATTGTTCGACTACGGGGCAGGGGACAGACCTGGGATTTGGTCCAGGCTTTGACCTTTGAGGGGCAAGTGCTCCGTCTTGCCGTTTCTAATTCGGAGGCCCAACTGAGCCCTCAGGTCCAAACCTGGATTGTGGTTACTCTTCAAACAACAGAAATTAATGCATTGGTTCCTGCATCACAATCTTTTGGGGACAAAACTGTTTTCTCTGGGTTCAGGAGGCACATCGCACCTGAACGTGCTGGAGCTCCCTTCGCATTCATTCAACAACGCCCTTTCCTGGGATCTTCCAGACTTGCCTGACAGGTACTTCCGCCCATCAACCACGTGGGTGACATGTGTCGAACTGTGAGAGCGACGCACAGCGACATCATCACGAGGACACAATCAAGAGGACACTCCCACGGCTGTGCTGATTGTTGCTGGGTGCAAAATCTGTGTCTTTGCGTCGCTCAATATCTGTTACAACTGCAACCAGGTTCCAAGCATGAAAATGGAGTCTTGACAGATGTGCTTCAGCATTCGAGCACTTCAATTGACCGCTTGTCTTGTTTTTCCGAGGTAAGACCTCAGCAACTTGACCAACAGAGTTGCCCAACTCAAACAACATAAAGAGAAGCCAATCCAATTCACCACCACCCACTCACCCACACCCACACCCACACCCACACCCACACCCACACCCACACCCACACCCACACCCACACCCACCCCCACACACACACCCACACCCACACCCACCCACACACACACACACACACACACACACACACACACACACACATGCTCACACACATCCGCGCGCTCGCTTGTGGAAACCTTCTGTGATTTCAGTCCAACTTACATTCAATTGGTATGGCACAAGTAATATCCAGAAATGCAGCCAAGAAACAAACAAGTACTCCAATCATTATTCCACAAATGCACATTAAATCCTCTTGTGTGTTTTAGCATGCGTATCCAACTGAATTAAGTGTCACATGTTTCACATTTACTCGCTCACATTTCTGCAGCGCAAAGGTGGCAAAATTCTAGACGTGTGATTTTTATGTGAGTACACACCTCCGGTATAAAAATAAGTTTTACACCGAAACAATGAATAGTCATTAACAATTATGTACACAAGGGCCCGTTGTAATTTTTTCATTGGGAAGTGAAGTGTCAATTAAAAGCGTGAAAACTGAGTTGTGACATCATTGTGAGCACTGATGGTGTGAGATTGCTGGTCGAGGACTTCAGGTCATTTGAGGTTGGTTTCTGGAAAGAATTTCACTTCCGTTTGGATAACAGGTACTCAGCGAGTCTGAAGCTTGAAGGAACAACGCCACAAAGCAAAGCACTGAGTGGCCCCAGTGTATCAGAACCAGAGAGTGATGTGGTGAGTTAGTTCTCTGAACTGAACCGACAGGCCCGCATCCACACATCATTCCAATGCAACAATCAGGTCAAATAACGGACGATCGTCACTCAGAGATTGCACTTCAAGCACCGAAATATTTCGAAGCTGTGCCAGGGGAGTTAAGCAACGTAACACTGAGTCACTGAAGGCAACAATTCAGAGTTTGCAGACACAAGGTTGATGAGACCGCAGCCAAGTCAGCGCCACGATGCTGGTCCTGAACCTCGCCCAATGGACACAAGAACGAGCTGTGCGGGTTCAATGGAAGTCCCATACAAATCACTGAATTATTAATTTCGGCTGCCACAACGGAAAATAGAAAATAAAGAATGCCTTCGAAAACGATCGGTCATGACACGGACAGAACCTTACCACGAAGAGAAACCAGTACGTACAGTGTATCTTGAAAACGGAAATGTCCGAGAAGTGACACACACGCACACCAATATTCTGAAATCCAAAGACGCACAGGACTAAAACATAGTCGATCTGTCGCACAAAACAACGGGATTGAGCCAGTCTTGGGAGAAAAAACTCCTTATCTTTTCAATGTCATGGGTGCACACGGTTGGCATTTGTTCTCGAACATATCTTGTGTGGGGATTTCAACAGCGAAATACGACAAGTCCGCGCTCTCTTGTGGGATCCCTCTGTCTTTCATTGATTTTTTTGAAAACCATACGCGTTTTCTGGACAAGTGAGGAGCCTGCATGTTCACCATGTCCTAAAATGGGCTCCTGCACAATGCCGCGTTCCACGGAGACCTGGCTGTCCATTCGCTCCTGTCCTCATTTTGTCAATAGTCCTGCAAAACTGGTTTTGCATTCGAGACTTGAGCATCAAGCTCGACAAGTTTGTGTGGCGTTCATCGCACGTTTAACATTTCCAACCGACGCTCACTGCGGATCCTGAGGATCGCGTGTTTGTTTGCTCAAGACGTTCAGTGCGAGGCAACAGCCGCACTCTGAAAAGTGTCCCTCCGGTATCGGGCCTTCTGCTGCACACTCGTAGCACACTCCACAAAGGTTCGTTTGAACCAACGTTCGTTTCAACGACAAACAAAATCATTCTGGATAAAGATCGTACTTTCCGGGCTGGTTGACAAGGACGTTAATGACGACAGAGGAAAATTTCGCAAACAGAACATCAACCAGACCACAATGTCCGTGGTTCTGGTCACAACAGGTGTTGACAGTTTTCGCAAACCTTTTGATCACAGTAAATTTTCTGCAGTCAAGGACAACGCCTTTGGCAGGGACAGAGCCAAGGTTTTTTCAGTTCCAAGACGAAAGCGGTAAACAGAACGAAGAACGAAGACCTGTGGAGTAGGGTACGCCCGCACTTGTTTGTCCTCAACCAAAGAGGAAGTGAACCCAGTTCCAGAGGAAAAAGAACAAGCATGGTTCAGTGCATTGGTTTGGCTTTGTGCTGGCTCGGAATGATTGCTAAATGCAAAAAGCGCTGCCCTGTGCGTCTCGGTTCTCACTGTTGCAGCCGTCCGAGGGGCTGTAACGCACACAGACCTGTCAGAAGCTCACAGCTGCGAGCCGCTTTTTTCTTTCACCCTTCGCACTCTGAACAAAGTGACTCTCGATTTCCTTTGGATGTTGCAAGCAACACGAACGTGTCCTCATCTTTGTGTCAGCCATGTACTCGTACGAGGCACAAAGTAACTGATTCAGGTCGAGATCTTTTGATCAGGTGTCTGTGTTTGTACAGAACTTGTTCTGTTTGAAAGACTTGTCTTGATCGTCACTGACTATCAGTGTCATGTATCAGTGAAGATTGTATTGATCCCTGTGACCCAATCAAAGTTCTCTGTCCCAGTCTACTCAGCTAAATTTACAGTATTGTGACTCAGTATTTTTGTGATGTTCATTTGTGTTTTTCCCAGCTCTGTAGCTGCAAATAGGCACATTTTCATTGTATTTCATCCCCCCTTGACCAAAGATTCCAACATTAACAGTTCATCTGCTGCAGAAACCAACTGAGATATTTAGAGTTTTGGCTACAACATCCCTTTTGCTGAGAATTTCCCCTGTATGCGTATCACTGTGCTTCTCAAGTTTACTCAGGAAAACTGTGAGAAAATCAACAATTTCGGACCAGCACACACGAATCGGTCACTTAGATTTCAAACCTCGTATGTGAAACTGGTTCGCTCTGGTGCATATGGTGACCCGACAAAAACAGAGCGTGATCACCCACCCCGTCAAGAACACACAATGTGGACACCCAGCCGAAAACACTTTTGCACCAAACAGTGTCGATCCTGCATCATCATCGAACAAGAATTCACGTTCACTTCGCTCGTGGTTCGGAGAATTCCAGTTTTGACAGTTCAGCTTTTCCAGTGGCTGCAGTTTCCTGCAGCTTTTTGCTCGCATGTTTGTTGCTTCAAATTGTTATGTATTGGTAACACTTAATGGCTGTTTCAAACTCCAGAACATCCTGGATTGAGTGTGAGAAGCCACAGGGAACAATGCACAGAATTCTGGACAATTTCTGGAGTTTCTCTCGAGTCTTTCGCGGTTCTGGAAGGAATAAACGAGCGCACTCAAGACCAAATGATTTTCTGGATGCCGAATTCTGGGAAGAACTTTTGTGGTGTTTTCCGCACTTTCCCGAATATGGACCCAGTGCAGGGTCACAAGGAACAACAGCTTGTCGTTGGGTGAACAACGTGGTTTCCCAGAATGAAGACACAGCTTGGATCTTTTTGTCCACACGGAATTGCTCAAGGCGCTGGGCGAGTCTGGTCACTTCACTAGTGTTTTCCCACAGCCTTGCACTGCAGGGAGCAGATTTTCAGGTATTCAGTCGGAAGCACACCACACAAAGCGATGCTGCTCCTCCGCGCTGAGCGCTCGTCTCGCCTCATGTCAGGCTAATTTGATCGCAACGAAGCTGTCAAATCGACTGTGCTGACGGTATTGTTTTACCCAAAACACATAATTACTGACTAAACCCTCCGTTCCACCTCGCGGCACTCAGGACTTCGCCAACTTCAGAAGAAATAGCAGCGTGTACATACACCACGAAAGCTCGACTGCAAGGAAAACTGAACAATCTTTCCCAACGACAACTCCAAGTTGATCTTTCCTGCAATCGGAAACTCACAAAGATTGACGTCAATCAACATTGTCATGTGGCGGGAGTTGACAGATCCTCGGAACAACGACTTTGGGATTTGGTGTTGGGACTATTTGACACAAACGACACCACGGACAATGAAAAATTAATGCTTTGACGGATTTATCCAACCTGCAGCACAAAGCATCTCCTGATGATTTGGCAGGTTTGATTTCATTGAAACCTTTCAAAGGAAACCAATCGGGGAACCAGAAAAGGATTTTTGAGTTGACTTCATCGTCTCGACATGGAGTCGGATCCAGACAACAGTATCGCTGTGCAACACACTGGAGACATTTCTCCCTCTCCGCCCTACTGGAATACAACAACGACCATTCTCCTTGCCGTTACCATTGTGCTCATCATGTTGCTGGGGCTCGTTGGCAACACGATGGTGATCATCGTCGTCGCCAGACACAAGGGCATGCGGACAAGAACCAACATGTTCCTGTGCAACCTCGCCGTGGCGGATTTGTTGTGCACGATTGCAGTGATGCCCTTCTCCTTGGGGACGGTCCTCAACGGGGAATGGATCTTCGGAGACATTTTCTGTCAGATCAACGGATTTACCATGGTGGTGCTGTTCGTGACTTCCATCCACACACTGATGTACATCAGTGTTCACAAATACATCTCCATCATACATCCATTTAGCCACGTTCTGGGACCAGTCAAAATCAAACTGATGATTGGTAAGACCATGTCCTCTTTCAACCTGGCAAGAACAATCCTTTTCAGAATTTTTGAACGCTTTTCACGCCATCCGGTTCGGGTTGAGTCGCGGATCCAGGTAGGAACGCTTTGTCGCTCTCTTCACAGCGCCATGCAATGCGAAGACTTGCAGTTCTGTCAGAAAAGGGTACAAGTTGCTGAGAGGAAACAATGCGATTGAGTTCAGCCACGTTCAAAGGGGGTAAATATTCTGTTATCTTGGTTGGATGGAACCACTGGGCACTGAAGCACATCTGCAGATCTGTTCATCTGTCCGCACCACGGGCAGGTAATACTTATTTCCTGCCAGACCCTTCCTCACAACATCAGTTTTCAGTGGCCATCAGCATCGGCTTCACGGCAGGTGTCAAGGCGCGTGCAGATTTTTCAGTTCGAATTGTGAATTGCAGATCGTCCTTGCGTTTCGTGCGCGCTGTTTTAGACCACGCCAGTCATGCTCAGGCGTTGTTCAGCCGTGAGACAAAACTTGAGAAACTTTACAAGGGCACACACTCAACAGCTCAAAATGCACTTTGAGAACACGGTCGGGACTTGACGCGAGGGCATTCCGCCCTCCTAGTGAAGTGGCAGTGTTTGGTGTGATACTTCATCGGACAAAACCCTGAGCATAGCTTTTTTCTTGTCTTGTTTCAGCGGCGGCGTGGCTGTGGGCGGCGTTCATGGCGTACCTGGCGGCGCACGGTTTGAACCACATTTCGTACAAGGCGTACACGACGCAGTGCGGGCCGGGGTACCCCTACGACTTGCGCACCTACGTGCACGTTCTCATCACGTGCCTCACCTGCTACCTCGTGAGTACCCTTACTTTGATTGTGCGTTGGCGTCAACATATCCCGTGTCATTCTGACCTCATAAGTGACCTCAGAGGTGTTCAGTGTTACAACTCTCGTGCACAGATTTATTTTTGTGAGTGCAGGAGTCTACTCTTGTAGAATCAGTAAAGGGAGCAACGACCTGCCCTGTTCTGATTGCGTGGCCTGCAGCTTCGGGGGCCGAAGCTCAAACGTTGACAAATCTGTTTGTGAAAAGCAACAGGTTCCGCGCCTGATGGTACCGGGAAAGGGCAAATGAACATGCACGTCTTCCTTCGAAAACTTCGACCCAGTCGTGGCCGCAGTGGTTGCGTGGTATGTGGAGGTTTCAACTCCGGAATCAAGGATCTCTTTGACGAAGGCAAGCTGCACCTCAGGAGGCCAAAGATGTTGAATTTGCTTACTCCGCGCCAACCCGAAACTCTGTCAGTGCGATGCAACCCGTTTCCAACGAAATACTTGATCTCACAGAAAGAAACACATTGTTGCTCTGCAACATCTGCAGCTCGGTAACAAATGCGTTAGAAGCGAGGATTCCTACAGTCGTGAGAGCCAAAAGCTACGGATTCTCTTGGCTGGCCGGAGGCTCACTTTGTCTGAGAACTGCTGGGTTCATTATGATCCAGGTGCGGTTGAAGAAACTGGAAGCGAAAAACCTCCAGGAACAACAAGCGCAGAATTCCTCTCCGATTCAGGATCACGCCGCACGCAACAATGGTTTATCAATATGTTTCCAAATGTTAAGTCCCATGAGCAAACCAGATTGTAGAGTTAGGCTCGCCGACAAAAGATCAATGGTGGTTTTGCAGACCTACACTCGCACAACCTTTGAAAAGACCAAAGCACACAACGTACGAGCGTAACGTTTCAGCAGCCTGCTCAATGCAGAACCAAAATCACACGAACAACTATGGCGTGGCAAACATGCTCTCTACAAAGGTTCACGTGCATATGAGCATGCATGCGGGATTGCAATGTATCAAAGTGGCACCCTGGGTCTGAAAAAAATGAAATTTCTCCAGTATTTTCATGAAACTGAAACAACACAGACACAGACAGACAGACAGACAGACAGACAGACAGACAGACAGACACACACACACACATACACACACATACACACACACACACACACACACACACACACACACAAGATCAAAAGATGAATGCACCAGCTGGCATTTGAAAAACCCTTTGGAGTATGCGCCTGCCGGCTACGAGTAAATCTCGCTACAGCTATGCTGTCCATCCTGATTATGCTTCCATGCATCTGTGCAGCGATTTCCTTTGATTTATGTTGTGAACCATTATCCCTGGGGTCAGAGGTCGACCAAGAAACAAATGAATCTGAAGACCGAGCAAGCGTGAGAGGTGTTGTGAGTTTGTTATTTCAGCGCTGAGTGGTGAGTTTCAAAGGTTTTTGTGCAGCCTTGAGAAGATTTCTGCATCTCAGAAAAGGTCGGGGTTCACTCTGTTGAGACTTTTGACCCGGTGAGGCGTCTCACGCGGAGAGTGGAGGCTCATTTGGTCGATGTAACGTTAACCGGTGTCCCTTCCATTCTGTGTTGACGTGGCGTACCGCACTCGAATATGTTAGTTGAGCGTTATCCAGCTGTGGGAAGGACCCTCGCTGACAAAAAAAGGAAATTCAGTGATTGATCAACGTCATCTGAGAACTTTTCTGCTCGTTCTGCTTGCAGATTCCGTTCGTAATCATGTCATTCTGCTACGGGCGGATGTTTCGGGAAATCAAGGCGCACTCGAAGCGGCTCGAGGAGACGACCAACCAGGAGCCGTACGCCATCATCATGCAGGCGAGTCCAGCAGTGAGGGCCGCGCTGGAAATCTTCAGGCCGGAGAGAAACAACAACCATTTGTTCCTTTTTGGCAGTGAATGTCTGCATGCAGGAAGGAAGACTTCTCAGGCAGGACTGAAACTGACAGCCAGACTCTTGAGTCTGCAGGTTCCTCCTGCAGAAAAGCAAAACGAGGAACCTGACAGAGGAGCACATGCACTGGCTGCAATGTGTGAAAAACTGCCTGATGAGATACATTCCTGAGTTTCACGAGCAATCTTTTTGTCTGAAAAAGAAAAAAAAAACAACGTTGGGTTCAGCCACCAGGTGCTCCGAGAACCCCTTCTGCCGGTCTGGGACTTTCTCTCTCAGTAAAACAGAACTGAATACGAATTAAGGCCCACAGATGAGTTCCAAAAATGTTCAGTAAGTGCACAAAAGGCAGCAAAACTCGACAAATATGGGCAGAACTACTAAAGTAACTCGTGAATCATGGGCGTCCAATAGAGCTGGGCATTCTCTGACAAGGGGAACAGACCTCCATTCTGATCTTGGATCGATTGCGTGAGAGGTCAAAGGAAAATTGACCTCAGTGCTTTTGGTGACACACGAAAAGGACTAATTTGCGCAATCAAGATGAGGTTGAGGGCACTTGCGCTTCTTACTAAAAACATATTAAAGCACTGAAAACCCGTGTCGCTCAACACTGGTCGTGCATTTTCTGCGGTACAACGTCGCTGTGTTGTTATATATATTTACCATGACCACCCCCTAAGACTGCCATGGCCTTCCATAGCCACAGCAACAGCCACAGCCAATCATATCATTCCCCTAGATGGAGCCACTATCCTAAG
>JAAUXT010149123.1_pt1 | contig 19560 bp, 21 predicted proteins | sample 7278171 | NCBI WGS metagenome assembly JAAUXT01 (sample SAMN14350112, study PRJNA611818) | marine sediment metagenome | isolation source: surface marine sediment (1.8m) | place: French Polynesia: Moorea | collected 2018-08 | reverse complement strand
GTTCCTAACTTTTCCTAGGAAAATTCCTGGTTAGGAACTTTCTTAGGAAAATTTTATTTTCCCAATTTAGGATTTTCCTACTTCAGGAAAATATTCGAAAAATAGACCCCGGGGAGAGAAACACAATCACTGCAAATTGCGAGAATCCGAGTCATCTGAATTTCTGCCGTCCACACTAGTCTAGTTCTAGATCCAATGATTCAGTCTGAATTTCAAAAGCTGTTTTTCTCAGAATCTTGTGGCAAATTGATTGCATACTTTTTAGAAATAAAATGTTTTGAAAAGTTGGAAATAGAATTAAATTCTATTTCCAAATCTTTTTTTTTATTATTTGTTTGCTTGGTCGGGTGAGCAACGCAGTCGCGTCGGTCGAGAAAGTCCCCAGTCGGCGCGGTGCTACTCAAAACTTCACACGTTTCTCACATTGGTGCAACTTTAGACGAGGAAAGTCGGGTGTTTCAGTGCTTGACACAAATCGGATACTTGCTTTCAAGAGATTTCATGCATCGGATGGGAAAAGGACAGGTGTTGGATGTGACAGGAAGTTCTCGTCAGTTGGTCGCCGACTCTGTGTGAAACAAAGGTAAAGTGATGACACACGTGATGACAACAAATTCACTCATAATTAACCATTTAATTGAACCTAACTGTATGAAAAAGCGAATGATACGTCCAACTAAAGCATGGGTTTGTTTGCTGCGATGGTTGAATTTGGTGCTGTAATCGGGAGAAGTCGACCTTTGAAACACCAAATTTGGACCCAACCGCTGGAACACGGCAAATTTGGCCTTTTTCTTGAAAATGGGCAAGGATCCTTGATGTTGACCGGCGTAGTACAGTCTGATAAACTGAAGCTTCCGTCTTTGAAACTCAAGAATGAGGCGTTCTGTGGCATGTATTCGTAGCCGTGAAAAGAAAATTTAAATTTCCTCTGACAGAAAGCGAACCAGCAACAAAAGCTCAAAGTGCGAAAGAAGACGGATCCGAAGCCAGCCATGCCACATGCAAATGACCCCCCTCGAAGCTTCTCCGTTGAAGCCAGAACCCAAATGTGTGTCACAAAGTTGATTGATGTGGGATGCCTTCCATTGTCACGATTGTGGTGCAAGTTACTTTCAAGCATATGGGAAGTTCCTGGGAAGTTCTCGCAATTCAACCGAAAGTTGCAGAGTCAAGAGCATTTTTGTCTGCCGCTGCAGCTTTTGTTTCTGAGTTTCAATTGCGATTGACAATGCTCACAGAATTTTTGAGAAAAATCCATTTTCGGCAATGATTTCTGCCGGGAAGTTTCTGTCGTTTTGCAAAATGACCGGCTTTGTTCGATTGCCATTTGTGAATTTTGACCGGTGCTGTTTGAGAAAGGCTGGCAAGAATGTGGCCAAAAGGTCGCGTTTGTATTGGACCTTGATGTCTGCCTTCGTTTTGGTGACATTCCCAACGGAATTGATTTGCTGACCTTGTTGATGGCATTCGAGCCGTGACGCATCCAGGTCAATAGCGGAGCGGAGGCGACGCCAGCCTGTTGCAGCATCTTGCGCTGTGCTGGGCGCTCGAGGTGGGCAAGAAGCGGAGCCTGGAGGGGAGGGGTGTGCTCGTGTTATTGAGGCTGCATGCAGCTCGTCATTTGTTCATCGCTTTCATTTCTGTCGAAAACAGCAAATATGATAGGTTTTTTTTTGGGGGGGGGGGGATTTGTGTTCCAAATTGCAGACATTCGCTTCAATTTTCAGATAACGTAACCTTGTATTCGCTTGAAACACTGTCCTGATTCGTAGCATTTGGATTCCACACAGAGCACAAAGGTGAGTTTCCAACGACTGTGTGAAAGCGTGCATTGTGCATTGGAGATGGTTCGTGGTAGATGCCGACATGCATTGATATTGCACCTACAGCTTGGATCTGTAGCAGTGGTCCTTGGTGCTGTGCTCGAGCTCACATATTGAATAGGCAGTGCAGAGAGACCCCCAGCAAAGCTTGCATTGACTGGGTCTTCGTACGAAAGCAGACAGTGAGCAGCGCAACGAAGCACCTTGCTGGCTACATGGCCGTTTGAACGCAGCCGAAGCGCAGGCTGCCACATTGTGCACGCTGTTATCTGCGTGCTGGCTGACGACAACGAAAGGATGCGCGTTGCGTGCATATCAATTTCTTGCAACGGTTTTGGCTTGTGAAGGCAGCGGAAATTGTTGGAGCTGTAAGAACACAAGACGTCTGTGTGGGAAAGCGGAATGTGGGTCACCAAATCTGCTGTTGACATAAAGTTGCTGTTGCTTTCACTTCAAAACACACAAGGCCATTAGCGTATCTCTGAGGACAATTTTGTGTTTGGTTTGCACAAGGTCAAAAAACAGATTACGAGCTTGGTGAAAAAAAAAAAAAACAAAGAAAAACGTCAAAATTCGCAAGCTGTGTAACACTGGGAAAAGTTTTTTGAAAAAGTGTCCAGGTTGTTCGTTTGTTTTGCTTGACTTTGTGACGATGTGAGAGCAGTCAGTGGACCAGTCAATTGGTCAGTCAGTCAGTCAATCATGGCACACAGAATCAGTCACTCAAGGCGTGTGAAGGTGAGGGAGTCCAATGTTTCAATCGGTGTTGACGTTGACTCTTCAGCTGGGCCACTCGCATCTCAGCCAACACCAAAATACTTCCTGAGGCAAGAAGAAAACAGAAGTTTCATTTCTGGTCCAAGGTGCGCGTGGTTATGAGACCTGTTCACCAAAACAAAAGAATTCTGAAGTTTTCAATTGAGCCCGCGGCCAACCGTTTCCGCAGGCTTGGTGCAGTCACCCCATGTGTGTTATACGACGAGGCTGTTCCAAAATGTCTTTGACATGCATGGTCAGTGAAATGTTTTGTTGTGCAGCACAGATTGGAAATAGATCAGTGCCAAAGTAGTCAAATCAATTCACTCTCAAAACAACTTGAGAAATCTGGTTGAAATATTGGAAGTTTGTTATCTTTTGGAGCTTTGTTGAAGTAAAGAAACAGTTTTTCACAGTATAGGCTATTCTTGGAATGTGGACACCAAAACAAAACAATCAGACCAATCATCATGCATGTGAAAGACATTTTGGAACAGCCTCGTAGATTCGAAACCAAACCAACCAAGTTCGTCTGTGAAAAACTTAAGTTCGTTGGTGTGTTCCCCCCCCCCCCGCCTCTGTAGAAACTAAGTCGTGTTGGTTTTCTTGATGAACCAATGGAAAAAGTTTTTGACAAGAATTTTCAATTTTTCGTTTCGTTTCGAATCACGATGTCTGTGTGGTGGCGGCGACCTCGTTGATCTTTGATCTCTTGTTCTCTTTGTTTTTGCAGACCAATGTTGCGCTATGCCGACTACCTGTGGTTTCCCAAACTGTAAATTCCGATCCCGATACCGAGGTTCCGACGACACGAGACATTTCTACCGAGTACCAAAGAAGCCAAGCGTATTGCGTGAGCGTTGGCTCGAGGCCATTGGACGAACAGAAGATACAATTGTCAACCAGGTAAGACTCGTTCATGTCCACTCCTCATCTTGCCCTGGCGCATTCCCTCGCAGAACGGAGTCAGACACCTGAAAGGAACGTGAACAACAAAACAACTGACAATTTTCAAGTTCACCCTCCAAAGAAAGTGGTCATCAACACCACATGCAGACATTTCGTCTTAGAAGTTCAGGAAGAGTCCATTTGAACAGAAAGTTAAAAGTGTAGCCATTCTTGACATTCTTGTGAAGTTACTTTTGTTTATTTTTGCTAAGTTCAATTCTCAGAAACTTGGTTTTCTTCAGAAACAGTCCTTTTACGTTCTTGATGTCCGTAGAATGTAGTTGGAGGTCTTGCCGTGTGAAACAAAAACGAGAAATTTCCATTTGCCCAAGGAGATGAAAGGTGATGTTCGCCAAGCGTTTTCGTCAGGATCCTGTTCAGATCTGGGACAAAGTTGGGGGGGGGGGGGCTGGTAATTGATGAAGAGGGATGCACGCTGTCACATTTGGTGTGACGCAAAATGGATGACAGGCTTCTTGGCGTGAATATGCATTGAGATTGAGATTTCAAAACAGGCTATGTCCAGGTGATATTCAGTCAAGTGAATGGCAAATTCTGTTTTCAGACAAAACCGAAACATTTGTCGTGGCCGCGGCAGGTTTGTTTGGTGCCGCTAGGAGGCCTTCACCCAAGAATTTGGTGACCCAACAAAAACCTTCCCACCTTCCCAGAAATATTATTCTCTGTGGACAATTGTATCTGACAGTTTGCACGACTCACATTTGTTGAAACTAAATTACATGAAGACTGAACTTTCAATTTGGAACACGCTTTTCTGGCAGACGACAAGATTGTTTCACAATTTGTGCACTGCTCATCGTAAAATGTTTGAAACACTGCTGGACGAAGCATCGCTGGTGAGACTGCAGCAGAGTAAGACCAAGTGAACTGAAGATCCTCGGTGCAAATTGAGCATTCGGATCTGTTGTGGAAACAGATTCGTGTTTGGCACGCCAAAAAGACGGAATTCGTTTGGAAACAGAAGACAATACCATTGAGTTTGGAGTAAAAACTGGCCTTCAAAATTGGCGTCAGATATGAACTTGTGGTCATTGCCATTGAAATGGCCAAAAACTACCATTGAGACCTTGGTTGGCCCAAATGAGCGACTGGAAGAACAAACCAAGCGAAACATCCCATTGACAATGATTGTCACAGATTCCTGGAAGTGGATCCAAGGGTGCAACAGCGTGGGACAAACTTTCGAACGAAACAGGCGCGAAGGTGTCTTGGCGAACGTCAACAAGCAGTGAAATTTTAATTGCGTACGCGAATTTTCTGGAGGGAGAAGGGTGGGTTTTGTCGCTCTTTTGTTTCATCAGCATTGTTTTCATCATTTTCATTCGGGGGGAAAAAGAAGAAAAACACAGTTGGAGATCTTAATTTGCAAAATTGTTTGCATGACAGTATTACAAACGGCATGCTTGTTATTTTCAAACATTTAGGTTCACTCGTTTGAGTTGGCGTTGTAAAAGTTGTGAGGCCTTAGAAGAAGCGTGGGTCTCTGAGTGTTCAAGGCCGTAAATCGGTTGGAGATAAGGTAGGCTCGTACTTATAAGACATTCGGATGTTTTACACTTTTTATGGATTGGCGACTCACACCTGCAACACGCTTTCCTGCTTGGTTTTCGTTTCTTGTACGTGTTCTTTCGCTTTGTCTTTTTGTCTTTGGTGAAGTTTTCTCTTTCCTATTTTTCCGCACTTACAAATAACAATCACGGTATATCGCAACGTACCATTTGTTCGGCAAAAGCAAACGCTGTTGAGCAAGTTTCTCGCTCGCGACAGCACTTGGCCGTTTTGCTTTCTTTTGTCGCTTTTTCACATCTCTTCCAGGACTTATTAATTAACACGCACCGACACTATCAAATGGCGCTTCGTGTGCGATTTGATACAGAAGGGGGTTTTCTTTCTTCCGTTTCCCCTACGATCACTTGTTGCAGTAGGAAAAAACACAGCACAATGTTAACACTTTAGCTAGCATTGATTTCAGCAGTGTGCTTAGGGATAAGAGTGCGGTAGCACGTGAAAGGGGCGAATACTAAACGTGCTCATTACTTGTGTCTTTGAAGCATTCTGGACCATGTAAGATAGGTAACTAAATTTCACTGTAACCTTTTGCCGATAATTTGCTGCAATATTTTAAGAATTTCTTTAGATAAATTGCATTTCCTTTTTACCATACTTAAAACGCATGGTAAGGATCCATTCACCAAGTTGTTACTTACAGAATCTTCAAAGCATGAACTTCTTTGATTGAAACTTTTCTAGTTTAAAAGTCCTCTCACTTTTTACATCACACGTTTTTCTTGAAAATAACAGATTGTCGAGGAAACCAATCTGTTTTGAATAGAAGCTACAAGCCTTTGTTACAATTGTAGCAACTAGACTATCAGTTCCTTAGATAGCCTTTCAATTCTTTACAAATTCAACATTCGATTCACGGCAAAATTTGAAGAAAAAAGTACGAAAAATTCACTTGAATTCCATTACAGCGATTCCTTTGTTGTGTCAAAAAAGACTTTTTTGTTTGCATTTGTGCAGCGTCATGGAACGGGATACTAGGCGCAGAAAGTGAGGAGTCGAGACTGATAGCAGCTGTGAATGTTGAAGATTATATTTATTTGATTGTGCATCACAGAAATCTTTGTTTCTATGTGTTAGCAACTGCGAGTGTGTAGTGGACACTTCCACGGCGGAGAGAAAAAGGAAGGCGACGTTCCTGTTGCGGACCCACAGGTGGACCCTCAGCTCACCGTCGACCTCCCTCCTCCCCCTCCTAAACGCACTGAGCGCCGCACCTCTGGAAGCGACGGCATCAAGAGGCAAAAAGTCATCCTCAAGTCAGACGTGCATAAGCCAGAGCGCTTTACCAAGCTCAAGACTCCATCGCTGGCCAGTTTCAAGAACGGTCAAGCAAACGGCATCATCAAACCGGTTCTGTCCACTTCGCCCGACAGCAGTAAGTGCATGGACTGGAAATAAAAATGCAACAAATATTTTCGTGAATCCACGTGAAGTAAAATTGATGCTGGAATGTGACACGCGCGTTGCAGGAATTTGGGGAAGTAAGACGCAAGTACGGCTTGTGAACGTGTAAAGTCAGCACGGTGACGACAACTGTGCGTCTCTGTGTTGCAGTGTCCGGATCAGTAGCGGGGTCGGTGGCGCGCATCCCGAACGGCCCCTCGATGCACGCGCGGCCGCTCATCGCGCTGCTCGACGGGCGTGACTGTTCCGTCGAGATGCCCATCCTCAAGGACATCGCCACGGTCGCCTTCTGCGACGCGCAGCAGACGAGCGAGATCCACGAAAAGGTGCGTTTCGGGGTGACACTGAGTAACTGCGGGGGGGGGGGAGAACGAGAAGACAAATTCAGTTCCAAAGTTGGTGTGGTTATGAAACGTGATGTCTCCTGGTGGGTGAATCTTTCGAGTTGCTAATTGCTGCCGGTACAGCATTGAAGGAGTGTGTGCACGCAAGACGAGGGACTCACTGCATTGTGCGCGCGCTTGGCCGCAGTGACCTGTAGTGTAATGCTTGTTGCTCCTCAGGTTCTAAACGAGGCGGTTGGAGCTCTGCTGTGGACCTCTATCAGTTTGCGCAAGGAAGACTTGGAGAAGTTCAAAAGTCTGAGAGTGATTGTGCGCTATGGCTCAGGCGTAGACAATGTTGACGTAAAGGCGGCCGGAGATTTAGGTACCTGTACTTACAGGAGTGTGCTGCCCACGTAACGCTTCTTGAAGACCCTCTGTAGGCTTACAGTGCAACCTGCTTTCTAACCAAATTGTAACACCACTGTTATTTTTTCAGCAGGGTGGAACCATTTTCAGCTGCATAGAACCACCTGTGGAGGCATCAGTTTGTTTGATGCTGCGCCTTTGTGTCGAATAAAACTGCTTCATTTTCTCTGCATGTATTAACAGACAGATCTTCCCTTCCAAGTGCCTATTGCCTGTCGCACATAATCAAATTTGTTTCTCAGAACGGACTGTTACACCCTTCGTTTTCCTTTTCCGCGAGAAATTTCAAACCAGCGGTGAGTGATCGACGGGCAATCGCCACTTGGGAGCTCTTGCCTTCAGGAAGCGTGACGGCGCTGGTTAATTCTCCCGTCTGTGGTGGTCGTGGATGAACTGCTGCTGTGCAAGTGTCTGTTTGCTCCACGTTTGGTGCATGTTGATTAGTTCTGGTATTGCGTGCCCCACAGGTGTTGAATGAGGCCGTTGGCGCCATGTTGTATCACCACATCACGCTTGGGAGAGAGGACCTGAGGAAGTTCAAAAATCTGCGCGTCATTGTGCGCCTGGGCACCGGTATAGACAATGTGGATGTCAAAGCTGCCGGAGACCTAGGTTTGCCAACTTTCGTCTTTGTTCACGGATACACTGAGCACCACGTAGACGTAGTCTTGGGTTGCTTCTCTAACACAAGTTGTCAGCACGAATCATTTTCTCTCAAGTTAATCTGTCGTTTCAGTTCACCTTTTCTTTTGCTCTGTGTGAAGTCAAATTTACCAGTACTGTCAGATTTTGTGGACCACACTGAAGATTTTTGTTGACACATTTTTTTCAATTTTGCTAAAAATATTTTAAATGCAAAGAAAGTCTTGATTCCAAAACAATACAAGAAAGCGAGTGGGAAAGGAAATTCAATTGACCTTGAAAACATCCAACTTCACACAGTGATTTTGACTCGATATTCTTCCACGTTTCAGGAATCGCAGTGTGCAATGTTCCTGGCTACGGCGTGGAAGAAGTTGCGGATAGCACGATGTGTCTCATTCTCAACTTATACCGCCGGACCTACTGGCTCGCCAACATGGTGAAGGACGGCAAGAAGATCCAGGGACCCGAGTCGCTGCGCGAGGCGGCTCAAGGCTCGGCCCGTATCCGCGGAGACACGCTCGGCATTGTTGGACTCGGTACGTGCGCAACGCTCAGTTGTGCAGCCATCGCGCTGTGTTGATGTCAGGAAGCAGTGATCGTTCGCCTGTTGGTTTCCAAGTGGACACCGTGGTCTCTTCAGGGCGCGTGGGTACAGCTGTGGCGCTGAGAGCAAAGGTGTTTGGTTTCAACGTCGTGTTCTACGATCCATATCTTCCAGACGGTATTGAGAAGTCCTTGGGTGAGTGTCGAGTGGCAGACAAGTGGTTCACACAATGCGCTGATTTCCGAAAAAGAAGTTCGTGGGCCGCAGGACTCTGCATACCTTGCTCGCTTGATCCGCAGCAAGTTCTGTTCCTCCTGCAAGCAAAACTGAAATCTGTCACCCACTTCTTTTGTGCAGGTATTACTCGTGTGTACACGCTGCAAGACCTCCTTTTCCAAAGCGATTGTGTTACTCTGCACTGCAGTCTGAATGAACACAACAGCCATTTGATCAATGAGAACACTATCAGGCAAATGAGACCAGGTGAGACTTGAGCCTCTGAAACTGGTTGTTGGTGTCACAAGTTTCTCTGGTGGAAAGCAAAACGTCAGTGTTGTGGTGAGATATCAAATTCAAGTGAACTAACAAATCCAGACACTCGTGGGTGTGCAGTCACACGTGTGCCTTGTTTGCAGGCGCGTTCCTGGTGAACACGGCTCGGGGCGGGCTGATCGACGAAAAGGCGCTCGCGGCGGCGCTCAAGGACGGCAGGATCCGAGCCGCCGCGCTCGACGTGCAGGAGACCGAGCCGTTCACCATGACCAACAGTACGTCCGCGTCAATTTGCTGAACCCATGTCAGATGTGTTGTAGTTTAGAAATTTCCAAGAGAGGCACGCGGCATATCTAGAGAACAAACGCGTGTTGAGAGAAACTGGTCCCCAGCCTTTCTTGGTATTTCTGCAGAGGTGTGTTGGGCTGGGGGAGGCGTTGGGGACAGGCACCTCCAATGTTGACATGTGGTGCGCGTGTCCATTGACACCACAGATTCGAAGTTTGCCTCATTACCAGGTTTGCTTTTCGTTTTTTTTTCAGGCCCCTTCAAGGAGTGCAACAATTTGATTTGCACACCACACTCAGCGTTCTACAGTGACCAGAGCATCACAGAACTGCGTGAAATGGCAGCAGGGGAAGTGAGACGTGCCATTGTCGGCCGCATTCCAGACAGTCTACGAAACTGCGTCAACAAAGAATACTTCCAGCCGAGTACGTAGCCAATACTAGTTGCAGTTCTGGTGCAGAGTTTGTGTTGTGCTAGAGACAATAGTGCAAAGTACAGTATTACGATGTGCTCACAACTGCATGCCTCCCAAGTCAGTACCAAAAGTGATGGCCAGTGAGGAGGTCCATTGAATCAGTGTCGGATACTCCAATGAAAGCAGAGATGAGACTTGCAGGAAGAAACTGGTGCACATTGTGTAAAATCTTCAGGTCGTTTGACGGGTGTTGTGAGTGAAACGTAGTACAGCGTGTAGTTTCGTTGGCGCGAATAATGAAACTCGGCACCGTGTTCTTGCAGCATATCCAGACAGTGTGAATGGGTCTGGTGGTTACCCTGGATACCCTGGGCACAGCCTGCTGGGGGGAGTCCACTCCACCAATGCTGAACCAGGTTTCCAGGCCGTGGCCCACCCCGCCGCCCCTCCGCATGTGCCGATCAACGCACATGCCGAAGCCAACAGCCACTTGCCCAAACCAGAATCGAGCTCAGATGGGCATTAGGTGAATAACAGGCCACACCTAGTCAGGAAGCTTAGTTTACAGCTGAGGTACGGCAGTGCTGTGTGCATGACGGAATCATGGAAAATGTGCAACTTTATTAGAAATAAGACACTTTACTGGGAAAGTACTGTGTGGATATGTTGAAAATAACAGGTCACAGTGATGAACACAGCAAGACTAGAATTCCGTCGAAATACCGGGATGAGGAGAAACGGATATTCTCTGCCAGCAAGAAACATGTGGCAACTTCCAGTTGCACAGGAACCCTTCGAGGTTGCACAACCGAAAACACAGGAAGATGTGAAGATTTTGTACAAGTGGATCTCGCTTCAAGTCCTCTGAAGACGAGGCGTCGTTGGTTACCTAGCTCTCCGTGTGAGATCATTGTGATGAACCAGAAACACTGCTATGACTTGTTCAATCTTTTCAGTAATGTTAAAATCACAGGGAAGCCTCGTTTTGCTGGTTATTTATTGATGTAGTTATTGGGTGGACTTGTTGAATGTAATTCGAATTTTCGGACGAAATCAAAATGACTGTGCATGGGCTTCAGATAATCACAACTTTATTAATTTGAGTGTCCGGCACCACTGTGCTTTGACAAAGCATTCCAAGTAAATATGAACAAAACATCCTGGGGAAAATTGAACGTGATTGTCAAGAAGCAGAACGTTTTGGTTTCTTGGTGACATTTTCTATGAATGTTTGCGACGTCCAATTTGTTGTACTCCACATGTCAGGAAGAATAAACACTACGGTACTGTGAATGAAAAGCGCTGATATTTTGTGCAATGTTCGAAAGGGGACGTGCTGAATTGCTCATGGATCGTGAAAATACGTCAGTATAAGCTTTAACGGTTTGTCTCTGTGCATTTGTATCTTGCGAGAAAAGAATGTACGTGCGTAGATGAAGCGTATGGTTGGTGAAATATTGTAAGTGATGGCTTGTGACCGGCATGACACGTGTAAATTAGTGACGTGTGCAACCGACGTGTGTGGTGTTCACTTTCGTTGTTTCACTGGGTTTCGATTATCGCGTCGTTAATTGAAAAAAAATGCGATGAGTGCTTGTTCAACAAGAAAGAGGACCAATTGTGACATTTTCATGTGCATTGCGCCTCTGCACAACTGGTTCAAAATCATGGCGGCCTGTTCTTCAGATTCGAAGTTGCAGCTCCGATGTGTCGATTTTCGTATTTCTCGTTTTGGCCTCCAAAAGTCAACGTTTGCTTTCTGTTCTGTTCTGTCTGAATCATGCACAAAAATGTTTCGAAAAATCTAAAAATGACTCCTATCAATATTTCTGTGGCAACTGTGCACAGATTGGTTGTTAGATGTGAAAATAACGCACTGGTTGTTACATCGGTTACGCGAACGGCTTACTCTGCTATTCATCAAGACAAATGCACAACGTTTGTGCTGCCGTGGAATTTTTGATATTTCATCTCGCACGGGCCACTTAGAATGGATTAGGAAACAGAATGCTGTGATGTGATGAACATGGAGACGTGGTTCTCTTTGTTCCACTTGGTGAATACGAATACGAAAATCCTGATGGAGAGATTTCACACCATTTATTTTTGTACTGCTCAAGTCGGTGTGGATCCTCCACCGGTACGGGTGCGCGAGTTACTCTTGCCTGTTGTGGCCCGTGCCCCTGGCAGCACAAGTGTCGTGCACTGATGACTGCTTCTTTCTTGCGTACAGCCTGCAGTCACTCTCCACAGTGACCTTTGACAAGTTAGTTATAACACCGAATTGGTTTTGTCCTAGCTATTTAGCGGTATAAGTTTCTTGTGTATTGTCGTTGACCAAAACAAACTAGTTGAATCGTACGAGTTGTACTGTGCTGTTCTGTACCATATCAATGGTCTCATTCACAAATACATTGTATTCATGATCTTCCAACTCATGTTTTGAAATAAAGGACACATTTTTTCACACAGATTTATTTATTTTTGTACATGAAGTGCTTGAAATTCTTGTGCTGGGCCGGCTGGTGTGTGGCCGAAGTGCGTGCCAGGTTCACGGTTCATCCACCCGAACTTGATAATGGTCAGAATTTCGGGTCTAACATCCATTGTGGTATGTGCGACATCTAACGGCAAAGGTCCTAATTGCCCGGATGATAACAACAAATTGTGCCAGGAATTATGATAATAGATCGTTTTTCGAGGTTTTCGCGAAACACTGCAGCAGATCTGTTGTTTTACGCGTGTGTTTTGAATCTCATGTGCAAACACTTGTGATGTGAAAAGTTTCAAAATGCAGCGTTTTGTTGAGCGAATTTTGGGCTTGAGTTATCAGGAAGCTGCTCCAACTGGGGACACTGGACCAACGATGTTATCAAGGTCGAGCTCAGCCTCGGAGGATGCGGAGGAAAGCAGAGTTGTGTCGTCTTGGGAGGAGACGAGAGAAGAAATCAAACAGTTGTTGGATGCTGTACGCAGTGGAAACACTCACGGTGTTTTGACAGCCATACAGCAGGGTGTCAACCTTGATACTGCAGGTAGAGGTCCAGATCGACAGAAGACTTGTAGCGCAGATGTCTGCAGTAAATTTCGGAGCCTGGACACGATGCCACGCCCACTGCGCATAACAAATGTTTTTCATGTGTATCTCCTTGTGTGTTGAGTGTTTTCATGCAAAAGAGTTGTTTTGCAGGTGAAGATGGCTTGTCCGCCCTGCATTTGGCATGTGAATCGAACAGTGCGGAAATAGTGCATTTGTTGATGTATCATGGATGTGATCTGAATTTACCGACAAAATCAGGTATGTCAAGCGCTCAAACATTTCAAGCGTAAAGAAAGTGAGAAAGATGAGTGCATGTCGTTGTGAATGATTTTCTGTCCAAGCTATTCTGTGCAGCCCCCGTTAGACATGTGACTTTGTCCACAATTTTGGTATCGGTAGCTGTGACTTCAAATTCATTTTTCACGGATAACACGGCAATTGATGCCATTCTGTGTTTCGTAGTTAAGCCGCCTCGTATTGTTGTGAAACGGGTGTTTGCTTGATTTCTCAGTTCTTTGCACGTACGCGTGTTTCGGGTGTGTTTTCACCAGGTGCTTTGATTAATAATCTTTCTGCCAATGAAGTCCATGGCAGCCAAGGGTCTCATCCATCTCATACATACATGTTGCTTTCTGCCCCATATGGAATGGTGCGTTGCACTCACCCGGTTTTGACCCGTTGATAGAATCTCGTGACGAAAAGCAGCTTATCGGATAGCATATTGGCCGCCAGAAACGCGAAGCTTCTATCAAAGTTATCAAAGTCATGTGAAGGACATTTCCTTCGTGTCTTGCCCTCTCTTGTGTAGGCTTCGTCTACATTTATTTGTGGTTGAACTCATCTCGTTGTCACCTGTACATACAGTAAGTACTAAGGAGTAGATCAGGCTGGTGATGTGATTGAACGACGTGCATTTGTCACCTACTTAGACCTGTCATTTCTGTGCAAGGTACACGTATGATTGGATGAACGTGTGGATCAGGAAAAGCTGGAATGGTTGGTTTTCCCAAAAGAGTCGTTTTGCACAAAACAGACAATTCATGCAGAAAGTGTCCGAAAGATATGACAAGTAATTTGCAACACACAAAGTAAAAGTTTTGCTTGTTTTCCCAAAAAATTAAAGAACTCAACCTTGAATGTCTATAACATATTTTTATGACTACTATTGTTCTTTCAGCTGTTTTATATTGTTGTGATGTGAGGGGCCCTTTAGAAGAAAGCTAGACAATCTTGAAGAAGTGAGCTAGCGGAAGAAATTGGCCTGACAGGCAGATATGACTGTAGTTGGCTCTCGACTGAAAGAGACAAACTAGGTGTAGTGCAAACTACGGAAACAAATGAGGCAGGTTACCATAGGAAGAGTGATACCTAGTCAGCACAACTCTTGTGACAAGGTAGTCAGCTATGCTCTTGTGCTAGGTAAAGTTGTAAGTATTGACGTTTCTTTCAAAGGACTATTTTTCGTAAATCCTCAAAAAGCTGAAGCAAAAAAAAACAATATTTTCATGGTCGCAACAGCTTTTTTACAAGTAACTTTTCTCAGTCACTGTGCTGGCAGTAACGATATGATACATTTGAACTTTTCCAAAGGCAATGTAACTGTAAACAATTGTGAAATATTTTCATTGGTTGCTTTGATTGATTGTTTTGAAATACACACAAAAAAAAACACATTTGATCTCGCGATACAGGTGAATATGCAGTGCACATCGCCTCTCGCCACAAAAGCGAGGCAAGCCTCAGATGTCTTCTGTACGGAAATCCCAGTTCAAGCCATTTTGTTGGTAAGTCTTCTTTGCTGTAGCTGTTACGCAGTCACCGCCGCGCCCACTCGTAGATGAACTTGAGGGCGCACCTATTGCCCCTTGTGACCGTGCGGCACAGCCGAGCGAGACCTGATGTCCCGTTCACTTTCCAGACATTGATGCGGAGGACTTGGATGAAAGGACAGCATTGCATATTGCGGCTGATGCAGGAGCGACCGAGGTTGTGTCGTGTTTGTTGTTGGGAAAACCCAGTTTGGACAAGGTCAGTTGTCCCCACCTTGATCTTGTCAAATCTTGGAAACTCACCTGTGGAAAGCTGCCATTTACGAGATGTTGTCACGAACGAAGCGGTTTGTTCCATGTTGACAGCAAGATATGGACAGCTGCACTCCTCTCATTTTGGCGGCAACTCGCGGCTACGTAGACATCGTCCAGTTGTTGGCGTCAGCTGACTGCGACTTGGATCAACGCAATACAGAGGGTGCTGTACAGCGACTTGTGTCAACAAAACACTCATGCACATATTGTTTGAACACAGCCGCCTGCAGCAGCTGAATTCGTATTGTCTTCTGGTCCATTCGACCAAGCCGGCTCTCTGCAGGTCGCACAGCTCTCATGGAGGCGTCGATAGGGAACCACGTGTCGGTGGCGCAGCTCCTCGTGCGCTTCAACTGCCACATCAACGTGATGGACAAACACGGCTACACGGCGCTGTCCGACGCTGTGTGCGGCGGTCAGCGCAGTATGGTCGACCTGCTCCTACAAGGTGCGTCAATCTGGTGTCTCGCCCGACCATTGGACATGCGTGAACGTCGTTTTTTTGGTTCAATGAGCATCGGCACATGTCTTCTGAACACCGAACATTCGATCCCGTCTTGCTACATCTGAGATTTGACCTTCGATCCAGTCTTGCTGAGAGATAGGACTCGGAGGTGAAAACTTGAGGATTGTTCAGCCTCTGATTCAAAGTTCTCATATTTGTAAGCGACAATGAACCACAATTCGTTTATTGATGTTGTTCTTTTTCCACGCGTTTCGATTCGTGTGTCGGATTTGCAGCGGGAGCGGATGTGAACATTCAGGACTCACGCGGCCGCTCTGCGCTGCACATCAGCATTCTCTACGGCTATAACATTATCGCCAGTCAACTTCTCAGCGCCAACGCCAACATCAACTTGAAGGTTCGTTGAGACAGCAAAAACGCTCGCAGATACCTGAACACGTTGTCGCGTTGTCACTTTGAATTCAGAATCGTTGCTTCACTCCCAGGACGAAGACGGATTCACGCCGGTGCTGCTGGCGGCCTGGGACCCGTGGAAACGAGGCACACTGCCCACCCTCACGCATCTCGCGTTGATCGGAGCGAATTTGGACGTTCCTGACAACGAGGGGACGCCACCGATTCTGAAGGCGTGGAATCAACCGCAGCACGTCGCTACTCTGGTGCAGCATGGCTGCAACGTCAACACAGTCACCAAACACGGCTTCTCCCTTGTCGAACTGGCCGCCATGCAAAATGACTTCGACTTGGCTGCGGCTCTGTTGTCCGCCGGAGCACAACCCCCCAAACCAGTCATTTTCAGTGAACCAAGGACGAAGTACAGAACGGAGTACTCTATACTGCGCATGATGTGCTCATCGCCACTCACTTTGAAAGAACAAAGTCGTCTTTGCATCAGGAAAATCGCACACAAGTGCGGCACGGTTTACAGGGTTGTGGAACGTTTACCGTTGCCACTGCTCATCAAGAACTACCTCATGATGACGGAAATACCGCTGCATCCAGACAGGGAGCTTGTCTGCGTAAGTGTCCGAGAAAACTAGTGTGCCAGCCGTGGGAGAGATGTTCGAAATGTAACTTATCCGTTTGTTAGATCTGATGATGAATTTGGGAGTGCGATTGTGAAGAATATTTTTTGCGTGAGCTTGGTGATGGTGACGTTTTCTGTTCACCTGCGCTTCGTTGTGTCGCTTTGTCTGAATGAGGAACAAATATACTTCATTGGTTTCAATTCGTGTTTACGAAGCTCTCAAAACAAACTTCTATCACATTGGCTCTTACGAAGTTGATTAGCAACCACTCTTTTCAGAACCAGTCTGTTGCAAATCCTCGTTCGCATCGTCATCGTTTCTTTCGGCTTCATCAGCCGAATCGATGTCGTCATCAGATTCCGTCCGTTTTGCCGCAGAATCCTCCTGATACCAAAGACACTTGTGAGGGGAAAAAGTGGAAACAAGGGGGAGGAGAGAGCAGCGGGGACCTGGGGTGTAGATGCTTCTGGAACATTTTGGCACGAAAATTGTGAGTAGTTCCTGGATCAACGGTGGTGATCGAAAACAACACATGCCGAAGCCTCAGCTGCCAGCGCGCAAGAACGCGTACATTTTGGTGTCGTCTGCGGTCATCCTCTGTGGCATGGATGCACCGTGTTTTGAGTTCTATTCAACAAGAAGGCACGTTGCTGCAAAATGGAGCGGAGCTTACCCCTTCGAGATTCCCCAGCATTTGCTTTGCTGCACCCAGTGCGGTTTCTCTCAGGAGGGATTGTTCGGGATTTGTTCTTTTTTCGAAGTGATGCAGGTGTAAACTCTGCAACCACTGAAACATTCTTTGAATCATCAAGGAACAACAGTCGGTACTGCAGGATTCGAGCAAAGTCAGCACAATTGCATCTTGACGCGTCCAATCATTCACCTCCGTTCATTTCTTCTGTTGTATATTTTGTGTGAGAAAAAGGATACGACTTCTCGGTCTTCTCTGTTTCTATCATTGTCTTGTAGATGTGCTCTGTTTTGAATTTCTCAATTTCTTTCTACCAGAAAACGCACAAAAAGGTAAACACACTGAGATCTTTGGAAATGACTACAAACACATTCGTTTCATCAGCTCAGACTGCAGGTTTTTACCTTGTATTTATCCCAATCTATTTTGGCATGAGTTTTACCAAAATTTCTGTTGTACCAGTCGAAGTGTACCTTGAGTGGTTCAAAGCAAAACAGGATGAGTGACACAACACAGCCCACATTCGCTGTGATTCAGCTTTTTGTTATTCCAGCAACACGAACTTTCCTGCCGGTTTACCTGTTCGAGCATCAGCCCGAGGCCTGGTGCCCTGGGAACGTCTGTCCTGCTGGGTAGCCACGCCATTTCAATCGCACAAGGACTCGCCAGCCCCCGAACAATAGCAATCATCAGACCTGAAAAGCCCACACAACCTTATGTCACGAAGTAAAATGTGACACAACAGCCAAAATATCGTCACTGCGGAATGCCTCACCTATCATTTTCCTGATTTGATGTAGCACAAAACTTTGTCCCTTGATAGTGATTGAAACGAACTCCAAACCATCTTGTACAAATGGAGGTCCAGCCTGCAGAAGAGAACCATGAGGCAGCAATGTAAATTTCGTGTGCGAGAAAGTGCACAAGACGAGGATTAACAAGTACTCGGAGTGAAAAACACTGTGCACCGCAACCAATGTCCCGCCCAGACAAACATCCTGCACAGTTTTGTTCACCCAAGTTCACCTGTGATCAAGACGCCAGAACTGTTTTTCTTTCAAAAACGGCAAGAGGTACTTGCCTTCATGTCCATGATGTATCGCCGGCAACTGTCGTCCGAAGGTTGTCTGCAAACCAAAGAAATGCGAGTTGCTGATCTGCTCAATCATCCAGCTGCCCTTCCTGCAACTTTTGCGCGAACATTTCAAACGCACACCAAACTAATTGCAGAATGTCCACTTACTTTCCCGCTGTGAAGTTGTGAAACCTGTGTGTTCCTTTGTACAAACACAGCACTTCATTCACCCTCTTCAAGATTTTGTCTGAAAAATGGCAGAAATTCTTTTTCAAGCAAGGTCGGGGATTCATTCTTGCAAGAAAGCCAATATTGCACCTGAATTGCAACAAATATTGACCAAAGCGTTGTACCATCGATGCGATAGGTCTCCAAAACGGGCTGAAATAAAAACGAATAATTTACAAGACATACCGAACATGCACATTGGTTCCAACAGGTCAATGGAGTGCAAACAATGGATTTGATTTGTACCTCTTCCACAGGGCAAAAAGCAAACGTTGGCAGTAAGTAGCTGTATGTTCGGCAATCACAGGCTTCCTTCGCGTCAAAACCTTTGGTCGCTCTTTGAATTCCTGAAAAGGCCAAGCACAAGCGTTCATGTTGGTGAGAAACGGACGACATTGTCGACAAGCAAACATGTTTCGTGTGAAGTTGAAATTGAGCACTGAGCACGCAGTTGAGTCCTGTCTCACCAAGAACTCGGATCTCGGGCGGCAGATGATCGTTGATTTTTTCGACAGGACGTTCGATTTCTGTGAACATGTGTGAACAGAAATCGGATTGAAAATTGCAAAGCAAAAAGAAAATTCTCTGTGATGACAGCGTTGTTTTTCTCTTCCCTTCCAATTGACATTCACGCGAACACACAAATACTTATCATCAGGGAGCAAACTTGGCCCACTGCTGACACGCCCTTGTCGGTTCGGGCAGCTCGCTGGAACTTCATCTGAACCCAAAAGAAAACACACAGAACTTCATGCCAGAGCCTCGTCGAAACTGAAGACTTGACGCCATTCGGCCTGGTGTTCTTTCCTTTGGATGTCGTGCAACACACACAAACATTTGATGCGACTCCGTTTTTACCATTTTCAGTTCTTGAATGTGTTCAGCCGATATCAATCCTGCTTTCTCTAAAGCGGGCAAAAGTTCCCCTTCTATTGTCTTGAACTCTGCCTTCTGTGCTTCCTGACTGAAAAATAGAATATGTCGCTATTTTTGGTGTCTTTCAGAAAAGACAGCCAGAAGACCACATCTTGAAGATTGATATCCTGTGAGCGTTGCACACCAGTTGTCGCAAGAAACAAAGCAGAGCTTTGAACACAGGCGCGCGAGAGCAATTTCTGCAGCGATCACTCATGTTCCCTGCCACGAACAAGAATGCTACGCATAAAAAGCGTGTGGTCTATACGTTCGCAGTTCATCACTGATCATTTAAAAAAAAAAAAAAAAAAAATTTTGAAAGCGGGTCTAACCCCAGACCCGCTTTGGCCAAAGCGGGTATTGGCTGGGGGTGGGG
>JAAUXT010056523.1_pt1 | contig 19563 bp, 18 predicted proteins | sample 7278171 | NCBI WGS metagenome assembly JAAUXT01 (sample SAMN14350112, study PRJNA611818) | marine sediment metagenome | isolation source: surface marine sediment (1.8m) | place: French Polynesia: Moorea | collected 2018-08 | reverse complement strand
CCCCCCCCCCCCCCCCACCCCCCCACCCCCCCCCCCCCCCCCCAACGAGTTTGTGGTCTTTGGTTTTGTCTACGTTTTGTACACTGAAGTGACCACGCAAACAGAAATCTCACTGACACGTACAAGTTGGATCAATCTCCCTGGTCTGGTGGACCAGTCAGCTGTAAAAACCCTTTGGGGGTGAAGAAAGTTTTGCCTTTGGGTTTGGGACCACGCATGCAGAAATCTGGCGGACACGTACAAGTTGGATATGACGAGATCCGGAGTCCAGATCTGGTTGGCGGGGATGCGGATGGTGCCGACTCCGCCGAACTCCTCATCGTTCCACACCAGATACTCGTCCCTCCATTTCTGCGTCAACAACAACGAACACGTTAAGCACAGATCAACAGAACAACAAATGATGATAGTGGCACGGAAGGGAGAAGAGAGACTGTCACAGGGACTGACAGTCTGAGGAATCGTCCCTTCGCCTCTGCGTACGAGGGAAGTCCCAATGAAAGTGGCTTATGTTCTGAAAAAGTGGCTTCTGAGTGATGCAGACAACTGAAAATTATACAGAGACTACTGCAAGTGAAGTTGAAATACAGTAGGTCCCGGTTAATTCAAACCCGGTTAGTATGTCACCCCGCTTAATGAGTCGGTTTTTCTGTGCACCAAAATTCATTTTCCCATGCATTACACCCCAGTTAGTATGTCACCCTGCTTAATCAGTCAGCTTTTCTGTGCTACAACCATGTTGAATAAAGTGGGACCTACTGTAGATCCTGCTTAAATTGCCTCTCATCTGGACAAAACAAAAAATAGGTGTAGCTCATGATTTACTCAAAACTTTACCTTTTTATTTTCTACTCAACTTTTTTCTCTGTCAGTGATATAAGTATGCATGAATTTAACAGAAAATGAATGCACTGATGGTGCAAAATAATAATAAGATCAGGACATTGTAGTTTTTTCAGCTGCTCTGACTATCACAGCAAAAGTTTTAAAGTCTGTACTCAATATATTTGGTTTGTGAGGAATAAAAAATAATAGTCAGCCATCCTTGATATGTGCTTCATGCCCTGACAAAGCCATGTCTGACAGGATCAACGTTCAGCCAGTAAAACGTGGACACAAGCCGCTTTCATTGGGACTTCCCTCGTATATTTGCAAAATCCTATTGAAATGTCGTGCCAACCCAGTTTCCTTTGTCTTCAAGGCAGAGTGCCCATTGTCTATGTGGGGTCTTTTGTGCCTGATTTTTCTGCGGACAAGGAATCTTGCAACTTTGTCGAACTGTTGAGCAAGCAACAAAGCTTGCATGGAACAAGGAGAGCCGTCTCGAGATCTTTGGGTTCGTTCAGGTTGTGCAGTCACCTGAGGACTGCAGACACACAAAGCGTTCACCGCGGTCAGAAGCAAAAACTATTCTTTTGGTGTGAGGAAAGACTCAAATGAAAAGCAGCTGTCTTGTTTGTTGGTCAAACTTGTTTGTGATCTTTCTCGATTTTGTCTGACGGCAAATGTCTCACCTGTCTGATGGCCAGCAGGCTGGTGAAGGTCTGCTCCTTCTCGTTCTGAAACCAGCAAGTTCACGATGAAACACCTGTTCGAATCTCTCCTTCACTGAACACCTGGCGTCCCTGTCAAGACTCCAAGTGCAGGTTCTCTTTTCTCAAACAAGGGTTTTGCTAAATTTGCATGGATATCAGGCGGCTCTGTCTCTTGGTGGGGACAGGAAGCAGACCCCCCACCAGGAAACTCCAGCCCCTCTGCCCTGGGCTTCCCTTTTCCCCGACTTCGCCCATGGTTACCATGGTGCTACAGCTGTGGTGAAAAGAATCCACCGAGAGTTGCAGAACCTACCGTGTCAAGTATGTGATAGAGAGATATAGCGATGTGCACGTTCGTCGGGGTGCTGTCGTTCCGCACCGGACGCGTCGTCTTGTCGTAGTGCCGCAAGATCAAGCGTTTGATTTTGTACTCGTTGGACCGGATCACCTTCGGCTTCTTCCGCACTTGCAGCGACGCTTCTGAAACGAGGGACAATGTTGTATGTTCAGCAAGGAAAACGAAACTGGCTTGGCTTTGTCATTCAAAGTGTTGGCGAGGCATTTCGAACACAGCTGCATTACGTCCCCAAATGCCGCCGAAGGAAGTCGTTCAGGTTTGGCACCAATTAAAACGACGTTTCCACTGAAAGAGACGTGACGTTCGGTTGAAATTCAGGCACCGAGGCGACCGCTGATTCGGAACGAAGTTGCGCGCGCAGACCGGAAACGAGTTCCTCGAGCCCGGAAGACTTCCGGCGCGACGCTCGTGCCTCGCATCGCGATCGTCCGGGAAGCGATCTGCCGATATCTAATGACCTTGCCCATTATTTCCACGAAAATACAACAAGTAGAAGATCTGTAAAGCCGGGGGTGGCAGAGGTTGCCCATATAAAACCAGTCAGAGTCAATTTATGTCTGATTGAAATCAATAGCTCAGGCTGCAAATCTCGAAGCGCCGCCATGGCAGGGTGGGGGTGGGGTGGGGTGCCTTCTGATTCTCACTATGCCTCTGCTCGCCAATGGATCCAGATCTTCTTTCTTGCATTCGCTGCAAAAAGTGTCATGACTGATTCATTCACTCACTCGCTGGCAAGTCAAGCAGGCTTTGGTCAACAAATTCTGTCTGTCTGGTTTGGCATCGTTCGTTGTTGGCTTCGTTTGTCGTCGAGCGACAGACTCACGATGCACGATCACGTTTCTCAACTTGAAACGAGAATCTTCAGACGGTGCAACAAGCAGCAGAAGGTTCGGTTCACAAACACACATTGAAGCAAATTGTTCACGGAGTCTCTTCAGTAAAAGCTTCAAATGAAGCCCATGACGGGCAAAAAATTCAAACAGCCCGTCTCCCAAAGGCAAAGACGAAGCCACCAACGCCATCATCGCAGATCGCAGAGACGTCAGTGAAAAGCAAACCAGATTGACCTTTCACTGACCGGAAGTTTCACTGGGACCAGACTCAGTGCCAAACCAATTGCTTCAGCCTGTCAACTCCATCCCATACAATGTTCTTATTGGTTTGCTGCGCTTTGAATAGACTCTTGAGGATTTCCTCCTCCTAGGGACCCGTCTAACTAAATTTGGGCAATTACGTGTGGAAAGGAACACAGCTCGGTGTCGGCCTGAATGCACTTGGCTCGCATCTGATGGGCAGCGAGCTGCTTCATGAAAGAGCGACACACACTGCGCCCACGAAAAGGCGTGTCCTGCATGGGTTGGGTTTGTAGGAGCAACACTCTTGTGAAAGAACACCACGTATTCTTGAGACAACAATTCCGACTCATTGCCCGTTGCTGCCACGGAGATGGATTGAATGGAAAATGGGGAAGAACACAGGTTAGGACAGCGACTCGGCCGTCGTGCAGCAGGGAAGGAGGCTGATTACTATTTCTGGCTCTGCCTACTTGTGGCTGTGTCAACTGATTAACCTAATCAAGAAATCACTGCACAAACAAGCAGAAGCTGTCAAGGAAAACTTTCGCCTCCATCCGTCTGCAGGTTTAACTGCTGAGCTGCTGAAGATGTGCGAAGCGTATGAGTATCGCCCGCAACTTCCGTGTGTTTGGGCTGCAGTCTGAACCTTTGTGAAAGACATGCAAGCGCTGTTTGACAGACATGCTCTGGAAAAGGTAAATCTCATTCAAACCTTGGAGACAGAAAAAGAAACTCGTTTTCGCAAACACAGAATGAATGTCTTTCAGCGATGAAGTTGCAGTAGTTTTGTCGGTGCACAACGTGAATTGACCACGGAAATCGTTTTCTGCTGCTGTGTTTGCTGAAGTCTCCAGCGATGTATCAGTTTCACCCCATCAACGGACCTTCCTGCATTCAGCAAAACAGCCGAAACTTCACTCAAATCATTGTTTGTGCCTGCGCATAGTAATCTTGATGGTCATGAGCACGCATTGAGTCGCGGAAAAGAGTCTTCTCCTCAAAAAGAATTTCTTCGAACGCATTAAAAAGAGATTGGTTTTATTCAAGATGCCATCAAAAGTTGACAGCCACGCCTCTCAGTCGCAGGATGGGGCTTCAAGATTTTGACACCTTGTTCGGTGACGAGCTGCCTTCGTCAAATCTTTGATGCCTTGAGAAAGAATCTCGTAAAACACCAACTTGAAGAGCCAGACATGCTGCTGTGCATTTGTCGAAATAGACATGTCTTCTCATTCATTCACATTCATTAAAAGTTGACGAGTTTCTGTCCAACCAGGAATTTGTCGACTGGATCCGCACCTGTAGAGTGTCGGTGTCCAGAACGCCCCAACCCCGCAGCTCAGCCGAAATTCTCTTTCTTTTCACCCCTGATGTTCAGGTCACGCGATGATCTCGTACTGCAGTTTCATGCGTGGTTCAAGCTGGAGCCAAAAGCTGGTTTGCTTGTTGATTCTTTTCTCTCAAACGCGTTCTTTGTCCGCAAACGGATGCTGATTCCTGGTTATTTCTTCAGTCACTTATGTACAACACAGAACTTTTATTTCGTGTTTTACTTTCGCTTTCACGTTCCCTTTCGTTTTCACCACCACATTTTTATTGTCCCATGCACTGACGGTGAGCCCGGCCTCAAGGTCTCACAGAACTCAACACTTCGTTCGTTCCAATGAGGCCACAGCAAATCGGATGAAACAGCGCTGGAAGAACCCGACCTTGGGCTCCCCTGCTCCGCCAATTCTTGCAGATATTGCTGAGGCTTTTCAAACGAGAGAAAATAAATGTGGTTCGTGCTTTGTTCACATGAATCACGGTCGTTTCTACTGCCAGCAGCAGAAGCAGCCGATCCGCGCTGACAAAAGGCAGACACTGAGCAAAATTACTCATGACTCAGAGCCACAGTTTTCCGCATGACAAGGGTGGGTGGTGGGGTGGGGGTGGGGGGTTCATATCAAGATTGAGGAGGTTTTGTCTTTTATGCGTGGAGGCGGACATCAGCGGTTTTCCATTTGGTGATGTGCTGTCGTCGGCGTCAAAATTTCACGTTGAACCCAATGACCAGTGACATTTTTGACGTCGACCCAGATAAACGACCGCGCGTCACCAATGTGAAAATCACTTATATTGATATCTTTTTTCTGACATTAGGTGAAGACACTGGAGGCGGGGACGACAGCCGCAGTCACAATTTGAACTGCGCAAAACTTTGTTGTTGAACCTGAAATTGATTGAACTGTTTATTTGTGGTCTTCGTGATCAGTTGGACTCGTCAGTGCAGGAAAGGCGCAGTGGGTGAAGATCGGGCGTGAAGCGAGCGTTGATTCATCGCTCTTCAGTCTTGTGCTGGAACTGCCATTAGCATATCACTGAAGCCAGACTTCTCCTCAAGATGAATCATCAGGTTTGAAAAACAAGGAAAAAAGGGGAACATGATGGCAACAATGGCTGAGACATGGCTTTGGACTGATGAAGATGTCACAGCGTGGTTGATTGCCTCAGTCACTCTTCAGAGATCCTGACAAACCGCAAGTCGGATTCACCGCTGCCTGGGCCACCTGCTGTGACAGAGACTTGATTCGAATGTAAAGTTGATTGGCCGAGGCGGGGACGCTGCGTCTGCGTTCACTGCGCATGTCCATTGATCTGCAGTAAAGACGGGAGCCATGACTCCCCGCACCGAGAAGGTGATCCCGAGTAAGCGAAAACTCATTGCGAGAAATACCACTTCAATTGACAGAAGGACTTCCCGCCTGACGTGAATGTCAATACCCAGAACACAACACTTGGTACTTGCTTGGGGACGTAAAGTGTTTGTGGGGAAGTTTCACCTTCAGCACCAGCCATGTATGCGCAATGAACCGTTTGGAAGGAGTTAAGACGGACAAACAGACAGATGTCATCTTGCCCTATACCAGGCAGGATGAAAGTTGCGTGTGGCTACGCATGTGTGTTTGAGTGGGTGTGCGTGCGGCTTTGTCCGTGTGTGTGTGTGTGTGCGTGTGGCCTGTGTGTTGTGAACTGGATATGTGCGAAGCTTCCCAAATCTGCAGTCATGTGACCACACGCGACCCTCTCGCAGTTTTGGAAACGAAGCTCTTCAGGCTTCATCTTCCTCGGACAGAGGGAGGACACCATCTCACACGATACGGGCCGCAGAATGGAATTCGCTCGTTCAAGTAAACAAGGGTAGCCGCGAATTACTATTTGCTGAGGAATCCCGGAGGTGATTGTTTACAACCAGCGACATGGACCTCAGCATCTTCGGGTCTTTGCTTCCAGTTCTTCTCAAATTGCAGATACACATCGCAGACTCGATTGCCTCGATGTTTAGATGACAGCTTCGCTAAATTTAGCGCTGCTCCTCCTTCTCGAGCAGCCAGATTTTCAAAATTAGCCTTGTTCTTGTTTCACTCCTTTTGAACGTGGCGAGTACGGCTCGTGGTCTGTAGTGCTCTGGGTCTGACACGGACCTTGTTCCTTTGAAGCGCTCTGGCTCGGATTCTTAGTCTCTCGAGCTCACACTTTCTCCGGCTACAGCAAATTCAATGCTGAAGAAACGCTCGGTTGATTGTTTTGACGCCGAACCGAAATCACGAATTCGCCGAGCACATTTCAATGGGAGGTGCCTTTTTTTATCCTGAACACGAACTTTTGCCTGGAAACCAAACAAGCCGAGTTCGAATCAGCCGAGTTGGGATGAGCGCTCGCATTTCACGAGCACAAATTCGGACCGAACTCCATGGGGCTCGTTCAATGATCAAAATGCAAAAGAGATCCTGGAATCAGTCTTTAAATTCGCGACTCTACAGGTCTCCACCAGGGATCCACCCCAGACTTTTTGTCGGTATGTTTGCTTTTCCAGCTGTCACATGTAGCCTGAAGGGGCTGAACTTTGTGTTCGGAAGAACGAAAGTCTTCAGCAATTAAACTCACGCTGGAAAATACGAGGCGCCATGTTTGATTGACACACGAAATGGAGCGAGGCGGGAGGGGAAAGCAGAGCTGGGGGAGAATGACGTCCTTCAGTGAAACCAGATGTCCATCTGGTGAAAAGGCAAAGTGGCGAATCCAGTCGGCCTGAGCCAGGGCTCCTTCCTTCTGGCAGGCAAGGTTCTCACACTCCAAAACTGCGATGCATTTGAGGAACTATGGGTGGGAACCCTCTTCTGCAAAAATGAGGGCACATACGACAGGTTTTGGTGTCCTTCTTGCAACTGTCACTTTGAGAACCTCTTGAATTGCCACGGCCACCATCCGTAATGGATGACATGGAGCTTGGATGTTGATCCACACACAAAAAAAAACAACAAGAACAAGGATCCAAAGTTTGAGTTGCTCCCCTCACCCAGGGGGTTGGATCCATCTTCCATACTGAATGAGGAGACCAGACCAGTTCGATCCCCACGGGCCTGTTCTTTTACATCCCAAAATGACTGGGTTTGCAAAATTCTGGGTTTCTCTGTGTTCTCTGGGTTTTTCTGGGTTTTGCAGTCACAGGCTGAAATGATGCCAAAATGCAAAAAGAACAGCAGTGCGACCCAGAAAAACCCAGAAACGCAAACCCAGAAATTCTGGGATACAAAAGGAATAGCTCTTTGCATTTGCCTCAGTTCCAAAATGGACATGCTTGACTTGATTTGTTTCCAAAGCTTTCCCACAAAGAGTTCGTCCTCTTTTCATAATTTATAAAACGCAAGGTGTGCGACCTTTCTCCAATACACAGAAAATTTACGGCGATAATTGGACGAAAACTGTCGGAGTTTTGTGCGACAAAATGGCGAGGCCAAAGTATGAGCTGTAAATTCTCCCCAAATAAGTGTTATCTGCGTTCATTTTCTCCCCCACTTCGCAGCTTCGTCCATCAATCTCTGTCAATTTCTGTTTTTTGGGGCTTTTTGGAAGAGTTTTGTTCTTTGATATTTGAACTGTTTGAAAGTTGCGTTTATGTTGTGGCTCCTTTCAATCATCAGCTCCAAAACGCACGAAAATTTTGGTCATATTGTTGGATGTGCCATGAACAGTCTTTTTGTTGCTTGCGCGTCGCCGAAGTCTGGTCATCACTTTTCGGACCTAGCATTCAAGTCTCGGCCTTCTCAAATTTCTGAGGTCGCTTGTTCATTGCCAGAGACAAACTTGATTGTCTGTGACATTTCAGATGAATGACGTTCACTCCTCAACCCCGAATGTTGCAGTCGGAGCGCAAAGGCCGAGAAGCTTCGGTTCTCGCCACAAACCTTGCGATCGTCCGCAGGAGGCATGACTCACAGGTCACGGCTCGGGTGGGCGTGGTCAACAATACATGGTGCACAAAAAATGGGGTTTGCGTAACACTTCCCCCGCCTCGCCAGTCGGCCGCAAAAGTCAATTCCAACAAGAAATAAAATGCCTAATAAAGGACAGATGAATATGGGGCGAAGTGAAGCCGGATCAATAGAGTAAGAAGAATCCGAAGGCCCCGCGTCTCCCCAATGGCGGATGAGAGTATCAATCATCAACAAACAATTTCCTCCATTTTGTTTGGACAATTGAATGGAGATTATATCAGCCATTTCCCTTGGTTTGTAAGTGGTGCTTAATGTTAGTAGACATTTGTTCAATTGTCCATCAATGTCGTTGGTTAGACGAGCAATCGGCCAGCAACAGTGCGTTATGATATTGCATCTTTGACGCACACAATACAGCCACGTCGCCCCAGATGGTGGTGGCCGTGGCATGGAATTGGACTGATTTGGACCTCATTCTTCCGTGTTGGGCCGGACGCCCACACTAGCTCGCAGGGGACAATTGACTTGAACACCAAACATTGCGTGGGGCAATCTGGTGAACATGGTGACGGCGGAGCTGGGTGCGACAACATGCAGCACCTGGTACAACAGGCAATCCCAGCTTCGTAAATGATGGAAAACATCTAATTAACCAACTTCCGTCAGCTCAAGGTCACAATATCCATTTTGTTCTCTCCTCAAAACTGAAGAACAAATGCGATGGGAGATGAATCAACACACACACAAGCACACACACGCACGCACACACACTCACACTCACACACACAGGCACACACATGCATGCACACACACTCACACACTCATACAGACACACACATGCACGCACACACACTCACTCACACACTCACACAGACACATACATGTATGCACGCGCACACACTCACTCACTCACACACTCACACACACTCACACACACAGATCTATACACACAGACACAGACACAGACACAGACACACAGGCACAGACACACAGACACACAGACACACAAACACACACACACACACACACACACACACACACGCCACAGAAGGATCAACTCTCCGAGAGCACCTGACCCGACCCGAGCGTGATTGAGCCCGTCCTCACAAGCAGACCTTTTGGAAATGTCACTCAAATCCTTTGTACAGGCGGAAGCCACGATTCCCATGTGTACGAGAATCAGCGCACGTTCTGTACCTCCGCACCTTTCTGCTCTCTGCCCTCCGAGGTAAGAACGAATTTGAAGGGAATGTGCTTGCAGGGTGCAGCCAAAACAAACTCGAGAAAGTGTGTTCTTTGCTCGGTGATTTTTCGCAAAAACATGGGAAACAAAACCTTTGTCAAAACCCTCTTCAACAAAACCAAGCCCGTATGTCAGCTTGCAGCCGGTCGCTTGGACTCCCCAACAACAACCTAGTTCCTTCTCTCGGACATAGGCCCTCTCCAAGTCGCTCCAGGCGTAGTCCATGTCGCTCAAATCGATTAAAACCGCCAGATCGATCATTTCTTGGGGCCCAAATCCGCAGACTGAACATGTCATGCGCTGTGTGTGTGATTTTGGGTTGGAAAATGTCAGACCAAAATTCCGACCAAACCCCACGTGTTCCGGGGCCCTGATTGGACTTGGTGGTTCATGGTTTCATTTGGACCCAACATGAAGACGTCTGTCACTTGTTACGAGTTCTTCCTGCGGGGGATGTCGCCCAGACTGACTCCAGTTTTGCACCAGTATGTGTCGCCCAGACTGACTCCAGTTTTGCACCAGTATGTGTCACCCAGACTGACTCCAGTTTTGCACCAGTATGTGTCGCTCAGACTGAGTCCAGTTTTGCACCAGTATGTGTCACCCAGACTGACTCCAGTTTTGCACCAGTATGTGTCACCCAGACTGACTCCAGTTTTGCACCAGTATGTGTCGCTCAGACTGAGTCCAGTTTTGCACCAGTATGTGTCGCCCAGACTGACTCCAGTTTTGCACCAGTATGTGTCGCCCAGACTGACTCCAGTTTTGCACCAGTATGTGTCGCTCAGACTGAGTCCAGTTTGGCACCAGAAGGTGGACACCAAAGAAATCAGTCCCCGACAAGACACACCTGGACATGCAGGCCTTTGAACCCCCTCTCATGCCGAAGACAAGAAGCACAAAAACGGATTATGGGCACCTGCGCCTGTTGCTTTAGACCACACGACAGAACTCGAAACGCCATCTGAGACAAAAGATTTACAAGCACGCTAATCGTTTTTGCTCATTTCACGCAAATTCTTTGGACGATCTTTTCGGAGAAATCTGCATCCTTTTGCAGCTCTGCGTCACGGATGTGTTGAGTACTTCTCTGCGCAGATGATTACAAGAGTCAGCCGACCCCACCCGGGGAACTTCCGGGAGTTTCGTCTTTCGAGCCTCTTGTGTGTGAGAATAATCAGCTCCTATGTTTGGCGTCTCCTTTTGTTTGGTCCTTGTACGACCGACAGGAAAACAATTGGTGGAAACAAGTTCGACTGACCAAGAAAGGCAGCAAGCATGAAGGGCGAGATATCATACACACACGCACACACGCATACACGCACACGCACACACATGCACACACGCACATGCACACAAACACACACGCACACACACTCGCACACACACACACACGCACACAGTCTTCAGCGAAGCGAAATGGAGATGTCGAAACCTGACGCGGCCATTGTCAGTTTGACTAGCGCCTCTGAACACCAGGCCCGCAGACATCTGTCACGAGGTCGTCAGTTATTGATCTGATTTGTTGCCACACAAGACGTGATCTGTTGACTGTGACTAACGCAGAGTCAGGGAGGCATTGTTGCTCGCGCCCTGCAATGTTTGCTTAGTGTCCCATGCAATAGGGACCCTCGTCCTCTCAGTAAATATGTCTCAAGGTCCTTTAGATCCCATTCACATCCGACATCAAAGCCGGGCTGCAGGCCTCTATTCAGCAGATTTTATCAAGTGCACCACGAGGTTTGGCTGAAGCTGCAAACATGCGCGGCTCAAAGAAACTTCTCAGCCTTCACCCCCGCCCTGTCCCAGGGAACAAACACTTCTGTGCTCCAAGCTTGCGCAGGTTACAAATGTACAATTTGTGATGAGATTTTGTCAGTTTTCTTTCATTTGATGAAACAAAAACAAGACAGCTCAGGTGATTCACAGAACATCTGACACTTTGGGACCTCATGAACGACCCCCAATGCCCAAGACACATCGCGACTTTGTTTCGTCACAAAAGAGCAGAACCTGTGTGAAAAATTCAGCAGATCGTGAGGTCCACGTTGACGTTTTTGTTCCAGAAACCAAATGATCAAATTCCAAAACAGAATTACTTTGACAAACATGCATCCCAGCTTTATTCTCAAGGCAGAAGGGGGTAACAGGTTCGTCTGCACAAATGGAAATGAAAATTTGACGTCCATCGACCAGCGTCCCTTCATATCCTCACTGGGAAAAAAGAGCAAAATTGCAGAACTACATGAAGGGGAACAGAGGGTCTGACGTTATTCTTCCATTGGCCCTGTCCTTTGAATCAGCTCTGCCTTCAAACGCCCCAGATGCACCCAATTTAGCTCATCCAGGTGTTCTCTGGTCACACCCCCTCCAGCCCAAATCACGAACTGCACAAGAGACAAGACAAACCGAAGTGGAACAAGCAAAATGCATTGTCCGACTCTACAAACACTTGCAAAAAAGAAACCAATTGCATTTATATTTTTGAGGTGTTTTTGTGTTGTGTTCATTTGTTGCCTCGCAGTGCTCTATGTCTGAAGATGAGACCTACTGAAATTGTTCTTCACCAAAAAGGAGATAAAGATGGACTGACATGCCACTTTGTCGGATTGAGGAGAAGTGGAAACCATCTGCATTTACTGGTCAGTGCTTGTGCTCCTAATCTGATCACATTCCAATTACGTTTGACACTGATTACTGGGAGCCCTCGGACATACACAATCGAATTTATCCAGCGCAACGAGATTTTCTTGAAGAGGACAGGAAATTGAGAACTGTGAGTCGTCTTCATTAGATCAGTAGCTGGGTTTGGTAATGGCTAGTTTGTCAATGAACAGCAACAAAAGAATCCAATTTTTACAAGCAACACACAAGCAGCGGTGACTTGGGTTGCAAAATTCTCGCAGACTCACGGATTCCTACCAGTCCCTGCGTTTCTTGAGCGATCCGCACGTCACGCAGATGGAACTGCAGCTTTCGTGTCCTATTCATGACCTGCAGATGAATTCAGCAGCACCCAGTCTATTTGTACCCCATTTGCAAACCAAAACCTGAGTGGACAGAAACCTTTCTGGGTTGTTTGGTCGTCTGAAGGTGGAGATCAGGTCCATTTGGATCCAGAACTCACGTCCGTGCAGAACTGCCGGCGCTCCAACCGTTGAAGCTCTCCATCAGGTCCTGATGCAAACTGCGTTGTTTGCTCTTGGTGAAAAATGTTCAATGAATTCCACACAAAACTGTTGTCTGCTTGACATTGACAAAAGAACAGTTGGTCTGATCTCAACCGCACTAAAAATTTCCTTTCTTTGGTCTGCTTGAAGCATTAACTTTTGATGCGATGTTTTGTCTCTTCAGAAATCACACGCACACATGTGCACGCACGCGCACGCACACAGACGCGCGCACACGCACACTCACACGCACACACACACACACACACGCACACGAAAAAATGTCGGCACACAAACACAAAATAAAGGAGCCCAAAGTGAATTTACGATTTTCTAACTTCGCCAGCATCTTGCGGCGACATTTTGCCTTTGTGGATCAAGTCAGCGCAAAGAGGCATCATCAAAAGTAATCAATGAGAACGTTACACATTAATGGGAATTTCCAATTTGCTGTAAATCAGCTGGAGGAAGAAGAGGGAGCTTACCGCGATTAAGCTTCTCACGCATTGTTGCTGTCTGGCTATTCATCCAAAGCAGCTTTTTATCTGCCGATCATTAGAAAGCTGATGACATTTTAATTATCTGCGACGCTAAATCCGCGGTGCCCTTCACGTGCGGTTTCCTCTCGTGCAAAATGAGAGAAAAGTTTTTTGTGTTTTGGCTTCCAGTGATTTGAGGCAGCAAATCTAATCCAAATTTGCAACAAATATCGTGATTTTTGCTGTGTGGGAGGCAAATGACAGTTTGGGAGTTTAAAATGGGAACAAAAGGAAGCGCCAAGACGTGAACAATTTGCAGATGGTCGGTTCATGTGAACGAGTTCGATTTGTTTGTGACATGGATTGCGCCATGTCTGTCCGGAACTCTTCTTTGCACAAGACCTTTCTGAAATCCCTGCCCTCAGTACCTCGAGGCCCAAATGGGTTGAGAGAAACAGTTCATCAAAAGGCTTTTTGCCTTTTTGTTTCAAAGGAACAACGCTGCATGACCCACTTCCGGGCAAAACCTGCGCTGAATCCTCCAGTTTGGGGCAGTGACGAGCCGAAGGGAGACGCACAGAACTCCGCGCGCAGATATTGTTGAGTTTGTGCAACCAGGTGCAATTTGGAAACACAGGTTTCGTGCAAAATTAATTTGTCACAAGTCAACAGAAGACAATGGGAAAATCTTATCCTCTTGTAGAACTGAACTGAAACTTTCCTGCTGTTTTGTTTTGTAAAACTGAATGATATTTCAAGTCTGAGGTGACATTTCAATGCAAAAGCTGATGAAAGCTAAAAACCTCTTCGGTTCGGTTTGCGGGCTTCACGCGTAGCTGCAGTGAGGTTTGTCGATCGAGCTGCAGGAAGCGGTGCAGCGTCCGAAGGATTTTGTGAGGGCGAGCCGTGGTGAAGGGGAACACAAGTGAGCCTGATGGCAAAACACTAATTGGCACCAGTGCCAAATAGCCAAAAAGCTAGAATTGCCAGAGATTGCAATGGCACTTTTCACAAGATATCCTGAGCAACGTGACGATCAGAGAGCAACTCTAACTACCTGCAGACACCTGAGTTATAAATTCAGGTTTGAGGATCTGTAGAGTTTGAAACAGAACACAAGAAACATTGGACCAAACCACGCAGCAGGAGCAAGGAACGCAGAACACAAATTTCTGGACTCTGGCTGGAGTCCATCCACATGTGACCGAGAGAGACAACTGACAAAAGGCAAACACATTTTCACCTGCCAATTGTGATGGTGTTGGAACTGCAGGCTTTGCCTCGGCTGAAGACAACCTCTGCATCAGCATGCAGGAGCAGCAGCTATTTTCACCGCATGTTCACACGGGGCGCGCTGATTACGGTGTGATTGCTTTTGACGCTGATACTTCTGTTCTGCCAAATGCATGGAAATTCAATTTGCGCTAAATAGTCCGCAATCCACTTCGACAACCCGGGGAAATTAGAGTCGACCAGAAATGTCCGTCGTGTCAAATCCCCTCGTGAGTTTTGAGCGCGTGGGGATGAGATACTTGCACACGGAAAAATAAACACAACTTGAGTGGATCATCGGGTACGTTTTGGGAAATTGCAGTATGAACACAGTTGGTTTTTGATCACCCCTCATGAAACTTTCAGCTTCTGGTTTGTTGTTTTTCTCCCCTTGCTTTTCCGATTTTGGGAGGGGAAAAGTCACAAAGGCTTCAAGGAAGGATCAGTCCAAACAAGAAAGGACACCAGTGTCCAAACGAAACTCCCCCGGTTCCATGAGTGTCGACTCGAACCAGGCCAAGCTCCACCTGCACCATAAATTGGGAACGTTGAAACGTGAAGTCGCTGTTGCAAGAAAAGAAAACTTTGGGTGCTTCTTGGGTCTGCAAGACACTGTGTCCGGCGTCCAGTGGGTCTCTGCCATCTCCTGCCTGTGTGTCTGAGGCAATGAGTGCGCGAAGTTACGTTGACTCAAGTTTGTAGATCTGCTGGTCTTTTTCCGCTTGTGTTCAAATCACCTGCCACACAAGAGCGGCTTCCGTACAAACAAGGTCAGGTATTCAGGGTCCGGGCTGTGCGGTGTTCACCTGCCGGAAGACTTCCGCCTGCGAGTGGACACAACTTACAGACCAACACCTCCACGTTTACGTGCCCCAATTCTTTTTCTACCCACACCATTTTTGTTGTTGTTTTCTTCGCTCTCACTCAACCATCAAGATTGAGATCACCAGGCAATACGATCATGCAAGATCTGCAATGTCTGCTTTTGCCAAAAAAACTTCACAAATAAAATTCGATTTGTTTTCAGGAACAAACATTTTGGAGGCAAGCAGCACCAGGGAATTCACTCAACCCAATTTGATGCTTGCGAGGAAGTTCTGTCAAGGAGGCGCAAGATAGAGCTTAAGGTAGAAACATAATGACAAAAAAAAATTCCAGCAAGAGAAGGTAAAGGCACTTCTTCGAGTCCTTTGTCTTTGACCAGCAGCTGCCATGGAGTTTATTTGCTACTTTTACGATTTGTGCTCTGTGGCTACTCGTCTGATCGACGCTGCTCGCAGGACAAACACCAATGAATTTGACTTCTTCAGGACCTGTTTGCACAGTTACACGGGCAAAAGACCCTCCATCACTTGCGATACAAGTCTCCCTGTTCAAGGTGTCTCAGACATCAGTGTCTCAGAGACAAGCAAGTTGAGAAGGTCGCGTGGAAACCCACTGAAACTGGTCTGTACGGTGTTTGTCGTGATGTTCGTTTGCAACGTTGGTGTGGCTCTACCCCTTCTCAGATGACTCTTCCAGGCAATCACTTCCAGCCCCTTTCCTACTATTGCCTCACCCACGCGGATTTGAGTGTCGGAGTGGAAAAGCAAAATGACAGACAAACCCAAAACCTCAGCGAAAAGGACTGTCACCGCTGAGCATGCACGGCCCACGGACCAAATCTCCCTTTTTCATATGACTTTAACATCTTTCACTGACACTGCACCTGGACTGTGTCAGCAAAAGGAAATTCGTGAGTTTGGCACGTTGACGCCAAAGCCATCAAACACAGCATTTGGCTTCTGACAACCGGAACTTTGGGGGTCATGCAGGGACCATGGCCTCTGCTGTCCTCTTTTCTGTATTTCACCAGACAACACTTGCCCAAAAATAAGCAGCAACCCTCACACAGTCGGACATGGACTATGGAATCATGAGCATGCACTCTTTTTGTTCCATGGTCAGAAGCTACTTCATTCAGTAGGCTTTGTGTGTGTGTGTGTGTGTGTGTATGAGAGAGAGAGAAAGAGAGAGAGAGAGAGAGACAGAGACAGAGCCAGAGTGTGTGTGACAGAGAGAGAAAGATGGAGAGAGAGATAGACAGAGTGAGAGTGTGTGTGACAGAGAGAGAAAGAGAGAAAGGATGGAGAGAGAGAGAGAGAAAGACAGAGTGAGAGTGTGTGTGACAGAGAGAGAGGGATGGAGAGAGAGAGACAGAGTGAGAGTGTGTGTGTGAGAGAGAGAGAGAGAGAGAGAGAGAGAGAGAGAGAGAGAGCTTTCAGAGGACAGGTCAGGTGTGACTCTTCAGTTCCTGTTCTTGTCCCAACCTTGTGTCCTGAACCACGACGCGGCGCTAACTTCTCGGCTCAGACTTGGTTCTGTCGACAGTTCTCACCCATGATTACCCAACAGCATGTTTCATGATAAAGTCTGCAATTGTTGAGAGTAATTTGCAACTCATGCTGCCTCTGTGTCCTGACCTTGACATGTAATTAGTCCGGACTCCCGCGGCTTGAAATGCACAAGAGTTCCTTCCTCGCAGGAAACTATTTTCCCAGCCTGATTGCTTGGGTGCTCACTCTAATTCAATAAACACACATCGAGTCTTCATTGAGTCTGGCATCTTTGTAAGTTGTGGTTAGTGAGCAAGTGAAGAAAAGGAATTGGCTACTTTTTCACAGGAACAGCTTGAGCACAAGGGATTTCCGATTGTTGCACAAAAGTTTGGCCGTTTTCAAAAACACGCGCTGTCGGGTGGAGTTCCGTTTGCTGCGCATCTGAGTGTCTCTTGAGGAGAAACTTGTTGAAACAAGAAGCAACTGTGAGTGCGATGTCCCTTCGTGTGCCCCTATTGCACGCACGCTTCGCAGACCCCCTGTGTGCGTCTTTTGGGTGCAACATGAGGGGAGGGGTGGGACATAGGACATTCTGGCTGAGATACCGCACACCTTTGTGTGTCCCTTTCTGTGTCCCTTTTGCATGTCCCCTGTGCATCCCTTTGTTGAAGAGAGATGATGTGATGGGACAGGACAGGACGGGACGTGGGACATCCTGACCCAGTTGCCTTTTGCGAAATTTTTATTCGTTTCAACCACAAAGTGCTCAATGCCAAAAAAGGACAACCTTTTTTGCAAAACTCAAACATTCCACAGATTCTGCAGGCCCCTCGTTTCAACAAGACGTGCACGAGTTTGAAGCGAATGCAGTCGCACGCAAGGCAGTTGGAGGCTGGGTGCACAAAAGGCAAGCTGGTTCCGGGATGTAGATCCAAACCAACCATCCCAGATCATAACCAGTTGACCAGTCGGTGGCAATTGGCATGCAGCGCATCCCTGACTTGTCCATTGATTCTCATGATCTAGAGCGCCACCGCAATCAATGAAAATGAATGAAATCGATCGGAAATTGCATCATTTCGCAATTCACTTTTCTCTGTCGGTTCGCATCATGACTCAGGAAAATGTTATCTTCGCGCTCAGCCGCCATTGCTTTATGAGTTAATTGACTCGCTTGTTAATTGCTCGGTGTTCTCCAATGGCGCGGTGGTTCAATTTGCTGCAAATGGAGGAAGATTCGTCGCATGATAAGAAAATTCGACCTGGAGTGGATTTTTCAGTGAAGGCTTCATCAACGTGGAAAATGAAGAATAGCGAGTTTTAGCAAACAGCCCGCAACCCTGGAAACGCAAACGCAACTTTGGGCAAAGTAACTTTGGGTAGCTGTAATAGTCAAAATTTACGATTGCGTTTGCGTTTCCAGGTTGCGGGCTGTTTGCTCTAACTCGCCAAGAATACTGTTTGGCGCGTGCGCCCCGCAGTGGATTCCGATCTTCGTGCGCGTCCGTGGTCTGTTCTGCTCCTGTTCACGAGGTGAACGGATCTCCCACGTGAAGGTCTTTTGAATCCGTGTTTCTCTTGGTCAAAACGTCAAGAAAAATGCTTCATTCTTGAAGGAATTGGCGGTTCTGGCGGAAGAAGAGAATCTGAGGCAGAGATGGTGATGGATGGAGCAGACTGACCCAGCTGAAGAAGCAAAAACAGATTATCTGATCCGATACACAGAATGATGAGATCTACTCGAACATATCATATCCAATTAAGATGGAGAACAACTCAAATGAAAACATGTGGAAGGGAAAGCCTTTTGCGAAATGCCAGCAATGATGGTGGTTCTACGGATGTCCTACATTCCTCCTTCTTGTCCAGAGGACACATCAGACGCCAGGTTTGCTTGACGGCACAAGTGCCACAGTTTGGAAACTGAACGTCTGTTCAAATCCGACTGCAAGTCATGCTGCTTGTGCGACAACTTGCAAGAAATTCATGTTTGACCAGAACATCATTGCAATTCAATCACCCAGTGCACCGTGGAATGATACCATTGTGAAACGGACCAAAACTAACCGACGCCGTTCGAAAGCTCGGTGTGGCAACAGCTTTACCCCTTTTCGGGGAACGCCCAGGGTATGTGCCCTTTCAATAGCAGTCGGCGTACAGAGAACCAAACACTTTTCCCGAATTTGACCGCAAACGGGAGTTACCCTTGAAGATTGAAACAATTCCTTCCAAAGTCCCGAGAGATGGATAAGAGGACAGGTGGGTAGGTCACGTGCCCATCCCTGACGTCCAGTCGCACAATGGAACAACCACCTGGTGACCACCATCAATACTACAACAACCTGGTGAGGGAAGGTCTCAGCGCAGAACCTGACCTGTTCATGGGGAGTTTGGTCCGAGAACGTCAGACTGCCTGAGAGGTCCCAGGGTCCCAAGGGTCCACAGGGTCCCAAGCGTCCCAAGGGTCCACAGGGTCCCAAGGGTCTGTACGCGGTAAGAGCCATTGAAAGAGTTCCCGCTGGTTCCTGCCATTTTTCATGTCTTACCGATCCATCGCAGTCGGTTGTGAACTTTCCTTGCATCTGGAAATGAGAACATATAAAAACGATGTGCGCCGTTATTGCGTGGGATTCGTAGCACTCTGGCCGTGTCAAGATATTCTCGACTCGCAAAGCAGAAGGCTTCAGTGGTCCGCCCTGTCCGGTAGGAATATAAGGTTGCAGGGCCCTGAACTTCTGGTGCTATCCCCCATCGTCCCTTTCGTGTTCTCTGGACGGCCCCAAGGTTTGCTAGCAGGCACGGAATAAAAAGATAACATGCCTCAGGTAAGGAGTTTATCTGATTTTATGTCCTG
>JAAUXT010104448.1_pt1 | contig 19571 bp, 25 predicted proteins | sample 7278171 | NCBI WGS metagenome assembly JAAUXT01 (sample SAMN14350112, study PRJNA611818) | marine sediment metagenome | isolation source: surface marine sediment (1.8m) | place: French Polynesia: Moorea | collected 2018-08 | reverse complement strand
CCCACTTTGGGAAAAATGGCCAGAAATGATCAGTGATGCTCACTGACCATTTTTCCAAAAGTGGGTCCAACACCCCCCCCCCGTTGGACCCACTTTACACACAGGGACGGACAGACCTAGAGACTGATGGTGATTACACTAAGCGTGTGGTAACACCCTTCGGGACCACACGCTTAAAAAGCAAAAGCCCCAAGGCCGGCGAGTTTCTCGCAGAGTTGTTGATCGTGAACTGTTGACGCTTTGTGATGCATTGCATGTGCGCGCTACTCGTAACATCGTGAAATTTGCAATGCAATTGTCGTGTGACCTTTCTAATGAACACTGACTCGTTTATGAATTTGCATGCGGAATTTCTCTCTAGATGCGTACTCGTGTGCACAATGCATTTCTTCAGCCTCTGAAGCTCAGTAAACAAATGCACTACAGGTTCCTCGCTCGTACTCGTACTCGTACGTCCAAAAAACGCTTCACCGGGACTCCAAGAAGCACATGCACATGTCTGTGTGGTGCAAGTACAGCGACAATGTCGACTTTTCAGCAGACTTTGAAAAGACTTCTGTGAGATGCCAATCTGTACCAACTGTGGACAAATCGAAGAGTTTGTTGAAATCCGGCGAAATGATGCGGAGAGAGTGAGGAGGAAAGACCCATTCCAAGCACTATTCGGAGTGCTGTTCTCAAGATCTCTTTCCAAACGAACTGACAAACACAAAATAGGACGCAACACTTACTCGCAGAGATGTACCCCAAGACAATAAAAATGCTCAGTAATCCGTGTGTTTCCATGTTTGTCATAGTGCGCTCACAGCTCGATTTCCTTCAAAAGTTCGGCTGAGCATGCACGCACGCAAGAATTGTGCCACCAGTGTGCTCGTGTACTCAGCGCTGTTGCTCAGCTGTTTTGACCGAGCACAGTTTGCGTCGCCTTGTGTACGTTGTTCTCTGAGCGGCTATTGTGCTCGCACAATTTGGCTTGTTGTCGCAGCTACGAGAGTTGGATCCAGTGTCGCTAAGAGTCCAACACTTGGGCGTTCCTTTTGTGTACAGAACAGAACGCAACAATTGGTTCTTTAGCGTTTCATGCCACTGTTTTCGCGTTGGCGATGTTATTTCTCAGACGCTGGTGATCTATGTACTTGTTTTTCTGGCGTTCATGATATATTCTCGTGTTTTTCTGCCGTAGCGTCCACCAGAAAAAAATTTTGTTTGGTGACCTGTGTGGTCATGCTCGCCTGACTTTGTGAAGGTTCACTCACAGGTGAATGAATGTTCGGTATTTTGCACCTGTTGCACGCACAAACTATCCCTTTCTCAAGGAAAGGTCCTAGAAACACGCAAACCATGACCGCATCAATTCAAAATCTGCGTTGAGCCGCTTTCTTAACCCCTGACGTGACACGGGCCACTTGGTTCTTTTTTCTCCACACGACCAATTTGTTCGAACCATCTCAGCTGAATTCACGTCCCTTGCTGATATTTTTCTGTGCAAAGACAAACGGTGGACACCATGACAATTTGTTCAGAATATTTTTCGTTTCACCAAATTTCACAGCATTCGCTTCCTCGCCGTTGAACTTCAAAGGTCTTTCATTCCGCACTTGACATGCGTTGGATCGAGTCGAAGAACGAGCAGTTTGTTTGCCGTTCGTGTTCGTGTTGACCCGATGTGTGGATCCGCCGAAGGTGTCGCGTTGCAGCGACGAAACGAGCGGCTCCAGAACTGGATCCCGGAAATGGCGGTTTTCTGCAGAAACTTGCAATTACGTAAGTCAGTGAGTAAGAACAGAAAACAGGAGATCAATGAATCTGAGGCGAAGCCAAGGATTTTCGGTTTTTTGATCTCCAGTTTTCTGTTCTTTAAACCGACTTGAGGCACAAGTCATTTCAACTGTGTGCGAAACCTGTCCGAACTGTTTGGGTCTTTCGGTGAGGAAGTCCAACAAAGTGAAGTGAGCCACCAGCGTGACAAGCCAAACGACACACCGGCTGCAGATGATCAACGACCACTGGACAACTTTCCAGGTGGCTTGTAACGCCCGTTCCACCTTTCCTTTTCCTCACCCAGTTGCAATGCAGAAAATGGAATGTTTCCTGACGTGGATTCACTTGCGTAGATTGTGAATGGCTGCTCGTGCAAAAAGGTGCGAGAGCGTCGCAGAGCCGTGGAGCTGCCTCATTCTCTGTCAAAAGTGGCTGCTTCAAGCATTCAGGGGCTTTCAGTCGCAAGCACGAACCCTAAATTTCAACGCGGAACGAGTTACTCGCAGACGAGGTGGTGGAATTTTGCGCCGAAACTCAAGGGAACAAACTGAAGGTTCGAATTGGTCTTTGCCTGACTGATGTTTCAGTCTGTCTTGTCCCCTGCGTCCGAAATAACTTCTGCGTTCCACCGACGCAGCACATTTTGTAGAGTGGTCACAGACTGTTCGAAAAAGATACGAGTACAAAGAAGAGTTCAGGTGAACAAACCCTTCTGTCTGATCTGACATTTCGGTTCGGTTTGGCGCAGTCTGTACTGGCTGGCGAAGCGAGGTACGGTATTTGACGTGAATACCCAATTCAATTTCCACTGCAAAAGTGAAAAGCAAGCAATTCCAAAGCACTACGTATTGGACTTGAACAGAGTTAGTAAATTGCTTCCTTTGTCATCTCGCTGTGCACCATTTTGGGAACAGAGCGGTTTCACGTTGGTTCTCCAAGTGCCAAGAAGAGAGGAACAGACGTCCTCATCCACGACATGGAATTCACGACCTTGGCCTCAAACGACACCACGACCTCGCAAGCCAGCGACTTCAGTGACGACCAGAATGAGCCGTACTTCGCTGTGAATACGTTGTACACTGTCCTGAAGAACCTCATCTTGGTCTTTGGTCTCATTGGCAACGCACTCGTCATCGTCGTGATGAGTAGGTTCGAGCGCATGAGCACCAGCGTCTATCTGAGCGTCCTCGCAGTGTTCGACAGCATCGTTCTTCTGGCCGGTGAGTCGCTCTTCATAACAAGCTCATTGGAACAATCTTTGGTCAGTCTTGATGTGGCTTTGTTTGTTTGTTTGTTTGTTTGTGTGTGTGTGTTGTATTACGAGTATGTTTGTGCGTGTGTGCGTGCGTGCTTGTTGTGTTCACACGTGCACAATGGAGTTCACGGCTTGAAGTTTGTACCCGATTTCTGTTTGCTTGTGCTCGTGGTGTATCACTTTTTCATCAGGTTTTGTGGATGAAAGATAGACACGAAAGGCATGGGTCTTGAGACAAACGTTCAAAAAGTTCAGGTGCTGAGAATTTCACCTGAGCTGAACAATTTCGTCCTGAAAGGCTGTTCTGAATGCAATCGTAAGTGCTATGGTGCACAGTGCAGATTTTTTCCGTCTTGTCTGAAAACTTTTTCTCAAAGATATCACAAAAAGGAAGGAACAGCTGGGAAAAAGAGAGAACTTACAGCTTTCTTGGCCCGAGCGTTTTATCAAGGCAGACCCAAAACGACAGGAGCGAATTTTCCTTCAGACACGTTTGTTTCACCTGAACAAACACTTCGAATTTAATCTGTGTTTTCTGTTTGGCAGGGCCTCTTGTCTACGACTTCTTGACTTGGAAGCGGGTCGTGGGCAGGGTGCTGACGCACATGCACGTGTCGACGCGCCTGCTGCTCAACTACGTGCTGTACTTCGCACCGCAGGTCTCCTCCTGGATGGTGGTCGTCATCACCGTGGAGAGACTTGTCGTCATCCTCCTGCCCCACAGGTCAGTCAGAGTCACTGCACTCCTACAGGCGGATGAGAACGAGAAAAGGAGGACAGGAAATCAAGGACTGACGCAGTGGAATCAACTGCATGAAGAGCAGTTCACACTGGGTTCCCGGTTGTCCGTGTTGTCCGAACAGAAAAGAAGGAAGAGTGTTTACTGTTCTCGTGATAACCATGCGGGCAGATGTGGTCTGAGCTTGGAATCACCCTGTGTATTTTCGTGCAAAAAACAACCTGCCTGGTGCTGAAATAAGGGATCACCCACGCTGCAAAAATGGTTCCTGTGAAATCACACAATGACTTTTCGAGACCTTTGGTCGAGAAATGAGTTGTATGATTGAACACGAACCTTTTTGCAGTGGGTGAACTCACTTCTACAGTACCACAATGAGGTCACGTACAAGAGGCTTTGTGACGGCAGCGTGGTGGAACGGAATGATGGCAAGGAGAGCGGCTGGCTCCTGCAGTGGAGTGAGAGACAAGGGAAGGGACCAAGCAAGATGAGAAAGATATTTCTCACCTTCAGGCAGAAGGCTTTTGTTTCGAGGTTCACGTTTCTTTCGACGGTCATCTTTCAAATGTCGGGGCTTTTTTCATCAATTAGTAAATTGTTTCTGGTCTGCAAAACATTTTGAATCAAAGAAGCTTCGTTGAAAGATGTTTTCTGAGGAAAGCTGAAACACACACACAAAGGTGTAAGACCAAACTTTCAAAGCCTTATTTCCGTGTTCTCCGTGGAAAGAAAGCAGCAAGGTTGAAGAGCTCTGCGACTGCTGTTGTGTTGAAGCAATAAGACATCCTGAATCTGGAAGGTGGATGGATAAGACCTGCAGAAAACGAAGCATTTTTCACTTGAATCAAAAGTGAAACCTTTCTTTCCTGTGCACGTGTGTTTTGACGTCTTTGATATTTTGTTTGCAGCTTCAACCGTCGGAGTCCGTTTGTGACAAAAGAGACTCGATGTTTGTTCTGTCTCCGAACACTGAGTTCATGACGAACGATGAACTCATTGTCTTTCTGCTGATGGATTGAACTTTTGCATTCTCGTGCTGCTCACGAGTCTTCTGAACGTTGTGCGCACTCGCGTTTTGTCTGCAGGGCGAAGCAGCTGATGACGCGGCGCACGGCTTGGATCGTGAGCGGCTCGCTCTGCCTTTTCTTCGCCCTCCTCAACATCCACGTCTTCTTCATGCTGGACGTCCGCAGCGACTCGGGCAGGCAAGACCTGGACGGCTCCACACAGTCTCGCAGTTGGGTTTGCAAGAGACTGCGGCCAGTGCAAACACAGGAGCGGTTTAGTTTGTTTTGACCTTGAGGCTTGTGACAAAAATCAAACCGGGGCTTTGGTCCTTAGATTTGGCCTGTTTTGTTCTTTCAAGATTGAATTGAATGAGGCAAATCGTCCCGACTGTGGATGCAGCGAAACAGGTCCGAATATCCGACTTCCAATCACACTTGTGTGCCATGAGTGAGCCCCGTGTCTCATTTGGCAAAGGTCTTCTTGTCTTCAGCATTTTCATTCAACATGTTCAGCCGTTGACACAAGCCAATGGTTGCCTTTTCAGACTAGCATGTGCACACAAAAAAGGGGCGGTTGGCCTGTTATGGGGAGTGTTGGCCAGTGGGGTATTTGTTGGCCGGTTAGGTTGGCCTGATGTCAGCCTGTTCGGGGGTGTTGACATGTTGGGTGTGTGTGTTACACTGTTGGGAGGGGGTTATTAACCTGTTCAGGGCATTCAAGGTCGGGACAGGAACTTATGAATGGGTGCATGCGTGAAGACCACTGGGGTTTGAGCCGTTTGCTTCACGAGCTTGTGGTCCCGTCACGCGTCACCGTCGAAACTTGGGAGTCCAATCAACAACACACTTGAGGCCATTTTCCTTGTACATTTGGTCCTCACTGCGCCCCGCATTCACTCTCCTCAGCACGGAGACGCGCTGCGGCACGTGGAAGCGACACTACCAGTTCTGGGCGTGGTCCGTCATCCCCTGGATCGACCTGGCCCTCATGGCGCTGCTGCCGTCCCTCATCGTCATCGGTACAGTCGCGGAGCGAGCCTGCAGACGCATTCATGAGCACTCACACACGCTTGCATTTCGCATTTCCTCCAGATCAAAGTAAGCTGAACCCTTGTCTTTATCACCTTGTGGAAGATCTTGGAGTCAAATTCACATGACACATGCCTGAAGTGAATTCAGCTGGAAGACAGGTGCAGTTCATGCAATTTTTGGTGACTGCATGCAGACTGCCAGCACGGTGCACGTTTGGCCTCAGAAACATCGAAAAAGTTATTTCCAGATCTGCATTATTTGCGGTTCACAGATTCGGTCAACGCGCTGCGATAAACCGAGTTTTCCCGCAGGTGCGAACCTGGGTATCGTGGGCATCTTGCTGCGTAACAAACTGAAGAGCGGCGCGAGACGAGACGAGACGACGGTGCAGAAATCCATCTACCGCATCATCCCGATGCTGCTGGTCGTCTCCACCGCCTTCGTCATTTCCACCATCCCCATCTGTGTCTTCTATCTCATTGGTGAGGCTCCTGCATCAGGGTAAGAACGCAACAGGGTGGACGTACCATGTGTGACACGCGACTTTGTTTTGGTCCCGATGCGAGCTGTCCTTTTTCTGTTTGCAGACAGTTCTTTCTTCGACCATTCCGGCCGCATCACGGACTTGTGGTTCGCCTCCGGATTCCTGAGCGGTGCGAACCACGGCATCAACTTTCTGCTCTACATCGTCAGCGGGCAGCAGTTCCGCGCGAGCTTCCTCGGGCTGCTGCCGTGCCGCGCCGCCGTGCGCCGCCGTCGAGACAGCGCCTCCAGCGGCACCCTGTCCACCCGCGCCAGCGAGGTGCCGTCTGTTTCGGCACACACCACCAACAGGAGCGAAAGGGTTTGAGCGCAGATCCTAGTTGTCAGAGAAACTCTAGGAGATCTTTCTCTGGTATTGCGTTCTTCAAAATCTTTGTGTGGTGTTTTTGTGTTGGTTTGTTGTAACGTGTGTCAGTTTCAACACGAACAACAAGTGCACTTGGACTCAGTTGAAAAAAAGGCCTGAGCTCAAGCCGTCCCCCGTCCGCCAACAGCATCCCTTTCGCCGTGTCTATCCTCTCGAGTCTTTTTCCTTCATGGCCGCGCAGAAGATGCTGAGTTCCCGAATATCTTACGACGCCAGTACTGGACTCTATACGACTGGGCAAGACCACAACGTCCCGATTGATGTCCTTAACCCAGACATTCATGCAGAAACTTCGGTTCTGCGTTGGTTTTTACCTCACTCCGGATTCAGAGCAAACTTTTCAAAGCACTTCAGTTTTTCGCACCGTGTGGTAAAAGTTCAAAGGGGTAAGTTTTTGTTGAGTTGTTGGAAACCTGCTACAAGTGCAGATGCATGAAATAATGACAAGAGCCTCGTAACAAGACTTCAACGGGATTCTTCAGAATAGGGTGTTCATGCACAAAGATAATTTCCATCTTGTCCAGAACAAAAGATGACTGAGCATCGGAGCCCGAATCTGAGTTGGTCAAAGAGGTTTCTCCGGGTTTTTTTTTTTTTGGAGAAAGCCTTTTCAACAGAAGAAACACCTGCAAGAAAATGTATGAACCTTCTGCGCCCTTGGTTTGAGCTCGAACTTCACAACCTGACATGCAGGCCTGCAAGTTTTGGCATTTCAAACATTTCCGTCCGGTGGTTTGTTGGAAATCGTTGACATATTCATCGTCATTTCAGTCTTTCTGCAACAGAGGAAATTTAACACTCGGGTTCTGAAGTTTTTGCCCAACAAAACATAAATTGTCATGTTTATAGCTGCGTTGAAAATGTGGATCGTAGAGTTTAGAGCGGCGAACGGATACAGAAAGTGTCCACAAAGACCAACGTTGTCTTCATAAAGCATGACAACTACCCTTCGTGTCGGGTTGAAACAATTGCAGAAAACAAAAATAAGAATAACAGCAATCAGAGTCATAGTCAAGTCCTTTGAATTGGACTGACTTCCAGCCATCTCTTTTCTTACTTTTTTGGCTTGATTTAATGACATAATGAGATGAAAAGTGACGTAAAGTAGTATCAGTGTTGGAATGATCAAAGTGAGAAAATAGTAAAGGATAGTTTGATAGAATGTGTCGTTCCACCAGTTTGAAGCAAAATCAGTTCTCACTGTACCAAACCTATCTCTCGCTGCATTGTACACAATCCTGAAGGTCCAAAACCTGGGAATGTTGAAGACGAATGCAAACATGTACATGGCTGGCACGATCTTCCTGATTTTCGATACTGTTGTCCATTTATTGACGACCCCAAACTTGCAAACTCTGCATTAAAAACAAACTGCAGATTGAAAAAAAATTGTACACAAACACGGAGAGTGAAGCGACACAAATTATCCTGATGTCGATGTTTTGAAGTAAATTTGTCGAAATTTGCTGCTGTTTTGACCTTGCTTTTGCACTTACCCAATATATCTGTGGACCGAGAGCAAAACGATACAATAGGTCGATACCAGGAAGAAGGCATTGACAATTGGAAACTGATAAGCACGGAAGTATGCCCAGTGCTTCCTCATCCCTGAAAACATTCAAAACATGTTCAGAATGCCTGAAAAAATCCCACAAAAAATGAACACTCAGCAGACGCCCGCCGATTGAAGGGTTGTTGGTGAGCTTTTCTTCAGCGGATGGTGAGATGTGACCAAGGGATCGGGCTCTTTGTGAGTGCTGCACATTCACGCATTGATGCACCTCACCCTCACCGAATGGGGCAAGCAAGTTGTTTTCGATGACGAGGAGGGTCTGCGAGACCCAGAATCCGAGCAGGGTGAGGGTGTCGCTGATGGCGAGGTTGATGAGGAGGTAGGCCGTCGTGGACACGAGTCGCTCCTTCCACAGGATACATACCGTCAGACTGCAACAACCCCAACACTCGTTGTTTGTGCCGCGCCTGCCTCGGGTGTGATCAACTTGCCCTGCAGCATACATCTGTTCTGTCCCTGGAGCGTCCCCCATTGGGGAACGCCCAGATACGGGGTCTGACACTGGGCCCCAGGACCAGACCAAGGGAGTTTTTGGTGACAAAATGTCGCACAAAGGAAACTCGAATGTTCACCACAGGAAGTTCAGTTCTTCTATTCTCTGAAGGGTTTCTTTGTAAAGAGATCACTGTTGTGAAGGAGAGCCACTTCGCAAAACGTGTCTGTCAGAAAATTTGCGACAGACTTTGGGACAGGCATTCGATGCGAGCAGTCAGTGTCATGAACTTCGTAAACAGGTTATTTTGAATAATAATCAAGACAAAAACAAGTGGCAATTTGGAAAGCAAAAATTCCAACAGAGTTCACCTGTTGCCGACGACTCCAAACACTCCCAACATAGAGTTGAGGACGATTCTCACTGCGACGTCGTACACAAAGCACGGAGGGCGCGGGCGGCTCGCCGCTGGTTCGCCGACGGCTCCACCGAGGGCGCCACCCACATCCGTCTCATTCTCCACCGTGTTGTTCATCGTGGTGGGGAAAGTCGTGTCGTTAAACATCATCGCCACCGAGAAGACCTGTCAAGACTTTTTTGACAAAGATCTTGGCTCAACACATGTTGCAGACCTGTCGGAGCGTCTGTTCAGCGCACTTTCTGATGTTCCGTGAGCTGATGCTTCCTCCGTGGGGGCTTTGTTTTGGTGTTTCATTCGTTTGTTGGCCTGAAGATCATCTCAAACCAAAAACAATCCCATTCTGTTTTGTCGCACGACAAAAATCTGTTTCTGTATTTGTTGAGCCAAATCCTGTTTGTGGAAGAAACACCAGAACAACTGTTGATTTCACCACCTGAAGCGTTCAGCTTCACTGTGTTTGAAACACTTGCTGCACTTGACTCCATCCAGAAGTGCGAACCTCAAGAGTCCCCTGAATTTTGAAGTTTCTTTGTGTTCGTGTGAATTGATGTAGCTGGTGGATGCGTCAGATTCTGTTGAATCTCTCGCATCTGTGCAGTGCGATGTGACTGGCATGTGACCACCAGTGAACGCTTTGTGCCCAGATTCAGCTGAAGACAGTCCTCTGGCTTGGAAGCGACAACAGACATTGCACTTTGTTTCAAACAAAACGAAATTTTGAAGGGAGGTTCCCCTGTTTCGGAGCCAGCCGTACCTGCCCGGACAAGGACTGCGAGCCAACCAAAGAAAATAACCCCTGTTGAGTAGTTTTGAAACTTTTGACCTCAAACCTCACCTTTTCAGTTTCATGCACATTCTGTAGCTGTTGCCTAATCGATCCTGATTTTGGAATATTGCACAAAGGAAAATGGCACGAAGTTGAAGGAAATATCTCCTCGAGCTTTTTCAGCAATACATTTCAATACAGACGAGCATCTGAGCTGAAGTTGGCCTTTGTGATACTCTTTCATTCCGGGCCAAACCTCCCTGTTCAAACCCGCCCAGAGGTTGTTCCTGCCTTGAGCAAGTTGTCCAAAAAATCAAACAAGTCGACATCGAAGCCCCAAATGATGCAGACAATTAAGGAACACTCACCTTTTATCCGAAGAGCACCCCTTATTCTACACCTTCTGCCACAACTTGAAATTGGTTGCGTTGGATTGGTGAAGTTCTTTCATGTTGACTGGTTTTAATTTCGCTTTGTGTCACAGACTCCTTTAACGTATTGTGGATTTCTCTCTCCAACTCCTTGTTCACACGAATTTTGTGTCCCACTGCAGAACCCGTGTGGATCGGCTCCACTTCGTGTTTGTGCTGGAAAGCTGCTTTTGATAATTTGAAGGGCCGTCCTTTTTTGTCAGCAACTCACCGAGCAGAAGGCTGGGTCTTGTCTCCCCAATGTGATCGTCCTGCTCTACTGAGGTCCTGTTTTTGACAGCACACAAAGTGCAAAAATGGTGATTTGTCAGAACATCGCACGTCAAGATCTCTTTGCGGATCACCCAAAGCTGAATTCGTCTGTGGAACCAGAACAAACTTTTACAAGAGAAACAAGATTTTCTTCGAAAGGCTTGTTCAGGCAACGCCGGATCTTTTTCATTGTATCGTTTGCAAAGAATGGAAGAGTCTGTGCAAACTCCTTCCTTCCTTCTTTCTTGACAAAGCGTATGTGCCTGCACCGTTCCTTGTGTGAATTTCCGTGATAGATCTGCGTTGTGAATGTTCACAATATGTAGACATCACTGATGAGCAAAAGAGGATTGCAAATTGGGGAACAGCTTCCCTACATTCTACTTTTATCCATCTGCGTTTTTTTCCACTTCAACAAACGTGGTGGAAAGGGTGTTTTACTTTTTGACTCCTTCAGGAGTAGTTCTCTTGCCTTCCTTGACTGCATCTGCAGACACAACCTGTGTCTGGTGACGATATTTTGCTTAGTGATGGTCAATTCCACCCATTTTGCAACGTTTTCACAGGAACCTAAGGAACAACCGAAGAAATTGTCAACAGATATGGTCACCAGGCAACCATACTTCGGTTCTTCAGACCCCTGAAAACCACCCACGTGGCACTCATCGCCACTGCAGTCCTTGTACCTTTTGTTTGTCGAACAATCATCAGCAATCACATTTCTACACAGCCTCCGGTTTTTTCATGCGTATCCCCTCAAAAAACGCTTCCACTCCTGACCAGCTGACTCTAGTCATGCGGAAACGGCTCGCAGAGAACTTGTACCTCCGGCCGGGTGACAGTTGTCAGACCCTTGTCCTTTGCGTGTATACATGGTTTCATCGAGCTTTCCAAATAAAGGCGTTTCTCCTTCAAAACAAGTCAAGCTACTCTCTCGCTGCGCTAATGGTCAAAGTGATGACAAGTTCTTCATGAATGGGGCTTCCCTTGAAACATGAGAACTCCACTCCATGAGTGAGTGGTTGCTTCTTGAGGATCCGGGACTCGGTTGCATGGGGTATCCGACGCCGTGCTGACTGGAGTCTGACAAGGGTAAGGATCGTACTTTGATGTTCCCAACACGCTTGCCCTTGCGTTGCAAAATTAAAGGGCTTTGGAAACATTTTCAGGCTTGGTGAGACCCGGATCTTCGGCCTCCTGAATCCGCTGGAGACGTTTCAGCAGTGTGACTGTCAGGCTACACTGATATCTGCTTTCAGGCAGACGCAGTCTTCCAAAGAAGGCTTTCAGTGAGATGTCAGGAGAAACCAAGCCATAACCAAAGAACTGCAATTGGCACAGAAAGGAAAAGTCTTGAACAAAGCTCAGTAACAAGTCTTCAAACATGAACTTTTTCATAGTTGCAGATACACACGCACGTACGCAAACTCACTTTCTATCTTCAAATATCGAATGGACATTGCAACACACTGTGAACAAACGTGAGAACAAGAGGACAAACACACAGGCATTTGGACAGGTGAAATCCTCCCTGATTTTCCTTGGGCAGCAAGCCTCTGGAGAAGTTGAAGTGAGCCCTCTCTCGTTCCGACCATCTCTGGAGCTTTGAATCCAATCGACTTCATCGCAACGAGACACTCAGTCTCACACAAGAAACAAGCAAGCTCCAATGCACGCAAGGGATGAGTTGCTGGATCGCAAAGCAAGTTGAGATGTTCCATTCCGATTGAGAACAACAGGGAACCACGCCTTTCAGGTGTACTCTTGGCGAATCCAGAAGTGGCGAAGGCAGGGCCAAGCTCAGTTTTGACTTGGTTCTGATCTCTGTTTTTGTGAAACATTGTTCCACTGAAATAATTTGTGCGTACCAGTGGAACAACAATTTCATCCAAGATGAAGTGTCAGAAAATCTGAGAAGCTTTGGTGTTTTCGGACTCTCGGGTTCTCGGTTGAAAAATTCGTGTGTGCGAGAATTATCGGAAGTTTGTTCACAGCACCATTCAATATCTTTGATGTTTCGTTGTGTGCTTCCCTGCTCTTGACTCTTCCAATCTGACTTGGACCCTTTTGTCCCCGTCCAGGATTTGCTGAGTGGGAATCAGACATTCAGGTGCTTTTCCTTCATTCGTGTGGATCTGTGGTCCTGGATCCAGCTCGACTCGAGCAAATGTCTTTTCAAACAACAACGCAAAAATTTAATCACATCAATAAAGATTCCAACAAGCAACTTGTTTCGCTGGACTGTGGATAAGATTTTTGCACAACAAACAGGAACACTCATCCCACGCATCCTGCAGTCAATCTTCAGTGAGAACAAAGCAACCAGTTTTTCGGACAAGAAGTGCCACATCAAAACACCTATTTTACACAATCTGGCATAGAAAATGTTCAAGGGGTGCGTTGAGCAGTTGCACCCTGGTGCGAAGTCTTGTGGAAAGTGAAGCAGGAAAGCCTTGTTCAGCTGTTCAGCCGTCGCACTTTCTGTCCGACAACCGAAGGAACAACGAATCCAGTCGTAGCTTTTCCTTCTGACCAAAGTGATTGTCAGTGACTTTGTTGCTCAACAACAACGAAACATGAAACGAGGGTCTTGCACATTGAGTCCAGGCTCTCAGTGTTTTGAGATTGAGGTGATTGAATGTCCACTTCAGTTGCAAGGGGAAATTGTTCATTTTGTGAGAAACCAGGTCACAGCTGAGACACACAGCAGAAGCAGCGAGCTGGACGTGCGAAGTCTGGGCTGTGAGTTGCACTCGTCTTTCTTGCAGCAGGTCAACTTGCCGTCCTGACCGAGCGCCTTCTGGACGTCGAGCAGCGCTTCGTACAGGTCACACTGCAGTTGGTTCGCACAGGCGCGGTAGTCCCCTCCACCGTCCTCCACATACCTCTGCAAAGGCAGCATTACATTCAGTCTCCGGAAAAGGCACCAGTGTCTGTCGAGGGAAGCACACGTGTGTTCTCTTGTGATGGGGCTGATTGTTTTCTGCATCTGCCGATTCAACAAAGTTCGTTGAAGGTACGCACCCCACAGCGATCATATTCGCTGGGGCAGGTGATCTTCTTCGGCGGGTCGGCGGTGGTGCACTCGTCGTCCTCTCCGTTGCACGTCCAGCACACAATCGCTTCAGCTGTATTTTCACCGAAAAACGCGCTGTAATTTTGGTTTTATTGCATAGGAGGGATGCAGAGACGCCACTCTACGCGTGTGAGGTCGCTCTGCATACGTGGTGCATGGATCAGTAAGACTTAAACAGTGACACATGATTAACCCGCAAACACTCGAACTCAGTCCTGACCAGACACCAACAAGTTTCAGCAACCACCAAAAACCCTTGACCTGCGGTCCCCCCCCCCCCAATTGTCAGTCGGTGGCACCGAAAGGTTCTGACTGAATTTGCCCTGAGAACCAATGGCCAGTGACCAAATGGTAGGTGTCACCGATCTGGCAATTGAGGCACGTCGGAAAAGGAGCGAACGGGTCAAACTCAAAGTTGTTCCAAAAGCCCAAAGTAACCAGAACGTCTGAATCTTACCGAATGCTGGGAGCAGGGCCAGCAGTGTCAGAGCGACAACTGTTGTTCTGTCCATTCTGCGTAAAAATCCAAATCCTGGGTGAAATCACTTTGTTCAAGCAAAAACATTCAAAGTTCTGTGAGTGAGACGCAAGAGAAACAAACAACAAATTCCAGGTTGCTAGAAACTCTGGATACATCGATTGTTGCCCTGACACAACATTGTGCCGCTCTGAAAGAACCGTGACTGACGCACGAGCCAGGCAAAAATTGATCTGAAAGTGCGAAGCATTTTTCCATGTCCTTTGGCTGATTGAATTCGCAAAATGCACCAGGTCGATCTCAACATATGCCTGTTTTCTGTTCACTTTGTTTCTTCTGGGCTCTGCATTTTGAGTAGCTTTACTCCCGCAAGAAAAGAGACGAAGTTTGAAGGAGGTCAAGATTGTGTTTCTTTCCCCTTGTGTTCTTCCAAAGGGATGTTTTGATCTCTCCCGAAGCGTGGTTTTTGTTGGAGTTGGGCTCGTGGTCGGGGCCCAGACGAAGGGTGAACTTCATGATTCGAATGTACAAATGCTGAGGGGTTCAACTTGCGTGTGTGATGGAGGGAGTCGGGCATGAATCCGCCAGATGAAAAGAAGTCTTGGTTGACAACAGAGAGAAAGGTGCTCAAGGTTGTTCGTTCCTGCAGAACAGCAGTAAATTCGTGGACGGCCTCGTACAATCTTGCACAACTGTTCGTGGCAACAGCACACATAGTTCTGGATGTACAACTGCTGTTTCTGTCCAAATTCTGTCCGACTTCGGTTTGTGTTCATCCGGGCTGACTTTTTACTGGACATGGTGCACCGTGTTTGGACACTCCCGCCAGCCTCTGTTTCGTTTGGTGAGAACACCACACATGTGCAGAGAGTGAGAGAGAGCCATTCCTTCACACCTGAAAATATCGACTCGGATCAAGCAATGGGATGTGAGTCCAACCTGGGACGAGATCTCCAGTCTTGTGAATAATTTCTGATACTTGAGCAGCGAGCGTTCATTACGAAGCAGCAACATGCCAAACTCCGCTTCAGTTTTCCCCGTTCATTTATGAACGCTCAGTTCGCTTAGAAATTGTATTCATGAAGGTCATGGAATCCCGGCCCAGGAGACTCGGTGCGAAGTGTTCGAGATTAAGGCTCAGCCGTCGGGACACAGTGAAAACGTGCCTGTTTGAAGACAGTTTGTGCCTTTGTTGTGCACTCGGGTGCTGTAACGCGCCACGTAACTTCTTATCACAAACCAATTTCCTGACGTATTCTTTCCTTCACTTGAAGCCCAAATACACAGTCGTACACCATGGGGTCCACGGCTGCATTTTGGGGGAACATTGTCCCGATTGCAGTTTCCAGGATTCGAGGTTCTGATTAATGCTCGCAGTTCAGTCTCAATCCAAGCGCGTAAGTGCGTGTATTTCACTCCTCTGAATTCCATTCATGACTGCTCATCGTTGGTTTTCATTCATCGAAGTGGATAATTCTCACAGTTCAGACGGATACACCAGCCTGGGGCCCAAGCCTTATTCGATTTCTGCAGGAACAGTGCACCCCTGGGATTGCGCCAAAATGCCTTCAACAATGTGCAAGCGCATGAAGAGTGTGTTTACGAGCAAGTTTTCAAAGCAATTTACGGCAAAAACTGTTTGACAAAAATTTGTTTTGGAGGCGTCAGGTTCATTGTGCCGTCAAAATTATGTCCGGGTTCGTTCATACACATAGACGGCAGCACTCACCGTGCATCGTTTGCGCAGATGACGTTTGAATCTGAGGAAGTGAAGATGTGACTGTACGAGCGTGTGTCCAAGTTCTGTCCTCGTACGTGGTCGCGAGTTTTGAACAGTTGACCCTCGAACTTTTTTCCTCATGTGGGAAACTCCTGGCATGTTTGATGCTTGTACCTGCACCCTGGCTCTCGTTTCCAGGTCAGATAGAACACCTTCCAGTGCACGAACAAGAAGTACACAACACAGCTATTGATTTGACCTTTTGAGGAAACGCAGGGCCTTTGTTCGCGCAAAAGATCGACTCACAGCTTTTTCGTCTCTGTCACACAAGCCGAAACAAATTGGTGCATCTCATAATTGAATGCAGGAGTCGCTTCCGACAGAGCTTTCGGTCTTGAGACTTCGGATCTGTGAGGCAGAAAGAGGAGAAGGTTTTTGCTCGGCAGCAAAACGTATTTAATTAGGTTCATTTCCCCAGAGCCAGTCATGAGATCCTTATTAGCTACGTGGCTGGAAACCCAATGACCATTCAGACGCAACTCAAGAACGTCTACACTCTGAATGAGAAAAAGCCTCACGGGTTTTTCCTTTTTCGTGCCTTGGCTGCTTCGCTGGACTTCTCTTCATTGGGGTCTGAATTCAAAATTCACACACATATCGCCCTTTCCATCCTGATTGGAAGGGTGGACTGCACACAATGGCAGAAATCCTGTTGGGAGGTGATCTGGTCCTGGATGCGCGTGCACAACGCAAAACCTGACTAGGCCTGATCCAGAGGGTTCAAGGGGGTCAGGAATCAGGCGCTCAAGATGCACAAGAGCAACGATTTGTGTCTGGGAAAACTAGGAAACAAAGATTTGGGCTCGTATTGAGGCACAACAGCAGTTTTTAGAGGGTAAATTGTTGTGCTTGGCCTCGATAGTCGACAACCTTCTGCCGGAAAATCAAGGCTCTGAAAGCAGATAAAACTGTCCGCTCACTTTCAGCGACCACTGCGAGCAATCTTCGGCAAGAATCCTATCTAAAGTCACAGCTTGCTCCCACGGGATTCAAATGGCCAGGCTTCAGATTGCTTCTGCTTTGCTGTGTCTCTCTCCTTGGGGCTCTTTGCAAAACTATTAGATTTACATTTTGTTCAGCTTGGGCGGCTCAGATTCCCAGGATGTTCATGGACTTATTGATTTCACGCAGATAGGTTCAGTACCAGCCTTGGAGAACAATCTGCTACCAAAGTGACTTGCACTCCGTGAAGCACCCCAAAATTTAAAAAAGAAACCTGCTCAGCTGCCGAGGAAAGAAAATCGGAGATTTGTTTGGTTTTCCGCTTCCACTTTGCATTCTGCAAACAACTACGATATTATTCATGCACTTGTGGATCTCCTTCACGCGTGCCTTTCGACTTTGCATTGAGGCAAGATCAAAAAGATCTTGCGATGTAAGGCTTGTCAGATGCAAATGAAGCCACACAGAATGCACGCTGGTGTTCAGAATGCGCTCCTTGCTCGTTTTGATTCTCACCATGAAAACCAAAACCACGGCGCCAGGGGGGTTAGACCCATGATCAAACCTCTTTCATTTCAATTGGAATCCGAACTTTTTCAAAACATCAGAGCCAGGGCAACTGAGGTCGAGTGCCGTTCAGTTTGGCTTTGGGGGCCGTCTGAATCCTACAGTTGTGTCTGTTTCCTGTTGAGTGTTCATTGTACAAGATGTCCACATGACAAAAATTTGGGTTCCTGAGCACTAAATTTTCACCAAATCAGACCTTGGTCTCGGAGTGACATTCTTTATTGATGCGTGGTTTTCCACGCAGTCACTCAAGTGTTCATCACTCGGGATGAAGATCAGGGGCCGAGCGCTTGTGTTGTGTGCAACATGTCCACTGTGGGACCGCCTGCGCGCACATCAGACCCGGCCAGGCCTGATCCGCATACTCAAACAGAGACAGCAACAATCCGTGTGATCTCATCTCACGGCCTTTTGTTTCCTCTCGTCCGGTTTCTGACGCCTCGGACGACTTGCCACGATGCAACTCGGGAGCAGGCCTCAAAACCATTTTCAGCTTGCACTTAAGAGTCGCAGTGCAGTTTTGAGCTTGCGTGTTCTCATTCTTCTTGTTTGTCTTGTCTCTATTTTGTCTCTGTGTCTCTCTTCCTCATATTTTTATTGGACGAGAATCACGGGGATGCTCACAGACTCAGCTCTGTGGTGGGTTCTATGACAATCATGTGTACAAACAAACGTAAAGCTCATTCCTCATTTCGGAGAAACTAATCGAATTAATGCAGCGCCGCAGCCGATCCATCTCAATCGCTGACGTCCATCCACTTGTCCATCTATCAGCCGAGCCCACGGGGAGCCACCTGCCCTGACGGCCAGACACCAACAGAGCTTTTGCAGCTCCAATGTCGCATGTTTGTCAACTGTGTTGTATTTCGTTTCTACGTTGATTGATTAGTTGGCTGTTTCGGCTGCATCGAAGTTGCTGTCGTAAAATTGCGAAGAGAAAGAAAAAATGTGACAAGGCTTTGATTCACACGAATCCACAAATCAAGTGTCACTGAAAGGAGACGGGCAAGAAGGTGGAAACATTCGACAGATTTTGGGATGAATGAATGCGCAGTAAGATTAGACTCGTCTTTCTAGCTGTCAGAAAATTCAGCTGCTCCCACCGAATAATTCGTCAACATTTCCCGGAGTCGCGTGGAACACAGCTTCGCACGCATTTCGCCTGTTTTGGCAGTGGAACACTTGGATGAACGTGGAAAAACGTGCTTCACTGCCAGAAACCGAACACAACAAAGGTGCCCACATCGCACGTGACAACACCAGTTCAAGATAAAAGAATCAAGACTTGTCTCAGTAGATTCTGTAAAGAAAAGCCGTTTGAAATCCGCTTCTGTTCTTCGTCTGATGATGCATGCGTGGGCCTGAAGTGAACTCACGACAACAAGAAAGCACTTGTCCACCAAAACAACCTTCGCGCGGCCTGGACTGGTCACCATGGGTCACAAATCACCTCATTTGCAGAGATAACAATGTGCAGGTCCTCGTCTTTGTGTGCGACTCGGGTGATTCGTCAAGCTGCAAATGTCGTCCTCGAAGGGACCTCCAGAATAAAAACCCATTCTGGTGGCGAAGACGGAGCAATGGTCAGACCATTCATCTCGAACACAACTGCACAGAAAAATACTGGTTGCATCTTCATGGTTTTGCAAAATACTTGTTCCAAAGACCCAAACTGAGCAGTTTTACGCAAGAATTCACAAAAAGACATTTCAGCAATGTGTGACTTTTTCGCCCACGTGATGTCAGTGAGGAAGCACACAAAGCATCAGAAAAGCTCCCTTCATGCAGCACTGTCATGAGAACAACAAAACCTCACGAATCAGCGCTTTGGGTTGTTCAGGTTGCTGCAAAGATCTAAGGCTGTAATCAGCTTCAGATGAACCCGAGACGAAGTCGCATGTTCCGTTGAACCCAACATGTCAGTGAAAAAACGAGAGCGTTCTGTTGCTGCTGATTTCCCCGGAGAGGATCCACGTTTTGTCGCACCCAGATCTGCCAGGAGCTCAGGTCTGTGCTGTGGGTTTGCAGTGAAGAAAGAAAAATAGCTCCATGGAGCTCGCGGTGATTTGAGGAAATTTCACTTGCTCTGATTTGGCTTGCTCTGATTTGGCTTGCTCTGATTTGGCTTGCTCTGATTTAGCTTGCTCT
>JAAUXT010143324.1_pt1 | contig 19573 bp, 24 predicted proteins | sample 7278171 | NCBI WGS metagenome assembly JAAUXT01 (sample SAMN14350112, study PRJNA611818) | marine sediment metagenome | isolation source: surface marine sediment (1.8m) | place: French Polynesia: Moorea | collected 2018-08 | reverse complement strand
TGACTTGTTTCTCTTTTAATTATCCTTCTCCTCTCATCAGAGGAGAGTGAGTTGCATCCCCCCAAGAGGAGACAGTGGTGGGTGAACCCCATGAACACAGTTCGAGATGAGCATGGTGAATACTTGGATGTTGTGGTCGAACTGCGGAAGTACCCGAAGCGTTTTCATCGGTATTTCCGCATGTCAGTGGAGCAGTTTGACATTCTCTTGGACTCCTTAAAAAATTCCATCACGAAGAAGACTACAAACTGGCGCAAACCCATACCTCCGGAAATAAGACCTGCAGTCACACTGAGGTAAGTTTAAAACCCAGTTTCTTTATTTCAAAATGTGCAAAAACTTCTGGCGGGGCATGTTTACAAACATCCCAGGCGGAGACAATACGCACAAATTCACTTCTTTTTGTGGCGCTGCTCATGACGCCACCTCGCCTTCCTACTGTTGAACTTTTCACCACATGTGTCGCATATGTACAGACCACCAACACCGCAATGCCTCATGTGCTCAACCAAATTCTTCTCTGATTTTGAGCTGTACTTTCCGCATCTTTCGCAACTGTACACCGCATTCTCATGATCTTTCTCATGCCTGGTTAAGTCTACTTTATAACTGTACACTTTGGTCCACTGCCTGCATGGGTATCTGCCCGGTTGGTGCGATGGGTATGCACTGGCCTCAACTTCCGCATGCCTCTGACGTCTGGGCTCTTCCCTTTCTTCACTATCTGCGACAACACGGGTGGCTCTTACAGCACATGGCGCATTCCTCCTGACACCGACTGGTGTCTCCTCTCTCCTTTCTGGACTCGCTGCATGACGCAGATGCCTCGCCAAATGTTTGTTCTCCTCGGGTGCTGGAGGGGAGGCCCTTGCTGCTGCTACCGCCACCCGGGGAACTCTCTTCTCCTCACGTCTGTGGTGCTGGAGGAGCTTCTTTTTCTTCACGGTGTGCACGCCGCATGGGTTGCTGGCGTGTTGGTGCTCGCCTCACATGCTCTCTCTTCTCCTCTTCCTCCACAGCTTCAAGCAGCTCCTGCGCCATGCTTTTCTTTCCTTCAGCTTTCTTCTGTTGTTCTTTTTATCTTCGCATCCCGCTTTTCGGCTGCACAAAGCTGAGCTTGAACAATGTTCAGGGGAGCGTCATCATCATCAGACGTGTCCTCTGACGTGTAGAATGCCTGCTCCCTGGACATGTCCTTGTCAGCTGGATTGTCACTCGCGCTGTCACTGTCAGTGTCCACACTCACATTCAGATCCTCTTGGGGGCTGGGCAGGGGGTGGCAGCACTTCTTCGCAGACCAAACCCACCAAGAAACTTGGTCTGTCGCACCCTTGTGCATCTGGGGCTTTCGATTGCAGCACGCAGAGATGACAATGCAGCTGCACCCATCGCTTCTTCCAGCTCATGGGAGGAGATCAAACTTTTGTGTGGCACTCGTGATCTCATCTCCACACGTGGTGGGGGGCTGTGGGGTGGTGATTCTGGTTGCACGTACTCCAACATGACAAACTGGCCGCTTCCCAGGAATGCCATTGAGTACAATGCCATCACGAGACTTGGCAGACAATGTGGGAGTGGGGGGGGATGTCCGTACGTCCCCCAGAAGCCACTGCAGTTAAGAAGCTGGATGTGAAGGTTGTCCATCATGGCCATGATGAAGACGTGCACCTCACTGCAGTTGTTGTCGTCAGTTGCAGAAAGGACGTTGAGGACAGTCTCCCCATGCCGCAGAAAAAATGCCAACCATCTGTTCAGGTCGTTGGCGTTCTTCATCCTGAATGCATGCATCTGGGCCAGGAGAGTGCATGACATATGCGTGCTGGGCCTGTACTGACCGTACAGGGCGAGAAGACCACCACGCGCCGCATCCTACAACATGGAACTCAAATTGTCACTTCTGGCAGGGCACCTTGTGCATCCTACTTCCGTGTTTGTTTGTACAAATTTTCAATTCTGTTTCTTGGAGACATTTAAGCACCTTGTCACATTCAACCTTTTCACGCCACTTTGCCAAACTTTGTGGTTTTCAATACCTTGAGCAATAATGAGAGTTTACTCACTGTTTGCACTCTGTGGCTCCAATGCCCAGCAGTTTCGTCGGCTTGCCGCACGTCAGCCAAGACATATTGCTGTGGTATTCTTGCTGGCAACTCCTTGTACAGGATCGCTGGCAATTCGCAGCCAAACACCAGCTTTGCATATACAAAACTTTTCTTCATGACTGAAGACATTTTCGCACTTTTCGCAAGAGGAAGATGGCACCACAGTTTGCAATACTTGAAGAGTTCCAAAATTTAAATCCCAGTACTTTATGCAGCTGTGTTCTCAATCCAATGTCCAACACGAATTATTTGCCAAGTTCTGTTCTGGTGGGGCATATATACTTGCAAACAGAAGCGGATGCAGACACCAACGTGCTCGTGTCACTTTTCTCTTGACAAAAGAATAATGTGCATCGCCATTCATTGCATGGTTGCACCCAATTGGCATGCTGAGAACTCAAGTCAATTGGCAATTAAATTCTGGTACTTGCTCATTTCAGATTTCTGGCAACTGGTGACTCATTCTTCAACATCGGGCAAAGTTTTCACATTGGACACAGCACCATTGCAAAAATGATTCCTGAGGTTGCTCAGAAGATTTGGGAAATTCTACAACCAACAATGATGCCGCGTTTCCAAAAAGCAGACTGGTTGCACACAGCTGATGATTTCAAGAGGCGCTGGAATTTTCCAAATTGTTTGGGATCGTTGGACGGAAAGCATATACAGATGATCAAGCCAGGGCATTCTGGGTCAGTGTTCTACAACTACAAACACACATTTTCAATCAACCTGATGGCACTTGTTGACGCCAACTACAGATTCATTTGTATAGACGTTGGCTCTGCTGGGAAGTATAATGATTTGGCTGTGTTTTGCAACTCTGCATTTGGAAAAGAATTTCTGGCTGGAAGACTGGATCTGCCACCTGATAGGGACTTGCCGCAAGTGACAGACTTTAAAACACTGCATGTCATCGTCGCAGACGCAGCATTTCAACTGCAGGAACACATGATGCATCCATACAGTGACAGGGGATGGAAAGGACGACCTTTGACGAAATCAATGCGCATTTTCAACTATCGCTTGTCATGTGCCAGAATGACAGTGGAATGTGCTTTTGGAATTTTGGCATCAAGGTGGCGTTGTCTATGGGGGAGATTGGGAGTGTCAACACAAGTTGCAATCACCTGTGTGAAAGCGTGCTGCGTTTTGCACAACATGTTGGCAAGAACAAGGGACATGTGGTCACGCCGAGTTGAGAGTATGATCCACATGCGAGAAAATTGCCCGGAAATTCAGCATTTGCAAGACATTGCTCCACCGCCTGGGTACAACCAAACAAACGAGGCTGATGACATCAGAATGCGCTTCACGCGATATTTTGTTTGCAAGGAAGGCACATTACCTTGGCAAGACCAGTATGCGTATGTTCTTGATCAATGTGACGACCACTGGAATGAACGTTTTGAACCTGAGGCAAGATAAGAGTTGAAAAAGTTTATTTTGAAAAATGTTTGAAAAATGTTTCATCAGAACAAATCACAAAACAACGCGTTAGCGACATGATTGTCTACACATATTGAAAGAAATTGAGAGAGAAAAATGCAATGTCTCGGAGTTTTGATTTGAAAAGTGTGCCCCACCAGAAGTGCATTAAAAATCTGGGAACAAATGTGTGTTTGGATATGGCCTCTTTATACCTCCAGGAGAACGAACAGCAATGACATCGTCGTACTGATTTAAGTCAGCATACTGAATTATAACAGGGCTGAAAGTAACCCGCTGAAAAAATGGAAATCTGTGTTATTACATCTGTCTGAGGCCATTAAGATCGAAGTCGTCGTTGTTCCCACAAGGCAAGATAATGGAGTGGGTCTTGGTTGCAGGGACCTTGACATATCGCACACGTGTGGGGAAATCCTCTTCTGGCGGGGCATGAGTACGAGCACTTTCCTCATAGCCAGGATGCGCTGCTGTTTTCCGCAGAGGATAGACATGATTCACGATCAATTGCTGCACTTGCAGCATGCAACGTTGATGCGCTTCCCCATCAATTTTCTCCAAAAGCGGAATGAGACTGTTGCAGAAATACTCGATTTGAGGGTCGAACTTTTCCCCCCCTTCTATGATAGACAGAGCTCTATCCAGCACCTTATCTTTTTTCTCTCACTCAGCTATTTCGGCCAGCTGATCTGCCTTAGTGCGCACCTTTCTCTTCTTTGCCGGCGTGTCAGCATCATCCACAGAGATACCTGATGACTGCGAAGAAGGAAGTTGCGCTGTATCGTTCCCATCTCCACTGGTGCCATTGTGTTTCTTGCGCAGATCTTCATTTGTGATTCTCTTCTTAGTTGAAGCCAGAGTCTCATCTTCATCGCTAGAGTCCTCCTCCTTGATGATGGAACCTCCAGCTCCATAGTTGCCAGTAGTCGAGCTGAAAGAGAACTTCAGATTTAGAGTCAAGGGAATAATTTCTTCAAAGAGGAAGATATGAAGAAGCATCTTTACTTGAGATGAAAGGGGGGAACTCACATCTCTGATTCCTTGGTGTGAGGTGTGACGAATGACATGGAGGCGAGGAAGGCCATTTGATATGGATGCAGATGACCAGCGCTCCCAGACGCACCACTTCGGGCCTTGTTCTTCTTCGCGCAGATGTTGCGCAGTTTGTCTCAGAGGCTGTGCCATTTCTTCTTTGGATGCTCAACTGAAAGAAGAGTGAAAGTGAATATGTGCGAAGAAGTTGCAAAGCACATGGCATGAGTTGCTGTTAAAAATTCTAATCCAGCTGACCAGGAAATGAAGATTTATATGCTCTGCCAGAAGTGAAGTTGAAGTTGAAGTGACAAGAAGGAAAAACTGACAAAATGTACTGTACTCACTGTCCTTGAAATTGAATTTTGCCATGATGATTCACCAGGCCTGCTCATGTTTCTCAGTCAAATGGTAGCCATCATTGGCTTTGTCCCAAACCTCCGGAAATTTCTTTATCTCGTCAATAAACAAGTCTTCATCAAAATCCTCAGGCTCCAGATAGGGCACCGAGTTGGCTTTGACACGCGGCATGACGAATTGAAAGCTGATTGCAACCGATTTCAGATGCAAATTGAAAAATATTTAAATGGCAAATAGCCGCAAGGTCAGGAATACTGGAACGTAGAGAAATTGTGACGTTTGTCATAATTATTGATTTTTGTTCCGTGATGGAACAGAAAAGGAACCAGTGTAGCTGAGCATCACGGAACACAGCGCGGAAAGATCGGCGGAACAATTCGCGACGGAACCTGTGTGGACGACCCGTTATGACGGCTCAGATCAGTCAATTTCAGCGTACACTGCACTTTTCTCAGCTTTTTTGCGCAAATTTGACACTTTGCTTCCAGAGCACAACGAGTGTGCGTCGGGCGCGCACCAATGCGCCCCGAACGCCGTCTGCACCAACACGCACGGCAACTACACGTGCAGCTGCAGACGCGGCTTCCGTGGCGACGGATTCTCCTGCACGCGTGAGTGCTCCGCGACATACATTTGCATCTTCACAGCGCGCAGCCACTTTTGCACAGTGCGACTTGAAGTTTCTTCCTGCGCTGTTCAGACTTGAAGCTGAATGTTGTTGCAGCGGTGTGTTCGGCGCCGTGCAGGAACGGAGGCGAGTGCGTCGCCCCCGACACGTGTCAGTGCAGGAAGGGCTTTCTGGGAAAGTCTTGTCAGTTAGGTTGGTGCTCACTGTTTCTCTTCGTGTTGACAGAATCATCATAAAGATGCAGGGACTTTCAGACCCACTGGTATTTCGTGCTTTGGCACCATTCCCACGCCTGCAGGCGCAACACTTGAGTTTAGTCAACGGTGAATTGGTTCCTGTTGAAGCAGAAGACACGTTGTGACTTTGTCACATAAACAGCAATTGCTACTTGTGTTTTGCAGATATAGACGAGTGTAGCTTAGGGATGGCGGACTGTGATTCGAACTCGCGGTGCGTCAACCTGCCAGGGACGTACTACTGTCAGTGCAAACCCGGCTACCACAGCACAGCGCCCGACAATCAGCTCGGCTCTCTGTGCACAGGTCAGTTGTCGCGACGGCACGTCCGACACGCAAAAGGATTGAAGTCTCGGTGTGCAACGCTTGACCCTCGTTTCGAAGTTCTTTGGAGTCTGAAAGGACCTGCTTTTGTATTTCAGACATAAACGAATGTGATACGCGGAATCCGGTCCACGAGTGTCCCGTGGGAACCTTCTGCCTCAACACAAGAGGCAACTACCAGTGTCTTTGTGACAACCACAAAGACTGCAAAGCAGGTCCGTGGATATTGGTCTTGAATTCAAATGCAACAGTTCAGTATGCAGTCACAAACACCAAGCGAACCACACATGCGCGCGCACGCACACACGCACACACGCACACACGCACACACACGCACGCACGCACGAACACGAATCCCAGAGATTCGTGCCTTTCTGTCCCAGATTTGATTTCGAAACAGAAACAAAAGCCAGTTTGTGATCACGCTGCACCCATGACCGTTTTCCTGCTTCATTGCAGCGTGCACGTATCGTGGTCAGATGCACCTGAACGGAACGCGGTGGACACCGGGCGGCGACTCCTGCACCGGGTGCGAGTGCCTGGTCAGTTGTCTCCAGCATCAGTTGCTTTTTGCCTGATGTCCTTGGGTGGGAGCAGCAATTGCAAGGAAGGGCCCTTGAGGACGGGAGACGGGCATAAATCACACAACCGAGTGCAAGATGTTCCGTCAGGGCAGAGCACTCAGCGGTGTGCCGAACAATTTTGCTGGTGTACATGCCAACTCCATGAAGAGAACCCCCATCATATATATCCCCCACCCCTGCGGGGCAGAATTGACATCTGGGCTGGGGCAATGCCCCACCACTACCCCACCACCCCACAAGGGAAGAATTGACATGTATTTGGGCTGAGGCTACTGTCTGTGGCCAAATACATCAAAGGGGGCTCGCACGCGCAGTTACGTAAGCACTGCTTCTCTTGTTTTAGTCTGCGTCTGAACAGGTGTGAGTACACTGTGCCAGGGTGACAAATTCGTGAACTTTTGAACACTGCAGGATGGCGAAGTGCAATGCCGGCTGTTGCCGTGCGACTGCGACCACAGCGAAGTGGACCCGGTGTGCTGCCCGCACTGCGTGTCGCGACGCGCGCGCTGCCAGCACCAGCAGCTCGACATCGTCTACAGACACGGTGACAAGTGGATCCACCAGTGTCAGCAGTGCCAGTGCCTCGTGAGTCCTGTTGTTGTGACAACAACTTTCACTTGCAACGCAACGCGCCAGCCAAAATGTTACCAGTTGATCTTTGCGTTCATGTTTGCAAATTTTGCGAAGTTGTCTTGTGCTTTGCAGGACGGAGAGGTTGATTGCTGGTCGTTGCGCTGTCCGCGCCTCGCCTGCACCGAGGTGGTTGTGCGCGACGGTGACTGTTGCCCTCGCTGCGCGACCGACGGCGCCGAAGATCCCTGCCTCGCTGACGCGCGCACGACAGTGCTCGTGCATACGGCTGCCGGCTGCTACTTCGGAGGTCGCGTGTTCCGCTGGGGGGAGACGTGGACCCCGGCCGAGGACCTCTGCTCCACATGCGACTGCAGGGTGAGTGGGGAATGCGCAGATGGAGAGTTTTAGCAAACACATCCGCTCCTTTCCGACGTGCCCCAATTGCCAGATCGGTGACATGGAAACCATTGCTCACTGGTCATTGGCTCTCAGTGCCCTGTTTGACTGCTTGCACCACAGATTTGGCTTTTGGGGGCACCGTACGTGAAGGAAAATTGTTATTGCTGAAAGTCCGCATTGTGACCGCGTAAAAACACGAAGAAATGCTCGTCGTGATGAATTTCAACATTTGCCTCGTCCACCCACGGTTGAAAAAGTGTGCAGGAAACCAGTCCAGGTTGTGAGGTCAGTTTTGTAATTTGGCGTTTGCCCTCCTACTTGCAGGGAGGTCAAGTGTGTTGCACGTCGGACACGTCGTGCAATGTCCCCGCTGAGTCTCATGTCGTCACGTTGCTGGAGGACAAACCTCGACATACATCGCGCTCCATGTGGAAGCCAAGGGGGCGCCGCAATCGAAGACGCCGCAATCGTCGCCGCGAGCGCAAAAGCGGCAGATAGGGCCTGTTGTGGGTCGTGCGCAATATTCCTCACCCACGTGCTGATCGTGTCTGTTCGCCACGTCACTGTTCCTCTCTGTCGTGTAAACGTCTCTGGCTCCGTCGTTTTGGTGCAACACTGGACGGAGTGGTTTCTTCTTTTTGCTTCGTTTCTCTTTCGTCACCAGTCTCCTGTCGACAGAGGAATACACCAACACCTGGAACGTGCACTCGCTGTACTCATTCTTTGTTAAATGTGTACATCGTTTGACATTTTGATGCACGTTTTTATTCTGTGATTGTCTGTAGACAAATTGTGTTTGGAATTCAGAGGTGATGGCTCTGCTTGAAGCAGCTCTCCTCAGGTTTGGCGTTGCCACTGCCTGATAGCAGCGGGTTCTTCTTCATTCCCATTGACGCAATTCAATCAATTTCGTGGTGGCTTGCTCTTTCTGAGTCCTTTTGGTTTGCTTTGGTGTTCAATGCCCAAGGCTTCCCACATTTTCTTGGTTGTTCTTCACAGTCATCCTTCCAGCTTCCTATCAGAAACACAGGTCTTCCTTTGTTGAATCAAATCGATGGAGTCACGAAACACACGAAAAAACAGAGAGATGCGTGTTTTTCCTGCATAGATCTGCTATCATTTCAACTACAATTAGTCAGCATATTTATTATTTCCAGATTACTTTTTGGTGTGCATGAAATGTTGTTGTACAGCTCCGTAAAATGTTGAATGCAAAGATGTTTAACATTGTTGTGATAGAGAATATTTATTTGTGCATCATTGCAAATGATCTGCATGTAATGTCATCAACAAGTTGAAACATTGCAGATACGCAAAGGTGTGCGCGTACACACGAGTGTGACGTGCACATAGAAACATAAACTTGAGCTTCACTTACTTTCAATGCAAATTGCATCTGGGTGTTTGTCGTGGCACCTGTCTTTTTGAATTTCAACAAGCAATTTACAATTTCTTTCACACATAAATTTGAGTTGTGCGTGTGCATGTCTGCAGGTCTGTCCAAACTGTTGGTGATCAAAAATGTGCAGTTTGCTGGGGAAATATTTCAACGGACAAAATCTTGAAAAAAATTCTGTAGTAGATCAATTCTTCTGTCACTGCCATCATAGCTTTCTTGTGCAATAGTCGATGATGTGAAACAGGGGAACTCCAGAAGATCAAGTGTCCTCTCGCAGTGATGTTTCGAATCATTGTCTGAGGAATCGGAAGCCATTGCTTCATTGTTTTCACAACAGGTAAAGGGACAAGTGCATGGTGAAACCTGAGTGGCCAAGTGCCGATTTCTTGGTTTTGTGTGGGTTACTCAATTTTTCTGAGTCACGGTCAACTTGTAGATACTGTGCTGGTACCTCACATATTTATTGCATAATTTCACATTGTTGAGTTACGATCTACAACAGAGTTACCTTGTACAGACGTTTGCCAAATGTGATTTGTAAACTGAAAAAGAACAAAGTGATGTACATGTTGTTCGAAGTGCTGTAAAAAGATGATTTGAAGAAACGGAATGATGTACAGTTACTGCTGAAAATCTCTCGTCTGTTTTGCAGGAATAGTGCAAGAATAGTACAGCAGAAGAATTATTTTTGGTCTGTGTACAAAAGAACCCTGTAGAATTGTACAGAATAGGCAGCATGATTTTTGCCCCGTCTAAACGAACACTACGAAGGAGGGTTGTCTTGTTTCTGTTCTTCATTTTCCTCCTGAACCTCCTGCATGTTCAACCTGTCCAACACGAGTTTTCACAAAAATGATCAATTTGCCTTACCAATGGTGATAGGTCCTCTGTGGACTTGTGCGAGAACGCAAGTCTGTGATGCACTTTCCAGCTAACAACGAGTCCACGTGCCATGGATTCAGATGAAGCTCGAGTCTTTCTCAAGCTGCATTTATTTGAACAAATGTTGTACATCTGGCGTCTTTGTTGTTGTTGTCATTGCAAATTATCATCCGTGCACATTGATCCATTTTGAAATTGAAACTCAGTAGTTGAGCTTGTTACCGTAGAGTCACTTAGAAGCGTAGGAGGAGGCAACAGTTTGAAGCTTGTCGAGGTGAAACTGTTGCTCTCCTTTTCTGACTGATGCCACTCTGTTCTGGCATTCACATCTTCGCTTGATGCTTTTTTTTTCTAATTTTCTGTACTTGTTCAGAAGCGCTGCCAAACGCAAACGCGCAATTTCAAGACGATTGTTTTGAGAAGCTGTTTGACCGTGAAAAGTTTTGCGTTTGTGAGATTCGCAGAAGTTATGTAACCATCGAGTTGATCAGTCGTCAGGTTGTTGCAAAAACCAAATGCGTGCATGCCGTAACTGCTTGCGTCTTGACAAGGCCACAGGAACCTCGGGCTGAAGTTAGTTTCTCGTATATATTTTTGACGTGAACTCGTCAAGTGCCAATTCTTGATTTTTTTCCAAAACCAATTGTACGAGATCTGTGGGTCAACTCCAGTTTCGCGCTGACAACACGATGACAGTGAAAAAACGAGCAACAAAAAAGCAGCCAACTTTCTCCGTGGTCTTGTTTCGAATCTTCCGATTTTCAATTGAGGGTTACCCACTAGCTGTGGACTCTTCCTTTTTCAACGCCCGTTCTTTTCAGGGTGACTCGGTAATTTTGCTGTTGACCCTGAGATGTGTTTTGTGTTGCAATATTTCTGTTGTATTTATGTTCATTTAAAAATAAACCAAAGCTGATCGGCAGCACTCTTGCGTTATTGCGCACCTGCGAATGAAATGAGATCGAGACGTGTGCAAATATTGAACACGGCAACCGACAGAGTTGTTCATGTACTTCCAAGTTGCCTGAACTGTTCAGAGCCGATCCAGGCTCTCCTTTCAAGAGTGCGCCACTGCACCTCGAAAGAGATCGAATTCGCACAATGCGAACAGTTTCAAACGACATCACGAAAACAAGAACCTTGACAACTGGAATGTTTGCATCGTGAGTGCAGACCTTGATGCTTGTCCACTTTCTGCACGAAGAAACAGAGAAGGAAGCCAAGCAGCTGGACGGGTACCAGTCCATTTATTAGCAAACACAACAGAAAAGCAAATGATTCTCTTTGTGTGTGGACTGATACTTTTTGATCAACAGAATCTGCACATATCACAGAAAGGAATGCTTTCTTGATCAAGTACAACGCAGATGTTGCACAAGTTCTCGCTCTTCGTGAAAACGGTGGGAGTTCTCAACAAAAACACGAAAACCACAGCCCACGTTTATCAATTGGAAAATTTGGGGTGAGGGCCGTGGTCAACGATACACAAACCCAAAAATACAGTACCTCTCAATTTCAATTGTTTGCAGTCCAAGCCAAGCTTGAGAAGTTGTTGTGTTGTTTTTGTTTTTTTTTTACATCAGTCAACAGACAGTATTTCACTGTTGTAGGTTTCCCACAATTTTTTAACAACCTCCTTTTTTCAAAGAAAAACTTCAAATTCAGAGCTGAATCTTTTTTCTTTTTTTTTTTGCGACAGAAACACAACCGACCTCTTGGGCTTGTTTACTCCCAAACCTTGAGCAATTGTACCCAGATCTCTCAACACTGTGGTGACAGGCCAAGGTGTTACAAATTGACAAACTTCTGCTCGTATCAATTGGGTCTGAGTGAACACAAGACACAGAGTTCTGTTCTGTTCCTGAAAACGAAAGCAGTAGAAATGACGTTTCATTGCATTTGTGAAAATCTGTGAATAATACTGTGCTTCAAAATGCTGTTCTGTGTTGAAAACCAAAAACAGACAAACAGCTTTGACCAACAGTCGTTGGGCAAAACAAAACAAAATGCAGATTTTCAATCCAAGAAAATAATCAAGGCCTTTGAACATTTCTGCGCAGTTTGAGTCCAGAAGCTCGGGTCTTTGAAGCAATGCAGACAAAACAATTCAACAAATATCAAGTCAGTCAAGTTGGGAATTCTTTGGCAACAAGTGGAAAGGTATTGATTTTTGAAAGAAAAGTTCAATGGGCATTTTGCTGAGTACATTTTTCGTTTTACCAGCTCAAAGACTGAAGATCGCGGATGTGCCACAGTCTGTCAAGTTTCTCCTGAGAATCGCGTTGTTTGCCCCAAAGAAGTCGCAGTTGACTCCAATTGTTTTTGGATGGCGTCAAATTTAATTCTTTTTCAGTCCCAGGCGTCAACGATGAGCGGAGCCACAAAGGCGCTGTGTCGAATCCCGAAAGAAAACTGTGGCGGCCTTCTTTTGCTGGAATACACCTGAAATGGACAAAAAGTTAGGTTGTGGGATCTTGCAAAAAGTGAAAAAAGAAGGTCAAAACAGAACGGAACGTAGATCAAACATGCGGGATCACTCGAAAGTCGCAGTGGCGCGTGCATGCTTTTTGAGCAAATATGTTCAGCCGTTCAAGTCAACGGAAACGTGCATCGAATCCATGCCAAAGGGCCAACAGCGTGGAGAGGAAAGACACGTTCTCAACTCAATGGGAAGATACGTACACAGATGGCAAAACGAAAATGTGCAGTTTTAGTCCTCTGCATTCACTATCAGTGGTGCGACATAAGGAGAATGACGGAGTCCAAAACTAAATGACGGTGCGTTGCGTTTGTTGCTTGCACAGACCACCTGCAGAAAACATGAAAAATGTATTGTCTTGAAAGGCAAAAATGAGCAAGGAAATCTTTAGAAATGCTGCCAAGGCAAGGTGGGACCACCCCAAGAGTCTTTTCGCGGCTTTTACTGTGAAAACCACGCGTTGGTTTGATTAACGGCGATCAAACAGCAGCAATGTCGAGATCCTCACATCCCTAATTCTGTACAAACACGCAGTTTGTCAGCGCACGTGAATAAGTTGCCTCGCCGGGAAAGCCGCCGCAAATCATTATTGGATCAATATCAATGTTCAGACACAGATCAATACAACTTATCGCGAAGCCAAGAACACAAAAGTCGCAACTGTTTTATTGCTGAGAACAGAGATGTTTGTTCCACACAACACGCAGAATGGGCCAAGTCCTGTAGGATCAATCTTCAAACAGTTTGCAAATTTGTCACCTGCAGCAGAAGCACTTTTTCTGCACAAAAATCCTGCATCGCTTGTCACACCTGCAAGCCCTTCTTTTGGCTTTGTGTTGGTCAACAACCCGAGACATTTCAGCTCAACGTTCCTGGAAATTACTCGTATGTGCATGGCTTGCTGGGTGCATTGCCCACCAAGAAAACAAACATGGATGTGGAAAGCTGACTCCAGTGGACACAACGACTCTAAAGTTCTGAATCTCATCTGGGTTTGCTGGCGCCAAAAGGCGAAATGTCCAGCTGCTGCGCGCTGCCAAAAGGCTCGTTCACAACGTTCGATGAAAGATGGGAGATTTATGGATTATGTTGAGCGATTGGTTGCGCTCCACATTAGTTACACTTGTTTGTTTGAATACAAACGTGTACAGTTCATTCGCAATCAATACTTGTCCAATGAACACTGCCAATTATTTCAAAATATGCAGGTGAACAAGATGTTCATCTGATCACCACAACCTTTACACCCATCAAAGGTTTCATGCAAATGTTCCATCCGGCTCAGAACAAAATGTTTTCTGAGGTTTTGTGTTACGTTTGCCGACTTTTCTAATAGAGTTCCACAACAAAAAACATTTGCGACAAACGTTACGGCACGCAGAAAACAGGCCCAGCTTTTGCAAACCTTGTGGTCTGACGCTGTGCACTGTCAAGTCTGTAAAATTTATCAGACAGGGCAAAACAAAGGTCCAGGTGACAGTCTGAGCTTTGGTGAACCCCAAGGTTGCAAGCAAGAATGGGATGCACAACTTGCACAACTTGCACACCCACGCATACCATGAGTGCAAGCCTTTCTTCTGACCAATGCCCTTTTTTAGGAGACAAGCACAACTGAACGGTCATGTGAGCCCTTAAGCTCCTGAGCACACTGGTTGAGCAAGAGAAAACATGTGCAAGTCATTGGCCTTGCAGAACAAGTCCTCATCCTTGTCCCTTGGCTTCACTGGCACCAAAAGTGAGTGACTGAAGGAAGAGGGTTATCAGAAGTAATCAGAGCGAGAGGGTGACTGCATGGAATGGTGAATGGGCAATGTAAGGTTTTTGGTCAACGGGATTGGTCTTCTGAACGGGGGATTCCTGGTGGGGGGGGAGAAAATTGCTTCGAATTGGTACTAAGTGTGCTGAAAACAAGTACTTTCCAGACGATATGTTGTGCGCCCCAACATATTTTGACAGGTAATCCAGATGCCTTTGCAAAAATCAACATCAATGGCATTCTTCGCCACACAGATTCCTGATCTCATGAGAGAAATAAGGTTTGTTGGGTCACAAGGGAACTGGCAAGACCTGGAAACGAGCACTTGGCGCGAAACGGTTTCAAACGGAAGGAGATGGAAACACTGCACGTTGTGTTTTCAGGAAATACTCAAAAAGTGAGTTGCCAGGGCGTTCAATGGCCTCGTTGTCACGGAAAATGAGCGGTTGATCGCAGTGAGCAGTGCTTCTGACAGCACAAAGATCCGATCGATCATTCACCTTTCTCAGGTAATTAAAGACCACCAAGGGAGACGAAAGCACTTGAATGCAAGATCGACAAGTCTGGAGATGGATACACGTCTAAATTTCTTTGGATCTTTGACGTGTGTTTCCCATTTCTTGTGCGTGCACCGGCTCAGTCGGTCCCTGAGTATGTCATCTTGAAGGTGAGCAAGCAGTGTTTGGTCAAAGTGTTTGGTTGATAATTTTCGTCAAAAAGAAAGTCTTTCAGCTGAAGTGGGTGTTTTGTTTCTGCAAAAAAAAAATCACCAGTTTTTGGGTGACTGAAATTGGAAGTTTAATTTTGGGGGGTTTGCATGCATTTCTGCTGACAGCCACATTGTGTCAAGGAAAAGAAAAAGCTGTGCATCAAATTTGGGGAAGGCAGGCAGTCAAACTCAAAATGTATAATTTTGTCAAAAAACTGGTTTGTGACACTTTTTGCACTATAAGTTTGAAATATTTGAATGCTTCTTTTGCACAAAATGCTAAAGTACAATACAGACAATCACCTTGGTTTTCAAATCTTTTTGGTTGAGGCATCGTGGGGCCATAGTTATTTTGCTGCCTGCTTTTTTTTTTGTTGGTTTTTGAGTGAAATGTGCTGAAATGTTATCAATGGCCAAACTCATCGCAAAAGAACTTACTGGTGTGACAGGGTAGTTGATAGACCAGATGGCCCGTGAGTCAAAAGAGTTTTGGAATGTACTATTTTGTCACCTGAGTATTTCTGATTTGGATTGAAAAAAAACAGAGTTGTCTTTCCCAAGTGACCAAGACCATCTTGCCACTTTGCTTCATATCATGACCGCTGTCATGACGACACTTTGTGAGAGGAGTCAAGGTCTCGAAGGAACAAAGCCGCCTGACAGTGGATGAAGCCTGCATCCTAATTTGCCATTGGGCGGTCTACGTTGGGTCATTTGACTCTTCTAGGCAGCAGCTTCAGGAAGAACAAGAGCCATAGATTAAATCTTGGCAACCATGCTGAGTTTGAACATTAATTATTCACCTGCTCTCTTGGCTCCTGGTCCACACACACCCATTTGGAGCACCATTTGAAAGCTAATAATCTGCAGTGGTCAATCGATGTGAGAAAATCAGGTTTATCCTCATGAGATTGGATTCTCTGAACACTCAATTTTCTACGAGAAAATGCTTTCGCAAGAAACCTGGCCTGAACTTTGAAACCAACCAGTGTAGGAATGAACTCCACTTGAGCAAGAACAATGTGGAAAAGACAGACATGAATGAACGATCTTGAAACGAATAAGTCTTCCTGATTTTTGAAGCCAGTCTGATGTTTTCAGCAGAAAATAAACAAGTCTACTTGAAGAGCCAGGGACAGGCAACAAAGAAGCAATACACTGCCCACCAACTGACCTCTGGATGTGGCCAAGGAGAGTTTTGTGGAAAGTTACACCAGCCCCCCAACAAAAGAGAAACACAAACACACGTGTACACGCATGAGGAAACGCTCGTGCGCAAGCGCGCTCGCACCACAGGGAAACTGGACGTACCCGCTCGGGCGAATGTGCGCCGGGCCCGGGTTTCTGCGTCGAGTCTCCGGGCATCGGGTTCCTGCCCGTCAGAGTGTACTGCGGGGACTTCTGCTTGTACAGGTTCGGGCTTGTTGTGTGGTACGTTCCAGGTCCCGGCGTCTGAAGAAGGAAAATGCTTTCCTCTGTATGGGAAGTCTTGTTCCTGCGGCCCAGTTGCAGGTATGTGTAGCTGATGTTCTGACACTCAAACAACCAAACCAAACACACAAAACAATCACACATGCAACACACAATCATATTTCTCAGTTCGTCAGTTGTCTTCTGTTATTCTTTCTCCTTGCAATTCTGGCCAGGTGGCATTTGTTGTGCTGGTTTGTTTGTTTTTCAAAAAGAGAAATTATCAGCTTTGATAGAAAAATTCAGAGCATCAAACCTTTTGCAGATCTTCGTGGAAGCCCCCGGTTTTGCTGCGGCCGGTCACCGAATAGCAAGGCGCTTGCCTCACCCCGCTCTGCCGCGTCGGACCCAGCATCGTCGGTAGAGCGTAGACGTTCGGTGCTAAACATGCAAAGGGTGTGCGTTTTTGTCTCAAGGGCCTGGCGGCATTAGGTCAGAATACTCCGAGGGCACAGTCGGTTGATGTTCGGAATCAAGCCTGGCCTTACCTGGCACATCATCCGTTTTTCTGCCCTTGTGTCTGAGGCCGAAGCTGTAGGAAGGAGGACTGGAGCGCGCTGTGGGGCCGGCGCGCTCGGGCGAGTAGGCGCCAGGACCGGGTGTTTTGGCGGACGTCACGTCGCGAGGCCGACTGTACAGTGAGTACTGCGGAGTCCCGTCCTGCCCGTCTCGGTAGATCTTTGGGTTTGGGTAGTAGCTGGGGCCTGGTCCGCTCTCGTCTTTAAATTTACCGTGACGTACACCGAAAGGGTAGGCGGGGCCCTTGTTGTGGACGGAGCGCGGGTCATGGTTCGGCTGCCCGACGAGCCCCGGGAGAGCGTAGCAGGGCCCCGGACTGCTGTACATCGCTGCGATCGGCCCGCGAGGTTTCGTGTAGTTGTACGCCATGGCGATTCTGGAAAAGCGGCAGACCCGCACAACTGGAATGGTGGTGTTTTTTGTTTGAATGTGAGAAATCTAGGTGTCCCCAGCATTATGTCTGAGGAATCATCCTCTTCGCTGGTTCTGCGTGGTTTGTGAAATTTTTATCGGATTTGTTCCAGAACTTACGCGTTCAAACACTTTGTGAGCTCTACGCGTCCTTATCAGTTGGAAGTGCAAACACAAGATCGTGGAAAGTGCTGCTGATCGGAACAACGTGACACTCCTGACCACTTGATGTCAATTTCTTACAACATATTACAGCGACTTGACAAAACATGAAAGTGTTGTAATTTTCTTGAGATCTATCTCACCACTGTTTGAGAGGAAATGTGTGATTTCTGACGAACTCGGTGCTTTCACGCCGAGTTTTGGAACCTCGTCGCCCGCGAACATTGTTCCCCGCATCACAAAACTATAGTTCTCTGAATGAACCGTAATCGCTACTGTTTGTTTCGAACCAGTTCGCCATTTGATCACAAAATAGAACAGATCACACTTACCTGCTTTATCGCTGTAGTTACAGCTGATGCAGTTGCTCCCAAGTTAAGCCATCAAGAAATGATCAAGACCAACGCAAAGCTGTGGCTTTGTGTACCGTTGGCTGGCAACGGAGCGAACCTGAACTTGTCATGCGCCGTGACACGTCCCACTTAAACGGCAAAGATTTGATAACATGCAATTCGGTCACTTCGTACATGTGTGGTTCAAAGTGAAAGAGAGCTTTGGCCGACATAAAGAGTTGTTCATGGGTGTGTGAGAGTGGCAAAACGTGGACGTCGGTTGGTACTTGAAGAAACTCACACACAATTGACAGGTACCGCGTGGATCTGCCGGGCAGATTTCTGCTGGTTTGAAAACATCTGCATGTCCAAGTGCCTCCAGAGTTGAGCTAAGGAGTCACGGACCGATTGTATTGCGTGGTCAAGTGAATCGTGGCAGTTCAGGCGACAGACCACACTGACCCGTACCGATTGAGTGATCAAACACCCGACAAATGTGGCGAGAAGCGCGAACGTTGAAACCTCGTTTTCTTCTTTTTTATGAGTTGGACGACAGGCAATACGTACATGTTGAAAACCACAGGGCCAATGCCTGAATTCGTTTCAACTACAAGTTCTGCAAGTGGAAGCACAGTCTGTACCGTCAGGCGCGGCAACAAAAAATACTGTCTGTACAAATCCGCTTCCTGACGCGCACGTATCCGCTTTCCTATTCTTGCACGCAAAAAAAGAAGGTTCAAACGGAAGGATTTCGTTTTGAACAAGAGCGAGCAATGCGAACAAAAAGTGTTCCTGTGAAAATGGTTTGTTCATGTGTGTCCGTGTTCGTCCCGCAAGTTCTGTGCATGAAGATCGCTCTTCAATCGATTCTGAGGCTCAAAAGCAAAACCCACACACAGTTTCGTCGGTGTTGAAGAACAGACTTTGTCTTTTCAGGGCCTCGTTTGAAAGGATCAATTGCACGATTCTCGTTGTTGCTCAAATTCTGCAATCTACTTCGCTTGGGTCCATTCGCTCAGTCTAGTGGATCAACGACGTGCGGAGCCTCGAACATGGAGTGGCGAATCCCGAAGCTGAAGCTGGACGGCGTCTTCTTGTGTGTCGGACACTGAAATGCAGTGCGATGACGACTCAGGCTCATGGGAGAGTGAAGGTAAGGAGCCACGCACGCTTGCCTTTTGTCATGCATCATTCTGACATTTTGTTTCGAAGGCACCTACGTCAAAAAAACAACACAACCTGGACGAACACTCTCAGTATTTTTTTCTCTTCTATTCTTCGAGTTCATTACAACAATTTTTAAGCGTGTGGTCGCCCGGAGGGCCGTGTACCACACGCTTAATGTAATCACCATCAGTCTGTATGTCTGTCCATCCGTGTGTGTAACGTGGGTCTAACTGGGGGGGGGGTTGGACCCGCTTTTGAAAAAAATGGTCAGTGAACATCACTGATCATTGTACTGATCATTTAAAAAAAAAATTTTTGAAAGCGGGTCTAACCCTAGACCCGCTTTGGCCAAAGTGGGCCATCAGTAAGCATTACTGATCTCATTTCTGGCCATTCTTCCCAAAGTGGGTCCAACCCCCCCCCCTGCCCACAGCCAACACCTGCGTTTGAAATTTTTTTTTTAAATGATCAGTGATGGTCGCTGACTATTTTTCCCAAAGTGGTTCCCACGGCCCCCCCCCCCCCCCCGCGGGCCCCCCGGGCCCAACCGGGGCGAGGGGGCCGACCCCCCACGGCAATATTTTTTTTTTTTTTTTTTTTTTT
>JAAUXT010126869.1_pt1 | contig 19577 bp, 14 predicted proteins | sample 7278171 | NCBI WGS metagenome assembly JAAUXT01 (sample SAMN14350112, study PRJNA611818) | marine sediment metagenome | isolation source: surface marine sediment (1.8m) | place: French Polynesia: Moorea | collected 2018-08 | reverse complement strand
TCGCGTCACAGGGGGAGGTTACATTCCAAAGTGTGGACAGACGCACACATGAATGCTAAGGGTTTTTAAGCCGTCAGCGGCACCTAGATGGCCGGCTACGCGACCATCAATAAGAAAGAAATGGGAAAGAGCACGCTCAAACAATGGTTTGGAGGACCAACTGTCCCATGATCAACCTCTGATCCTAAATAAACGTTACGAGTCGCGCTGCGTGGAAAAAAAAACATTCGCCGGAGGATATTGCACGACGTTGACACTGTGATCAGAATGGTGTGCATCTTGTCACAAGGAACAACATGACAACAAGGCGCGTAAGAACCCCCCTCCCCCAATTTCCTTCTCCAAATTTGAAAACAAACCCTATTTACAAAAGAGGAACGTGTTCTTCTTGGATGTTTCCCAAGTGTTTGTGCACTGGAGACAAAAATCTCATTTTGTGTCGGAGTAATGCTCAGAAAGACACGTAACTGCTGCTGCAAACCCATTCGAAGACAGGACCAATGTGACACACAAACATCTGACAATTCAGAAAACACAATCTGACCTGTTCAACCCAAGTCATCACAAGAAGTGCGCACACAACACACAACTTCAGTCATGAACATGAATATTTGCTTTCCATGCAGACGAAGCTGTACCATAGACATATCTGTCATATTCTTGGGAAGAAAGACTCCTTTCATTTTGAATGCACACAAATGGATGCTGACTGTTCGTTCAGAATGAGTTTGTCTGAAATCTCACCAATGCGTACTGGAATCTGCAGCCAAACGACATCACCCACAGGCTCCATTTTGGGATATATCTAAGGACAGGGGCCCGCCCCCTGAATTTTTCTTCCCATACCAAGTTTCCTCAAAAGGGATCAGGGCCTCCGATCAGTTCGGATATCAGCGCATGACTTTCTGGTGCAAAGCTAAAATTCCAACACGCCCTGTCGAAGTGCTTTGCTGCTTTGCGCAAGAATCATGTCTCGACAAAACGCAATTTTCGCATCACAATTTCTTTTGGCACACACCAAGTCAGCAGTTTCCAGAGACAACAACGGATCAAAAGCAGATGAAACTCTTTGATGAGACAGGAAAATTGACAACGTGTCTCAAGCACAACGGAACTCAAACGACAAAAGGGGAGTTTTTGTTTGAGGATTGAGAACTGGAAAGGTATTTACGTCCCTCTGTTTACGTCCCTCTGTTGAAGACACATTTTTGAAGCAATTCGGTTTCCCGCGCCAGAAACATTCATACACCACCAAACCCTTTGATAAATGGCCCAACCAAGCCAACGTTGAGGAATTAAAGAAATGGGAATATATACGCGTTTACAAGCCAGAACTGAACCGTCTGAATAATTTCATCTTCACGTGAGCTGGGGTTTTTTCCACCAAGGCAAGACGTTTCTTGCAGTTGTCATGGTCTTGGAATTCGATACAAGGTATTAAAATTGCTGTAAGGTTGTCATGCGAGCAGATCTATTTTCAATCTGTCGTTGTCGTAAGGTTTAAAATATGTGGAAGTGACATTTGGAATTCAGCCACACACTGACGTTGAAATTTCCAACATCGTGCCTTTTTTCCCGCGCACTTCTCAAACTCGACACCACCACCACACCAACAAGGTCGCAAACCCCTTGGGGAATTTCAGAGTGCAAAGACAATCAGGCAGATTTGTAAACAAACCAGAAATCGAGCAATTCAAATGTGCAGGTGGCATAGCAGCTGCAGACAGCCAACAAGACCAAGTTCAGCACGCCTGCAGACTGATCTGAGCCGCAGATGGGGAGGTCTGGGCGGCTCAGGTACAACCTGGAGCGATGATGCTGACCACTTCAACATCAAAAACAACGTCGGGGCAACTTCTCAATGTCTGTCTTGTTTATGATGGGGCCTGAGTGGATAACACCTTATATCATCAGTTTAGGACCTGTAGATCTTAACATCCAGGGCATCGCTACCAACAACCCCACCTTGCCCTAATCCTCCAGTGAAGATAGCAGTAAGAGCAACTAAGGATTTAAGCCCTTTACATCAAGGTAAACAGAGGTTTAATGTGTAAGTTGCCTACAAGCCATGTGAAGAGGCAAACGTACTGCTTGTGTGTGGTAGCTCTGCAGAGAAAGAGAGATCAGCACGAGATGCAAAACTACACGAGACGCTCGTGGCTTGGCGTGAGTCTCAACGATAGGTGAACAGAAGAGCTCAAGAGTTCATGTCAGAAGACCAAAGCGCGCTTAATTATACGAGCATACACGTTCGTGTTGTTACTGCAGCTCTTCGGATAAGTCAAGCAGATGCCGTGAAGCACAAAATCTTTTCCTGAAACTAATAGTCTCTCAAGATTGCGTGGAAACCCCTTCTGACGCACCCACATCAACCGGTAAAAAGACACCTGTACACCCGGGTGCTGTAACAAGTACAAGTGCAGTTTTTCGGAAAATAATTATCGGTTTCCACATTGGAAGCTTAGTCACAGGAGTGCAAGTGTCTTAAGTGTTTTGCCATGTTGTTCCAAAAATAATAAGTACGTTCGTAAACAGAAGCGTATTCGAATCCTGCACGCATTCTTCGTGCCGAAATAGTTCAGTGTCTGCTTTCTTCCTCACCCATCGCGAGATTCTGCAGATACATCACAGCATCGGGAAGCATTTTTGTCAACACTTGTGTTCCCATGTTGCCAACAACGAAATGCATATGAAACACTGCACACATCCAGAATGCCACCATACAAAAACGTCCGCCTCTCTGATGAACACAATCGATTCCTGTTGTACTTTGATGAGAAGACACATATTGACACAGAGTCAAGAGCATGCGGTGTCTACGCCACCCCGCAGAACCTCTGTAGCCTCTTCACCTGCAGATCTATACGTGGATATTTTCATGCTCCTCATCAGACACGGATCGTGCGCAGAATCGTGCCAAATGTCATGAGCTCACATCTCGTTGTCTGCTGGTGTCTTGTTGCCGTTCGCCACAGATCAGTTTACTCACCACCGATCAGTTTACTCACTGCAGAATGTCTATTAGATGTGGGTAGAATATGACAAATACGTACACGGCAAAAGTGCTTTCTCTTCACCTCGTGTTTCCAGAGTGAAAGTAAAATCTATTTGGACGCCAAGACCGCCATAGATGGTTCAATCCTGCTTTTCTGGACTGCCGGGTGTCGTGATAAAAAGTCGATCCAGGGGAGCGCCTTTTGCATCATCATGAAGATATGTTCAGTCACGCATGTAATGAAGCTTGTTTGCAGAAGCCAAAAAAAGACAGATTAGACGACAAAATTTGAAATTGTGTCTCCATACAGCTTGACATCAGTTTTGACACAGCATGCTGCTCCGCAATCAATTCGTGCTGCTAAAATATACATGACATGATGAGGATGCTTCAAGTGACAATCGGGGGTTTCACAGTGGAGAGCAATTGTTCTGCGCTCTTCTTCAGCTCTCGTGCAGAAGCTGCGGCGTGAATTGATTTTCAGCGCGTGCGTGCGTCGTTACCAGATGGATATGTCAGCTTTGAGCGTCGTCATTCACTTTCTTTGCCCGATTTCTTCAGCTGCAGTGTGACCAAAATTTTCACTGACCCTCAGGCCACGTTCACCTGTCGCAGGCAAATGAAAATCAGGCCAAGTTTTCGTGGTTTCCGACAGGGACGACATTCTCGTATCTCGCTGTTCAATTCAACAGAACACACTGAATTGACTTTCCAGAAAACTGACCTCGGGATTATACAAATTTCAGTCCACAAAATCGCAAAGCAAAAGTAGATCTGGATCATCGATGGCCCGCTCGATGAACCTCCAACACCGCTCGACTGACTCGCTTCGCGGCAGCAAGCTAAATCTGGCTTTCGATCCATTGCAGCCAAATGCGTTCATATCCCGAACGCGCGCACCCCTTTGCGAAGATGTAATGGGAGATCGGATACCTGATTGTTCAGACAATTTGGGATGAACAAATACGGTGACCGCATGGAGGGCAACCACGCCACGGTGAACAGCAGAGGTATATGCGCAACCTGTTGGGCGCAGGGGAAAAGTCATCCCGGCTATTGCACTGCACGGTCGCTTCATCGGATATGATTGAGCTGTCTAACGGTGCAGGATCAGTAATTTGCTTCACCGACAGCAAACACCAACGTTATGAATAAATTTGTGACAGGGAATATAGAGGTGGTACAATACATATCAATGTGCTGATGGCAATCATCAGAACAGGCCAGATCATGTGAGCAAAAGCAGAAGGGGCGAGTTTGCCTCTTGTTTGGACGTGCACGGAGGAGGACTGGAAGACACGCCGCTTTTTGCAATCCTTATCAAAATCGTTGGTACTTTCGTCTTGTGTGTCGCCACGCGATATACTGTACGACTCAATCAATGCAATCAATCCCACGTATCGGAAGTTACCCTGCTAAATATATCACCTTGTTTGAGGTGGTATAACGACAGTCGATATCACTCTCTTTACGCACACTTGACTCATTATTTTTGTTTCTCTGACCGCAGAAAATTTTGCTGGGATTTACTTACCTCCTTACATAGACAGGAACTTGCAACTTGACACCTCCCACACAGTCCAATGTCCGTGTGAACGTCTATTGAGGCCTATCCTTATCACCTTGAGAGGATTGCACTCAACCATTCATAAAATGCCAAGAATGGCTTGGGAGACATTTTTTCTTGCGCTTCTGATCCATGAAGTATGCTTCTCAAGTGAGGATCACCGATGTGACAGTTCAACGTCTCTCAGTTTCTCTCAAACAAGACGAGGTGTTCGGCTTAGTATTCAACATCTTTTTCTGCGATACTTTCAGGTCACCAGTGTGAGAGAAAAACTCACCTCGATTCTGTGGTCAGTGAGGCTCTGGAAGGCATTTTGTTTGTGACAGCGATTGGTCTTTTCGAAGTGTGCAGCTGACCCACAAGTTTCTCATTCACCCGCATCAGAAACAAAGGGGACTGAATTGAATTGATCTGAATGGCTGTTAGACTTTGCAAGCCATGACACTTCTCATTGCTTTTTGCCTGAAAACAAAATTCTTGAAGGTCCAGGTGGTTCAAACAGGACCTCTCAGTGGATGTTTTCGTTTGGTATAGAACAAAAGGCTGCATGTTAAACGTTCCTGCTCCGAAGGGAGCACGAAAAGTACCTGCCCGTCAATGTGTTTCTCTTCTGCCGTTTCTCACCGACTGCCTTGCAGCCTTCCTTGCCTTTGACGTTCCAGCGACCCGATACACAGAAAACAAAATGAAAGTACACACAGCAGCTTTCATTCAGTCCTCCTGGTCCAACCACTGCATCTGTTTGGTCAACGTGAAGGCGGCTGCGTCAAACAGCTGTCTGTGACTTGGCTCTGATGACTTGGAAAGCTTAGCCATTCGCTTCACTTTTCGCCTGAGCACAACTGCATAAACCACGAGTACGTTCACGCACAGGGACTTCCGGTGCAACTGAAAAGCAAGCAAAAGGCGCGCACCCCGAAGGTGTCTGAAAATTCTTTTCAGCAATTTGCAGAGGGGCCAGAGAAAGTGAATGTTGTGTTCACTGTTTCCGAGAGTCCATACTCGTCACCGCATTTTTATTCAACAGTGAGGAGGAATGTGCAAGTCTTTTCTGACCATAACTGAACAGTCTCAATTAGGTCTCAGCACGCACAACGTGATCGATACTGCACAACACTGCAGGATGCCTTACTGGATCCATAAACAACAGGCACTGCATACACCATGTGCACAAGCGAGTTCGCTGCAGAGACCAGTCCAGCGTATTCATATGTAAATACAATCTCTCGGCCAAGCAGTGTTTCAGCTCAAGAGACTTTTCAACCTGATGGATCGTCTGCTTGTTGCCACCTTTGAGAATACAAACACAAATTCATCCTCAGATATCAGTATCACTCGACCCAAGATGAGTTCACTACTTCCCTGCAAGTCTTTGCACTGGTTCGACCGCATGTGTCTGTGCAATAATGGGTGCGTGGACTCGTCGAGAAAAGGAGGAGTGTGACAAAACAAGCAGCTGAATGGAATCAAAAAGCGTTCTCTGTTTATGAGAATCAATCTCAAGCAGCACAACAGACAGTGACAACGCCAAAACGAGCGAATTGGAGTTCCAACAACAATTGGCTCAATTGGACACAACACGCCGCGGCAGATCCACCAACTCAAAAAAATGTTCATGACATTCTTCGACTGAGGGGAAACAAGAAACACTGCGCGTTGAAGATGCGCGGTCCCCGTGCGCGTTGCACGCAACGACTGCAACATCACATCAGAAACGAGCGACAGTACACAGGTCTGCTCTTGACTTGAGGGGTGGATCCCCTGTCCCACGCATACAACTGCAGACGCACGGTTATGCAACATACAGACTGTCTCAAAAAGAACCCCTGGACCCCAGCTTTGAACGCTCTCATTTCATGTTGGAGGAACTGGAAAACTTGTGCTGGTTGCGTCTGGAAAATTGGAACGGCGAGGGGAACTGAAAATTTCAGGGCCTGGATGTGCACTTTTGGTGGAAACAACGAACAGGCAGAAGCGTGCAGGAAGCAGGGCTGAACTGGGGTAAAGCATTGCCTCAATTGAGGGTGAGAGGTGAAGATTGATTCGGCTTCTTTGCACCGCTGAGTACACATCTGCGCAGGCCTGGATGTGTGCAAGGATAATCAGCTAAACACACAAATTACAACACAAGGTGGTCAGTCTAAATATCAGAAGGTGCACACTGCCGCGCAAATAACGGCGCACAAAACTCTCCACAAGAAACAAGTACACTGCGTATTGCAATTTACCCATGCATCTGAATGTAAGTTTCGGCAATGAGTTCTCAGCTCCGAATTGCGTGTCCACGGCCATGGATAATGTGAACCAATCACCCGTGCTTGCAACGCTTCGTGTAATCCCAGCAGTTGCTTTCCACAACTCTGTCAGCAGTTGAGTAAATGGAATCAATTACACGCAAAGGAACACTGACGTCAAGACACCGCATCCTTTCTTTGGGTTTACTGGTGCGAACATGCGTTTGTGAGATTTTACCACAATGCACTTTATTCAAAACGAGTCAACAACGAAGCTGTTTGGTGGCACGAGCCTGACCAATAAAGTGCAGTCCAAACGAGCTTCTTATGCACCCAAGGTTTCTTCTCGCAGCAAAAAATATTGCTTCGGTTCAGCAAATACAAATTCTTTTGGTCCAGACGCCAAGAGTGATTGAAACACAGGTCAGTGAAACTTTTGGCACTGCACATTGACTGCAGATTGATCACAATGTCCTTTCAGTTGAACGACTGGATGGAAAACAAGGAACCGAACAACAAGCACGAGCTTGTGTTAAAGATTTCGTGCAAGACATCGACGAGAAGCCGCGTCTGTGCAGGCTGTGTGTGAGCTTCTCCACCAAAAATGATCCAGCTGCAACCAGGCGCTGTGCAACCCGGCACACTCTGTGTTTCACACAACAGTTGCTCTGAGACACATTCGACTCTGGCTCAAGAAACCAGTTTCAGAAGCAAAACTCCAGGACCATCGAAGTCAATTTTTGGTGAAATTTTCTGACCAAGCATCAAACGTCAGAAGATCTCAAAAGTGAGTGGTACATGTGGGGAGATGCACACGATGTGAGACGCCGCTCCTCCAACGCAGACAGCCTCTTCGTGTATCAGTGAGAAGGCCACTTGTTGTTCGAATCGATTTCGACCAACTTCACGCTCTCCTCCCGGTGATACATCTTACCAATCGGCTTCAAAGGCGAAGAAAAATAAAACGTGAAGAGGTACAAGCTGTGCTTCCAGGGATTTCGGCAGGTGGTGCCTCTTCCTTGTGCAACACTCTGCATTGGTGGCGCGCTCAATTTGCAATCAATAACGCAAACCAACGCACAGCTAGACCTACCAGACCTGCAGCTTTGCTGTGGCGAATGCGACGAGATGCGTTCATACAAGCAAACTGCTTTCAAGAGCGTTTGTTTCACTTTCCTTCAAATCGCCTTTTCATGCCGTGCCTCAACGACGAGTATTTTAACTGAAAACGAGAAAAGTCGAAATTGGTCAAACTTTTGCAGCGTTCTTGAAGCCCTTGCACCAGTACAAATGGCAACCTCAGGCAACTTGAAGCAAAAACACTTTCCAGCTCATTTTTTTTTTCGCGAAAGTAGGACCCAGACGGCCACAGGTTGAAAACAAAAGCATAGCGAGTGGTTCAAGAACATTGCACCACAGTGGTTCCTTCAATTATCTTCGAAGGGGGATTACTTTACACGACCTGAACACAGACAGTAAAGTAGACTCAGTGTAAAGCTGGCAGTTAAAGACACGGAAATCAGATCATCTGTCAACGCGGGCAAGGCGGATGCTGAGTGCAGAATCCTTCAGACTCGAGAGACACCAATTGTCTGCTGAAAAAGTTTCACCTCTTTTCCGCTGCTTCCTCTTTCGATCTTTCTGTTCAAATTTGCGTCGCGTGATTAGTACAGATATCCAGCGAAGTCACTCTTTGTCCACGAATTTTCCGCTTCCCAAGGACACTGACCAGTGCACACAACTTTTCCGAAGTGACATTTGTAGTTGTGTCGAGAAACTCTGAAGGAATAATTTGTGGACTTCTCCAAACAAACTGTTCGGTGAGTCACAACAAATGTTGAAAGCTCGCGCAGCCTCTCAAGAATGTTGTAACTCGCTTACGAACACAACAAAAGGAGTTGACGCTCCTTGTTCAGGAATGGAAGAGGCTTGAGAAAACTCGCCACCTGAAAGTCATTTTCGCTCGGTCTTCTTCCTGAAGACCAGAGAAGCACGCAAATGTGTCGGCAATTTTTTTTGTCCGAAAAACACTTTCGTTGATGTTTGTTTCAAATGTGAGGCACATCTCAATGTCACGGCACACTTATTCCAAGAAAGGCACTTGTGATGGGACACTTCTTATCTTCCCAGTCCCAAACCAAAATCACGGAGAGAATTTTTCTGTGGGCGGATACATTTTCAATGCAGAGATCCTTGAACACGCTGAAGAAGCTTCAGTTGGTTCCTGCTTGAGCTGCTCCGCAAAATGAAACTCTGCACTCGCTGTACCCTGTTTAGCGGTCGGCTCAAGTGCATTGTTGAGGGAAGGTGTCACGCTTCCAATAATTTAAACACTAATAGTGGTAAATAGCGGGCCTGCAAACAGCCTTGTGGGTTGCTGTTGACTTTGTCAATCTGACAGGCCATGTCACCGGATGAAGGTGAGAGATGAGTCTACTTCTTCCACGCCAAGAAACGGCAGACAGACTTCAACCAAGATCCTGGATTCTAGATAGCCCTGTCTCCTCTCGGGCATAAACTTCAGCCTCCGCAACCCATCAAATCCCTGTTGTGGCTCTTCCTGTTTGGCTCCTGACAAATCGCTCTCAGAAAACTTTACAAGCGATCAAAGTTTGCAGGAGAGTTTTACTGCGAGTAATCGGTGTGTGGGTGATTAAGCAGTTACTGTGGGGTTAAAAACTGGACCCTGGGTTCTGTCATAAATATTGTGCACCATTAAATTCTTTTACTCCTTTGCACTCGATGACCTGAAACTTGGTGCTGTCCACGCTGTTTTCTGCTGCAAAAACAACGTCTGCGTCCAATGGAAAAACACCACACTGACAGCGTGACGCACCAGATTCGAGCAAAATGTACCTTCACTTTTCATCGACAATCACTTGTCACATGTGAACGGCGTAGATCTGGATTCTCACAGTGAGAGTTCAGTTTTCAGTTGTCTTGCTTCAGCTCGAACACAAACACAGTTGACGTTGATCTGTCGCAGTTACAATATTCCATGGTTGCGCTCAGCGACACGGTACTCAGACATGCCCACGCGCACTCGATACACTTTTCACAGTTCAATTGTGTCTTGGAAGTTCTGTCGCACTTGAAAAAAGGTATTTTCCGAGGCACTTTGTCCTGCTCCGCCCACACACCAACTCAATGAAGGACCACCTGTGTGGGAACGCAGGTCGAGTTGGCAAACTGGTTTATCATTCTCACTCTTGCGCAAAACAACCATCTGGCACACACAACTTGAGCTTCTTGAGATCATGGAATCACTCGTCTGAAACTAAAATCGTCCAATATCGTGAGACCGCTGAGGATGAACAAGATGTTCAAGGTCCACACAGGAGATTTCGTCAGACCAGCCTTTGAGTACACCTGTTCAGTTCGAAGGTTCGAGTGGTGGAAAAAGTTCTGTCTGTTTGCCGCAGCTCAGCTCAGACACCCCATGTTTGTTGCCGAACCGTTGAGCCTCGAGAAGTGAGACGCATCAAGACGTCAGCTTCGGAACAGTCTGTCCCTCGTGGTCTTCGGCGGACCACCATCCCTCAAAATCAATTTTGCCCCCCCCCCTTAATTTTGCAAACAAGGTACAATTTTTATCACTTTTTACAAGTGAAAATGTACTGCTTGGGGTTGGGCAGGGCGAGACGGGGAGTGATGACCTGGACGGGCAGTGCTGACCTTTTGCGTTCCATCGGTGAAAGTTGTTTGAGCTTTCACCTTGATGAAACAAGGCGACACAGATTTTCCTTTTCACAAAATGCTCACCTGAGATTACACCAAAAGGATTTTCTCGGGTAGACCTTTCACAAATAAATGTGGTACACAGTTTTTGGCAAATGTGTAAACACAACAGCCAGTTATAATAGCTGAGTAAGGCTTATCTGCGAATCATTTTGACTACGAATAATATTTATCACACTGCAAAACTAATCCATAGGATTTATCGCTCTGTGTCTGCCTACAGCTTCATGCTTGAATACCTGATTGTGTGTACTGTCGGCTTTTTGCCGTACTGCATCAAAAATAAATATGAGCTAATAAATTATAGAATAACACTACTCATACGTACAGCACTGGAAATCAATAGTTGGCAGAATTGATATCTGGATCTGCGCTAACACACCACACAGGTACTGTTTCCCAACACAAACGGACCGTTCATGCCATATCCGTGTCAGCAATAAACTTCACAAACACTTGACGGTGTTTGCAGAATTATTTGCAGGGCCCTGCACTAGAAGTGGACTGCAGTTGCAATGCAACACACATGAGCCATGCGACCTACGACCATCATGGGTCCCTTTATCGATCGATGTCTTCGGCGTGGCCATGCTCTGTGTGGGCGCGAGCGCAGGTTCATAACCGTTACACTTTAGCCCTGCGAAAAAATCCAGGATCAGCACAGAAAGGTCAACCTGTTGCACCACACCTCAAAAGACTGCCTTTTTCTCAGCTGTACGTCCGTGTCATTTGCAATGAAACAAAGTGCTGAATTTATTATTTTTTTTATCCAGTCACGAAAAGACAGACCAACCGCCACCAGCTCGTCAAAACTTTGGACTCCGCCAGTGAAGGTGGTCAAGAACTCCACCACATCTCTTTGCTCGACGGAAACATTTCTGGTGACTTGTTCACGGCGGTGAGGAAAGGGAGGGTGGGGGAGGGGGTCAGTGAGTCAAAACCAGAAGTCAAAACACAAAATGAGAGTAAACATAATAAGACTTCAAGCATTTGCAAGACCTGTGTGCAAACATGCAATTCCTTGTTTGTATTCTGCAGACCGTTTCTAAAAACTCAGCGTGTTGCGTTTTTTCTCTCCCTGGTCGCCGACGCACACTTTTGGACATTGCATCAATGTGCACAAGTCTTTGAAATGAAGCTGTACTCACCACACGATTCGCAGGCAATCTTCTTGACCAGCTTCAGGTTGGACTTGGTGGACAGCACTGGGTAACTGGAAATTTTGTAGATGGGGTAGGCAGGATTGGTGCTTCTCTTGAGAAACACAATGTACGTGGAATTTCGGCCCTGACCAGGGGCTCCGATGACGGCCACACAGTCCTCGGCGTTTGGTGCGCCGAACTCCCCGGCCACGACGGGCGCGTACCTGCGGCCCGAGTTGTCCCTGGGCAGGGTGCCCTTCATCACTTTTCTCACAGTGAATCTTCCATTGTATCTGATGCTCATCGTCTCGTCGTCATACATGTTGGAGAACGCTCCGTTGTTGTGCTTCCTGTTTTGGTAGATTCCGTCATATTGTCCCTCGAACACAATATCGGAGAGGTAAGTCTTAGAAGCCACATCATTGAAGTCTGTCCCACAAATCCTCCGACAAAATGCACTCTGGATGTAAATCAAGAGTCCCAGAATGGTGTAGCGTAATCTGTGCAAATGCATCGCTGCGTTTCTGTGTTGAATTTTCAGCGTAATGTCTTCAGCCTGGATCTCCCGAGCCGCATGTTCAGCTCAACTCAACTGATCGCTCGCTCGCGCACTTTGACAGATAGGAGGCTGGGAATCCTGGCTGTGACGTCACAGTGACGTTTCGCATAGGGAGGGACTCTTGTGCCCTTTTGCAGAAAAATGGGTTGCGTACTTGCACCCCTCACGATTTGATTGACGGGCGCCCAACAACTCACACCTTCTCAGAATTCACTTCTCCCCGCGAAATCACTCCCACTGGATTCCCGAAATTTCACAACACAGAAGACATATTTGTTCAATCGGAAGTGGAAAATACATCAACGAGATATCTCAAAAACGCCCACAACACCATCTACATGTACAAAGAAGTCAATCGACGCACAAAAACACGTGTGGTGAGTGGAAGCGGGTCCACCAGCACCAGGGCCTCACATCGGGGGGGGGGGCTCAAGGGGCACGGGGAAACTTGAAGCGTGGACATTTTGACATTTTCGTGCAAAAAGACATTTTGTACACAAGCGACGCAAAACAATGACAAGACCCTTGTTCTGCCAGACATCTATGTGACATGTCAAGGCGCACATAGAAAACACCAACACACTTTGCAAACATGCTGTACAAAACACGCAAAACACGAGACAACACAAACGTTTCGCGAATTCGCACAATTTGCTGCCCAGTCCGAACACAATATACTGCAAAACAAGATCATTTTTGTGATCTTTTATTGACTTTGTTCAAGGAAAACGCGTCTCTGGCGCCGGAGATTCACATATTGCCATGCTGAACAGTCATAAACTTCCCCTTTCACATGAATTGAAAACTTGAGTCACACGGAATGCTGTGAAAAAAAGAAACAAGCTGATGCGTACTTGTTTCACGAGTACACTACGTAAATTTTTGTGAGCTCCAACTAGTCTGAGAAACTCGGAAGGAACAACGGTCCTGCTCAAAAACTTGGGCAAGCAAACAAGCCCATAGAAATACAAAAAGGGAACGAATCAGTGTTGACAAGTGGCTCAAAAATCTTTTGTCACCATCTTTGAAGGTATTTGCACTGCACCTTGGGAAGGTTGCAGCGATGAGAAAAGAAAAAGTTCTCTTCTGAAGCGCCAGGGGGTAAATTTTGTGAAGGTGGGGAGAAGGTGTGTGGCCTAGCAAAGCTGAATTGAAAATTTTCACTCTTCTCTGCCCAGGCCCCTTTACCTCCCGCGAGGTCACACTCGCTGACTGCGAAGCGCTCGTTGCGCTTGTCGTCCAGATTCTGCACAAGCCAAAAAACAAAACAAACGAGGATAAACAAGAACCGTCCAATTTGGACACACGTCGACTCGACGGCCGTGCTATAGAAAATATTTTCAGACACTGCTTGTTAGCTACAAGAGAAAAACATTTCATGCTATGTACTTTCTCCCTTTCACTCATTGGGCAATGACAATTTTCCACCAGGCACCTTGAAGGGGTCTGCACAGAGATTCCAGTACCAGCGGTGATTGCGTAAACGTGCCGCCGTTGCTCCGTAAAAAAGAACAAAACAATATGCAAAGCGCAAACTCGTGCAGTGCAACACCCAGAACTTTGTACAATTCCATCACCCAACATACCGTGAAGGTAACAAGTTAAAAGGCCGACAGCAAGCAGACTTGGGGTTGCGTTTGCCGCCTAAAAAAACAGTCTTATCACAAACGTCGCCCTCAAAGTTCACTAAAAACAAGAAGCGTTCTTGTCACAAGAGAACTCCCACTTCTTGAGGTTATTGCCCGCAAAACCGTGTGACAATCACCAACTGTTCGAACCAACATATTTTTTTCCACCGCAAAGTGGAGATACCAGCTTCAGTAGATCATTGACCCTCAAACCTCACATCAAACACTGCAGATCTACTCCTCATTCTCTCACTCCTGTTCCAACTGAAACCGGAACATTGATCTGTAGCCGTTTGTTTCTTCAGAATTTCGAACGCAAAGGGAATGATCTGCACAAATGTGTGCTCGTTCACAACTTCCTCCCAGAAAATGCTGAATGGGGAAATCGACAAGTTCGTTTTCGGTGGTCAACATTCAGTGGCAAGAAACGACTTCACATACAATCTTGTGTTGGAAAGAAATGCAGAATATCACAAAACTTCAATATCGACCGTCCGTGGTCCAACAAGAGCTCCCATTGCGATAGGCACAAAATAAAGCACAACCAACAGTTTCCCCGAAAAGCCCACATGAGAAATCCACCCACAAGACTCAACAGTTTCATCGTCTTACTCTCGCGTTCCATTTTGTAGCGGGTTTCTGCCTCTGTCATCGTCCACGTGACCTGATTTGCGGTGAGTGTCGTGAGGTTCAGCAGAATTGGATCTCGACCGGCTGCAAGTCCAACATCGCACAACATCAGATGCGCGTTGCTCAGCACGAGTCCGGAACAAGAACACGGCCCGATGTCCACGACTCCACTCCAGGTGACTTACTGTGGGACCGCTGGTGTTTCGAAGGCACTGACAATTTTCCAACTTGTCAAGGTTCCCGAATGCACTGAATAGGTTTAGCCTCGCGCGTCTCAAGACACTGAACATTTTCTTCGGGGGTGGAGTTGGGTTGGTGGTTTCCAAAGGCGCAAAATCTGCAGATCTACAGGGAGGGGGTCCAAAAACACCTCAGGGGAAATGGGGAGGTGACCAAGTGATCAACCAGATTCTAGGTACCGTAAAATCCCGCGTTTAAGACCCCTTCGCGTATGAGACCAAGCCCCTTTTTTCAGCTGCAAAATTAGTACAAAGCCTTTTTTTTTCACATTTCAAGAAATTTGTATACATATGCAAATTTTAGGCTTTTTTAAATTAAAACCTTGGAAATTCCAATATTTTATCTTGCCCTGAGGTATTCATAGTTTCAAGTTTTGTACCAAAAGTTATACTCCCTCGACTTGTTGTACTCTCCTCTGATACTTCACTTTTTGTTTTTTTACTCTTTGACTCTTAACTGATAATCTTATCTTTGATCAATGATATCAAAAGTTTAATCCTCACATGTAAACCCCCTCTTTTTGGCATCAATTTTTGAGCGTCAAAAGGGGGTCTTCAATTCTTCCGCACCCGACACAAGAGATCAGAGCGTTCGCCGAAAAGCGGACGAGGGCTTGGCTCAACTTTTCAAAAGAGCTCAGAATTTGTTTCTCCTGATCATTTCCTGTTGATTTTAAAAGCTGGGCCAGCAGGAACCCCCTCCCCCTGATTTCAACATGGCATAACTACACACATGTACTATATTTGACAACATCACTGTGATCCCACCACCACCAAAAACGACAAAGTCCAAACATTTTTCAGAGAGTCGTTCTGAGGTAACTTGAAATTTGGAAGGTCCACCAAAAATGACAAAGTCCAGAATTTTTAGCGTGGTGGTGGTACTTTTGAGAAGCCCAGAAATGAGAAAGGTCCACCAAAAATGACAGGTAGTGGTGATACCAGAGGGGTGTAGCCCAGAAACCTGTCAAGCCAAAATTGACGAAGTCCAAAATTTTTTGGGTGGTACGGGGGGACCCGAAAACTGCCAGCCCGTGGACAGGTACACGCGGTCAAAACAATAACAACGCAAGCGGCTGATAAAAACGAACACGAACTTGTTCACGATGGGCAATCTGAGCGTGCAACTCCTGCACAAAGGAAACCAAACAAGAACGTTGCTTACCTAATTTCTCTCCCAGTAGTTTTCTCCGGGCTTCGTGTTCCAGAACGGCTCCTGAAACAGCAGAGAATGACAACTTCGAAATGTTTCTTTGTACATTCTGAACGCTGCAACTGAGTTGCACACAGTGACAGAAGATGTTCTCCGTTTTGCTGTTGTTCGACAGAAATACCTTGTTCGCCTCTTGTTTTTCTCTGATCCCGGTTGCTTTTTATCCTCTTCTTTCGACCTGGACCTCGATCTGGAAATCGAGTGTGATTTGGCCTTTCTCTCCTTGGATCGCTCTCTCGACCTGTCTGGTCGATGTTTGCTGCGACTCCTGGTAAAACGCAAAACAAGACATGAAGATCGAGTGTTCAAAGGCTCTCGCTTTGGCGAGTGATTATATTCTACGTTCGGACATTCAGACACATCCTGCAACGCGTCATTCAGTTCGTAAAAGATCTGCCTGTCTGCCCATGTTCAACGAGATGTCTGGTTCGTCTTATTTATCGCAAAATCCACACCGTGTTGTTAGGTCTTCGAAAATGTCCACTGCGTATGTACAAGGCACATCACACTCAACCATTCAGTTCAAGAAGCATCAAACAAAAGCAGTCTTGTGTTTGGATGCCAGTGAACGAATGGGTCTGGAATGAAAACAAAGCAACACGACACGCATCATTGCATGAAGCCGTGGAGAGGAAACCGATCCTGTCCGCAACGTTTATCAACAGGCACTCAGTTGCTGCGCTTGTCAGACCCAAATGGTCAGAATTTCCACATCCAATTCCTCAACACTTCCCCAAAGTCTCTATCAAACGAATGCGTTGCTTACCCAGATCGGCTCTTGTGTCTCTTTGGTGACCGTGACCTGGACCGGCTGCAAAAGAAACGTTGAACTCGAATGACCTCGAATCCAGCGAGGCAGTTCCGGGGAGATGCGAAAGAACTGAGGTTCGTAACTACAAACTCTTGTCATTTTTCACATCTCAAGAATGCGAAAACTGAATGCACAATCCAAACCACTGCGAGCAAGGTGGAATGCACCAGTGACAACCCACACGGCCGAAGCAGTTTTCTTGCTCTAGATTGCACCTCTGCCAGAAACGGACATTTTTCTATTGAACTGTTCTTAAAACCTCCGATGACAACACACACTGCTCTGAAAGCGAGATTGTACAGGCGAACCAAATCTGCACGAAATGTATCCGTTGCTGTCGGCAGTCTGGAAGGAATTACTATTCTACAGCAACACATAAAAACAGCAAAATAGTTGGGTCTATTTACCTAGAACCACACAGAAACAGTGTTTTGTATCGTTTCACACAGTACTGCAGACGCCGTGGATCACACGCTGGTCTTAGCTGCCAACAAGTCGGGTTGACTTTTTATGGCAAGTGGTTGTGGTTGTTGTAGCAGTAGTAGCAGCGGCGCCGTAGTTTAGACTGAGAGCGATTCACATGGGGAAGAGCGGCGAACCCCACATGTCGAGCCGCGTACTGTTGGCGCTTGTACGGTCGCCATTGTGAGACGAGTGACCCTGAGTGCGTTGCCAGAAGCTTGTATTGTTTGCCTAGGTCTTCCTAGTAATTGTGCTCGCTCTTGTGTTTGAACGCTCCATTGTGTGGTTTTGTATTGTGGTGCCAATTCTGCTAGTCAGGAGAATGAGTTGTGGGCCTAAGTTTGGGGTTGCTACTCGTTTGTTCCTAAACGAAATGAGGTTTCAGACATGTACATAAATGCGAACAACAAGTTTTACATTTCAAACAATTCGACAAGATGTGATGCTCACAAAGCGTCCGTTTCTTTATTTTTACCAGACAGAAAACGGACTATTCTTCGGGAAAACAAGTGAAATAGATCCACTCCAAGAAGACAGTTCAAGAGGAAACCAGAGAATTTGGCTTGCTCAGAACAAAACAACGGATCCAATTGTCCGAACCAAAAAATATTTTCACATTCGTGGGGTTTCTTGTCTTTCGTCAGCTCAAGAACGAGACTGCTTACAAGCTACAGTGCACAGAAAGGAATTCCACTTCAAAATAAACGACGGCTCGCACTTCCCAACTTACCTTTGTCTGGATCTGCGAGCTGGGGGTGGAGATCGGTGAGAACGAGGTTGACGAGAACCACGAGATTCGTACGGCCGAGCGTGCTCCACCCTCACTCTGCGGCCATTCAACACTCTGCAAATTCAAAACAGCACCAAGCGTGATAAAGAGAAATCCACAGACTGTGGGAAATACTGAATGTGTGGAGCTGTGGGAAAGGGGGCAACAACAAATATGGGTTGGGATCGACATCCTCCGCGGAGCACTTACCGCCCATTATGTTCTCTGACAGCCCTCTCAGCATCCTCGGCATATTTGTAAACAACAAAAGCAATTCCAGCCGAACTTCTGGAAAGAAATGCCGGTTGTGAGCACAAGACAAATCGGAATTTTCACAACGAAACCAGGAAAACTTCACTCTATGTGCAATCGCGTTCACTGGAAGTTTTGGAAAGGGTCATGTTGTCACCCAACAATGTGGACTCGTTACCCTTAGAAAGTGGAATCCACACCAGATCTGGCCCACATCTTCATAGAACTTTGGTGAAATTAGCAGAATGGAATGAACTGATCACAGGTGATCCGACTCCACTGCCATGAAGTTGTCCACTCCACTCCTCTGTGCAGACTCACCTTGCAACCCAGACATCCGTTATGGAGCCGTAAAAGTCAAACTCTCTTTCTAGCTCATATTTTCCTACTCGATTACCCAAATCTCCCACAAATATTCGGTAACCACCATAAGTTCGATCGTAGATGGCCATTTTTCCCAATAAGAATACTTCTCGCTTCTATGGTCCAGTGTCTCCAAATTCAATATGGCGGATGAGTCTCTGGAGAAGGGAGCAGCCTCAAATTAGTATTTTAAAAAATGCCATGCCAACCACCTTTCTTGCATGTTTTCTGTCAGGTTTCGTTGTTAAATCGATCGCAAACATTTAAGAAAAATTTTCGCGACCTGATACAATTTGAAGTGACAAAGCCAACTGGTCAAAGCAAAATTCCAGCCATTGGCTGCGGGAGCCATTCGAGCAGACGACATGAAGCCGAAACTTGCAAACTTCTGGGAAACTTGTTACTTGTGCTGCATGGTTCGTATGTCGTATGAATTGATAAGAAACAGATCCAATTGAGGTTCAGCTGGCGTAGATCTATTCACATAAAACTCGGCGTGGATCTAGATTTTGCTGCAATCCAGAGACACCTGGAATGATGAGGCGTGAGCAACCCTTCCTCTGGACGGCGGTCCCTCGCGTTTTCCTCAATTCAACAAGCAAATAGCTCTACAACACGAAGGTGCCAGTTAGTTTTCGTGATCCGGAGGTCTATTTTTCGAATCTTTTCCTGAAGTAGGAAAATCCTAAATTGGGAAAAAAAAAATTTCCTAAGAAAGTTCCTAACCAGGAATTTTCCTAGGAAAAGTTAGGAACTGTTTCCCGAAGTAAGAATTTTCCTAAAAGAAAATTCCTGGTTGGGATAGGAATTTTCCTGGGTAAATTTTTTCTTATCTCATCTGACCAATCAGGAGGCTGGATTTGATCACATGATACAAGTGATGCTAAAAATGGCGGGAGTCGACTCGAGTCCACTTTTTGATGAAGAAAATGAAGATTTAGACATGTCTGTCATTCTTGAATATGTTGAGAGAGC
>JAAUXT010133380.1_pt1 | contig 19578 bp, 17 predicted proteins | sample 7278171 | NCBI WGS metagenome assembly JAAUXT01 (sample SAMN14350112, study PRJNA611818) | marine sediment metagenome | isolation source: surface marine sediment (1.8m) | place: French Polynesia: Moorea | collected 2018-08 | reverse complement strand
TTTGACGCTCAGCATCAGAATCTGGACAGAAGTGCACCACTATCAAAATTATCCTAGTCAAGGCACCCCCAATTTGCAGGTTATTCACGGCCCCAGCAGAAAACCTTCGCAGGTCCACTTCACAAGGGAGACCGCACCCTGACCTGGACCTGCAGGTCAGATCTTTGACTCCTGACCAGAATCTCGTGGATGAGCCAGGGATCCACGGGGACTCCTGTTCGAACCTTGTGGCGTTCCAATTGCGTCTACCTGTGCGTCGAAGCACTTGGGACCTGACTCTGCACTTGCTGTCGTGCCGAAACCAATTCAAAGTTCACCTCCGCGGGGTGCAGATCGAATGCGTGACAAGGCGACGCGGGTGCGGATCCAGGCTCCCTCGAGACCAGATGAAATGTACTCATTACACCCCCAAGATTTTCAAACTTGAAATGGATCCGAAATTGACAGCTTCTTGGTTGCCTGACAGAAGAGTCTGGTTTGAACACGCTGTGATTCATTTGGCCTCAGGAGACGAAACAGCAAAACAGTGGCTGAGAAAGTCAGCAAAGAAGTTTCACACAGGCGCTTTCTCGGGAGGGAGCCTGTGCTGTGGAACAGCAATTGCTGGGTGCATGGTCAACGTTACAGCAAGGGGGCTCAGGACCAACTGATGCCCCAATTCCCTTGGAAAGAAATCAATGTCAGGAGGTCCTACCCAGGCACCACAGGTCTCTAAACACGGGAAGGTCCAGAAATTCTGTCTGCCTCGTACGCGCAGGGAGAAGACCAACCCACATTCCAGAGGCAGTTGCTGGGGCCAGGGGACCCATCTGAAGTTCTATCCACAGGGACTGACCTCAATTTTGTCCGAAGCCTCTTGATGCTCCTGAGTTAAAAGCTCTGGCTTCTTGTGTCCGACATCTTTTTTCTCCCCTGTGTGTTGTGAAACAGCGCGAACTGTCACGTGGCACAAATGGACCCCACACGCCTCAACCACGGGACAGCCAACACTGAAACTCTCGGTCACGTCTGTCCCTGATTGTCTGTCAAAAATTCAAGAGAAGCGTTGACCAACTTGTAATCTGCGTCAAAAAGATGTAATCAGCGGGCAGGCCTTGACCACAAGGCGACGTCCAGCTGATGGACAAACGGCACACGCGTCCAGACCCCGATCACACGTCACCGGAGAACGCGACTAATAAGACCTTGTCCCGTGGGACAGGCACACAGCTGAGGATGTTGGGAAAACTTTTGAATTCCAACTGGAAAACTTTTCCTGTGTGACAAAGCTGTGCAACTCTTGTGAGAAGTGTTCAACAGTCGCGGGCGTGTGTCTGTAGACTCCAGACTTTTTTGAAAGACTCGTGTCGAAAAACAAGGGTCACTTGAAGTGTGAACAGAATCATAATTTTTTCTTGTGACGCAGGAATTCCAAAGCTCCCGTCACCATGGCAACGATTTGCAACGTCAACACGACGGTCCTTGGGACACAGGGTCGATCCTCTCGGCACTTGGGCGAACAGGACAACCGACGTTGGGCGTTGAGCCGTTTTCACGTTGGTGCCGTCGACGTCAAAGTTTACGAGGACGCCGACAGCAGAATCTTGATGTCAATAGAGAGGTTTAGATGCAACACGTGGGGCTCTCTCCGGTCCCATTTTACGTGCCATCCAACATCCTGTGCCAGAATACGTGGCAGCAGAAACTTTCATGTGGGACCTTACAACACCTTTTGCCAATTTGCACAAAAGGTAAACAAAGTTCACAGGCAAATTTTTGTAAAATAATAGAGGAGGGTTTGGCATATCAGATTCTCTCAAAAGTTTCATTTCTCTGTCTTTGGGTGAATTGTGAGAATGCCATGGAAAATGCTCCATGGCAAGTTGGGTTGCCACGTAAAAAATGGCAATTTGGGACCGGTATACAAAAATGGTCCAGACCATTCTTTGACGTTGTTAAGAAAAGTTACCGTCGACGTCAGAAAAAGCTGACGCCGCAATCAACGTGAAACCCCTTTAGTTGAGCCACATCGCTGTGTAGAATTGGAGATGCGCTGCACAAACACTCCCATCACACGTGCGTCTCAGCCTCCTGGACTTTGAGTGAGACTGACGACTTCATTTGAGATTCACACTTCAGGGACACGCAATGAGTGGCCAGCGGTGCATTTGGTGTCTCATCCTCACTTGAGTTTGATTCATTTAGAAAGGCTGAAAGACATTCAGGTGGTCTGGTGAGCAGCCCGTCGTTGGGAGAATTTGGTTTCGACGAGATTGTGCGTGCATGGCTTGATGCAAAGTGAAAGTGAAAGTGTATCAGATGTGGTGTCTTCATCAAACTGTCCCCGTCCAGATTCCAGGTTCCAACATCACCGCAGTTGTTTCAGCAGCTTTCGAGCACCAGAAGTCTGTGTCTTCCTCCTTCGGAACATCCAGCAATAATCTTCCTTCTGCGGCAAATTAACTGACCTTCATTAGAACCGCTTTGCGTCAGACGCTACAGCCACAGTTAATAAGCCCCACTTCTCTTCTGTGATGTTTTCCTTTGATTCCATATCAAGCACAAAGAGAAAGAAAGGGATAACTTTCACTTCCTTGATGGGCTTATTAGATTGCGTGGCGACAGCAGCTTTCTGTCTCCTGCGTCCACAAAACATGCCGCCAAGTTTTCTTGGAACAACAGCGAAAGTCCACATCTTCTGTGTTTGGCTTTCTCTCAGTTCTGCATGGAGCATCTCATGAAACAAAGTGTGGTTTCGTGTTTTTGTGTGCCAAACTTTCAGCTGCAACACTGAGCACTCATTGGCTTCCAAAATAATGCGAAAATGTACGAGAACATCTGCAGTGAAAAGCAACGCGCAAGTTGCCTTCCATTTCAACAGCAACTCTCGGGCAAAATCAAAAAGAGAAAAGAAAATGACGCCAACCTCTTTTCATCTCAGGTTTTTCACTTTCACATCGTCATCGACCTTTCTGAAGTTAATCCGACGTTCGCCCGCAGGGAGGCATGCAGACAGTTCCTTCATGTCCATCTGCTGAAGGAGTAAACCAACTGAAAACGTTTTCAACTTTCCTGGTGGCACTCGCCTTATTTTGCAAAGGCCAAAGTTTTGTTGTTTTATTTGATGGACAGTGATTCACGAGACACAAGGGAGTTTCCGCAAATTGAGAACGTAGATGTAGAGCAATGATCCAGTGGCCGACCAGATCCAGTGGCCGACCAGATCCAGTGGCCGACCAGCTCCCAATGTATACCCAATAGGAAAAAATCTGAAGGTAGTCAGCCACTGGATCAAACTTCAGATTTGATCCAATGGCTGACCACCCTTAATTTTACCCAGTTGTGGATGGGGAGTGGTCGGCCACTGGATCAAGTGGTCGGCCACTGGATTAACCACCCCCGAAAAAAGCAACTTCCAGAAGAGCTAGAAAGATGATCTTTACACCGTTGGAAAGGTATTTTCAAGAGCTTTCCAATGATATAAGTATCATCTCTGTAGCTCTTCTGGTGCAAATGAGCAAAATGTGTGTGCAGAGACTGCAGAGATCGCAGTTGGTGGTTGGCCACTGGATCATTGCTCTATGTGTGAATGTAGACGCTGTTTCTCACCCTGCAGGTGAGACACAGTACTTCTCAGATAATACTGTTTGTCTCTTATTCCAAACAAATTTCTACATTCATTTATAAATTTTAAAGGAAAGGACCAAGACAAAAAGAAAGCAAACATATCTGGCAAAGACAAAGAAATATTTGCTGCTTTGGACTTCTATCTTCTGTGGTGTAGTGGATTCCACAGGGTGAGATTCTACGTCTACGTTCACGTCTAAGTCTACGTTTTGAATTTGCGGAAACTCCCTAGTTTCTGTGGGGAGGCGTCGGCAAGGCGTGGCCCAGGTCTCAGGGCCAAACAACCACGCGGTGGAGACAAACAACAACCGTCGTGCACAGACGCCAAACAGAAAGATTCCACGCCACAAAACTGTCCATTGCTCTGTTCTCAACTGTTTTGTAACACAAGAAGACAAAGCGTGACATGCATCGAGACACCGATGCAGGTCAAGTCTCCAGCCTCTGGTTCTTTCTCATTGCAAAGAACTTGTGCACATTCTCTTTTCAGCACCTTCCAACCCACCCATGACTGGGACCCAACCTGGGTAGAGCGCAAACTTCAACTTTGCTTTGTAAAAGTAAAAAAAAATTGGCCTGTTTGAGGCAGAATTCTTGGGATGGTGGGTGGGGGGTTCTTCTGCTCTTTCATGAGCTGCAGTACTGGGTGAGGTACAGTCCACAGGATGAGACAGGCAGAACTGGAAACAATGACGCGTCCGGTGGTTTCAAATACCAGTTTGACCTTGTGTCTCTCTTCCGTGAACTTGGAGACAATCCAGGAAGGATCAAACGTTACAGTAGATGTCTTGCTCCGCCCTGTACCACTCGGACATCTGTTTGACAATTATTTTTCAAAAAAAAGAAAAGAATTGGTTTGGATTGTAAATGAATGGCTGGTGGCTTTGCTTAGTTGAGTGGATTCCGAAATGGCAGGGGGAATCCTGTTCCACCAGAACAAGTTCATTTGTTTGAGCTTTGACAATCCTCCCATGGCTCGTTGCCGGTGTCTAAGAGATTTCTGCACATTGTCATATTACATCTGAGCTCTGGATGCAATGAATGCCAGCGTTTGGGAAACCTGAAAAAAGCCTGAAACAACAAAGAGAGGGAATTCTCTGCGGAGCGGGTAATGCATGCAGTTTAGCTTCCTGCGCCCGAGATAAAATTCATTACTCAATAAAAATCATGAGTGAATGACAATCTACAAGGATACAGCCTCTCTCGAACTTTCCCTGGGAAATACTCGTTACCATGTCCATTGCAATTGTCAATAACCTTGCAGAAACCTTCAGAAACGTTCTCAAGCCATTGTGATTAGCTGCTGGTCACGATGAAAGCAAAATGCGATGTTATGTCGTCTACAATTTTCGGGCGTTGACAGGGCTTCCTTTGTCGGGTAAGGTCATGAATATGGCGGCACCGAGAAGTTTTGCGGATTGAGCTCTTTTTCCGGATGCCACAAATCACGTTTATTCGGTTTATTACGTGAACCATGCAGGACTTCACCTCGCAAACAAAGGGCAGAAACTGCAGTCTGCACACTCCACCGATAGAACAGCAAACAAAATCTCTTTCAACCTGAGATTTCAGAAACAAGCGTGACGCTTTTTTCTTGCCCCCCTCTCAAAAGATTCCATTTTGTGTCGTAACTGCCCCAAAACCGAAGCCCCTTGAAGCCTCCCACCGAGATGCAAAATCCTAAGTTTCAAAATCCCTTGAGTCACAACGAAAACTTGCTTGACATCTGGAGATCAAGCGGAAGCAAACAGAATCCTTTGGTTGGTGGAAACATCAAAAGTGAAAGAGACGTGCTTTGGTCTGTGGGCAGTTTTGAAGGAGCAGAAAGTGAAAAGACGTCCGCATGAACTGACACTTACCTGAGAGCGCGACGCCGAGCACGAGGCAGCACTTGAACAGGAACACCAGCACCTTGCTCGTGGTGAGAGCCATGTCCCATATCCCGTTAGACACACTTATGGAAGTCACGGATGCGCTGTTATCTCTGATGTGCCGTTCTTTCCTCAGGCCTAACTTGCTCGTTTAACTCTCCGTAATAAAGGCATAACTATCGCCCAATTATCCTGTGTTGTTCAGGGCAGTGAAGCTGTTTCATGCACATGTGATAATGGTGCGTTGGAGATTCACTCACTCAATCTTTTCTTATTTGGAATGGAATCCGACGCTCAGCGCGCTTTTTCTCACTTCATCCCTGAAGTCAACGGCAACAGCGTCAACGTCGCAATAATTTTTTTTGCAGTTTCTCCCTGCTATTCAGATGAAATCAGTGAATGACAAAGTTGGTTTTGGCAAACCAAGTACATCCACGCGCTCACAAGCGCGCAACTGATTCGTTGTTAAAACTGTCTTGCAATTGCCTTCATGAAGACTTGTTGCTCCTGCACTTCACCAATCCCAAATGTGTCCAAATCACTTGGTCAGAAAAAGAGCAGAACAATCTCCACTTGGTGTGTTTGCAGTGTCTCGGGTGACCAATAGCGCTCTCGCGGTGTTGGCGCGGTGAGGGGCGCGGGGACGAGGCTGCGGCTGCGGCGGCGCGCCCGGCGGTGCTCGGGTCGTGAAGTCGTACGCCGCGCGGATCGCGGAGGGAGCGCTCGCTGCAGCTGTAGCGCGGCCGAGAGAACCCTCCACGTGGCGGTGGCCGGGCAGCCCTCTACTCCTCCTCCTCCCACTCGCGCTAGCACGAAGCTGCTCGATCACTGGTCCTGGCGTCTTTCCGCCCGTCCAACTCTCGACGTCGCGGTCATTCTATCTCCGTCCACAGTTCATGTTCTGAAACGCAAAGCAAGCACTGCTGACTTCAACAAAAAATCTTCGTCTCGAACACATTGCAACGTGTTCTTGCCTGGGCTAAAATTGTGGCAAAAGGAAATTGTTCTTCTGAGTCAACTTTTTCAGAAAGTTTGCACAACGCCCACCTCGTAGTTTCGCGTGAAAAACTCCCCTTTTGACCCCAAAATTGAACACAAAAGCAGGGCGAGGGTCGAGTCTGCCGTTGTTTCATGCGATTGTTTCAATGGGATCTTGGTGCCAGGGGAAAGAAAGAAAGATGGGGGTGCGCCTTGTGCATGAGTATATTTCGGATTCCTTTCTATAACTTTTCCACCCAACGCATTGAGTCCGCGAAATTTCCGCTCTTGAGAACCGGGGTTCTGTCTGTGTGGAGCTGGCCTCTCGTTCACGAGCGTGGCAGTCATTGTTCTCTGATGAACTGCACTGAGCTTCAGAGATGGGGGAGAGGGGCGGGAAGGGGGGAGGGGGAGGGGGCCCGCACCAAGAACCGGAAGTGACTCTGAATCACCTCATCCTCCGACGGAGAATTGCTCGCAGATGTGCTTTCTGAAGCGTCTTCAAATTAATTTCAGCCGACTTTCTGAAGAAAACCCTGCGAAATTGAACCTTGGATTCTCCTTGCGTGCAGTGAACAGCGCGCGCCATGTTTCTCACACTGCAGTGCAGCCTGCAGATGCTTTTCGAAAGAATTCAGGCCTGGGATTGCGGAAATCCACGGGATGTCCAAGAATCAGCTTGATTTATGCAGCCTAGAACTCGCTTTTCTGCGCTGCAACGTCAGTCTGCGCTTTGGCTTGATGGAATGCAGATGAAAAGCAGAAATACAGGGGAGAAATAATTGCTGGTTTGCAGAATTTTGTACATAATTGCTGCAACCCGAGCTCGATATGATTCAGCTCGGATCGGTGGGCCCGGCGCGATCCCGCCTCTCTCCCTCCCTGGGTGCGATCCGACGCTGCCGGGGCTGGAAGCACTGAACCTACCCAAGTGCGAACCGCTGCAAATCTCCCCCCACACAGTTCCGAGCAATAACCACTGATCACTGAAATGTGTGAAAAGGTTGGGATGGGAGACTCAGTCAATTATGAGAGTCAAATATTTAGACTTGCTTCAGGGAGCGCAGACGGAAGCAGGTTGTTGGTGGCAGCGGCTTCCTCCTCGCCGCCAATCAATCAGTATTTTTACAGAGACACAGCTTCATTTGCTTAACAGTAGGGTGTTACTTACCTCATTTATACTTCAGTAGACACTTCCATATGTATCTATTTAATGAGCACATGTGTGTGCATACCAGAGAAAAAAGTTTCCCTCGACTTTCGTTCTTCCTGACAGGATTTCACTTGGAGAGCTTTGGAATCGAAACCTCCTGCGATTTTCCCTCGTCGTCTGAATCTTGTTAACACAGAAAGTTTTTCCGGCTGCACCCATGTCTCCGAAAAGCCTGGCTGCTTTGACCTTCATTTTTCTCTTTGAGAAGCGCGGATTTACCACAAATCAAATCACGCAAAGTCTTTTTGCGTGTGAAAACAAGAGAAGTCATCCCGATGCGTGCGAAGACAGGTTCGCACACTGCACAAAAATGGTTCCTGTGAAATCACACAAAGGCTTTTCAAGACCTTTTGTCGAGAAAGGGGTTGTGTGATTGAACATGATCCTCTTTTGTGAGGTGAGAACCCGTTTCGTCCACGACGCAAGCACACTCGTACGACTGGTTTTGTGATCACAGAGTTGTGGAATAGCAGGCGAACGGCCATTGGTGGTCAAGCTATCAAGCTGTATTTTTCCAACAATCAACCATTGGTGCGGCCAAGAAAGAAAAAGACATTTTTGGGTACGATTTGCAAGGCCTTCAAATCCTCACGTGCGGCGCCCAAGAACACTGGCCAGAGCCTGCGCCCTTGCACGAGCGGAGAATCTTCTTGAACATGGCGTCCCTTTGAGCTGAAACTCATTCCATGCAAACCCAACCACATGTTAGCCAGTTCAGTTCGAGAAAACAACATCTGCACATCAAGTGTGTGTGTGTGTGTGTGTGTGTGTGTGTGTGTGTGTGTGTGTGTGTCTGTCTGTCTGTCTGTCTGTCTGTCTCTCTCTCTCTCTCTCTCTCTCTCTCTCTCGCTCTCGCTGTCACCCTCCGCATCAAATCGACATGATCGTCACACAAAAACAAGTTTCTATGTCACTGTATTCTGAACATTCCTGTCAGAAAATCAGACGGTGGCGTGGCCCTCTTCCTTATTCGCTGGTGTCTACTTGATCACTTCTCCGCATCAGAATGTCGGGGCAAATTACATCAGTGTGATTTGCAGCAATAAAAAGGGGAACCTAACGGTTTGGGCGACTCAGGTTACAACAGCTTCACCGGGGAAGCGTCGAGGATGTTTTGAGGACACATCCAATGAAGAAGAGCTTCAGGCAGTCCATTCCAGAGGCAAACGAATCGCCGCGTGAAAGACTGTTTGCGCTTCGGTCCACGGGTGCCCACGCACGCACACACGCGCCCACGCACGCACGCAACAGACTTGCATCAAAGTGGACTCGCTACACTGGTCAAGCAATTTCTGTGAACTTCTTCAATTGCAAATTTGTGTGTCTTCCTCCTGCGCACGCTTTTTCTCCAGTCATGGCATTTCTGAATATGGATTTCAAACTAAGGAATCGCAACACGCTTGTAGACCACGTGCACCGGAGAAAGCACGCCTCCCCCCCCCCCCAAACGACCATGCAAAACAAGTTTCGTGTGGCATGCCACACGGACGTAACGCTGAGATACGTAGATTGGTGAGGTTTAGCACCGCCTTAATTTTCCCACGTGCGGTGCCCCAATGGCCAGGCCGGTGGTCCTGCAGAAGACTCAGTTATGCACAGAGGGCCAATGACATGTCACCGAGCTGGCAATTGGGGCACGTTGGAAAAGGGCCGGACGTATTTGCTAAACCTCGCTATTTCAAACGTCTGCGATGTCCATCTGTCATGTGCCGTTTCCAGCCGACAGAAGAAAGAGCAAAATACGAAAATCAATCAGCTCCACACCACATACTTCTGATATCTTTTTCTGATAAGAGTAAGAGGATTCCAGAGACCACAAGAGAAAGACGTTTTCTCATCTGCTTCACAGTATGGAATCTGGCATCCAAAGCTCTGGCTCCTGATCGATGCAGCAGACTGAGCCCCATCCAATTCGAAGGTGCACCGCGAGACATAGCGTATCGTTTTCAAACAAATTGCAGGTGAGCAGGAACAGGTATTTTGCAGACAACCCGGAAAAGGATACCGTCCGACCCAGGAAAACGAGTCAGGTTGGAGAGTCCAGTGACGTCCAGTTTCGTCCTCCTTTCATTGCTTTCGCATCTGTTTCCCTTTCTGTGCTTTGACTTGTCTTTTGGCTCATTGTTCATCAACCAACGGGTCGCGTAATCAATTTTTTAACGATGAAAAGAGGTATTTGAACACAAATTGAACTTGGATTTCCTCTGTGTGTGAACACAACAAGGTCAACTGTCTCGTAGGTCAAAGGGTACATCAGTCGGTCGGTGCACGCAAACATGAAGATCGGCGACCGCTGACAAAACTTTTGTGACAAACCATCGTCCTGAAGTTGTGCTCTTTGTGCAAATAAAAAGAACTTCCTTTGCAAGCCAAAATCCCTCACTTTGGGGAAAAGAAAGCTCGTGGGTGCGAGCTAACTTTTGAAACATTCCTTTGAACGGAATAGCATTGAACGAAATTTGGAAGACAGACGTTCTTTCTCTGCATGGTGGAAGACACTCGTATCTCGAAGACTTCCAGATTCTCAGAGGTTGCTGGGTTCGTGCACCATAGTCTGTGGTCCCTCCATGCATGTCGCTTTTATCTTCCTTTCCTGCTGGTGACAGCCCGCCAGCAACAACGTTCACCCGTGTGCAGGCAGATCTGATGCAAACAGCGACCGCCAAAAATCAACTGTCCCTCAATTTTGGTGTGTTTGTAAAATGCATTGACGAGTGCTATTTCAGATGCCAGTCAGTATCAAAACTCAGAAAGCCTACTTTTCACAACTTTGTCCGTGAGGCAGCGAATGGGTGACGTCACTCAGGCATTGTGAGTGGCTGGAAATCAAAGCGGCAGTTCTTTTGAGAAGTAACAACACATTTCTGAAGAACTTGTGGCAGCTAAATTTTGAGTGCACCGGTTTTGCCCAACTCTTCAGTTGGGGAGGAGATCAGTTGTTCACCTGAGCACACTGATTGAAGCTTTTGTTTGAAATCCTCAGAATTGAGAGGTGGTTTTGCTCCAGCATTGTTTGAAATTGCCACACTTATCCTGACTGAGTCAGAACAGGTCTGGAGATAAGGTCTCAACCAGAGTTTGAACCTGAAGGTTCTTCCATGCAGACAAGGGGTGTCTGGCTGTTTCAATCTCACAGTCATGTCTGTTGACCTGGGCACTCCTGAAGATGTGTGATGTGGGACAAAGAGCCTGGATTCAAGGCCATTTAAGGTGGAAACAGAAATGGCCAGACACTATCTACCCTGGTTCAGGCTGCTGCCTGACCATTTCATTAGATATCCAGCCCTGAGTTTTTGGTTGCTGCCTTCCCCTGTGAAACTTTGCTGCCAAACCCGTCCAAGGCACCCCTGGGTGTTTTGGCAGAAACAGGTTGTGGCAAAAAAAAGACAACAACCACTTGGATTTGTGAAACGGGTGCATGCTTGTTGCCACACAGCACTCCCACCGACTGCTGTTGGAATTTTACTGGGAAATTCAAAGTTGTGCTCTTCCACCCGTCGCCAAAACTAGTGGAGCACAGAAGCCTCGTGTTCCGATTGGAGCTGCAGACAGGAGCGTTTTTTCCCACAGGACCAGAACCAAAGAGGATAATGTAAGCGTTGGGCTTCCCGTAACACAGAGGCTTCTCCCGAGATGAACAAGTACCTCACTGACACAGAGAGAGTTTGCAAAATCCAGTCCCTGATCTGCTTCAAGTGTTCTGCAGTGAAAAATAAAGAAGTGGATGCCCCAGTGTGCTGTTTTGCTTCTGTGAAGTTTGAATGGAGGACGTCCTCGTTAACAAATGAACTTGTGACAACGAAAGTGGAGAGAAACTCGGTGAAACTTTTCCAGCTGCTTGCACTGCACGTACAATGTTGCACTGTGGACAATCGTGAATCTGTGTTCGGCAACCAAAGACAGGAGAACACAAGAAAAGTTGCGTCCTGGTCGCGTTGAGTCAGGTTGACTCGCTCGTGATCACGATTTAGTTCAGTTCTTGCAGTTGGATTTCTCAAAAAAAGAGAAACGCACATCGGCAAAATGCTGTTGTGTCCACGGGGTCAAGTTTCCAGACTCTCAGCTGTCGTGGAGCTGCATTCAAATGTGTTTGTGCAGCCTCTGGAAGGTGTTTGCGCCCTTTGTAGTTGGGCTGCATTGTCTTGTCGCCCCTGCAGAGTCCAGACGGGTGCAGATGTTCTCATTGGAGAAGTTCCGTCCAAAAATATCTGAGACATCAGCTGTGGAGCCAGAGTCCTTGCAACCTGGATGTGTGGACCACGGAATTCTGCGAAAAAGATCATCGCAATTCTGCAGCCGTGCAAAGAACCCTGACCTCCGCAATTTGAAGCACACGTGGAGACAATGCAGGTTCGTGAGATCAAGCAAGTCGCTGGTTCCGTGTCATTGTCCAATCAACAGCGACTCCGGCCCGGTCACCTATTTTTGAGGCTTCATGCTTTTGAAGAAAACAAATAGAAAAAAACTCACTTTTCATGCTTCCATGAAAAATGACAAAACAAGGTCAGGAGTGAGCAAAACATCGAAGCGCTGTCCCCAAGCTAATTTCATAGAGCCAACCCGAGCCATAAGAAGGCAATCGCGAGGCTGAGGATAACCACATTTCTCGAGCTGTGTGCTTCTTCAATCCGAGAGTATGGAACATGTCAAAACATTCCGAAGCACATTAGTGTCTCCCAGCTGAAAAACAGAAATTGGTCCTTTCATGATTTCTTGAGTGCGAGATGGGGGCATGCATGGACTGGCATATTTCAAACAACCGTAAGAGCCCTACGTACATGCGGCTGGGTCGCGGCACCGGCGGAATTGGCGGACGGTGGCCCGGCGGTTCCGAGCCGCTCACTTCTCCCTCCATCCACATGCTTTCAGCATTTGCTTCTTGGTCCACATACGGGGGAAGTGATCAAAGAGCTCCACAGCCACACAAAAACACAGATTTTTCTGGCATTGCTTGCTTACTTTTCAGCACAAGTTGGTTTCGATTCTTCTTTCTTGGACGAAATTTTTGCAATGAACACTTTTTCATGCACAATCAAGCTCACCCTTTTGTTTTCCGTTGCAGTTCGCGCATTTTTGTTGGGAAGAAAACAAGAAGCAGTGCGTTCGCCAACTGCGAGTGCGATGTCCAAGAGGGTGTCTCCATGACGACCAGTCTTTTTTTTTTTTTTGTTTCAACCACACAAAAAGCTCTTGTTCCGAAAGGGACATCGCACTGTTACAGCTTCGTTTTCGGGTGAAAGCACCAAAACTTGTGCCGGTGTTTGGAAATGGTCAGTCAGCGAAACCAGGAGGCACGGGGTAAGGGCCCCAAAGGCTGTTCCGACGCGAGGTTGCGACTTCAAGAAATTTCCAAGCGATTGCTGTTCTGGACAGTCCGCCAAAATACATCCGAACACAAAGACGAGAAAACGAACAGAAGGCTTCATATTCAGTATATCACGCCCAGAACCTCAACCACAGGCTTCGTTTTCTTAGTGTTTTTCAATGAACCACAAGCACACGGCTCCGTATTACCGCATGAGACATGAGACATCCAGTTTCAAATTTCCAGCAAACTTTGGGAAGAACAAGCCAACGCGGCACAAGACAATGCAAGTGAAAATTACCTACCACAAATATCCAATCCGGAAAAGAAAGCATTGTATCGCTGCTTAAAAAATGAAAACGACTATTGCTTACACTCAATGACTTTTCCTCTGTGTCTTCCTGGAGAAAATTTTTCAAGCCAAATGCATTTCGCCTTTTCATCCAATCGCGGTGACGAGAAGAGAGATTCTTCGCCGTCACTTTGCGGCGTCTGCAGATGAAGCTCGACGTGCGAGGAAGCTGCAAAAAAGTTCCGCCCGCCGAGTTTCAGATCAATAGACGTGTGTACGATGCGATGAATACGAGGAGCCTCATCCGCGTGACAAGGAACGGCGTCTCAGATGAAGCCTGAAGCCTGACTCGAGTCTTGAGTCTTGAAGCGCGCGTCTTCCTGAGCAACTCCAGGAGCAACTGGCCGCAACGTTCTTGTTCTTGTGAAGTTCTGCAGCGCGCACAACAAGACAGTTTGGGGAAGAATAAGCAACATAAAACCGGACACAGACATTGTCTCTTGACTTTAATGAAACATTTAAGTTTCCTGAGTTGTCCTGTGTGAAGTGCTCTGTCCTTTTGTTGTCCGCAGAAAACCAAATGTGGTGTCAGTGGGACAGAAGTTCATTTGTGGTTCACTGTCTGAACATGTTCAAATCTGTGTTTTGCAAAGAGCCTGCAGCTGCAGAAAGTCCAGGAGATCAACTAAATTGTATTGAAATTCACTGTGATCTGTGTTGAACTGTGCTGTTTTGGTGAAAAAAGTTTATTCCTATGAAGTCATGAGCGTCAGTCTCACAACAGAAGAACTGGATATTCATGAGCTGTTTTGCGACGTGTTGAAAAATAGTTATTTGTTGTACGATCTTGTTGGAACAAGCAAAAGACAAGATAAGACGTAATGTTCCCTGCATGGGAGCTGAAAGAACAATTTCTGCGTCGACCAGTTGCTGGGGTGTGCGTGTGACGCAAAATGTGTTGTTGTGAAGACAAAAACTTGAAACATGCCGGATTCAAGCTGTAATAAAGGGAAAATTCATTGGTCGGAAAAGTGTGCGTTTTCCCAAAACGTTACCTTTTTGCAAATCATGAGAAGTTGGACTGAAGCTTGGTGCCATAGACTGAACAGGAAGAAGAGAGTCCGCATATTGACACCAGCAAGGAACCACCCGGAACAGTTTCTGGCTGCTCCCTGATAATCGTGTCTTCGCGTGCCGACACATTCAGACGACGCGAGTTTTCCCCTCCGCCGTGTTTCATCCCAGAGACAACGTGAGGGTCCTCACGGGGGAGACTTCGTGGGGTTGGGAAGGAATACATTTGTGAGCGCTTCTCATCAGAAAGGATGACCGGAGCTTTCCTCAAAAAAGACGGACATTTGACCAACTGCTTCGCACAAGATCTGAAACACTCCGCCTCCTTTTGTCACTTCTTCATTTTCTTTTGCGCAGCAATTTACACGAAGACAAGACGCACCTTTCAGCAACAACGAAGGTGGGCCTTTCTCTCAAGCAGACAATTCTTCCTGAGACCCCGATACGTACCTCACCGTTTCCGACCTGAGCACTGACCAGAGCAATCCCAGATATCCAAAAGAGAACGAATGGAATTTCGGGATCGGGAAAGCCACAGATTCTTGGGTTGTTACCGGTGCAGGCGCCACGCGAGTTTCCTCTGACAGCATCTGTCAGAAGGCTTGATGGTCGCCCCATGGGGCGCATGCGTGTATGTGCTCCGACTGACACGCGTGATGAGGTGGGTTCGTCTGAAGGAGAGCCGAGAATGTTTCAAGACTGATTGGCTCAAAAAGCCTCCACTTCTGATCTCCGGCTTTTCACATTCCACGAAAGACTTGAACTATTGTGCCCTCCCGTGGACCATCGAATGACCCTAAAAAAATGTATCCCCTTGATTTCTCGATGTTCTTCCTTGGTTTTTGCACGTTTTTCTTACAGTTGGAGTCAGCGCATTCCGGTGGAAACAACAACCTGCGGGGCGGGGGGTGCAACAGATCTCAGGTGCCGAAACAAGGGCAATGATCGAGCCATCGTGCTCCTTGTTCAATGGTTGCGCCCCGATTTTGTTCTGTAATTCCCAACCATGGTGTCGAGAAACTGACTTCAGCCTCGTGCATGTGATCTCACCCACATACAGATGAAACCCAGTCAACATGCAATGCTCTGCCATGGCAGATCCAGGGGAGCCCCCACCCACCCCCACCACCCCTCAATTTTTTTTCACCCTCAAATTTCGTCAAAGTGAGGCTGGGGCTCCCAACTCATATATTTCCCCCTCCCCTTTCAATTTGGAGTCTTTGAGGGTCGGTCGCCGGTAGAGACCGAGATCAGCCCCCCCCCCCGACCAGACCCGATCCCCCCTCGACCCAGCCCGATCCCCCCGACCAGGCCCGATCCTGGAATCTTCTGGAATGGTAACCGTAATTTCCAACAACTAGAACAGCATTGTGGCTGAACGGGCGCCAAGACACGCAACTCCGCTTCGAGACAGTAATTTGTAGAGTGCACTTGCGGTGGAAAAACTGCGACTGTTATGATATGGGATCTGAACGTTCGTTGTTGTTTCAAGTGAAGCTCATTTCCGCTGTATATTGTTGGTGCATCGAGATCTTTCAATAATTGCACAACGGGCTCAAGACACACAGAATCACATCTGCCAACATTTGTGCATGACCTTACTCCGAACATTGGCACGAAGAAAGTACGAGTGCGCAAAAAGTGCGCTGCGAGGCCTGAAGAAGGAACTGCGCTGAGGTGAGGTTCGCCTCATCTTGGTCACGTGACGCCACATGACCCTGCCATGTGACCCTGCCACGGAGCGGGACAAACACGGCTCGCTTCTGGTTGAGTCTGTCTCCGCACGTGTTCTCTCCGACCAGAAATTCCCGCAAAGGGAAACGTGAGCTGTCTCGGCTGTCAAGAACAAAACGAATTGTCATGTTGTGTCTGAAGTTGTTGAGTCCTTGTGTCTCTTTCGACTTCGCAAAACTTGCCCTGTCGGAACAACGTTCGAGGAAGCACCCGTCAACTCACCCCTGATAAACGAACCCGGAACGCCACGGAGCGTGCATGGTGCCAGAGAATGGGCTTGCTGAGGCTTTGTTTTGGAGAGACTCAACCTCGGACAATGGCGACCCCCCCTTTGAGGACAGGGTTCTCACAATGTACAAAAATGGTGCCTGTGAAATCACACAATGACTTTTCAGGACCTATGGTCAAGAAAGGAGTTGTGTGGTAGAACAGGAACCCTTTCTGTGAGGTGAGAACACAATGCGAGCACAAACGACCAGTGGTGTGATCGCAGAGTTGCATAATTTTCTTTTCAAAGTCGTGTGTGGTGACAGCAAGAGATCAAATCTGTCGGTTTTAAAGCCCAACTTTGCCTTGGTTTGTTGTTTGAATCGTTGTCTGGGTGTGAAACGCCACGTCAGACTGTCTCAGACAAACTCTTGGAATTTTTCAGCTGTTTGTCGGACGTGCGTGATCGATGACTTCACTCAGGCAACAGAAACTCTCAAAACTCCCTTGTTGTCTGTTGGTGGAGAAAAGACTTGAAATTTGACAACCTTTTGTGAATGTGTCTGATGTGTCGCTCCACTGGGACAGTCAAACAGGACGAAACCGTGTTCTTAAAAATTTACACAGAATAATATTACACCTTCAGTCACAGATCCATGTAATTGAAAACACTCAATCAAGGAAGCAAACATTGTGTTCAAAATTTAATGTGTCAATTTTTAGCCAAGTGTCTTTTGACTGCTTTCAAAAGAAACTTGAAATTATAATGATTATGATGAAAATCCATCAACTGCAGGAAATGAGAGTAGAATGTCGTCACAATGATCTTGCGGGTTCTCAGTGCGCCAGCCTCTTTCTCCAACGCGCTTGCCGAAAAGCTTCCAGCTGACGTGTTCGTCATGTGCCCGTACAAGGAAAATCAGAGAACCAATCAAATTTGGCAAAACAATTCGTTGCTTTTTGCGTTGAACTGATGCCACGTACGTAAAACACTTACATGCCCTTGCGCTGTATTGGTATGCAAGTGAAACTCGGACACCAAGCACCGACAGATCCCTGCATGCGCGCACACTTCATGTACAGGACGAGAAGACTCTGACTCACCCTGGAGGAACTTTGTACACCTGGAGCGTAAGAAGAACTGAGAAAGTGCCACTCTTGCAAGGACAGCAGAGCATTCTGGAAGCCATCAATTCTTGAATGCTCTCAGAGCTGTTGGAACAGGGTTCCTGCAGCAAGTTTGGTCCATTTCTGGGTTGCGCACAATTCCTTCACGTTGAAGAGTGAGATCACAGAACGCAAACACAGCAGACGAGAACCATGCAGCGTGTAAGAACCATGCTCCCCTGCCTTGGACCCTGACGTGAAATACATTCACCCCTGCATGTGCAGAGTTCCGTTTTGGTAATGCCCGAATGTTATCCACTCATGTTGCTTGAAATTGATCTGATCGGTTTTTGCTGCAGCGTTGGTTTGGCAGAAAGAACAGCAGTTCTCTATCTGAGCTCAGGCAATGACAGGAAATTGGTTTTGTTGACATTCGTGGTAATTTGTCACCACGAGTGGGGGGGGGGTCCGTCAATCCGAGGCTCAAACTCGTGGTGTCGTAGCAACTATTCAGACTCGTTCACACAAAAGAAGGCAGAGCTCGAGGTGCCGAACGTGGACAAGCCAGAGCCGGGACGCAGAAACTAATGTGGTCCGTGAGGACAGCAATTCACTCCGGTCTGCATCACCACCGAAAATTAAATAGTGCTGGTGGACAGATCGATTTGGAGAAACAACAAACGTCCTGCTTTTGTGAATTTTGCTCTCGTGTTCTGGTGTCTGGTCAGGGCAGACACAATTGAGGATCTGGTGAAAGGAGACCCGATCCCCTGAAAACCAGACTTCAACTTAGAAAATTAAACACACGAAAACAAACAAAAGATTGTGACTGCAGCGCAAAAAGGGATAAAATACTTTTCACGTGCGTCAAGAGGGCGTGTGGCCCTGCAAGACCCCTCCCTGGATCTACCACAGGCTGCTGGTCCCAGAAAAGGCAAGAGCGGACGCAAGACCGCACGCATCGCATAATGGGCATGTCAAGAACTTTCAGATACATGTACTGTACCAACAGACATTGAAACTACTGCTCCACTCCGCCCCAACTAACCAACCTCTAATTCTCGGAGTTGACTCAGGCTGCAGGGAGGTTCGCTTCAGACGACGCGCCTGCATCACCAGAACCAGGACAAAGGCAACATGGCGCACTTGCAGCCTTGACATGTGAATCTTGATTTTGTTGTGCACAGCCCCATTAGGTTCCTTAATGGTGTGTTTTAGCCCGCCGTCTATGGAAGAAATGAGATTTTATTCCAATGAAGCTGATTGAATGAGTTTCCATCAAACTGTGTCGGTGCGAACTGCAGAAGGAGAGAAGACTCTCATTCACGTGTTTGCCAGAGATGTTGTTTGACATGCAGCACTGGAATTCAATATCCCATGCAGTGACGACAGCACAAGGCAATTTGAGAAAGAATTTCAATGAGAACGTGAGAACGAACGTTTGTTGTACGAGTTGCAGTGGCTTTCCTGGTCATGGCCGTCGACGCACAGGTTCTTCTCACCTGATAAGGTTCTTTGCACTGGCCAGGCAGCAACTTCATACAGGCGAACTCAGACGGGGTCTCTGTGCGAGTGTGCGTGCGTGCGTGCGTGCGTGTGTGTGTGTGGCTGTGTGGGTGTGTGGGTGTGCGGGTGTGCGGCATGCACTGCATGTTCTGGCCCAATCGTCATCAACAAGAAAAACGGCAAAGCGTTCGAGAACCTCTGAGTGCTGTTTGTTCTGCTCCCTCATACCTGGGTACATACAATGGGTCTCCGATGAACTAAAGGTAAGGATCAAGAGTCGAAATCAAAAATAAGAAAACAACGAAGAGAAGCCTTGTCAACAGCAAAAGCGTTTCAGCAGAATCTCTCCCCCCCCCGCCCAACCCAGGGGGTTGAATTGGCGAGTCCTCGTCTTCTCCTGGTTCGCTCCGCACGGGCCAGATCCGCGTCATGTCGCGTCATCGGAATCTGAACATGTGCAGCGAGCGGTGAAGCTGGTCAGAGTCGTTCATTGTCGTCTGCCCTGGAGTCCCTTTGTCGACGTGCGGTGTTTTATACCAAAGCGTCTTGAAACTGCGAAGGTTTTCTGCTGGGGTCGTGAATAACCTGCAAATTGGGGGTGCCTTGACTAGGATAATTTTGATAGTGGCGCACTTCTGTCCAAGTTCTGATGCTGAGCGTCAAAGCATCACAAATTATAAAAAGG
>JAAUXT010137589.1_pt1 | contig 19580 bp, 28 predicted proteins | sample 7278171 | NCBI WGS metagenome assembly JAAUXT01 (sample SAMN14350112, study PRJNA611818) | marine sediment metagenome | isolation source: surface marine sediment (1.8m) | place: French Polynesia: Moorea | collected 2018-08 | reverse complement strand
GCGACGGCAGTTGTGGGCGGACAAGAACTTTTTCCTGTTGCAAGACAACGCGTCCCCGCACACATCAGTGGACACATTGGCATTTTTCTTCACTGTTGACATGGCAGAATGGCTCTAGCCCCACCCGCAGTACAGTCCGGATTTGTCACCCTGTGACTACTGGGCCTTCCCGATCCTGAAGGCGAAAATTCGAGGCCATCGGTTTCAAAATCTGCAGGATGTGAAGACAACAGTCACAAGGACTCTCCGGGAACTGCCTCTCTGTGATTACCAGAATTGCTTGACAAGCTGCTGACCTGGTACCGGAAATGCATCGAAGCTGGTGGACAGTATTTTGAGGGACAAGGCCACAGAGGACTCGCTGCCCCACCCTGAAGTGCCACTGTGACTGTTTTTTGAGTTGGACTTTAGGAAACTTTTGGTGAAGTTGCACCTTTTATCGGATCGCCGCATGTGTCCGGAGCACCTGTTTTCGGTGTTTGTTTTGAGCATGAAATCCAGTTTGAATTTTGCATTTCACTGTTCATTCCTTGAATACAGTTCTTCAGCAAACCCTCCAACTAGTTTGTTCATTTCTGTGCCGGCAATCGAACCCTCCATCGCAAAAAGAAGGAAAATTAAGGAACAAGCCTCGTATGTGGATAATGTCATGAAAGCCGTGCATCATGCGCTGGCGCATGCGGTATGGATTGGGGGTCAGGGATGCGATGCGTGAGGTACCCAGTGTGAAGCAGACCCAACGCGTTGCTGAATAGCATTGCAGTTGCACAGAGAGACATATTTCATTTCAATGGATTTATGCGCGAGTTTCGTGTCAGCGCACAGTCTCCTACTGCTGCAGGAGAAAACACACTGTGCAAACAGACGACGAAAACGCGCGCCGAGTGCCCAAACATCAGCGCGTGTATTACAATCACAACTGTTCGCATTGGATCTTGTTGAAGGACCCCACCCCGTAGGCCCAAAAATAGTAACACAACCCTCAAAATGCGAGTTGAACATTTTGGGAAGTCTCAAAACGACGTTTATTCCCGCGGCATCCCGAACTCGCGTGTCAAAACTGACAAACGTTCTTATTTCTTCCCACCTCAATCTCTGCAGCATGATACAGATCTCACACACCTTTAATATTGCGAGAAGAATGAGCTGTAAAAACCACATGTGTTTTCACAGGAGGTGTCTGTTTACATAATGCATGGGATGTAGCAGGCGATACGGAGGCGAGCTCGAGCGCACGGTACGGGGCTGGGGACGGGGAGGCGAAGGCCCGTCCCTCCTCCCTCCGCAGTGCGCCCACAGGGATCGTTGCGCGGCAGTGCGCACATGGATTGAATGCATGCGGCACGCGTATTTCACAATGAAAGCGTCAAAGGGGATTTTCACATCGAGCATTGCTGAAAGCGAACCACTAAGCAAGATCTGGGGTCGCTTTCTCGGGAAGACATGGGGAGGCCTGAGGTCCAGGGATCCAATGCCTGTTGGTTTGTGCACGGACACAGCACCCATTGACTTTTGCAGAAACATAGGGCCCATTGACTCATTCTGGTATGAATCACCCATTCATTGACTTGTACAGAGAAACAGTGCTTTTGTTGCTTTGGTGCCCGTTGGCTTACTTTGGGACTCAGCACCCATTGACCTGTGTTGGGATACAGTACCCATCCACTTGTGTAGGGAAACATCATTGCCTTGCAGCGGGTTGTAATACCCATTCATGCACACAGCGATACAGCCACCATTGGGTTGTACTGGGACACTGCACAAGACAAGGTCTTTTCAACCAGCCTGAGAGATCCCGCTTCAGGAGCCATCGCGTGGCCTGCAGATGGGATGTTGGATGCCATGGTTCCACGGCTGGATGCGCGGCTGCTGCTGCAGGATGGATCTCTGGTCCTGGAGAGGCTCCCTGGATGAGGAACGAGGGACCGAGGCATGACGCGGGCAGATGGATGACCCCTCCAGGGAGAGGCCGCGCTGTCCCGCTGTCTGCTGCATGTCTGAAGGCGGCCAGGCCAGGACCTGCTGCACAGGGATGTTCGCATTGGCACTGTGCACAGCATGCTACGCGTTTTGAACCTGGTTCTTTCCTTGACTTGTGGATCAAGTTGGTTGCAGCTGCCTTCCAAGCTGCACTGAAACAGGTTCCTTCACGCCAACAACAGTGAGGTCGGAGACCCTCGTGCTGAACTCGTGTTGCCGCGAAATTTCGCAGCCTCCATCGGCGATGCCAAAATGCACGCCACGCCTGGGGTCTTGTGTCCTTGGTGCTCAGATACGCTTGAAAGGGAGGCCGCCCTCTCGCCGCCGTGAAACAGGTGAAGTCTCGGGTGGGTCCCAGTGGTGTTTATCATCGCTCAGCAGTATGTGGAGGAGCGATGGTTCCTGAGCGACGCTTTGTTGGCGCCATCTGGTCGTCAGTGCGCATCATGGGTTCTGGTGCTTTCCTAGTGTCGCAGTCATTCTTTGCTTTCTGTGTGTCTGTCTTCCCCCTCTCTCTGTCTCTGTCTCTCTCTGACTCTCTTTGTCTCTCTCTCTCTGTCTCTGTCTCTCTCTCTCTGTTCTCTATCCCCTGTCTGTCTCCTCTCTCTCTCTCAAACACACACACATGCACACGTACACTCCTGACCGTCTGCATTTTACACACACACACACACGCTCATTCCTGAAGCTCTGCATTCCCCACGAGACATGGATGTCCCTGCTTCCCCATCCGTCCCTGTTGACACGAGGCCCTGGTCCCCGTGGCCCGTGATCTCCACGGTATTGGGACGAGCTTGGAGCCCTGCGGCGGCGCCGCCGCCTCACACACGCTGACATTTCGATTTCCGTTCCTGACACAGCTAAATGCGTTGTCAACGTGTTTTAGGAGCGCAGTGAAAGAACCGGGTGCAAGGGCCGCTGCTTCCGCCCACGTGTTCTCCACGTGATGCAGAAATGGACGACAGGAGGCGTCATGTGGCGCGACGCCGTTTTCAGCGTGTCTTGGCTGATTTCCAGGGGATGCGTCGTACGTTGCGCTGCTGTGCAGGTTAACGATCGCACTCGTTGTTTTGCCCGTGCACCACGCACACTCAGGTCATTTCCGTGTGTGTGCCCAGGGCTACTTGACCTCTCCAGCTGGGGCACATGGAACATGCTCCCAGGGCACACCCGGGGCACACCAGGCAAGTTGACACAGGGGGCATTGGTAGGAGGACAAATCTGTTCAATGGGCGCTGTTTTCCAAGCGATGGTGTGGTGCAGATTGACTGGCCCCGCCCCACAACGCCTGACGCATCCGGTGTGAGCCCGGCCCCCGGGGCCGGTTCGGGCGCCCGAGAGAACGACGCGACTGTCTCTTGAATTAGTGCGCTGCTAATGGATCCCGGAGAGTGGCCTGTCAGCGCCGAGGGGCTGCTGCACACAGGGTGCGTCACGCATTGCGTCCTCAGTCCACGTCAATGGGCGTTGCGCCATGGTCCACATTGGAAACGTCATGCATGGTGTCCCTCTGCACACGTCACTGGGCGTTGCGTTAGGTCCACACTGGAGGCACACGTATTGCACAATCAAACTCGTCTATGGGCATTACACCCGGCATTCAGCGGTGGTGACACACGCCTCTTGTGAACGTAGGCAGTCCTGCACCCGTTTTACGAGCAAACTCAAGGCGTGCAGGTTCAACTCAGTTGACACACCGAACAGCAAGGACTAATACAATATACACACGCTGTATGAACCCGGCCTCAGCCACTACGCTTGGGTCAAAAGAACGCACTGTTCAGCACGTTTGATTCTCCCCAAATTGCATCCGCCTGAATTCGCACTGCGCAGTCAGCGACAATGGGCGTGTTTGATTTCTGCGTCGAAAACCCCTGAGGGGCCGTGGTGCGTTCGGGGTGTGAATCGAACACGCTCAATGTCTCTTTGATTGGGCCTTGGGAAGAGACCCAGTATCGAACGTAGCTCTGATCAGCGACGTCTTATCTGTGCCAAGTTGCGAGGATTCACAGCTGAGTGTTTGTGGTGTGTGTTCAAGGTCACGCACGCCAAGGCGCTGCGCCGGTAAGTCCATTGACACCGAACTCTACAGGACTGCGTCCATTTCCCTGTGTACTAGCAACCCAGCGCATCAAGCCTGAGACGACGCGCCCATTGACGTAGATCCACGCGTGAACGCAACACACGCTGTGTCCTGCCCGACGGAATGTCTCTGTTGACCTGTTCCTGTGTGGAGTGAAAAGTTCAGTGCAGATATCATTGTCTTATTCCCCCGTGTGGAGCTGCGGATTAGAGACGGAGAACCCGTGTCTTGTTTTCAGCCGAGCCAGTGCGGCGCACAGCGGGCCAAGGGGCGGCCGCAGGGCGCGTGAAATATTAATCGAGCTCCATCCCCGCACTGCGTCTCTGCACGGGCGGGGCAAACGAGCCTGTTTCATGCTGCGTGCGCGAGCGGTGTGTCCTTGTGCTGGGCAATGGGTGTGTTCGTTTTTCTTGCCTCGCGCATTCATGAAGACATCTCGGATCGTCCGATGTGCGTGAAAACGAATGCGGTCATCGAGTGTTGTGCCATTGTCGCTCTCGACGCAGTTCTCACAGGTACTGTACCTGGAAGAACCGTGAGCGGGCGTGGCAACGAAGGCTTTTTCACACCAGAAGCATAGTGAGTTGCGTGTTTGCGTGCGAGTCAGTGGATGCTCTAGCTGTTGACTTGAAAAAAAGCACACGACGTGCCCAAGCGTCAGGAGTCCCTTTCCACTACGTAGGGCGCGGGCGGGACGAAGGAGTTGTGTCTCTCTGTGGGGCGGGCGATACAAACACCATTTACCTTGAGAAACATCGATCCGTGTTCAGTCAACCAGACTTGGAGCTGCTGCACCCTGTGCGCGTCACGCGTGGGATCCTCTGGGCGAGTTGGTGGAGGCTTGTGCTTTGGCACGACGCCATTAGGGGTTTTCACATTGGTGACGCGCGGTTGGGCGGCGTCAGAATTTTTGACACGTGCGTCAAAATTCAACATGACGCCCAATGGAGAGTGTAAAATTATCAGTCCATACCGATCACACATTTTTGACATGGGCGTCAATTTTTTGACGTGCGCGTCACCAACGTGAAAACCCTTATTGACTTGTTGCACCCTTGAGGCAGCACTGAGGCATGGTCCGGCCTGAATGAAAAATGCGGCTCTTTCAAGCACAATGGACCAGTCTGCCAAAGCGACGTAGCACCAATTCACTCGCACGTGCCTTCGTTTAGAATGACCCAGGACGCGACGCAAATCGTGTGACCCGAGTTTGTACGAGACTCGGCCACGTGGCACGGTTAAACGCAGCGTGTGACGCATCTTGTGTGACCCGGGCCTACATCCTACCCGCGTCGCGTACACCTCGCGTTCGTCGATAGCAATTCGTGCGACACGGGGAGGGAGGGGGGCGCTGGGAGAGTCCCTCCCCGTGAGACGGAGGACGCGACGCGACGCGACGTGACGTCGATACGATCGAGCGCGTCCCGTCTTCATCCCCGCAGGAACCACGAGGGACTTCATTTCCACGCGCAGATCAATGCGTAATCCACGGCTGGAGGGAAAGGGGCAAGAAATGCTGACTCAGCACTCATGAAACCAACATGCACGTGCACTGGACGGACAAAAATGTACAACTGCAAAATTCCCTCATTGGTGCTTTGTCAGGTTGACACAACGCCCAATGACTTGTGCGCATTCTCAGTGGAGTTGTACAGAGAAGCAGAGTTCATTGACTTGCACAGGGACGCGATGCATGACGCAGGTGTTTGTTGCTGAAGTGGTGCGGGGGTGGAGTGGGATTGGAGTGCGCAGCGCTTTCATCTTCCAACGTATTTCCACCCGTCTCCGTGACAACCAACCACGTGGCTGATTGCGCGCGCAGCTTTTGTTGCCAGGCAGCGTTGTTGTTGTCATTCAATGGCTGAACGCGATCAGAACATCAGATCCCGATGTGTAGGGAGGCGGGCGGTTGGTTCAGCCAAAAACAGTTCGTCCCCAATTGGAGATGTGGTGGAATTGCATTGTCGAGTCAGATGCGGCTGATCCTGGCCTGACCTGAACCTTGCTTGACTGAACTCCACGCAGAACCTGACGGCCTCCACAGACAATGTCATCTGCATCTCCTGGACGAAGCGCAAAGCAATCAAGTGCCCTGTTGGTGCATTTCCGAGGCGAACGTTCAATCATCCCAGTTTGTGTAGTCTGAAGCGGCAGGACTGTGGACTGTGAAGGGTCGCTTGCTCCACACACGCCGGGACCCTCCAGGGGTGGATCAGGTTGTGCCTGACGCTGCTGAACTGGAGACTTGAATCAGGGGACCAAGACCCCGACGTCCTGGATGCAAGTTCTGTCCTGGTTGAGGTTGGTCTCTGCACCGTGGGTCAGCTCCGGTCTCCGGTGAGGACGGCGTCATTGCACCCTGGGCTCAACCCTGATGGATGCCTGCCTCTCGCTCTGGCCCCGTCAATGCAGTGGACATGGGGCTTGGAACCCGGCTCAGTCCTCGTCCTCCGGGAATCTAGATTGGCCCCCGACCTTGACCACGCAGCTCCGCACGATGGAGCACGAACCCGACCGTGTCCCATGGGGTGCAGCTCTGCGCGATTTACCCACCCCTGCCCAAAAAAAATGACCTGGTCCTGCCTTGACGATCCGAGATACGTAGCTAGATCTATTTCCAGGATCAGTGTCTGCTCCCGGAGAGATGGGACCTGCATTGTGGGGAGCTGATGCCCCCTGGAGAGGTGGGGTCCTCTGGATCCGCGTCTGGGAGCAGCTCTCAAGAGCCTCAGTTCCGCTGAAGAGTCTCGTTTCTGGGTGGAGTGGTCGCTTGATGTGGGGCCGAGTCGAGTTACGGGTCCAAATTGAACTCGTGAACACAGCAGCTCCACCCTTCTGTGCCATACTCTATGCATCTTGCATTGCGTGAATCACAAGCTGTGGTGGGCAAACGGGACACGTATGTGACGCATTCATGATGCACCTGCCTTGAACAACACAAGAAGCGTCCTGCACGAATCTAGCTGGGCGTGTGCGAGAATGCGTGGCGCATCCACGGAGGCCCTGACGTGACGTGTGTTGTGTTGGGATACGACGCGTCACGTACTCGGGTCGCCTGTTCGCGCGTCAGAAGCGAAGCGACACGAGATGAGTCTGACCGAGGTCGAATACTGGAAAAACCCATTCCTATTTCTGTTCGCTCTGAGTGCTGAGCTCTGTGGCTCCGTCAGGCCCAGGTTCACAGTGAATGCGTCACGCTGTGTATTTCTGTGCAATTGAAGGTGGGCTGCTTTGTCGTCTTTGACGCATCGCACACAGAGAGGGACGCAACGCATGGTGAAACCTGCGTCTCAAGCGATGATGCAGTGGGAACTGACCTGCACATCGACGCGTCCTGTGTGGCCTGGTCTTGGGAATCAAGTGCTGCGCGGAGGCGCGTGTTACTGATGCGAAGTGACGCGACCCGAGGCCGCCCCGTCACCGGGCCCGCAGCGGGGGAATCCCGCGGCCCGGCCCGCGTTCACGCCGGCTGCGTCACTCGCCCGGTCAGCCGCACGTCCCGCTGTGGGTTACCCCGTCCAGCCACCCACCCACTCGGCCCGCAGTTGGTGAATATCACGGCCGAGCCGGGGTTCACGTCGGCTGACGTCACCCGCCCGACCAATCGCCCGCCCCGATAGGCGTGCCACCACCCGCACACCCAATCCTGCCACCCGTTCACCCGCTCGATCGTCTGCCAACATCAGCTGCCCAGCCACCCGTCCAGCCGTCAGCCCCACCACCTGGTGTACCACACTGCCCGGCCCTGGTCCAGTCACGTCAGGTGCGTCACCCACTCCGCTGTGGACCCGGAAATCCACCCAACAACCTGGGCATGCCGCCGCCTCCGTCGCCCGCTGAGCTTCCCAGGCCACCACCTCTGGGGAATTCCTCCGTCCAGGCCGGATCCCACGCCATGCACGATGTGAGTCCAGCTCCACCCAAAGCGTGGCAACACATCCAACGCACATGCTGAGTCTGGGTTGACAAGTCAAAGCTCTCGTTGACGTCTCCGCATGGGTGGTACCCTGGAACACCCGGTGTTAACCCTGCCTCGGGTCGCTTTGGAGCCACTCTCTCTTTCATGTCGGATGTGGCCCCGCACACCGAAGGTGTCATTTCAAGGATTTCAGTATCGACACCAGTCTTCAGCCAGTGATTTAACGAAAGCGATGCAGCCTTCCAGTGGAGTGGTTTTCAAGGCCATGTGGCCCTTTTTTGTGTGTGAAGACGTTTTGTGACAGAACTTACGGTGGTTGATGGAAGATGACAACAAAGAAGACTTCAAGGGATGTGAAAATGTGGAGCTGGACCCAAGGTTTGGTCAGAGAGGGACCTGCTCCCGGGGGTGTACGGCCGTTGAAAACTTGTCGAGCAAAGGGGAACAATTTTGGTGGGGCACAAAATATTTTGGAGAGTGCGTGGCCTCAGGTAATGTGCCTGCCCCTGGATCTGCCTCTGGAGATTTTGAATTTGTTTTGAAGCTCTGAGAGTGGGATGAGTTGTGAACGTGATTTGGAGCTCTGTGGGGCATCAGCATGGTGCGGCTCATTGTTACTGAGAAGTCACAAGTCATCGTCGTATCTCCAGAGAACGCTACTTGCTGCTGTGGTGCCGCCCTGTATCAGCAGAACAAGGACCAGCAGCCTGAGAGTTCGTTTGTGCGAGGGGAACTGTTCCCGAGAGCGCCAACTCTGGTGTGTGTGTGTGTGTGTGTGTGTGTGTGTGTGTGTGTATGCGCATGTGTGTGTGGTGTCTGCGTTTGTGCAGGTCTTGCAGATCTCAGTCCCATCACGGGTTGCACCACACAGCTGGGCCTCCTCCCCCTCAGGTCGAGGACTCTGCTCCTCAGCCCATCCCTGCAGCCTCTCCACGGCTCCTGCAGTGTTTACGTGCTCCAACCCCTTCACCATCCCCGCCCCGACGCCTTTCAAGTGCAGCAGCTTACCTACTTTGCAAGCTGAGGACTCGAGGTGAGGGGATTCCACTGGATGCGTCACGTTTCAAGAGCGTTCGTGTTGGGGCGTTTCGTCCATGCAGTACAACACATTCAACATGTGACGCCTCCTGTCTGTACGTAGACGTGTCTCTGTCTGATCACTCTTGAAATGCGTCCACGTGAGCAGAGTTGAACTTGAAAAGGGACACGGGGGTTCCACGCGCGGTGCATCACGTGTGAACGTGCCTCAGGCAGCTGTGGATCTGGAGCTGTTGACAATTCATCCAGGTTGGGGAACGGTCACGAACGCATCGAATTCTGTGGGACTCTGGCCCTGGATTCTCGCCTCCGTCTCCTCGACTGGAATTTTCTCTGAAAGCAGCTTCAAGGGAGAAAATTGTGTGTTGATTTTGATTTGAGTGAATGGATATGCCGTTGATCCCATTAATTTTTCCTTTCTGGTTGTCGCGTGACATGCTTCACTTGTCAAGCCAAAAGTGCTCGAGTGTTGTTTGAGAAAACAAGCCCCTCCACAAAGGGAATGTCGAGCATTGTCTCAGGTAGCGTGTTCTGACACAGTTGTTCAGGCCTGTTTCATACACGATGCGTTGTCCGTTGGGTCCCGGTGCCAGTCAACAGGACCTGCATTGCAAGGGACAGCGCAGCGCCTGTTGGTGTGTGCAAGACGCGTCCAGAGGGAAGCAGGTCCCAGACTCAAGGTTTTCCCTGAGGTGTGAGACCGGCTCCAGGGGCGGCAAAACTTTTTCTCACCCAACTTTGTGACGTGCCGCACAAAGCATTTTGTTGTTTTAAGGACAGTCGACCCTGGATTCTGGACCCATCCCAGGAGTGGGTATGGGTCGATGGTTTTGCGGGGCTGGGATTCTGCGTTTGTCCCTGGCTGGGTTGAGGGCAGCAGATGTGACAGGTGGATCCACCTGTGTGTGTGTGTGTGTGTGTGTGTGTGTGTGTGTGTGTGTGACAATGTAAAAAGCTGGATCTTGGGTCCACACTGGGTGTGTCCTGGATTTGCAGCCACTGTGGCAACTGGCTTCTTTTGCAGTGTGCAGCGCCCTGGATCTGCCCCTGGAGCAGGTGTAGGTAGCTGAGCGAGACCTGGAACTTCTGTCCACCATTGGAACGCGTGTGGTTGGTGATGCGTCAGCCTGTTCTGGGATCCTTTCGCACAATGCAGGCCCTGGATCCGTATCCCTAAATCCACCCGAGATGGTTCTCTGTGTGTGTGTGTGTGTGTGTGTGTGTGTGTGTGTTGATAGCGGGTAATATGGAGATCGGGTCCTGGATCCGCCCCTGGAGCAGGTGTGGATCGATCGCGTCGACGCGGAGCGTGTAACGCGACTCCGGGACGCAGCGCCAGGTCACGTACTCTTCTCAAGCCTGCTGCGCGCTGCAGACGTCACGCGCTACGTCGCTGCGCAATCCACGTCGCGGTCCAGATGGACGTGAACACTGCCTTGCACTGGCTTTGCAGACAGTGCCCTAAAAGTACAGGGACGCAGCACACATTCCATGTCTGACCCGTCCAATGACGTGACCAGCCGAACGTGGGCATCGACGCAACAGGCGACGCATCCAGTTCGAACAACCCCAGCGTACCTTTCACTGGGGCTCACCGCACGACGTATCTGATGTGAACCCCAACCTGATTAGCACAAGGACGCAACGTACAACCCCGTCCATTGTGAGCCAAACCTGATTGCGCACTGCTCCTCCCCTCACGGGAATCACAGACTCATTATTGGCAAAAGCCGCAGAAAGAAACTCAATCCGTGTTTTTTTCAGTCTGCGTGCGTGGGTCTATTTGTGGAGTCACCGCTGCTGTTGTTTCCGTTTTCACGTGATAGTGGCGTGGGAAGGACAAAAGCGACCTTCTTGTGTTTCAGTAAGTAGCACCTGTGTTACCAAACGTACTCGACAACGTACATATCTCCGTTGATTTGAAGAGGCCAATTTGGCATTGATCTGGTGCTGGTGGTTGCTGCTGGGATCAGTGAACTTGATGTTGAGTCCACGCATCGCCAGTTTCACGCATCATGCGCGCGTCCATGGGTGCTGAAAATCATAGGGGATGGGTAGTTGTGTCTGCACACGTCAACAGGCACTGCATTTGACTTGTCTCAAGAGGCAAGACAATGGATCTGGAGTCAAACGACGACAGGGTGCTTGTGCACAGATTTGTGCAGGGATGTATTGCCCATTGACTCCTGTGGGCACACAACACACATCAACTCCAACACGGGAACAACATCCACAGACTTGTGCAGGCTCGCAGCACCCATGGACTTGCACACAGATAGTGCCCATTGACTTGTGCAGGGACCCAGGGCCCACTGACTTGTGCAGGGATGCAGCACTCATTGACTTATGCAAGGATGCAGTACCCATTCACTTGTGCAGGGATGCAGGCCCATTGACTTGTGCAGGGATGTAGCACCTATTGACTTGTGCGGGGATGCAGCACCCATTGACACATACAGGGATGTAGCACCCATTGACTTGTGCAGGGACCCAGGGCCCATTGACCTGCACAGGGACACAGCGTCCTTGTGCAGGACACATCACCCACTGACTTGAGCACACGATGTGAAACCTTCGTTTGAACTCACAAGGGACGAACACCGGCCTGAAGCTGCAAATTTACGACACTCGTTTGGGCCCCAGCGGTCATGTTTCCAAAACCAGACAATGGGTCAGAAGGTGAAATGGAGCGAGCGTGTTCTCCAGTGGGAGAGTCTGGTCAGGTCAGGCCTCACTCTCCCTGTACAAGTCTCTGTAGACGCAGCGTCCCTTGACAGACACAAGGTCGCAACGCATGTTGCATCAAATGTTCTGCACGAAAAGAACTCTTTTTCTTGCTGTTGCATTTGACAGCCGATGTTCTGCCATTGAGACAGACAAGAGCCTCAATTCTTGGCTGCATCTTTGGCCTGGTTCTCACTGACTCTGTCATGCGCTGGATTCTTGTTACATCTCCGAGTGCGTTCGGCGCTCACAAATCCAAGAGACGCAACGTACGACGGACGGACCCAGGCCTGAATTTTGCACAATACGTACGTACGGCACTTCGCCAAAGAGACACTGCCCACAGCACAAGAACGCAGCCCCCATTGACTTGCCATTTTTCACTGTGCCCATGGACTTTCAGCGGCTTATCTTTCTGCAATGCAGCGCACGCCTCACGCACCCAGTGTAAACGCGGCCTCAGCCCCCACCTGTAACGCTACTGCGCGTGACGCACCCATCCACCGGGCCCCGGCTCCTCCCTGCGTCTGATATCCGGTTGTGTAGGAAGCCGGCTGCGTCTGCACCGAGACTCTCCGGGCGGCGCGGGGCTCTATCTCCCCGGATTCCTTTCACTCGGCTCCGCAGAGAGAGGCGCGCGCACCCGGGGCTCGAGACTGAGGCGCGAGTGCAAAACCCGAGGATTTTCTGTGTTCCACTTTCTATGGCAGTTGCTTTGGTGGAAAGTGAGGGCTGTTCACACATGAAACGTTGCCACGGTGGTGGGAGTCTGGTGCGAGTGCAAAACCCAAGGATTTTCTGTGTATCACACTTTCTGTGCTGCTTGCTTTGGTAGAAATTAGGGCTGTTCACATGGGATGCGTCAACGTTGTGGAAAGGAACTCTGAAAAGCGAGTGCAAACCCTGAGGCTTTTCTCAATGTCACTTGCTGTGCCAGTTTCTTTGTCAGATGGATGCGGCCTGATTCACGTGGGATGCGTTGTGCGTTTCGTCGCAGAACAAATCCGTTGACACAGCAAGAGACACGGGGCGAGTGCAAAACCCAAGGCGTTTGCTGTGCCTATTTTTCCACCAGAAAGACAAAGTCAGCTTCACACTGCATACACACTGGCTGTATCGCTCCCACCTGCTCCATTTGTGCCCAGGGTTTGAATAAATTCAAAGCATTTTCTGAGTTTCTGTGTCAGAAAGGTTGAGTATTGTGTCATGCTACCTTGCTGTGCTTGAATAAGAAGCACTGTGTGTTGGAGAATTCGAGTCTGTGGCGCGGGTGCAAAATGAAAGGCTTTTTGTAGCTTCTCTGCCAGTTTGTACGCGACAAGTCACACTGGATGCTTCACATAACTGCGTCGCAGGTGGTGCGTTACGACAAGGTCAACGAACTGTGAGCGAGTCTTCGGAGCCTGTTCTACAACACAGTGTGATTTTTTTATTTCCAAGAGACCGTTTTAAGAAGTTCTCAGAACAGTTCGTTCTTCATTCTGAGGTTTGCAAAACGTCAAAAAAATCGCACCGTGCTGTACGTCAACAGGCACTGCGTCATGTTTGACTCAAGTCTGTGCCACGAGTTAAAAATCAATCATTTTGTTACGTAGCTTCTGTGCTCGAAAGGAAGAACGATCTCACACACACACACACACACACACACACACACACACACACACACACACACACACACACTGCGTGTGTCATGCATTGTGTCTCCATGCGAGTTTGTCAATGGACACGCATTAGTTTGGGTAGATTCGCAGCGAACAACGCACCTTGTGTGAAACAGGCCGGAGGCACCTTTCAGATCGGTCTCGAACAGGATGAGCTTCGTGTGGAGTTTCTGGTTTCGGCTGGAGCTCAGAGAGATGGGTTCTGCAGTTTCAGGTGCAATGAGGTGAACCTGGGTGGAGCGATGGCGTGGATCCAGGGGCGGGCTCATTCCCCAAATCCCGTTGATCTTCTGTTTTGAACCTTGGCGGGTCGGACAGAAGTAGCCCCCCCCCCGCCCCTGTTCTTCCATGAGTGGTCCACTTGAAGGAAAAGCAGGATGCGGATGCGTTGTCCCTGCGTGCCTTGCTTGCTTGAATCAAGGTGTGTCGTGCATTGTGCCTCTGTTCCATTCCATTGAGAATTGTTCAATCAGAATCCACGGTGGATTTGATTCCTTGCTCGTTGGAAATGACTACATTCACGTGTGAGTGACTGTATACGAGGTATGTCAATTAAATGATAATCAGCCGGGCGTTTTACCGTGAAGTTTTTGAGCGATCTTTGTCCACTTTAGGACTTGTGTTGGCATGATTGTTGACTGTTTGGCAAGTCATTTTTGGCATGGTATTTGCATTGAATAAAGCATTTCCAATTTTAAAGAATTCGTGTCCGCAAAGCGCCCGGCTGATTATCATTTAATTGACATACCTCGTATTTTGCTTCCCCTCGTTCCCACTGGGTGCACCCACTGGGTGGGTCTCTTTTCAACGAGACACTTCTGGTGCTTGAACCTCCCGACTGACTTCCGGTTGTGGGATCTGAAGTCCAGCGGATGTGCCTGGACGTACTGGTGTGAACGAGGTGTTATCAGGGGGAACAGGTGAACATCCTGAGTGCTCAAAGTGCCGAGGTTTCGGGTGATCTGACGAGGCTGATGCAGTGAAGAGTCAGGATGTACGTGAGGAGGAGTGTGGTCACGAACTGTCTGTCTCGGGGATGACGACACATTGCTCTCCTTTCAGAGATACGCTCGTAATCTGGAGATGGGGGATCTGTGATGTGTTGAGATTGACCGACCCCTTTGGGAGAAGAGTAATTTTAAGGGGGCTGTCCTTCCTGGATCCATGACTGGCACTGTGGTTGTATTCACCAAACAGAGTCAAGTGGATCCAGAAGGTGGTCAGGAGGCCGGCTGCATTGTTCAGGGTCTGTTCGTCTCCCTTGACTCGATGCCTGAGAGCATTTTTCAGGGGCTCTCCTTGGACCCAGGCTTGACAACGTGATTGAGCTCACCACAACAATGCCTACATCGGTTGAAGCTACTGAGCAGAATCCCAGCCTCACGTCGCACGCACACGGCAATGACGTGATGGGTTCTGAAGCACCGTGTTCAGACGTGGTGATGGCCTCCACCTGCGAGAAGCAGCAGGGGCCCCACTCTGCCTCAAGCCCGCTTCACACTGTGCGTCCGGCTGTAGCACTGAGTGCGTGCAGCCCGCATTGACTTCTGCAGCAAAAGCGCTTTGCAGGATGCACGGCGAGTCAGCTTCTGCAATGCATTCCAGCTGCACTGCAGGTGGGACAGTGGCCCCTGACTGTCACCATTCATTCCCAGACAGTGCAGTGCAGGAGGAGGGACAACGGCCCCTGACTGCCACGATCCATCCCGTCCCCCATCCATTCACCTGCCTCAGACCTGCAGGTTGCAACCCACGAAGCCTGTTCGCACTGGATGCGCCAAGGCGTTGCGCCCCAACACACGTCAGGAGCTGTTGGTGCTTGAACTCAGTGACGCGTTGGGTGTTTTGTGTGAATCAGACCAAAGGTGTGTTTCTTCAAGCGGTTTTCACATTGGGTGACGCGCGGTCGTTTTCTGGGCTGACGTCAAAAATTCCACCATTGGGTGCAATGTTAAATTTGACGCCGACGTCAAAAATATGACCGCGCGTCACCCAATGTGAAAACTGCTTCATTTGACCATACGCACGCTCGTGTGTCGCAGCGTCTGTGTGTTACGTTCAGTGATACGTACGTCTCCTTTTCACACGGGTCGGCCGTTCCTCAGTGCATGAATTGACTCCCCCTCCATTAGCAATTGGCAACACGGTCGTCTCCATGTCAACCTGTTGCTGTGGTGAAGCCGAGGCTTCCAGTGGTAACTACGAGTTACAGTCACGTGAACCTCGTGTTCCAAATCTCCCAAGGTCAATCAGTGAATTTGGACCGCACCGAGGGGCTGATCGAGGATTTAGCCAAGGGGGCGACCAAACAAAACGCGTGAAACTTGAAACAAGTTTTGGCACCCGTGGCGCCACAAAAGGGACTTCTGGTCCAGTGTGGTATTTTCGAGGGCCAGGGACCTGCGCCCCCCCCCCAACCTCGGACCCACCCCGACCACTGTCACAGTCAGGAAGGAGCCTTGTGACCTTGACATCTCCACTGCGCGGCAGACTGGTTGTCTGTGTTTCCACGCATCATCTGCTGTTTCACCGCGCGACATGTGCAGCGCCCATTGATCAGGTCTGTTTTCCTGGAAAAGTCGACATTGTGAAGTTCGTTTTGTGGTCCACGCCTGTTTCACGCTGGACGCGTCAGCTGATAGAGCGGTGCCTCACACAGGTACGCAACGCACGCAAGACTCTGGCCGGTGTGAATGAACCTGGTGCGTTTCACCTTGATCTGTGTCAAGTTTTATGTCCACCAGTCTGCGTTTCACAGACAAGACCTCTCTCAACGAAAGGTAGATTCTACAGCCGTTTGAAAATTTCTCCCTGAAAAATTCGTGCCACTTCTGATGAACTGAAAACAGAACCATTTTTGACCGCGTCAAGTATCACCACAACATCGGTGTAACGAAATGGCCAGACGCCCTGAACCAGGTGACACGGGTGTCTGGTCATTTAGCTTCAACCTGGAATGGCCAGGTTCACATCAAGCCTCCAGGTGTGCCAACTGATGTCAATATCAACATCAGGAAGTGCAAGTTGAGGGGCCAAGAACCTGCATCCAGAGCTCCATTCATGACCTTCAGCCGGCTGGAGCCAGAGGCTCAGCCCTCGGCCACACCGCGTGCGCCAGTGAACATGCACGCCAAGGTCACAGCGCATCAAAATGGGTCTCACGTATGTCTATGGTTGTGTTCACACTGAAGTGCGTATGCGCCACCACGAGATCTCGCGTATGGGTTCCATCCCCAAACGTGCGCTGGCGCATGGTGCGTGATGCGCTGGTGCACGCGGTGTGGCCGAGGGGTCAAACTTCACCACTTCAAGCCCCAATCCAAAGCGGCCAGAGATCCACGTCTGGAAAAACCCGTGTTTCATTTCATTCCACCTGCTTGCTACACCGCATGGAGAGGTCGCTTACCTGTGAGACGTCGCTGCGATGCTGTCCGCTCAAAGAGACTGCGTAGACGATGACAGCTAAAATCCGATTGAGTCTCCGGGACAATCACGTGACCTGTGTGGGCGGTGGGGCTTTGTCTCCTTGTGACACAAACACCCAATCTTCTGTCTCAATGCAAGATGTGCGGGGTGGGGCGTCTGGTGCTCAGTCAACAGTCACTCCCCACGCCCGAGCGAAGTGGGGGTAAAGTCTTGTGCTGATGACCCACTGCTCTCACGACGCCAGTGGGGAGGATGTGACACGCTGCCGATAATCTTCACGCTCACTCCCTACGCCTCCGCTCTCTTCACGTCGGGACGTCCTCCCCTAACGTGACGTGCCTCGTCGCGTCTTCTCACCACTCGCCCGGCTCCCCGTCCGTCCGTCCGCTGCGGGTCCTGATGATGAGACTCGTCTGTGGGACAATCCGAGCGCAAATGACTCTCGCGTCTACGCGCAGATAGATCTCTATCAAAGGTGGATTTGTCAGCCTCGACAGACCTCGGCCTGGGATTCCAGGGCCTTAATGAGCTTGTGTGCCCGTGGAGCGTGCGTGTGTCTGTCACAGTGAGGCAGGTGAGGAGAGACACAGTGGGAGGGAGGGGAGGAAGCTCCGCTGTGCTGCGTGTAGAGGATTCTGAGAAAAATTGACGGCAGAAGCAGGTGCGGGAATTAGAACGTTTGGGTCAGCGTTTGTTTGTTCTGTGCGCCCACGTGAAGGTCCACGTCTTCAGCGTCCTATTTCCCACGTAGAACAAGTTCAACTGTTCTGCGTTTCACAGTAGATATCCATGCAGCCTCTACAATCCAACACGCGCTCTCAAAAAATCCCTTGTTGAAACCTCACATGAACCACACACACGACTGACACGCCAATTCCCGTTGTGACAAATCCTCGAGTGATTACCACTGCTCGTGAGTTTTGCCCCGTGATCCTTCTGCTCCTCCTTCTCCTTCGCTGTTTTGCATAATCCAATGACTGTGACTCTGCTGTGTCCCTGTACACGCGGTGGTGGAGGTGGATGTGTTGTCCTGGTGAGGCTACGATGGTGGAGGTGGGTGGTTAATCCTGGGGACCAATCTCTGCGTGTGTTCTGCGTGAGCGAGAGAAGCGCTCGATGATGATGCCTCAGCTGCTGCTGCCGCTGCGACTCTAATACGAGAACAATAGAAGTGAGGCCGGGTTCACACTGCGTGCGGTGCGCCTGTTGAGGTGCGTCAGGCGTGATTCACTGGATGAGCCACGTGTTGCGTACCTGTGCAAGTCTGGGTCGTCACAGGATCGCAACTCACGTTGCATCCCTTGTGAAACTGGCCTGAAACGCTTCTGTGCCAGGTGAAAACTTGCGTTCCATAAACAGGCAGAAGGACGCAACACGTGTATAATGGGTGTAGATCTATGATGCATGTGTACGAAACAGCCCTGATTAAAGCTTGAACGTCCTCCACTTTACGTGTTTACATTGAAAAATACCGTGACTTGTTGAGTGGACGCAGGTGCCCATTGACGTGAACGTTGCACACCACGCGTGGCGCGTCCATTGTGAAACATACCTGAAGCTAAACTAATGAAGTGCGTAGCAGATGGAACAGCGCGCGGTGCGTCTCAGTGCACTGCGTCGTCCTTCGTCCAACAGCCGCTCTCTCGCTCGCTACCGTCCTGCGTATACGGCGGTGCAGATGATGATGACAGCAGCTCTGCGATGCGACTTGTGCGTCTGCGGCGGGAGCGGGGCAGCAGCGACGGCGGCGGCGGCGGCATCGGCCGGGCTGAAGCTGTTCACCTGAAGCCGCTGCGGCTGCTGCTGCTGCAGCAGAGATGCGAGGAGCCCCGTACAAAGCTGCTTTGAATGGTGTGCCGTGGTGTAGAGCCTGTTGCGCATGGTGAGGGGTCCTGTGTTGCGCGGGGTTGTGTGCGCACGCGCGTGCGTGCGTGTGTGTGTGCAGGTGCGTATGGGGGTGCGTCAGCAAAGCTGCTTCGAATATCAATTGCACCGATGGTGGAGAATCGTTGGATGCGCCCTGCGTTCCAGCGCGCTTTCGAGGGTGTGTGTGTGTGTGTGTGTGTGTGTGTGTGTGTGTGTGTGACAGTGTTCACGCTGGTCACGTGATCTGGTCACGTGATTCGGCCCTGTAGTGTCAGTCAAGGACACTGGGTGTCGGCCAGTGACACCGTGGACTTTACCAGCGACAAAGGGTATGGCTTCCCAAGTTGATCTCGTCGGAAAGAAGGCGCCGAATTAACAAGACAATTTCCTTTCCCTGACAGCGCGTGTTCCGGTGAGGAAAACACGTCGCCCACGCGCAGGTCAAAGTCCGTCCCTGACCTGTTTCAGACCAAGGGCGTTTGCATGGCGTCTCTGTTTTCATCAAGTTGAGTTACCAACTGCGAGCATCTTGAACAGTTAATTTGCAGGCAGAGGATTCACTGTCGTTCGTCGTGTGTTGGCCACGTGTGTGTCTATGGAAACCAAGAAGCGTGTCGCAAGGGAAGTAGCGCTCGTTGTTGTGCACAGAGACACAGCATGAGGCTGGGGGCACACCACCACCGACGGGGCGAGTTGGACGGGGCGGCCCGTCTGGGTGTGCCGTGCTGCTGAATGGCTCATGGAGTGGTCTGGGCGACGGGGCGGCCTGTGAAACTGTCCGTCCTGTGAGGTGTGTCTGCATCCATTGAAAACACACTGGAGCCATCCGCTGGACGGGGCAGTTGCGGCACGGGGCGACCCGTCCGACCGCCCCGTCGGTGGT
>JAAUXT010129417.1_pt1 | contig 19586 bp, 20 predicted proteins | sample 7278171 | NCBI WGS metagenome assembly JAAUXT01 (sample SAMN14350112, study PRJNA611818) | marine sediment metagenome | isolation source: surface marine sediment (1.8m) | place: French Polynesia: Moorea | collected 2018-08 | reverse complement strand
CTGAGGTATTGAAAAAAAAATTCCTGTCCCATGTATGGGCACCATTGGGGTCTGAAGTCAAAAGTTCAAAAAAGTGAAAAAATGGAATTTTTTCAAATGATTTAAAAAATTTCAGATTTTTTAGACATTATTGGAGTCTAGTAAAGTAAAGAGGATATTGAGAGGAAGATTTTGGTGTTTAGTTTGTGTGAATTAGACTATCCATTGTTGAGTCATGGCTATCCGAGTATGATTTTTGGGATTTGGGCTCTCAAAGGCACAGAATGTGTTGCCAGCCATTACTGGTTGTAAAAATGACTTCTTATCTTTTTCATATGGAGATGTTAGCAGGACATTGGGGGTAGAGGACATTGGGGGTAGATGATGTGTATATGATAGACTGAGGCATTTGTGAAATTTAATCTGGGCTACCATGGGGTCAAATATGAAAAATGTGGAAACATTGGATTTTTTTGAGAGGGGTCAGGGTACATGTATGGGTAAATTTGAATGGTTCAAATGTTGTTTCAGTGTGATATTTAATTTGTGATGAAGCATGCAATTTGCTCCAGATAAATACCAAGTTTGTGAAATTCCAATGTGGCATAGTGATACAAATGGGATTTGCATGTAGCATGGTCAGGTGAAAATTGGGCTCATTTTGAGGTGCCATAAAATGCATGATGACAGGTGTGTTACTTTGGTCATGTTGGATGATAGTGGAAGAGTACATGTTGGGGTGATGGATGGATGAGTGTGTTTTACTCAAGTGCATTCCATGCAATGTGTGATGACCTCTGAAGATGGCTCAAATGGTCTGAAAAATAGATTTTGATGGACTGATGGGTTGTGAAAAGTTGACAGATCACAAATTCCTTTTAATGGTAGTTCAGCAAGCTCATTAGGACTACCTTGGTGGTGTTTGTTTGCAGATTGATCATGTTTAAAATTTTCAGAAACACAAAAAGTGCATTTTCAACTTTTTTGTTTCTCAACCAATTTCAACTTTGGTATCCAATTGTTGGAGGGCATCAATGTACAACTTTCTGGATGTGGTTTTGGAGGCTATCAGAAAGATCAGCTGCCTCCGCCTTGTTGTGGGCAAAGACGCAGTCTGTAATGCTTCCAATTGTGTGTCGTGAAAGGTACACAGCTCCTCCCGAACCCGTTGCACTGTTTCTCGTGAAGTAGGAGTCGTGCACGGACACCGTAGAAAAGTTGTCTGCCAGAAACGCACCACCAAAAACAGCTGTGTTTCCAGTCAAATGACTCTCACGGAGGGTGACAAGACTTCTTGAGGCTGTGATAGCAGAACCTCTGTGTAACGCAGCATTGTTGGCAAATTTGCAGTCGGTGACATTCAGGCTCCTGCCGTCCAGAATCTGAAAGACTCCGTCAGGACCTGAATTGTTCGTAAAGTGGGAATGTTCTGCAGTGACGATGCTTGCAAATGATTTGAGCAGCGATGGTCCTTCGGCAGCTCTGTTGTTTGTGAACCTTGACCTGGTGAAGAAAATGTCCGATTCTGTAGCTTCAATCATTGTGACATCAAGTCTGTCTTTCCCTTCGACCACACAGTCTTTGAAAGTTACTTGACAATTGGAACTGGTCTGAAGGCGTCCGACCGTAGTGTTGAGGAAAATTGCCTGGCTCCCCGAATGTGTGGACTCCAAAATCATTCTCGTTTTGCCAAGATCAGATTTGTTGATAAACAAAGCCAATCCATATGCGGTCCAGGTGGAGTTTCCAAGGTGAACGTTTTCAATTGTCAGACGTGTCGTCATGTTTTCTGGGTTTGCGATGCTCACAACGGAACTTCGCAGCCATGGGTGATGCTCCTGCGACAAACAAGGGAACAAGTGGTAAGAAGAGGCATGTTCAAGATATACAGTGGACTCTTGTTCCCTTTCCCTTCCAAATTTGAATTTGAACACAGTGTTTTCACACCAACAAGAGAATCAAGTCAGGGAAGGAGACCTGCACGTGCGTTGCCACTCTTTTTTTCGGATTTCGGCCTTGGGCTTACGAAATAACGCGCCGTTGTTCCTCTTTGAGACGCGTCTGGCTTACCACTGTGTCTTGGTTCACGACGATGTCAGCGTCAGTGATGAGAGAGAGACCGCCGAACTGAGCGGAGTGTCTGAAGTTGGAGAGGAGCCAGTCGAGGGACCTGCAGGGCACGAGGACGGTGGAGCCGCAGCCCGGGGCGTCCCGGCCGTCCTCGGACAGGTGCCAGCGCCCGTCTGTGTGAACAAACGTCACAGGCAGTTGCTCGCACGCAAAGCAAAAGTTTGGTTCAACAAACACATTTAGGACGCGTTGAGGCACGAAGTAGAAACGAGATGTTTGCTGGCGATTGGGCGATAAAATTGCTTCCTTCACAATCCAAAACTATAGGTTCTTTCCAAAGATGGAAGCCCTGCGTTAGAATCCTTGATTTTCACCCTTCACTGGAAAACCCTCACCCCACATTGGAAAAGCTGGGTTTTTATCCTGTCTTCCAATTTGTTTGGCGACATCTGCTTTTTGAAAAATGTCTGCTTTTTGAAAACTGACCTGGAACACTGTGGGCTGCGGCCGTCAGAACCACGCTGAGCGCGAACAGACACTTCACCGAAAACTCCTCCATGAGCTGCTGGTTCGTGACGGTCAAGATTCAGAATGCAGGTGTGGCCTGCGGAAGAGGGGAAGAATTCAATGAAATGTTGAGAATAAAAATTGCTGTGCGTTGTGTTTGTTTTCAAAAGTTAAAGTTGAAGTGGCTTGAGAACAGAAACGAAATCTCAGAAGCGGCCGTTCTGCGGTGTCAGATGCTGCCTGTCCCTTTCAGCCAGCACAGTGCGCCGGTTCTGCATGACATTCGTCTTTTGCTCGCCCTGAGACACTCAGGGCAATTCCAAAAAGAGAGTGCTGTTTTCTTCCGCATTTCTGCATGGTTCAACCCACGACTTCTGAATGTCTGCCAGTGGCATGTCAAACAAACGTTTGAAGTCATTTGCTGAACACAAAACCATTGTTTTCAGGAGAGACAAGCTCAGCATCTGACTGCAGGACACAGGAAATCACGCGTCCTGCATCTCAATCGCCGGCTTGAGCACAACAGATCGTGGTCCGTCACCCAGAAATGATTGCGGCACGGCTGATTGCCCCAATGAGTTCAGGAGGGTCAAGTTGTCTGGTATCCCGTCTAATCTTGGATGATCTTGCATGGATCCTGCTCCAATGGGGTCGCCCTGAATGGAGTCAGTCGCCGCGTGCACCATGGTATGCAATGGTGTTTTGTGCTGCTCGCATCACAACTCGAAAGTCTTTCATTGGACTCACTGTGTTCTGCATCTTGCACCCAACCTGACACACGGATTTGTTTCAGTCAAGTTGTTGAACAAATGTATACATTCTGTCCGGTGCGGAATGATAGATCACCAAAACAGGCGCGTTTGATTTTCACTTTGAAGTCTCATTTCACTCACTCAGAGGGGGACTTTTTTGTTGCAAGTTTCGTCTTTTGCATTGGAAGCGGAATTCACTTGCCTGGTTGGAAGCCTTCCGTCTGTGAGTACTCAGGTTCTCAGTTCATCTTCACCATCGATGTCTCTGGACCAGTGTCCACCCCTTCAAGGTCTTGAACATTTCTGATGTGTTACGGATTAGAAACCGGTCTTCAATTGTGTGAAGGTGCTTTTTGGTCAACACCCGATGAGGAAGTAAACCGATCCGATAACGGAATGAGTATGACTGCATACGGCAGTCGGAAAAATATAGGCCATGCATTGTATTGAGCACACACCATAAACCGTGGAGGTTATTTCATGTGAAAAATCCCACCCTGACGCATCTTGCACAAAACCACTGCGTGATTATCCGAACACAAGAATCGTTTCTCCGCTTTTGTTCTGTTTTCTGTCAGTTCTCGAGACGACGCGAGAGTAAAAACTCAGCAGAAACACTCAACGCTGAAAAGACGATCGTTCTTTGTTGATGCAACACCTGCAAATCCCTCACCCGAGGAATCATATCAAAACCCACCTGTTTGGTGAAGCCCAATGCATGAGATGCGTACTGAGAGACAGCACCAACGCTCTCGTCCGTCGAAGGACAGTCAAAAGACCATTGTGACGCCACAAACAGGCGTGGCAGTTTGGAGTTCTGAAACACCAGCAAAAGTTGCCCAGCACATCATGATGCTGCAGAAACAGGATGTTTTGTTCAGAGAAAGTGCACCAGTCCAAAACGAGGGGAGGAGGCAACTGAAAAATCAAAGAATGCAACGAAATAGACATCTGCTTCTTTTTGGCTTGGAAGAGAAGCAGTTCAATTTTTTTTGCAAGGGTGAGATGAGTACACAACTCGTGCACCATAAAACACACAAATGTGTTCAGCATTCGTAGCTGCTCCAATTGCCTGGTTTTAGGCCTCCATGCATTGCTGATTCCTTTTCAGTCGTCCGTCCCGTGGATTCTCTTCTTCTCGATTGCAGATTGAGAGTGGTGCAAAGCTCGGAGTTTGATGCGAAGTCAGGATCCCACTCAAGATGGTCTTCCTTGAGAAGTTGGAAACGCAACTTTCGTCCCAGGTCGATTCGAACACGGGGAGACGCAAGAACAAAACTTTGTTTTGGTGTTATTTATTTTTCAACAAGCTTCAAAATTGTGCGTCGCGAAAACAATTCTCTGGAAAAAAAAAATGGCGGATTTTCTTGTGTGTATGAGTTCGTGATGTGAAGCCCGTCCAATTGAAGCGCCTCGAATCCAGAACCACCACTCGTCGTCCAACACAACAACATGTTTCATCACACGTACTCGTATTATCACTCTCTTTCATCGCAGCAGCAAAACCTTTCAGCTTTGGAACAAGGCCTCTCACTCCCCAGACCAATCATCCCTTCCTGGCCACAGTTAAACAAATTTGATTTGCGCAAACAAATGAACTCGCGAATTCGCGACGATGCGCTGTGGTGCACCCGAGAGAAATTTGACAGCGGATGTGCAGAAGCTTCATTGACAACCCTTGCGTTTCTTCGCAGTTGTGATATCAGGGTCTCGAAGCCCTTTTGTAACAGCACAAATGTACAGCGCCTTATTTCCCCAAAGTTGTTCGTTGCCATTATTTTCTTGAACCAAAATGCGTGTGCTCGAATTGATCGGGCTTTCTGCGATTGCGTTGAGAAGAATCAAGGTGAGATATCTGTGAATCCGTTGTTCTGATTCATCCACTTTCCACAGGATGTCACACCCTTTTTCGGATCCTTTGATGCAGTCGCGCAAAGAAGATCAGAAGCTTCTCTTCCTTCCGGCTGTGGTACACAAAGAACTTTCTGCATGGATTTTCAGAGTTGATGCCAACGCTTCAAAGACGACCAGGTGATGACGCAGAGGGGCGCACATGCATCTGGAAACTCAGACTTCGGCGAGGAAATGACGGTGCAGCGAAAGCGCGTGCTCCATGCTCGAGTGAAGAGAGCTTGGTCTAACGGTTCCTTGTTCCATGTTCCATGATGATGTGAACCAAAACCATCTGGGCTGTAGATCGCACCACTGCTAACTGGTCTTGTTCAGATTCACACTGCTGTTCTGGTTCTGGTTGTGGTTCGATTGCACAGGCGACACTGCCTCCCTCTCAAACGGCGGCACGAAGTACCTATTGAAATAGAGAATCTCTATCTTCTCCCTCTGATTGTACATGAAGAAGACAGCCACGCAGGACAGCAGCACGGCGATGCACCACCCGGCCAACGTATGGTAGTCGGGCTGCGTGTCGATGTCAATGCAGTTGGATAGCAGTTCCACGGAGTTGGAGTCCAGCGCCCGCTCCGCCACCACCTCGTCCTCTATGCAAACTCTGTAGTGGGCGCGGCCTCCGTACAGGTCACCCACCAACACACTGTTTTCGTTGTCTCCCATGGAAATGCTGCGCTTGTACAGCGTCAGTTTGGAACTCTCCGTCTTGAAGTAAATGAAGGAGTAACCCTTCAATCTGCAATGGTGACAAGATGACATGAACAGGGGGAACCAATTATGTTCAAAATTTACAGTTTTCTTTCTTTTCAGTGAATCTCAGAATTTTCTGCTGTTGCGTGTTTGAAAATCTTCAGGCTGGGGGTTCGCGAGCGGGAAATGACCGCCATTCCCCTCCCAGAAAAGGAGCGCCACAAGCTGAAGCAAGTCTAAACGTTGGGCGTCACCTGGGTGGGCGGCGCCACTGGAAGATGACGACGCTGCCGATGATGGCGTACTGCACCTCGCGCAGGTTCACCGTCTCGCAGAGGGCGCCCTCGTACAGCGCGCCGCACGCGCACGCCGCCTCCGACGCCGCCACGTAGCATTCGCCGTTCCGACACCTGCGTCAGAACACCTGTGATTCATTTATCCTCACAGAGAGAGAGAGAGAGAGAGGGGGGGGCAGAGAGGAAGAGAGAGGGAGAGAGAGAGAAAAAAGAAAGAAAGAAAAGGAGACAGACAGACAGACAGACAGACAGACAGACAGACAGACATTCTGTGCTGTCTTGAGTCGTCATTTGATTTTGACCACCAGCTGGCCGGAAAAACCAACATTTGCAATGGAAGACTGCGTCAAAGTTGCTGTCAATTAAAACCACTCTTCAAACAACGCACGCATTCCACGAGGGTCGCTTATCATCCTGAGGGTTGTGTTGTCACGCCATGTGCCGTGCGTGAAGCTGCCGACCTGTTGTTCAGAGTGCAGAGTTGGTGGAAGAGTGACGCCGTCGTCGTGGTGACGGTCGCTGCCGTCGGCAGCCATGGCAACACGGATGACGTCAGAACAATTAGGCACTGCTGCAGCCAATCGTACTGCAGCTTCATACTGGAACGATCTGTAAGAACAGGAAACGGTCACTTGAAAATCTACGAGTGCGTGATTGTGTTTGAGCAATGTCAAACAAACTGCACCAATTCACACAGCTTCACAGACAGCAATAGCCACAGCACCGGCGGAATCTGCCAGATGAATGTTGAGTCCCTGCTGGACCCATGACCCTCGCTTGTGTTGAGAACCTCAGTTAAGAAGAGACTTTTGTCGTCTTGCCTCTGTTTTTCTGACTTGATGGAATGAAGAACAACTGTTTCAAAATTCACAAGGAAAACGAAACGAAACTCTCATCATGTCTGTCCCAAGGGTTCCCAGCCATGCCTCCGGAGAAGGATCCAATTGAAAGTTGTTTGATTACAATGTGACAACAACTGTTGGAAGAAGGTTCCCGATTCAAAGCTCAAAAGTCATGACAGGGTAAAATTTTGAAAGACGGCCTTTGTTTTGCTTCTGCATAAATCTCGGAATTCAATTCAAATTTGTGATAAAACTGGTCGAAACGTTTGCCCGCATTGAGCACTTCATCAAAAATGCAGGAATAATCACAGCAATTCCAGTTGCGCTCAGGGTCATAATTTTGCACACAGATAGGAAAAAACACCGTCTGGTGCGTATCCTCCAGTTTTCAAAAAAAGTTGGACAGAATAGTTTTGCTCTGGCCTGGTGGGAAACAACACAATATCCCCTGAGACGCCAAGACGTCGCTTCGCGCCACGCTGACCAGTCACGTGCTCATAGTGCGTGCGCAGTTTGCCAAACGTAACGTGCGTCGCATCACTCAAGGACCTGACGAGACTGCCACGCACAACAGACATGACAAACATTTTTACTGTGGGAAGTGAAAACCACTTTTCTTGTACACACCTATCACTGTTCCATGTTGTTTTCATTCAGCCCGTCACGAACCATTTGCACCAGAAGCTCCCACTCGGATGTCCTTTTCGTGTGTCTGAATCTGATTCCGGCACAACTGATGTCTGGATGGACTGTCACACAGCATTAGATCACACTAATGATGGGATAAACATCCAGAATCACTTAATCCATTAGAGACGCATCCCTATCCATTATCCGCGGTGTCGCAATGAAGCAGCTCGGTTCTACCGTCTATCCTTCTGCAGACGCCGCCAGTTCTCGGTGTGAACTGACATTCATGGTGTGAGCTCCAATTAATGAAACACGGATATTGGTTGAACTGTGCTGTTAGAAGCCGCCACCTCATCTGTATTGCAGCGAGAAGTGAGATCAAGGGAGCGGACTTCTATTTTCAGTCACCACTAGCTACACTGTCGAAGGTCACAACAACATCAGAATTAACGAGCCCAAACAAGTGCGTTGGTTGCAACTGTATTTCCCCAGCCCTACAGATCACACTGTTTCGGGAGAAACCACCTGCACAGCTGTGGCACCCTTCCTGCAGATGAGGATGTGCCCCTTCCAGGCTCGAGTCTTCTCTTCCCATGCGCAGCTGTCTTGAGGCAGAGTGGTTTCCCCCATTATCGCTGTTCGCACCCTGCATGACGGAGGGATGGAAAAGCTGAACCTAAACAACGACAGCTGTCACTGGACACGCAGTTTTTCGTGGTTTGTTTCAACATATTTTTCGAAGTGGCTTGTACGAGTACTCTCAAATTGTCATGCAGCTGTTGTCTGAACTTCCCGAAGGTGCCATTCATCAGCACGATTTTTGTTTTGAGTTTTTTGAAGACAAGAACTGTTCAGACACGGCATTCATTGCTGACATTAATTTAATGACTCGATCGCGCTGCAGGCGGATGTTCCGCTTTGAAATCTGTTGCAGCGTGAGGAAATGTAGATCTGCCAGTGCGTGCAGGACAAAGACACAGAAGACCAAAAATACTTTTGGAGAGATGAAACCGACTTGTTTGTGTTGAGTTACATCACGCTAATTTTAGGAATGATTGTGCGTTGTCAAGGGGAAATTTTACCGTAGAGCACTTCGGAGCGCACTTACCGATTTGCCTCACACTTGAGCTCAAGGACGTTCAAAGTACTACTGCACTGACACGAGACGTGTTCAGTCAACCCAATGAAACGTTGAAAACGACAAATTTCACACGCAGCTTCAAGCAGACGTTGAAGTTTTCGTCAGCTCAGAAATTGTCAAAACCAAGTTCACTTCAGCTTCACGCGTCACGTCCCTGGATTCATTGGCATGCCGGGCGCACCGCCGAAGCAGCATGCACTGGGAAATCTCGCTCATTAAGACCGCTCCCAGGGGTCTCCTCCTCAGAATAGAGATAATGAGCAGATGAAAAGTTGATGCCAAAGGTGCCTAAGGTCTGAGTGAAATGTCGATTCTTGACAGCTGGGTAGTTCAGCACGCGTGTTGATGCAATGAGGCAAACCGTCGCTGTTCGTGAGCGAAGATGGACTGCCTTTTGGTCTCAGCAACACGCAACGAATGGACGAAAATAAACTGGACCCAGGTTGTCAAGACGACTTCAAATGTCGCAAAAGTGAACAAAGCTACCTTTGGTCACCTGAGAGCTCTAACATCGGAGCACGGCATGACTGTGAAAAATAGCAGAATCAGGTTTTCTGCGACAGCTCTTTCAGAAAATGTTGAAACGCACGTTTCCTTTCGTTCGTTCTTTCTTTCTTTCTTTCTTTCTTTCTTTCTTTCAAGAATTTTCTCTCTCTTATGTGTGTCAATCTTGGGAAGCACCATCAGAGCACACCATGGTGTCACTTCTGTTCACCTGAATCGGTGCTGGAGGCGTCGCAGGCAGATCCAGGGTGGTTAAGGTGAGTCTGTGCTCTTGGCGGCCATCAACTGCAACGTGAAAAAAAAGTCACTCGTACTCATAACAAAGCAGTTGCATTTTCTGTTGGGCTCGTGTGCTGGGGTGGAAGAACCAATTGATGAGTGGACCTGTCGGAGTTGGAAATGTGGCCCTGTTTTCTTCTGTGAACTCACTTTCACCCTTCTTCGTCGGACCAAGGTACCGGGAGGTAATTCTGCCCGAATCCAGGCTCGGCAGCTGAGGGAGGAGCCTCGCTGTCGGGACGCGTCTGGGTCCTCCTCGGGGCTCGTTTTTGCGCCTGAGGCAGCATAGCGTGAGTTTCCGAGTGAGACTTCAGTCAGGTCCGCACCAAATGCCATCACAAGGCGAGAGCTGTAGCTGTGCGTCGCGAGACATGGAGCTGTGGGTGAAGACACGGATCAATCTGCCACGCCCAAACCTGGCAAAAGCGTAGCACCTGCAGTACTCGTACTTTCGTCTTTCACACAACAGAAGAGGACGAAAATGGAATTTGGCGCCCGTTCTCTGGTTTGATGTCCGAGCACAAGCAAGGGACCACCAGCATCCCAGGTCGAATGGGCTTCAAAGCTGTTGAACTCAGAGACCCTGTGACTGGGGATCGATTTGTCTGCCAAAATTGTCACAGAGACGACCACAACAATGAGACTCTGATATCCGGGTCGTGTGTGTGATGGTGCAATTAATTTGTGCTCGTGGCCTTGGAGCTCCATTTGACACGCTCACACAATGTGGTTGTTCACCTATTGGCAGGAAGAGTTGTGTCCTGCTGATGTACAAGAACAAGTTGATGCAGTGGCTGCATCAATTAATGCGGCAAATGTGAATTGCTGAAACGCGCCGATGTCGATGTTGTCAGTAAATGTTCCATCGTACTCGTATTCAGGAAGTTGGGTTGGAGTGCAGGTTGAAGCAGATGCACTGATTTGGACACTCTGCTTGCAAGCTTCGTATTCTCTTTGAGAGTGAACACGATTCCAAATCAATTCCCGTTTGCACTTGTGACTCATCAGCCAACTGCAAATTTGCATTTAATGAGTCTGTTTCATTTTCCGTTTGAATGGAGACGAGCGACACTTGTACTCGTGAGTATGCAGCTTGGGCCATCCTCTCGTGAGTGCACTGAAGTTCACGCAGGATTGACAGGTGAACAAACTGCTTCTCTGTACCTAAGTTCCCAAGGCTTGGTTGCCGCGGCGCTGGTACGAGCACTGTGTGAGGTGATGGTGGACAGTTGCTCACAGATAGATGTCCTTGGGAGGCGGACGTTACACGGAGTTTCAGCGGAATAATAACACGGCCCCGGGGAGCGATCCAGCGCTTATAAATGAGGGGATCACATGATTGTCCCGACACAAATCCGGTTTGAGCCCCCGGGCCCGAGGCTCTGCCTCCCGCTGCGCAGGACTCGACTCGCGGCGAGTTTTGCAGATCGACACGTGGTCCAAACGAGTTTACGAGGTTTTGGTTCGTCACGAACTTCCGGTTCAAAAGTGCTGGGCCTGTTGCAACCAAAAACGCAACAACACTGTCAAAAATGAGATGCGGTTACCCCACCCCGCGCCTTCACAACGCATTTTGCCAGCTATGAAATGTTTGCTGTTGACTTGCACGGCTTCGTTCCTTCTCAAGAGGCGATTTGCTGCATCATGTTGTTGTAACATGGAGAAACGTACTTGCACTCTCCAGTCTTTGTGAACATGCATACAAAACACGCACGTATCTCGTCTCAACAGTCTGAAAGTTCAACTGAGTTGGTTCTGCTTCACAGCCAGACGAAAGCTCACGCAGCGCTGCGCAGATCTGGGGAGGCGGGTCCGATCGACGCCACTTGACCGCTGACGGAGTTCCGGTGCGTCGCTCACGGGCTGCTCAGCGCCAACCAGACTCGTCGAGAGGCCGTCGAGAGGGAGACTCCCGCTCGCAGCGACTTTTGATGAATGACACAAAACCGATGCGTGAACCACATGTGGAAAACTTATTCCAGTGAAAACCTGTAAGTGCAAGTGCCTCCTTCAAGTTAGCTGCAAAGTCATTCAGTTACACAGTGTCTTATTCGGGCCAGATCATCTGATAGGATCATGTGGACAGTCAAGGCTTTTGTCCAGAACATCATCCAGATTGGGGTCAATCAGCTGATTTCCCTGATCCTTGCACCAGCTTGCTTCTGACTGTATCGCAAACAGAATGACACTAAATTCTTATCAAAGCGAGCAGCTTTTACGTTCCATCGTTTCGCAGAAGTGGCTCGGGAGAGATTCGCGTTGTTTTGTTTCTTGTCAGGAACTTTGCTCGGAGCCTTTCGTTTCATCAAAGAACCAACTGAGTTCAGTGACCGCGTGGACTATGGGACTCCCAGCGTAACCTTGATCAAAGCTCCCACTGCCGGATGAACGCTCCTCCATGTATTGACCTGAACTGATCCCCCGCAGAACTCAGCGACCCATCTAAGCACGTCTACAAGTCCAAAGACAATTAGATGATGACGGTGCTGTCCGGAACAGCCTCGTCCCCTGAGACCCATTACTGAGATAGTTCGGCAGAAAGGCTGACGCGAACACAGGTCAGGGCCGAGTCTCTTCCGAGATCTATGAGGCTGATTTAAAACTCCACCAGCATTTCTCTGTGAAGAAGAACCAAGGGAACAAAGTCCTGTGGGAATAGCCCATCTGCCAGAGACTTTCTCTGGTTGCAGTCAAGGATGGCGCTTCGCATATGTATGAATCAGATATCGTTTCACAACATTGCACTGAAACACAGAAAAAATACCGCCAGCTTTGCCATGAAACCACTTGGGTCAAAATAACAACAAGGACAATCGATCAGTCTCGATGTTTGACTTGCACGCGTGACGTTCAAATGATCGATGAGTGCACTGCCCACGAGAGCAACAGTGATTACTGCACAAATGTTCATCAAAGTTTCAGTTCTGCTGCAGAGTACTCTCTTGTGTTTGCCAAAGCATCAGGGATGCAGGCAACGAGCCCATTCTTTTATGTCTATTTTCGGTTGCGGATTCGTCGCTCCCAAGGCGGTCGGGTTGGGCGATCGTTATTTGATCTTCAAAGCTATTGTCCTTTGTCGTCATTGGACTGGACCAGGAACACTCAGGTGTGTTCGGTTCGCAACACTCACGAGCTGCAGAACAAGGTGGGGTGAGGCGAGTGTGAATCACGCACGAGAACTGCGCTCCCTCTTCTCTCGACGTCGTCATGCAACAGACTCGTCTGGAACGCGTGCATTTCACTCGGGTTCAGCGCGGGGCTGGAGCTGCGTTTCGAGCACGTTTCCATTCCGTCTCATTACTCATACTCCTCCAGCATTCTCCTCTGAATTATTTAGTGTCCATGAAAAAAGCGGGAGGCCATTGTTCATGCAAACGGCCAGTTCAAGTTGTGTTTTCACAAATGAGAAATTGATCTCGCCTCGAATTGAATCTGCAGTACCAATCTGTTACGTACGAACAGAAGAAAGACAGTGCCTCGCTCACAAAGCCTCTGCTTTGAATCCCTCATGGAAAATCGTTCAGGATTGTCAATTGGCTTTGTGAGCACGGATCTGCTTGCACTCACTCGTACACTGCATATAAAAAGGTCGAAACACAACGCACAAAAAGCCGTCATCCATTCAGGAGTTGGTGGATACGTTGCAGCGTTTTGAGCAAAGATCCAGGCGAGACCCGGGCGCTTTCCCTGGCCAGAACAGAACAGAATCCCGCAACAGCAGCAAATTGACAGCTTGGGATTCCTGACTTACCTGACAAAAAAGTTCAGAAAATTCCCAGCTTGTGACTCGTTCACACCGCAAAACAGATCGTACTTTGGTCTGCGCAACACAATTGTTGCTACGTCGTTTTACACTTGTGTGGCGTATCGACGAACACACCTGTCACCATTGGCACCACAGCTGATGCGATCCGCTGGATCATGCAGTTCCAGTTGTGTTCCCAGCTCGTAGACGACAACTGTGTTTGCACTGGCCTTGTTTATCTCCACAGGTGAATTCAACACAGAAATAGTGGCAAGTTGCTGTCTCCGACTGTCAATGATCATTCCAAGCGAGTGAGCAAAATGACAACAAGCGAAACTTGAAAACTTTCAGAAACGTGCAGGTGAATGTTTTCGTGCAGTCTTCCGGAAAGCAATTGACAGGACTCATCCAGCAAAAAATGTTTCAATTGCATCTTGTACACGCGTTCGCCAACGTGACAGAGTTTGTGTGCTCTTTGCTATGAAACTGGAGACACAACAAATACAGCAGGGAATAAGAGATGGTCACGAGTGAACACCATTTGCAGATTTGCTGGTTTCTGACCAATTTTTCCACGCGTCATGTGCGATTCCATCCATTTCCAGTTGTGCACAAGAGAAAACGTTTATTTTTTGACACACTATTTGCTGTTTATGGATATGAATGAATCATACTCACCACTGCGCCACCTCGCTCAGTTGAGAAACTGCGAAAACAGCAGCCACATCATCAACACAAGTCTGATTTCCTCGTACAACTTCCCCCTGCGTGTGTGTGGGTTTCAACACATCTGCCTCGCAAAACTGCCATGTCCATTTGTGCGCCTGTGTGTGTCGTTGTCAACATCGGTTTGCTGGCGCTGCATGTTGCGTGGTGACTGGTCTCCTGGTTAATGACTCCTGCTGAGGCCGTGTTCACGTCGCCGCCGGAGCTGCTGCTACAGCCGCCACTAATGCATTGCTGGAGACCAGTGTACGAAGCTTGTTGTCCATCCCCAATCAACACTGCCTGGAATTCCGATCTGGGCGGGACCAGGGCCACCGAAAATTTAAAATTGCCACCGAAGTGGAAGTGGAGAGGGGTGTTGCTTTGGGCAAATGAGCAATCGAAGCTGGTTTCGATGCAGCTGCCGTATTGCGTTGCAACACACTCAAGAAGAGGCCGAAACGTTCAATATGACTTGATGCACAGACAGAATGGGCAATTGACAGCAGGATGTCATCTTGGTTCGTGGTAGTGACCGCAAAATATCAATAACCGATCAATGAACGCGATTTCTGCGTGACCAAAGCTGCACCATAGAACAAAATGCGACTTCCCTTCCCTCAGGCTTCTATGTCGGGTCGTCCTCAAACCATCATTACAGGTGACTATTCCAGAGCTGCGGCGCAAATATCCTCCACGAGAGACTCTCCTTTTTCATCGGGTCCTTTCAATGAAGCCTAATTTCCCCTTTGGTGGTTCTTATGATGGTTCGTACTTCTTTGACCGTCACGCGCTTTTGGTTGTTCAGCAGTCTCCAGAAATAACTCAAAGATCAAAATGGTTTTCAGGCAAATGGAGCCTTCAGTTTTCCTGACGTCGCATGAAAGTGATATTGTGTCCTGAGGGAGAAGGAAGCGGATCTTCCGTCCTCTGCGCTAAGACTGAGCCGCGTGTCCTTCAGTTGGAGTATTTGGAGATGGCACACCTCGGGGCCTTTCTTTTTTCGGGTCTTTCAATTATCGAACGCAGAACGGAACTTTCTCACAAAGCCATCACTCAGGAAGATGTGGCTCGATGACATTGAAAGTGGTTTGGAAAGGAGCTTCGATCAGGAAAGCATTGAATCTGGGGAGCGAGAGATGGAAGTTTTCTTCACCAGTGCTCGGACACACAGCAGCTGTTCACGACCAACCCGTGAACGCGACCGCCCCAAAGCATGCTTGGCATTGCTGCACTCTGAGATCAGTTCCAACCAATTCAACAGGAGTTTGGACCAGGTGCGTAAAATATTGGGAGACAACATTCAAGAATCCCCAGCAGTTTCCACATTTCTTTTCACTTTTGTGTGCAACAGGATTTCTTCCTCGCTTCGCCACTTCACCACGACATGGAGTCCTTGCTACAAAATGGCAGTTTCAGAGCCAGTCACACAGAACGCTTCTCGGTTCGTCAAAAGCTTTTATCAGATCATTTTCAGTTGGTGATCAACAATCGCTCTTTACACCAAGGTGGTTTTCAACATTTTGAGCTTCCAAACAGTTCTTCCGAACGACAATTGGGACAATGAATTGCAAACCCTTTTCTGAGAATCAGTCAAAATACGTTCGTGCGCTCGCAGGGTTGAGCGTTGGACCTCTTGTCACACGCGGTTTCTGTCGACAACCTATCTTGCACATTTTTCATGTCGCCGTGAGAAAGTTTCACCTGCTGCAGCGAGAGGCAGGTGCGAACAAGATGTAGAGCCTGTCGCAGCGTCTGTGCGTCGGAAACGACACCTAATGGATGTCACCGAGCCTCTGTAAAGTATCTTCGCAGTTTGCATACGTGTAAATAGATCTTGGTTTCAGAGCAATGAACAATGCATGCCAACCAACGAGAAATTGTACAGGCAAAAGGGCAAGATTTTCTTTGGACAATGGTGAGCGAGAAACAGAGACCTTGGTGTTACACGAACCATCGTGCAGGTTTGTGGTTCAAATGGATCCAAGGACAGTCACTCATTTCCCGTGGAAATCTGATCGTTTGGGCATCAAACTTTCCAGATCTTGGCAACACATAGCTGGGCGAGTGCTGCTGCTGAAGAAGCCTTGGCCTGACAAAGCGGACTGTTCATTCAATTCAATCACAGATCAGATGTCGGGACTGGAATACTGGAGTACACACGCGATTTACGAATGCTCACTCACGAGCGCAACTGCGTCACATCGAACCGACACTGAATCCCGCATCGTAATCAGCGCTGCTGTAACTCACCGGCGACGAGCCTAATGAAAGTCAAACATTCAACTGCTGTTTGAAAAGGAGAACTCGAATTGTGGGGATTATTGTCAAAAATTCATTTCCCACAGAAAGCAATTTTTTGGTGCACTTTGAAAGCACTATTTTTGGAGACGCAAACCAAAGTGACCCGCTCGCTGTATCCTGTGAGGGTCTCGTGTGAGATCGCCTTTGGTCTCTATCGAAGCGTGAGGCCGGGCGCTGAAGGGAGCGGTCCAGATGAAGAGGATTTCAATGATTCCGGGTGAATGCAAGATTGTTCCGGATCCAGAGAATTTCCGTTGTGGAGTCGTTGACGCTTGTGCGTGACAATGATGAACTTGTGCAAAACAGCAACTGACGCAAAAATTGAATCAAAGGCAATGAGCTTGTTTGCAATTACAAGTGCGTAATCCGGACCCGCAGAAGCTTCCCATAAAACTCGAGATCTCTCTGGAGTCGAGATATCAATCCACGCTTTTGCAAACAGCCCCCATTAGGAGTCGCAAACAACTTCCACCAAGGCTTCCCATGAGCGGCTTTCCATTGTCTGTCAGTCCTTTGTGTGCCCAATAGAACAAGCTTTGTGATACTCCATTGATATTTCATTTGGTCTTATTAGAAAGAAACACAGACAGCAAATCATTGTCTTGCTTAATGGGAATGACATGTGCGTGATGAATACGAGGCTGGATCTGCGTAAGAATTCTTTGGTTCTGCACAAGGCAACTGCAGCACAAGACCCAGGTTCCAGAAATAGACTTGTGGTGCGTGGAAGGAGTTGCAATTTTGGGTGGAGGAAGCACAACACATCCAGTTGCACGAGTGAGATGAAAATTGACATTCCCCGAGGGCGACTTTTGCGTAACTCCAAGGAGCGATCTTGCAAATTGCAAGTTGTGTTGGCAACCACACAAATGTACGCGCAAATTAACAAGTGAAACTGAGCACAATTTCATCTGCTTTGGACATGTCAACCAAAACACCAGCAACGTGAGGCTGTTGGGGACGGGTTCAATGGGGGTTCCAATTCAGGCTGCACCTTGAGACCTGCCCTCATGATGCTGAAAACAAGTCTCACCTGTATAGGGGGTGCGCATGGTCCCAAGATAGTCACCCCGAGGGGTGGGGTGGGGTCTTCAAGCCCAGAATCGTCGCACGTCGACGCTTTTGTTTGCGTGTGTAGAGATACCATTGGCAAAATCAGACTGCCTCTTGGAACGGAAATGCGTGTGCACGGGCCACACACACAGCCGACACAAAGTGCCTGATGTCGAATACGAAACTTCAACACAATGCACACTTTTCCACTTGGACTCGGTGACAAAACGCATGTTTGGGTATCATCAGATCAAACCCGTGCCAACCCCAGGATCCACGGAGATTGCTGCCGTTATTGACGACCACGACCCAAGACGTGGTCGGGCGCTGCGTCGATTTTCTCTGCATGAAGCGACTTCAAAGCGACTGCAGTTCGGGGATCAGTGGGGCGGAAATTACTTCTGCAGGGCACTCGAGCCGCATCTTGTGCGGACGCCACACACTGTCACCGTTTCAATCAAATGAAATGCGCAGGCTTGAAATGTCAATCCCAACGAGTCAATTTTGTTGGGTTTGTTTGCCAGGGAAACTGAGTTCTTTGTTCCCAACTTTTGTCACTTTTGCTTTTGTTCTTCACCAACACTTTGCAAAAAAGAAAAAGAACAAGAAAGGAACAAAACTGCGTTTGGAGAAAAAGCATTTCTTCTGCTTCTTCTGACACGCAGGGCCGACGCTAAACAAGAGCAATTTACAATTACTCCGCTTTTGGCATTCAACCCTCGGGGCTTCTGGTTCCCTCGAGTGGTATTGTAACGATGATGTACATATTTTAGTTCCTTGTCAGACGTTTGGTGTAGATCTAACAGGTGTACACTAATTGCGTGAGAAAACAGAAATCAAGAAGATGTACTCTTTTTTTACCATTTTTCAGGTTGGACTTCCAGCTGGTCTTTCTTACAAACAAGACAACATCACGGCGACCTACCTCACAGTACTCAAAGATGCAGTGGTGTCAAAATACGGGAACATTTTCTACTGGAACATGAAATTGTTTCATCAAGAATGCCCCACGAAAAAAAACTCACGATATTCTCAGGAATGACCCAAGGAAACTTATTCGTGACAAGCAAAACGTCAACAAAATGTTCACAATCAAGCAACTGTTTGGCGACACGTACTACCATTCATTGGTTGAAGAATTAGCAAGAGTCGTGCCCTATTTGGACTTTCTGAAGAAAAATCCGGACATCATGATTCACTGCAGCAACATGACCAAAAGATACTTGACTCATCTTGGGCTTGATCCCTCGAGAATGAGACTTTTTAATTACAGGGCCAAAGTGCTGTACGCCCCAGCAGGACAGGCCTGCAGCAGACCGTCGTTCTTCAATCTGCAGCTGCTGTCTATGGAACTGAGAAACACGATCAAAAAAACCCCTGAGGAGAGAAAGTCCATTGTCATCATGAAAAGAAAGGACGGGGTGCGTCATTTTAACAACTTCAGCACCATAGTAGACGCTGTCAAGACAACCGTCAATGGCACGGATATCAAGGTGGAAATCTTTGATGATTCCGAACTCCCGTCCTTGCAAGAAACTGTGGCGATGTTCAACAGAGCGTTCATCGTTCTGGGGAGGCACGGGGCAGGCTTCGCCAACATGCTCTTCTGTGAGCCGGGGACGGTCATGATCGAGGGGCAGTGCCCGGACCTCAACCAGCTCGGGTACTACGTGAACCTGATGGGCGTTCTCGGGCACAGGTACTACGGGTTCATACCCAGGCGTGGCTGCAACGATCCATCCCCAGAGGAGATTCTGCAGCCACTGAAATACTTCCTCAACAATCTGTACCTGAGAAAATCTGACTCTGTGAGGTCCAAACTTGCATGACAGGTCTCATTCTGCGTACAACTTCAGATTTTCGTTCCACGAGGCAAGATGCTGTAAAAATTAATAGAGAGTTTAAACAGCGACGTTTTGTTATGAACGTCGAACGCCAAACCTGGGTGTTTTTCGACGTTCCACGTTCGCAGTGCATGTTTGTAAGTATTCGAGACCTGACAATTTAAACTCCATGTTTGGGTGGGAACACGAACTTCAAATGTGCTGCCATCCACCCATTGCATTTCGCGGTTTTCCTTCAACCGGAAATCGTCTGCGCGGAGTTTTTGCCAGCTTTTTGTGGTGAGTTTAATTTTTACTTTTGTGCAAGTGCGAGTTTGAGATGCAGAATAAAAACCAT
>JAAUXT010152682.1_pt1 | contig 19588 bp, 21 predicted proteins | sample 7278171 | NCBI WGS metagenome assembly JAAUXT01 (sample SAMN14350112, study PRJNA611818) | marine sediment metagenome | isolation source: surface marine sediment (1.8m) | place: French Polynesia: Moorea | collected 2018-08 | reverse complement strand
TGTCTGTCTGTCTGTCTGTCTGTCTGTCTGTCTGTCTGTCTGTCTGTCTGTCTGTCTGTCTGTCTGTCTGTCTGTCCAGAACGGAGCTCCCAAATTTTTTGGGGGCCGAAAAATCCATTTTTCAAGGGTCGGATAGGATCAAGCTCAGACTGGGACAACTGGTTTGTTCTTTTTACCCCAACACAAAGAATGTTGGGAACAAACTGTGATCGGCCGTACTCGACTCCTCAAATCAAACCAAGCTTTAGAGAAACAAGGCATTCAGAGGAAAACTTGGGGAAAGTTTTCTGAACCAGTTCGTAAACCTTCGATCCATCACTTTCTGCCGAGGTCGAGCGAGGTGGATTATTTCTTGGCCTTCCGTGGCTCATTCTGATGCGGGTCACTTGTCCTTTGCCCGGGACATGGAGAACCGCTATAATTACACGTCTTCTCTGTGGTACTCGAGGGACATGTCCGTCGCAGCTGCTTTTAGCAGATTTTTTTTGTGCTGTTGCAACGCTCCATAAAAGAAGCTTCTGTGGAAGGTGCCAAACGGACGTTACAGGCTTTTCAGTTGTTGTTTGCAGACAGCAAAAGAAAACTTTACTTTCTTTTCCCACAGCGGACCGACAGCACACACCGCACGAAAAGTTTCCAAACTGCTTTTTGTGCTGCAAATGGTAGTTTTCATGTTGAGGGAGAAAATGCAAATGGAAGGCTAAAGTTGCCATTGCATCAGCAAAATGCGTGAATTGATGGGGAATCTGGCCTTTCGTGTGCGGTTGGGCCACAGCTCGTCAGCATAAACTCGGCTTTACAGACGGTTGATGGGCTCAGGCGGTATCAGAATCTCATTTTGTTCGCGCAATTTTGTTTCTGTTATTGCGAAACCTCAGGTGGCAAGAGTCGGAATGGACACCCAGTGGGAAACGCACTTTCCTGCGTCTCGAAGCATTGAGAGAGACAGGCAGGCACATCTGATCGGAACCCTGCATGGCAAGCGTTGGGTCCTTTGTGCCCGAGAATTGTATTCAGTTCAGCTTTTCTCCGTCACTGAAGTTGAGAATCGTGCGGCTTGTGGACAAATCCCCAATGACATGTGACGCGGGGACAAGTCCCCTGGCATATCGTCACCGCCAGAGACTGGGAGACGCGTCCCCGTGTCAGTTCCGGACGCAGCGCAGAGAACATACATTGCATGCTTGGAGCTGCAACTCAACTGCAGTGATACAAACACCAACCTGTAATGGTTCCTTCCATATCTATGTGGAGGAGCTCCGGCATCAAGGGTTTTCGACTTTGTGTCACAAACTTCTATTTCCCAAAATTTACGTTCAACTTCCGGAACCTCTCACTTGAGTTCGGGTCAGTGTCCAACATCATCAGAAGTTGTTTTCAAAGATCACATTTTGTGTCTCGCAGGTGTGGAGTTTAACTACGAGAGCATGGAGGACGAGCTGACGTGTCCGGTGTGTCTGGAGCTGTACGCAGACCCGCTCATGCTGCCCTGCTCCCACTCCGTCTGCAAGAAATGCCTGCAGGACATCCTCGACAGCAACTTGACCAAACTGCAGTCAGAGAAAGGTGAGTTCTTTCCAACATACTGCAGAACTCTCCGGTACATCGATTGGGATGGGCAGTTGCAAACTTCGACCGGCCAAAATTTCTACGTGTGAGGACGACGGCGAATTTTGTACTTGACAAAAGTCGGAGGGAAGGTCCAAACAACCCAGTGTCAAGGGTGTGCCCTTGATCACTTGTTCTTCTTTGTTCCGAACAAAACAAGAGTGTTTGTCGTGTTGACAGGTGTGGAGTGTCCTTCCTGCAGAAAAGCGCTCAACGTGGAGCCGGGCAAGATCTCGTCGCTGCCTCGAAATCTCGCGCTCGAGAACATCGTCATTCGCTACACAGAGGAGCGAAGTGAGTCGCACCGTCACGTGGAGTGTCGTGCTTTGTTTTCCTGTTCAAGTTTTTCGACGACGACAGCCTCCATGGTGCGCACGCTTGTGCAGGGACACGACAAAAGATGCGTCCAGTCTGAGCTGAGTGACGCGGGGGCCGTCGCACCCGTATGCATAATTTACCGCACTTCACTCAGGATCTGACAAAACCATCTTCCGCTGTCGAGTTGCAGAAGCTGCAGGACATGTTTTTTGTGACGGATAAAAGGAAATCCAAAGTTTGAAAAATGGGATCTTGAAGCTGGACATGGTTTCTCCTGCTGAGATGAGAAAGTTTTGCGCAGTCGGCCCGGATCAGCCAGAGTTCAGTGTTCACGAGCCTTCGCGTGAAACGTGATTCGTGTCGTTCAAATTTATCTTGACGAATCCCCATGTCAGAAGAAAAACACGAGCACGTCGACTTGCCTGGTTTTCCTTGTCCGGGTTAACCACGTGTGATGTCCGTGCACCAGGCAAGAGCATCCGGAAGTCGCTGAGTATGGACTCGCCGGTGTCGGACCTGCTCATCTCGCCGTCCTCCGAGACGACGGATCTGCCCGAGTTCCCGTCCAGCAGCCTCGTGCCGTGCGAGATGTGCGACACCACGGCGCCCTCCAGGTGAGAGTGGGCACCAGGGGGCGGGACCGACGCAAAGGGCCGCGGGAGGGGTCCGGTGAGGGTGAGGGCTCGCACATAGAAAGCGGGTTGGGTGGGGTGGACGAGGGTCTGGTCCTGAACTTTCTTCAGCCCAGACCACCAAAGACTCCATTTTGCGCAAATGACCACTCTTCCTTGACACCGTTTGCGTCAAAGTAAGAGAAAAGTACGTGTGCTATGTTCTTGTTGTGCAGGGCGGCGTGGCACTGTATCCAGTGCGAGGTGTTTTACTGCCACTCCTGCTTCGCCAAGTACCACCCCCGGAAGGGGGCGCTGGCGCGGCACCGGGTGCGGCCCCCGCAGGACCACGCGCCGGAGGCCAAACCTCTTTACTGCAAGGTGAGGCCCAACCGAACTCAACCGAATGTAAAAGTGGTGTCCACGGGGAATCTACGGGGACAAAACCCCTGTCAAAAACCTCAAGAACAACAACACAATGGAGAGTTTTTCTTTGCAAGTTCGAAAGTTCTTGCCTCCGCTTTGATCGGACTTCCTCCCCAGACCAACACCAGAACTGGATTCACTTGAGCTTGTCTGCAAGACCTTGGCTTTTATCTCCTGCATGATGTGCCTTGGTGACCAGCAATTGAGCGTCATTTTGTATGTCGCAGGACCACGACAATGAAGTGGCGACGATCTTCTGCGACGCGTGTAACCAGCTCATCTGCTCCCTGTGCGTTTGCGATGGGGACGGTCAGCACTGCGGACACAAGGTGCTCGCCCCACACACCGCCTGCGCCAAAATCAAGGTCAGTCTCTCCAGTCACCTTCTGCAGGGATTTCTCAGTGTTGTCCAGGGGTGAAGTGAATTCTTGACCTGACCGAAGGTAGGAGGCTTGAATCGCAACTTCTCACAAAGTACAAGAACCATGCAAATCTTCGACCTCACTCCGCCCACCCAAGGCTCCTGGGCTAGCCCAACGCCATTTCAGCTCAAGTCTTTGAAAGTACATGTGTGTGATGTGATTCCATCGCGTGGTTCATCCAAGGTCTGACCACATGCAGGAGGACCAGTCCCAAGTGTCATTTTGATTGAGTCTCCCAAAAGAATCAGTTTCGTGTCATGTGGCCCAGGGTTTCGAGGTTCATGGTCTGGCCCCTCGTACGAGTACTGAACATCAACCGTGACCAAGATTCGATGCTTCAGATGCCCTACATGTCGGGTCAAATATGATCTGTAATTTTTGTTGAAAACGGCATTTCCGAATGACAGTGGTGTTGTTCGTCCAGAGGCGGATGTGATTCAGTCGTGCGCACAGTGCACTGTTGCAATTTGGAAGAGTTTTCTGTTGAGTGTGAAAAAGATTGTGTCTGGCAATATTTCATTGAAATCCTGTTCCTGCCTGCTCGTTGAGACTAAGTCCCCCGAAACGTGAGGTTCATGCATCTGAAAGCAAGCTTGAGCCGAAAGCATTCACTTCACACGAACGAACTGAGGGTATCACAGTCCTCAGTTTGATCAGCATAATGAGGGGGTCGCCATGTTGTTTACAGCAACAAATTGGCTTGTTAACAGCGCCGATCGCCTTGTTGGTTGATCGGTTTTGGATCGATACGGCACAACACTGATTGTGTTCATCAAATATGGATGGCGCTCCGTTGTGTCAGGTGACAGGTTTTTATTGACGTGGGATTGTTCCGTGGCAGTTCGGCTGTAATCTGATCAAACCTCGCCTCACGGCACGATGAGTTCCACGCAAAACTTGTGCTTGAGAAACAATATCATGGAACGAGTAAAGTGGTCGTCCTTGCTTTCTGCCTGGACTGCTACTGGAGTGAGCAAACTACATTTCAGATAACACGTTATCTGCATTTCCGTCACAGACGCCCAATGTTGCCGATTGTTCGAGCCACAATTAATTCGCTTGTGTTGCAGTTAAGTAACTGCAAGTGTCCGCAAAACATTATGAAAGAATTGTGGAAAAGAACCCGTCAAACTCGGTGGCAACCTGAAGAGAAATGCCGCTCCGAAAGACTTGCTTCCACTTGGAAGTCCTTGTTGAGAGTCATTTTCGTTTTACTTTTCGCAATTGGGGAGGAAAAACACCCGAGTAAAGTTCATTTCATGTTTTATTTTCCCGGAATGCTGTTTCAGTAATTTGGACAACTGTTGCATACAAAGTAACACAAAATGCAAATGCGAAACTGGTGCGAATTACAGTACATTGACTAAAAAGATTTCACTCTGCCAAAACATCCGAGTCAAAAAATTGTTTTCAGCTGTGATCAAACATTTTGCAATTTTTTTCGGGTTTTCTCTAAAAGTCGTTTTTCTTTGTGGCTGTCAGTCCTTCATTTGCCGAAAAAGTTTTTTCTGGTCACTCGAAATATCAAAACAGTCAGCTTTTCGTTCCGAACGCGAACATTTTTTAGAAGGACTGAGCCGTTGTTGGTCCGCTTGTTGTTGCCGAGCTGCGGTGTTGTTGCCATGGCTGCAGCGTTTACTCGTGGGGAGCTTTACGCATCCATATCGCCTTCCTCCTCTTCGTCGAATTCTCCCTCCTCCTCGGCCGTGGCGTCCTGGTATTGCTGGTACTCGCTCACCAAGTCGTTCATGTTGGACTCGGCCTCGGTGAACTCCATCTCGTCCATACCTGGCGGAAGCAGAAAACGTGCGTCAGCATGAGATTCCCACTTGATTGCGTGTTTGGAGATTTTTGCCTCTCGAAATCAGATCGGTTCAGACTTCCCTTTCATATTCGTCAAGTCGGTGACAGTTTGCGCTATGACTGAAACAGTGGCGCGGCACGCACTAAGACAGACATGCCAAGGGAATCAAAGCAGCACGTGTTCACTGCAGGATCTACTCACCCTCGCCAGTGTACCAATGCAAGAAAGCCTTCCTGCGAAACATAGCGGTGAACTGCTCCGACACACGCTTGAAGAGCTCCTGGATGGCGGTCGAGTTTCCGACGAACGTGGCCGACATCTTGAGTCCGCGGGGCGGAATGTCGCACACGGCCGTCTTGACGTTGTTCGGGATCCACTCGACGAAGTACGAGCTGTTCTTGTTCTGCACGTTCAGCAGTTGCTCGTCAACCTCCTGTAAAGAGCGAAAACAACAAGTGTCACGCTTTGTCTTGTTCAGAGTTCAGAATTGGAGGTGTTCAAGTTGATTCAGGGTTGTTTTGTTGGAATTGTGTCCAGATCGATCACCCCTTGACGACCGCTGCCTGTGACGCACGGGATGTTTGCATTGAACAATTGAACTGACGATCCCAGAATAGTTACCACTGTGAGGCCGGCTAACATTTGCGAGTCTGCTCACCTTCATGGACATGCGTCCGCGGAACATGGCGGCCACCGTCAGGTAGCGTCCGTGGCGCGGGTCGCAGGCCGCCATCATGTTCTTGGCGTCGAACATCTGCTGGGTCAGCTCGGGCACCGTCAGGGCGCGGTACTGCTGGGAGCCGCGGGAGGTGAGGGGCGCGAAGCCGGGCATGAAGAAGTGGAGACGCGGGAACGGCACCATGTTCACTGCCAGTTTTCGCAGGTCCGAGTTCAGCTGGCCGGGGAACCGCAGGCACGTCGTCACTCCAGACATGGTCGCAGACACCAGATGATTCAAGTCACCTGAAACGAGAAACCAAAGTTTCCTTTGAGCTCACTATGAAAAGTCCGATTTTGCTTCAGTTTCGCACGATGCTGAGAATGCCGTTTGTTGATAGGACCTCACGTACCGTAGGTGGGTGTGGTCAGCTTGAGGGTCCTGAAGCAGATGTCGTACAGAGCCTCGTTGTCGATGCAGTACGTCTCGTCGGTGTTCTCGACGAGCTGGTGCACGGAGAGCGTCGCGTTGTAGGGCTCGACGACGGTGTCGGACACCTTCGGAGACGGCACCACAGAGAACGTGTTCATGATCCTGTCGGGGTACTCCTCGCGGATCTTGGAGATGAGGAGGGTTCCCATCCCAGACCCGGTGCCACCACCCAGGGAATGTGTGAGCTGGAAGCCCTGCAGACAGTCACAGGACTCGGCCTCCTTGCGCACCACATCGAGAACAGAGTCCACGAGCTCCGCGCCTTCCGTGTAGTGTCCCTTCGCCCAGTTGTTTCCAGCGCCGCTCTGTCCGAACACGAAGTTGTCAGGGCGGAAGATCTGTCCGAAGGGGCCGGAGCGGACGGAGTCCATGGTGCCGGGTTCCAGATCGACGAGCACGGCGCGGGGCACGTACTTGCCGCCGGTCGCCTCATTGTAGTAGACGTTGATGCGCTCGAGCTGCAGGTCCGAGTCGCCGTGGTAGGTGCCGGTCGGGTCGATCCCGTGTTCGTCGGAGATCACCTGTCAGTGGACACGGATGTGGTCAAGTCACTTGGCTCGGGATAAAAGCGTCATTTTTGGCACGTCACGAAGTGTTGAACTAAGCGCACGGAGTCTCGTTCTTGGGGTCAAAAAGAAGCGCCGGCGGGCTGTTGCCTGTCTGAATTTGACACTTTTGTCACAAGCACTAAAGGTACAAGAGAGGGCACCGCCCAGAGGGGGGCCAAACGTGCCGCGTATTGTGCAAGTTGGGACGTGAAGAGATCCAAGAATTTGGCTGGAGTGGAAAGGCATGTTTTCGCTTCCAGACAGCTGTCACCTTGGCGACGACCAAACAAGACGAGATAAAATTCACATAATCTCGCGTTTCATCGTTGCTAAGAGCTCGTGTCCTCAGATATTCGCACGTAAAAGTGATAGTGCGCGCAAACAAACGTGTCCAAGCAAATATCAGATCTCGTTCATCACATTTTGGATCCTGAACCGACTATAGCAACGGACCTTGGCAACAAGTGTTGGGTTACAAGATACATTCGTACACCGGTTGAATTCGAAATGAAAAGAAGTCAAAATTTATGAAGCCAGCACCACAAAAAAGTCCCATGAACCGATGACACAGCTGCATCCTGATTCATGTTTTTTGCGAAGTTGAATCGAATCGATGTTGCACAAAAAAACTTTTTTTTTTGGTGAAGCTAAAAGTTGTTACAGTAAATACAACACAAAACTTACCACTTACCAAAAGAATTCAACCCCGGTTCCCCTTATCACTTCGATGGGTGGCCACGATTGAAGGAATTAACCCGAGAGGAGAAATATGTTTAGTTTAGCATACAAACCTCCCAGAATTTGGCACCGATCTGGTTGCCACACTGTCCAGCTTGCAAGTGAACGATTTCCCTCATTTTGTCTGCTTGACTTTGTCTAAAGAAGGAGTAAAGAACGATAGTACAGCAAATGTCTGAAACAAAGTGCTTGCTCCCTGACCTGTCGTTCGCTGCCACGCCTGCAGACCCTGAAAACCTAAGAGACAACAAACATGCATTGTGCACAACACCCTGCGCTGGTCTTACCTCCCAGAACTTTGCACCAATCTGGTTGCCGCACTGGCCGGCCTGGATGTGCACTATCTCACGCATGATGACTGTTGGGGTGTTATTACTGGAAAAGACGGGCAGATCGAAAAATTGAGAGATCGCTCGTTCGTCAGGACTTGGTGTTTTTTCACTCCTCGGGTTTCCGAGATAAATCAATACTCGTGGTGTACTTTTGCGTAGTACTGACTGGGGCTGGTGCAGCTGCCGCAGATCACGCCATGTGCATGTGCATCATCTGCATTTCATCACGCTGGCTCATCAAGCAAATTCTGTGCGTTTTCTGGACTCCTTCTCCCATGGCATTTCAGTACCACGCTCAAATTCAATGATTTGCGTTTCAAAACTTCTTCCAACGGCCGGACAGCCGTTGGAACACTTCTTCATGCCAAAATTCAAAATTGTGATCATGATCATGACATCGAGTGACGTTTTTGGTGTTGACTGAAGCAGAGATTTCAATTACATCGGCTGTCACTCCGCAAATACATCACCCAGAAGAGTAGTTTCCCTAAATCATCGAGGAACCGGCTTTTGATAATGTATGTGGAGTGGGGCATGACTCACGCCATTATCATAGAGGCCAGCCACATGGCAAAGCAACATGGCTGCCCGCAAACTCATTTCCTCCTTTGAATTTTCTCGGGTTTGCGTCGGCCATCTGCTGCACCAAGATCAAAATCTGTTTCACTTTTGCCAAGTTTTTGAATGTGATACAATGTGATTGCTTTGTTGCGCACTGACAATTCTACATTTGTTGCATTTCGAACTTGCAACATTGGAATCTACCATGAACATGTCAAAGACATTTCTGGAAGAAGCCACGTTTCGACTTTTGACAAGTTGTCTTGTGAATCCCAAAAAACACTTTGAAATACCTATTTTCAGTCCCTTGTGTGAAAAACAATGCTTTTTTGTGGTTCTCAATCTCAAAATTTGCGCCAAAAACACCTTATCTACAAACTGGCCCAACGACTTTTCCCTCCAAAATTTGCTTCTTTGTCACAAGTTCCTCCTGCGATTCACAAGTTATTTTTACAAAACCTTCTGACTCCAATTCGATCACGCGAAAACTACTGTTCATGTCTCCATTATTTCGTGTTCAAAACGCACATAAATCAAAGGCGGATCCGCCAAAAGAAAGAACTTCGTCAGTACCTGTTCTGGCAGCCTCGGAATTTGAAGTTGCAATGCGGCCGCTGTAGCAACGGATTCGGCTTTTATAGGAGCGGTTGTGCGGTGAGGTCATAGCGCTGCCGACACTGACTATTGGCTCCGCCGAGCATCCTCCATCCCCACAACCCAGTTGGCTTCCGCACAAGCACTTGTTGCTATGTTGTCATTTGTGATGTTGGTGAAAGCACGACAAGCGAATTGCAACCGTCCTGTCAACCGCCAACAGCTGGCAGTTGACTGCCCAGACACCGCCATAGCGGTCAAATTGAATGAAAAACAATTTGAACTTTGAAAAAGCCTGGTGACTTGAAACAAGAAAAGTGCCCAACCCAACCCAAACAATTCTTCGGGGTGGAAGAGTGTGGATCTCTGAAAGCAATTGTTTGTTTGCATTATGTTCTCTTACAATCCTTTCATTGGGACAGACAGACCCATTGTTTCGGCTACACATGAAAAATTTGGAGCTTTGGCCACTGAAGCGCGGACGGTTCTGTGCTGTCAAGCATTCTTGTTGGTTCCGGTTTTGGGGGTTACTTTTCTGCTTCGTGGATCAGGGATTAAAAGTTCCTCACGCGATCTTCTGTTGTTCGATTTGTTTATGGTGTGTAATGGGAATGTTTACCGGTTCGATCTCACGTCTCCAGGGAGACCACTTGACTTTGGACGTGAACGCACACACAGCACCGGCCGACCGGCCGGCGAACGAGCGCACGGATCCTGATTGAGCACTAAATCATCGGAATCGATCAGGCTTTTGACAAAACTGATCACAAAACTTAGATCTACGCACTGCACGCACGCAACCACAAAATAAGAGAACCCCACAAGGGAAAAATATTTTGCACAGAACATTTCCACTTCCAGGATTGATATTCCGCTGTTGTCCAAAAGAGGATCCAGGCTTGGTGTATGAAGCACGGACGACTTGGCCCCGATTCCCTGCAGGGGTTCAGTGCAATGAACAGTCAGGCACCAGACGAAGTTGTTTTCACCCCACCCACCCCCAGAAATCATGAACCCAACCTCTGGATCCACTCGTCACCGGAGTCTGGGTCCTTTTCAAATGACTTCCATATTTTTGATAGGTAAAAAGCAAGTTCAGTGTCCCCAGTACCCTTGCTCCACGCACTTAGAAGATTTTGTTTCTGGGGTGAAGAAGGCGGGCTGCTGCAGCCCTGGATTGATCACCCTGAGGACAAACATGTACGCCAAGCATTGAACGGGTGTGAACTGAGGAAAGCTCTTCAACAGCAAAAATGCTTCACCCACATGTCAACGGTAGTTGATCGAGTTCACGTGTGCACGCACAGGCGCGCCGCGAGGACGTCTGGCGTTGAGTGTTTCGCTGAGGTTGTTCGGAAAGAGGTTAACGAATTCCAGATAAGGATCGAGCAAGGTTCTCATTGATCGCACATTCTTGGTTCGCAGAGAACAAAACTTTTCAGGCAGGAGCAAATCTCTTCAAGATTCAAGTGCTTGCGTGATGCAGCGTACAGCCGTATTGCGCGCTCCAGCTCACACGAACAACACGAACCCAATGCAGGCCCTGAAAAACAGTGAACATGACATCGCTTTGTGTAGAGGCGATTGTTGTTTTCTCGAACATTTCCAATTGTTCCGAAGCGAATTACAATTCTTTGAGCCAAGAATCGAAATTTTTCCGTAAGGGTTATGGACCGAAGACGAGATGATTACGGTGGATTATTGAACGTGATTGGTTATTGAACGAGTGCTGAAGCACTCGTTCAATAATCGATCAGAGTTCAATAATCTATCGGGATCATCGAGTTTAGTGGCATAACCCACGTACAGGACAAGGTCAGTTTCTCAGTGCAGTTTCGGTGCAGCGATTTGTTGTTGAGTAGTGGCCTGCAAGTCATGCTCTCTTGCAGTCGGTGCGGGTCTTTTCAGGTCAGTTTGTCTGTGTTGTCGTGTGAGTAAGGATGTGTTTCTTCTACTGGTCATGGAGTCTTCGAGTGACTTGCCATCTTTGGAAAGTTTCCCTGCATTTTCTGATGACGATGAAGGATGTGGGCCCCTCCCTGTGCTCCCGCAGCTGGTCGACTTGACAAGTGATGGTGAACCCTGTGACTGTGCTCCACCGTCTCAGCATGACAGCACCTTGAGTTTCATCGACTTTGACCTAATCTCTGAGTGAGTTTGCCTTCTTTTGGGTGAATCTAGATCTTCAGATTTGTGTCTTTTGAGTTGGGCATCCCCTCAAAGTTTTCATTTGGGTTGCAGTGGCCTCGGAACTTTGTCACAAGTCATGTCTGGTCCTGTCGCTTCTGATGCTGATATTGCTGAAACTTTTCAAAGGTCAGTGTCATTGCAGGTTTTTGTTCTTTTTTACTTTTGGAATCAGGGCAAGTCTTCTTGACACTGAAGGGTCCTTTGGTTCTGTTCTTCCAGTGGGTCGTACACTGAGGGATTTGCTTCTGTTGGGGAGTGCGACTCCGAGCTGGGCAACCTGGGCTGGTTCAAGGTGCCAACTGAGGAGGAGACCATGAAGTTTCTGGAGCAAAAACATTTTGCAAAGAACACTGAGGCAAAGATTCTTTGGGCCTCAAAACTGTACAAGGACTGGTGGTTTCAACGGGTGAAGATGCCTGACTGTGATCCGCAGATTCGTTGGTGCAACCTCGATGCTCTGAACACTCTCAATCGGTCCAATTTGTGTGTCGCTCTTTGTCGATTTGTCAGTGAGATTAGGAGACAAGACAGGTGTGAATTTCCTGGGCAGACACTGTACCAGATAACTATCATGCTGCAACTGTATTTGGAGAAGAGGGGCTTCGATTTTAAGCTGATCGACGACCGGGAGATGGTGAAATTTTGTACTGTTCTGGATAACCTCATGAAGGTTCGGGCGCGTCAGGGCATTGGGAGGAAAGAGTCCTCTGATCCAATCTCCCTGGAACAAGAGGAAATTTTGTGGAGCCAGGGCATCCTCGGGGAGAACACTCCTGACCAGTTGAGGGAGACAGTCTTGTACTTGTTAGGTGTGAATCTCGCTTTAAGGGGGGGGATGAACACAAACGTCTCTGCTGCCCTGGTTTCAACCCGCAGGTTACAGTGCTTACTGACGACCAAGGCACAAAGTACATTCAGTTTCAAGAAGATCTCACGAGCAAGACTAACCAGGGGGGGCTCACTGGTCGCAAGACTTCTCCAAGATGTTTGAAAATTTATGGGAGTGAAAACCCAACTCACAATGTTGTCCGGCTTTATGAAAAATACTGCTCACTGTTGCCTCCGGATGGGCAAAACAATTCTTTGTACAAGTATGCTCTGTCAACTCACAAGCACACAGGTGCGCAGTGGTTCTCTGATCGCCCTGTGGGTGTCAATATGCTCAAAAGAGTAGTTGGGTCTATGTGCAAACGTGCGGGCATCAAGGGAAAATTTACGAACCATTCCCTCCATGCTACTTGTGCGACAAGGATGTTTCACGCAGGGGTCGACGAACAGGTCATAAAAAGTTTCACTGGGCATCGCAGTGATGCTGTGCGTGATTACTAACGGACCAGTGAGTCCCTCCTGAAGTCTGCAAACCAAACTGTGTCCGGTTCAGTCATGAAGTTTGACAAAGAACCAAATTGCACTGTGAGCAAAGCACCCAACTTTGACATCGATGCACTGGAGGAGACTCCACCGGGTGCACCTGAGGTCATCATAGAGTCATCTCTGGGCAGGAAAACTCACAAGAATAATTGTCCAATGGTACTTGCCAATGGGCAGTGTGGACCCCTGTGTTCCATGTTGCACACGATCGATGAGAAAAATTCTGTTCATGCAAAAAAAGTCAAGTTGAGTTTGAAATTTCGATGAGGAAAGAATGCTTGAGACACTTGTCAATTTTGGGTTTGTTTCATGTTGGTTGCCTGCGTTGTGGCGTTCCGTGTGTTCTGTGGCAGTAGGACAATAAATACTGAACTCAAAAAGTTCATTCCTTAAAATTATTTGCATGCCCGAACAAAAGAAATCGCGCAGAGAAACGTTGCAGCGTTCTGTACCGCCGGTTACAGCAACTGATGCTGGGATCGAGAGGTCACGCGCTTTGCGCACCCAGTCGGACGGAATCGTTTGTTTTGCGAAGTTGCAAAGAAAGCAGATCCAACCGTTCAGTGTTTAACTGCAGAAGAATGCACGAGGGGAAGGATTTTTGTGTCAGAATGTTTTCGCAAAAAGAATTGTGTGGGGCCGAACACGCAAAAGTCCCTTTTTCCGCGTGGGATGCTCTGGCTCCTTTGACAACTGTCTTCAACCCAACATGAGGGCGATTCTAACCCCGAGTCATGCATCAGGCGAAGCACTGCTCGCTTTTGAAAATGATAATTGCATTTGGAGAAGGTCGCACGGAGGTCAGGATTTCAACATAAAAAGTCTGGAAGATGCCAGAAACATCTGAACTGTCACATTTTGAAAGATTCGATTTTCTTGTTTGCGCGAAATTGAAACCGTCCGTGCAACAGAAAAATTTCATGTGTCTGCGAAGAAAGTAAATACATAATTGGGACAAGAATTTCAAGAAACAAAAGTTTTGTTTTCTGATGTGTGCGCATTATTTACGAGTACGGAGCAGAAAAGCAGCGCAACAAGTTTGTGACCGTGGACTCCATGAGTCGGTGTGTAAACTTGGAAGTGACTCATAGTTCCTTCTGCCGATCAATAGGATTTTATCATTTTGCGAAGAAGTCCGCAAAACAGCACCGAACACAACAGGAAAGACTTTTTTCAGCAGCGCGTTGGCAGAACATCCTGTTGCCAATGTCTGCAAAGTACATGTTTGAAATTAAAACAGGTGTCCACATCCAAGAAAAACACATTTTCATCACGCCAATCTTACTCTTGCTCACAAGTCATGATTTGGTGGAGGAAAGTGGCGACTCCCACTTGAATTACCCAAACTTCAAAAATATAGACAGGGAAGAACAATGACACCTCGTCACACAACAAAGGCTTTGGATCTTTCGGAGGGGTCGTGCACGGGAGGGTCTCTTGAGGTCTTCCCCTGCGAACCTCTGTGTGCCTGCGTGCAGGCGGGCGCGTGTTGCACACTTTTCACCACACTCCATGGATGGTGTTTCTGTTTGCAGGACGTGATCCTGAACACGACGCAGAAGTCGGAGAGTCTGCTGCGGAACCTGCGCGACCACCAGGCCAAAGTGGAGACGCTCTCCGAGGATCTGCAGGTGCGCGCCACGCTGCAAAACGCGCGCGAACAGTTCATTCAACAACTTTTGCAAAGGAATCACAGTCACAGACAAGAATGGAGTATTCAAAACAATCCAGAACACAATCATCTTGCAACACAGTGCAACACAGAGAAAAAAATGGTTGATGAGAAGAAATGCGAGACAATAGCCCGAGACCATGCACATGTACACACCGGGGAATGTTTGTTTGATTGACACACTTCTTTGTTCTCCACACCGCGCAGGATGTGCACAAGGAGGCGTGTCGGCGGATCGAGCACCAGTCGGAGCACCTGGTGATGAACCTGCAGGACGCGCTTGTGCTCGAGAAGAAGCACGTGCTCTCCGCCATCAAGGCGACCGCGTCCAGGTCAGTGTCGAAGCCTGAGAGCGCGGGGCTGCGCTGAACATCCGTGAACAAGCCGACCAAGAGAGTGCGCACTCGTTGCCATCACGCGCTTTGCCATGCACGCGACGACAAAGTGCGTCTAACGCGCTCTGCGATGCAAGGACACGACACGTGTTTCAAAACCGCGCCGTGTAGTTTCCATCGCTTTGCGCATCACATGACGTATCCAGTGTGGATTGGTCATGTGAGCCACACCTTCGCCCTCTGTCGGCAGGTGCAGCGTGGCGACGGGCAGCTACCTGGAGGAGAACGAGCAGCAGCAACAGCAGCTCGCCGACATCCGCGCCGCGTGCGACGCGCTCGGGTCGGAGGCGAACACGCGCGCCACGCTGACCCGCGCCGCCGAGCTCCCGCCGCTCGTCACGCAGCTCGATATCGTCAACGACAAGTAGGTGGCGCTGAAGTGGCCACTTCCTCAGACGCATGCGTCGTGACAGATGGCGATGACGTGTTGCTTCCAGGCACATGTTATCGTAACGAACGGGTGGCACTGAGATGACGGTGGCAGCAGAAGGCGCCACCCGCGCGCGCATGTCTTGTGACAGATGCACTGCTGCAGTTGCGCGTGGGAAAGAAGGCGTCTCACAATCAGATGCGACGCTTTGGTTTCTTGAGTCCCAGTCAACTTGTTGCTCCGAAGCGTCTTTCCTTTGCGATGTTTCAAGACGTCATCGCAGTGGTCTTCAGTGACGAACCGAAGAGCCTGTTTTTTTTCTGTGCCGATGGTGGACGTCGTTGTTTCCGCTTCAGGGCGCAGGAGCTGGCGAGTCAGTACGAGTCGGTTGTGAAGGAGAAGAAATCTGCGACGGCCGAGCTGCAATCCGGAGTCGAGCAGTTCCGCAGCAAGGCGAAGAAAACTCTGACGTCCCTGCTCGGTCAGTTCGCGCGTTCGTGAAACTGCGTTGTTCAAAAGAGGGAACTCTGGTGGGTCGTGGGGGTGAGTGGACACGGAGGGCCTTGGCGAGACCGAGGTCGCCCCCCTCTTCACCACTTCCGGTCCTCGTCCGCCAGAGGGACTGACCTGAAAGCGGAGGCCAAGATCGGTTCTCGCTGAAGATTTTCTTTGACGTACGTACTCACAGTGACTATCACAAAATGTTGAAGCAAACGCACTTTCTGATTGGCAGGGAGTGAGGATGAGGAGAGCGAGGTGATCATCCCGCACATCCAGTCTCCGGCGACAGGTGGCGCCTCCGAGTCGTCTCCGCGCATCCAGAACAAGTGTCTCAGCACGTGGGGCTTCTCCTCCACCACGTTCACGTGAGAAATAGATCTTCACTCCAGATCCAGGGGTGGGGGAAATTTGGTGTTCTTCTCGTGAGGCCACAATTTCGTCCCTGGACACCCTTGCAACAGTTTCAGGCTTGGTGCACGCTCATGTATTGGCACTAAAGTCAATCCGTGGCCAGGACGACAGCAGCCATGTCGTGCGTGAAACGAATGTTTCTGCGTGGGGATGCCCATCGCCGTGTTCTCAGCCCGTTTTGAGCTGGACGTTACAGAAAGGAAAGAGATGGCGCCACGTGTTGCCACGTTGGCGTGCCAAATCGAACGCAGCCGAACTCACGTACAGATGGCGCGCTCTGTTGCAGCGGGGAGCCGCTGGGGGCGCGCAGCACGTCGTGGACCGTGACCATCGAGCGGAACGCCGCAGCGGGCGGCGCCGCACTCAGCACCAGCGCGTCGGGCTACCTCTTCGGACTCGGCGTTTCATGCGACGTTCTCACCGTCAAGGAGCTGGTCGGCATGTGCGGCAAGTCGCACGGACTCGTGTGCTCCGAAGGCGCCATCTACTTCGCGCACGGCGGGCACCAGGAACACGTGGTGGCGCTGCCATCGCTGCCGCTGTCAATCACACTGTCCGTCAAGCCGCACCAGGGCGACTACGCCATCTTGACGTACAAGCTGACGCCCTCTGGTGAAAACACGTCGCTCGTCGGGCGGAAGTTGTTGACGGATCTGAGGCTCAGGGACGCCATCTTGCCCGTGTTCAGCGTCAGTCAGCGCGTCAAACTGCTGTTTCCGACTTTCGTGTGAATGCAAAATTTTCTATCTGGTTTGGTTGAAAAGCAATGCAATGACGGGCATAATCTCGCTGTCTGCTTGCCACTCAGTGGTACACGACTTATAAAGTCTCAAATGTTGTTGAAATGGTTCAAAATTTTGTCTTTGTTGTGTGGCTACCTGTAGATTCTAGTTTTTGGACGAGGATCAAGGTGGAATGGCCTCATTGGAGGCGTATCTTTTCACTGTGTTCGTCTCCAAAGCAGTTTCTGTGTGGTGTTGGTGTTGGGAGGTTGGAAAACGTTTGGCGTACAGTAGATCTTGTCTAATTTTTCGAAGAAAAGTTGCTCACGTAGTGATGTTTGAAGAATCTGCAGAGGCCAGAAGTGGCGCGTCAAGGCGAACGATAGAGGTCAAGGCTGCCCACCCATCGGGTCAAATTGTGTTCAAAACGTGCGTTGAACATTCCGTGGCGACGTTCATTTTAACTGGGTGTTCTGCAGAAGACAATTGTCTTGCAACTCCTGTCAAACACATATCCTCATCAGTTGAATTGCATGTCCTAGTCATGAACTGGAACCAAAGAATTGTGACCCTGGTGATGCGTGCCTCACCGAGAAACTTGCGACATTCCTGCATTTCATTTGTCTTGAGACGTCTGCGCGTGATTCTAGGTGTAGAAGAGAACTATTTTTTGAATAAAAGTATCCGCTGATCTATGTGGTTTCGTTGGATTTGCTTTTCTTGACCAACGCCGTACTGGCTACCCGCCAAGAGACAGTAGCATACTTGCCCACCAATAATCTCTTTCTTTTGTCAAACGAGAACTTTCGCAACGAAAACAAAACACTGACCACAGCCATTCTGTGTAGGAAAGAGGAATCTGTTTCACTCGCCCAGTCAGGTTCAGCTCGGAAGAAGATGCCAAAAGTGATCAAGTTTTTGGACGAACAAACGAACAAGCGACCACACACACGTCTTGTTGTGTCAAACCATTTTATTAAAAACATGATCGTTCTCAGCGTGCGTAACAAGAAGAAATAACCAGATCCGTGTCCCCCAATCCCACCGTGTTCAAAACCCCAGAACGCATGTGCACACCCCGCAAAGTTCACTCATGCCTGTACAAAAGGTGCAACAGTCAATGATGGCATGAGACCGCGTCAAACTTTTCGTCAGTTCGGGAACATCCATGTTTCCCTGACTCCACCTCAGTAACAAACTCTCTTCCTCCTTCGAGCAACGTACGTACTCGACGTGACATTTTCACGCGTTGTCAAATCAACGATGACGTCAAATGTTTATCTACAGTGACCTGTGGATGAAATCGAGTGGACACATCGTGATGATGATGAATAGAAACAGATCAACACAAGCCGCACCGACACACGCGCGCGCTTTTTGCGAGCCAACAGACATGCTGCAAACATTTGGTTCACTGACAACTGATCACACTGCATGTTCGGGGTCCTTTCTTCAAGCCAGGTACCGGTAGACCAAACTGGAAAATAAAGCAACAAACGGTTCGCAGCAGTGATTTGTACCAACTCGACCTGCGAAAAGTGAGACTCCGCACTGGGAAGCCACCAACCTGATCCTGTGAAGACTTTCCTGGCAACAAAATACAACTGGTTTCGTTTTTCGCAGATTCACTGGTGACCTTACAGAAACAAAAATGCAGAAAGTACGTCTTTTTCAGCGAACCAAGACAACCGGAATCAGCCTTTGGGACCATCGTTGACAATGGAGACTTCTCTCTGGTACGAACGCGATTTGCGCGCCATCTACACTTCCACCCACTTGCCCGATGAAATGTTACATGATCAAACCCTATCACAGTCGAAAAGGGACACATTTTCTTTTTCTGACAATTCATGACAGATGCACAGAAAGATTTTTCCCCCGAACTCTCAGATACACACTGAATAAAAGCAAGCTGTTCTTTCAAACACGCGCAATGAAAAGAGTATCAAGGCAGGATTTCTTTTCACCTTTGAGTGGTTTTATCCGACACAGATTCTCCCAAGAAAATGTTTTCCTCACAAAAAGTTTTGACGTGGAAAAAAATCGGAATCTGATCCGATTTTCTTTGTACGAATGGTGTCTGATAAAACCTCAAGATGAGCATGTCACGTGATCGCAAAATGAGTGAAGTACAGATTGCCACATATTAGAAGAGAGATTCTCGCCGGAGAATCCGCTTTGCGATCACATGTTATCACACAGGGCGCTTGATTCATTGTTTTACAGGATCGCGACTCAAGCACATGTTGATCGATTGGTTGGTTCATCATGATTCATCTTTTCAACTCGTCACACAGACGGGCAACAAGAACAAACGGATATGTACAGAGAACCAAACATTTCCGTTCAGCAGGATAGAACCGAACAGAACTGTCCCCACCCCCCACTGGCGCACCAACGTCACACCCCTAACTCGGAGCTTGTTGGTCAATACGAGACAAAACATTTCAAGGCCCTTTCGATGAGAACAAAGAGACGGAACCAGCTGTGATACGAAGAACAAAAGAATGCTGCATGTCACGTTGGGTGTCTTTCACAAACTTCAAAATCTTTCGGTGGGAGCAATTCACAAGAGGAGCAAAAGTAACAGTACATCTGAAAACTGAGCAATCGATACTTCAGCACACAGACAGAAGTAAAAAAACAAGAATGCTACGCATAAAAAGCGTGTGGTCACACAAACGTTCGTTGTTCATAAATGGTCAGTGACCATCACTGATCATTTATGAACAACGAACGTTTGTGTGACCACACGCTTTTTATGCGTAGCATTCTTGTTTTTTTACTTCTGTCTGTGTGCTGAAGTATCGATTGATCAGTTTTCAGATGTACTGTTACTTTTGC
>JAAUXT010133404.1_pt1 | contig 19589 bp, 27 predicted proteins | sample 7278171 | NCBI WGS metagenome assembly JAAUXT01 (sample SAMN14350112, study PRJNA611818) | marine sediment metagenome | isolation source: surface marine sediment (1.8m) | place: French Polynesia: Moorea | collected 2018-08 | reverse complement strand
CGAAATTTCTAACCACCAGGGGGCTCTGGAGTCACCCCTAAACTTGAGGAATCTTGGGGCACTTTCACTTTCTACTGGGTGCACCTGCACCTGTCAGGAAAACTCTTAGCCACAACAACTAAAAATACTATCTAGTTGATTTAGACCTTAGTCTTTCCTTGAAAGACTATTCTACACTCAGTAAGATCTCAGGTGGGGGAGAATATCCCACTTTTAGACACCAGTGTGAGCTTACGGCTTGTAGTTTGGGCGCGCGTCGTACGTTCGAATCGTCGTTCTGACGTCACACTCGCGCGGTCTTCTCTTCTGGTCGTTTTTAAATTTACTGGAAAAATGGCAGCCTCCTGTGTTTTCGTCTGAGTTTGCACAGATTTCTGCCCGTGTCTCTTCGAAAACAGGCAAACAACTGCAAAAATGAGTGAGAGAAGAGGTTTATTTCGGGAAAAACAGTTAAGCTCTTACCAAGAATTGAGTACTCAACGTTTGTACAATGTTTCCAGAGGTAAAAATACATTTTGATTTCTGGGGGAGAATCATGGCCACTGTTGATTCGACTTTGTGTCTGTGGTGGGTCTGTTTCAACTGCTCGAAACATCTGCAAGGATGAGCAAGAAGTGGAGAGTGGCGAATACGACTCTTGACGCCCGTCTCAAAAGTGCATGACAATCGCTGTGACCGCTGTAACTTCTTGAGGCCCACTTTGGTCAGTCTGAGACGAGAGAGAACCCAATGAAATCTTTTGGTTGTTTGACACCAAAACTTTTGGTTGTTTGACACCAAAAAAGCCAAGCTTCCTGGTCAAAAGACTACCTGTACAAGTCAACTTGGTGTGTTGATGAAGTTTTCACAGTGGTCAAAACCAGATCAGTGTGCACGTGATGCAAGGAAGTCGACTGTCAACATACGAGTCGCTGTCGATCATGTAAGACTTTTGAGATCTGCCTCGTATTGTGCCTGTGTTTTGCCAGTGTACGAGGAATGTCAACAGTGCAACATGTCCGTAAACCGATTTGCGAAGGATTGTGACACCAAACCGACAAATGTGCCATTGTCTGTCGCCGATCAGTAGAGCTGCAAAAACGAGCGTCGTCTGAGAGATGCACCGGATTGTGTTGGGGGGGGGGGGGGCGGAAGGCGAAAATTTATGTGATCAGACAGGGTGTCTTCAAATTGGCGGACAAAGACATTTGACTTTGACCCCCTCCTGCTGCATGGGACTGTTTGTGACCAGATTCAACGTGGTGCAGAGAGAATATTCAGCAGCGGTTTGTTTGGAAATGTGAACCAACTGTACTTATGCAAATGTACATCTCTCTGTCTGATTGTCAAAATACATTGAATTCCCTGTATTTGCAGAAAGTGCAGATTTTATCCAACGACTCAAGGTAGACCGGAAATTAACAGTTCACAATGGATGCGTAAGTTCTTTCGTTCGCAAAAGAATCAACTCGATCGAGCTTCATACACGTACGCGTCAAAATGGCACCTGGTTGATTGAACAATCTCGTGTACAATATAATTTTTATGGCGATTGGCAGGTGAATTCCGTGTGTTGGAATGACACGGGCCAGTACATTTTGTCTGGTTCCGATGACCAGCACCTGGCGATCACCAACCCCTTCACCGGAAAAAATGTTGTCACCATTCACTCAGGACACAGGGCCAACATCTTTGCTGCCAAATTTCTACCCTGCACTCAGGATAGACACGTGAGAACAGACGTATTCTGAAAACGCACGAGCTCTATCCTTCGTGAATCATGTCATGTGGCGTTTGAAAGTCACCTTTTGTTGATTTGATTGCTCTACGTATTTGTACAAGGTGGTGTCGTGTTCTGGAGATGGAACAATTTTCTTCACGCAAGTCGATCGAGAAGATACCTACGGACAAAACAAATTCGATTGTCACTTTGGAACAGCTTATGAGGTAAATGTACCTGAACTTGTGTTTGTTGCCCAGCCAGCGATTGAGGAGAAAATTTGTTGAAACAAAGGATTTTTTCTTTGCAAACAAGGGGATTGAAAAATGGTCCAACATTACAAAACACAAGTGCATCACTTTCTTTCAGGTGTTGACTGTTCCCCATGACCCCAACACTTTCTTGTCTTGTGGAGAAGACTGCACTGTGCGGTGGTTTGACTTGAGAACGAAAACAGGATGCACGAAAGAAAATTGCAAAGAGGTACTCTGACCACAAGTTTTCCATCATTTGAACCAACATGACATCTTGGATATTTCAGCATCGAGACTGGTGTTTACTTCTTGCCACGGAGAAAGGTGTGCGGTACAGTTGTGTCCTGTTCGCAGGATGTTCTACTGCACTGTCGGCGCGCGGTGACGGCGCTGTGTGTGAACCCGGTGAAGCCCTTCCAACTCGGTGTGGCGTGCTCAGACAGCTCCGTCCGCATCTACGACAGGAGGATGTTGGGTACCAGGGCAACAGGTATAGCTGTAGCTGCGTTCGTGTTTCAGTTGCTGATGGAAGAGTCCACAGGTCTGAATGGGAAAACAGTTTGGCAAACTTTCTGCTCAGAACTGCGTCGGCCGGTCGCGCCAATTTTCAAGATCTGTACTAGTCCATGCGGCCCTGTTCAGAGGCATTTCATCGGGGTCCGACCACACAAGAACAAAAGACACAAACTTTGTTTTCAGGGTGCCACAGCAGCAAACTCACAACAGGATTGATGGCCAGTTTCACTGCACCTGATCTGGAGAACCGTTCTCACAGAATCACTTCTCTGCAGTACAGCTCTGACGGAGAGGAACTGCTCGTCAGCTATTCGTCCGATCTGATTTATCTCTTCAACATGAAGGTTGGTCGAACAAACCAGCGCCGTCAGTGTTTGAAGTGTTTTGTTGAGATGTCGTCAGTTGGCGTGTTCATATTTCAGGAGGATGGGAAAAAAGAAAAGCAACTTTCGAAAAGTCCACCGGCTCCTGAAAGTGTTGAGAAAGAGGACCCATTGCCAGAACCTCAGGTGAAGCAGAACTCTTTGATCCGAATGAACTCTGAAACATCGCGAGATCCGTCAGTTCTCTCATTGTGGAGTTCTGTTTGCAGCCGAGTACGAGCGGCGGAGACACTGCTGAGGGAGGCCGGCAACCGCCCATCAAACGGCTTCGCCTGCGCGGGGACTGGTCCGACACGGGGCCGAACGCACGCCCCGAGCGCGAGCGCGGGCAAGAAAGTGAGTTGGTTGCAGAACAACACAACCCTTTCCATTTTATTCACACACAGACAAAACATTGAATATTTCCTCGCTGTGTTTCAGCGAGCAGAAGCATGACCATCATGCAGCGGATGTCGGACATGCTGACGCGCTGGTTGGACGGGGCTGGTCGGGCGGCTGAGGCTGAGGAGGGCGGCGCACAGGAGGGACAGGAAGCGGCATCACAACCCGAGGTCAATTGTTCATGTGTCACACACACTGTCCACAATGTCCTGAAAAGGCGCAAATACTTACTCATAACAACTCAAGAATCGAAGCATCCAGTCACTCTGGATCCTGTGGTTTTGAGGAGTTGCTGAAGTCAAACCTAAGTTTTGATACTTTTCTTGTTGTTCTGTGCAAATGTCAGGGCAGGTCTTACAAATTGCTCGACACCTGTTTCAAACATGTTACGAAAGATGTTTCGTGCAATGATGGTGGGTTTGTGCTGAAAGTGAAACAGCACTCCCCCACTGTCTGAAGGCGGCCTTTCACTCAACCGTCGAAACGCGTTGCGTGATTCAACACAAGTGTTCTTGCTGTGGAGACACTCGTTATCTCCCGAGTGTTGTGGGAGAACGACCCATTCCTCGTGGACGCGCGTGTGAACAGGAGTTGTTTTGTTTTTCGGTGGTCAGTCGGCAAGTGCGGAATCTACGTCGGCAGCTGGTACTGGTCCTCAATCCGAGCAGTCCGAGGCAGCTCGACTTCCCGTCGAGTCACAACCCGAGTCTCAGGCTTCCTCAACCAGCCACGCAACTGACGTGGAGTCGGGGCCGTCCAAGAGGTGCACCGATGCTGCACCACAGGCGGAAGGACAAGGTGGGTGCCGCAAATTGCGCATTCACAAAAAGGACTCAAGCTTTTCTTCCCTCTCGATGTTTCAGTGCCACATATGAAACTTTACTCCTTGCAGATCGAGAGGCGGAAGAATCCAAGATTGGCAGTACCGCGACGTCCGCCGGTGATGCAGAATCAACTTCTGCTGATGTTCCTTCGACTTCAGCCGATCAAAGTGATAACATTGGTGCTAAAGACAAAGATGACTCGTCTGTGACTCCTGATGGTGTCAAAGAAGAGGACCAGAAGCCACGAACTCCAGACTTGAAGATTGGTGCTAATGAAACATTCGAAAAGTCAGCGGCGCGGCCGCCAGATGTTGAAGAGGGAGAGACGACAAAAGACGTGCAAGAAGAATCTCTGTCTCACCCGGAAAGAGGGGTTGGAGCAGAATCCGTCAACAGCGCGAGACCCTCTCAGGATCCTGTGTCAGAGGCACAATCCAGGATCAGTCAAAGTATACAGGACACTCACATCGAACCAGTCATCAATTTTCAATACAACTCACAAGGAACGTCTGCCAGTACCATCAGCGTGGACTTCCAGACAGTGGAAGGGCCACCTGCTGCGCCTGTGTTGCCGATGCCAAGAGACAGAGTTTTTACCGAAGACTTTTCTTCAGCACCAAGTGCTGAAAGTGACAAGAGGGAATCAGTGAGCAAAGATTCTACAGATCAAGCGCAATGGAAACTAGTGTCCACAGCTGAGAGTTCTTGTGACACATCCCAAGGGAATCAGAGCGCTACACAAACAATGACAGCAGAATCTGCAGTTGAAGTTCAGTGTTCTCTGAACGAAGAACTCCGTGTCTCTCCATCCAGGCATGAACTTGAGCAGAACAGCAAAACGACTTGCCAGAGCCAGTCGAGTTCTCGTACAGACGCGCCTGCAGACACGATCAGTCCACGTCTCGGACTGTCAGCTGCCAAAACAACAGAAATGGGGAAGGAACCTGCAGGCGACCAAGAAGCGAATGACAGTCCAGAAGATGTGAGTGCGGTTTGTTTGGAGAATTTCCCTGTACATGTGACAAGTTGTTCGGAGACTTAGATGTGTCATTGTTGTAGTTGACGGACTACGATACGGCTGATGATTCGGATGAGAAGGCGGCGGCAGAGAAGGCGACGCAGAACGAGGCTCCGACCGTCACACCCTCGGTGACCATCACTGCGGCTCCAGAATCCTCCTCCAAGGACAGTGAGCAGCCGTCAACGAGCCTGGTTCGTAACCCTTTCTCTGGCGGACTATCTTTTGAAAATGCACAATTCAATGATTGGATCACGATTGGGTTTGACACAAAGAGTGTGCAGTTCCCATCACTCCCAGCCTGCAACTGCGACGTGTATCCCGATCACGCGTCTGTGTTGAAAGCTCTGCGCTCTTGTCAGACCCACGACTCAGTTTACCTGCGATGTCCCACCAGTCAGAGTTCCCACACCTCAGTTCTTGCCCTCACTGCTCTTGGAACTTTCATGTTTGCAACGTTCATGGCGATCGCAGGTCAGCACCGGCTGTAAGTGCTTGTTCTGAACAGAGAAATCCTCGCACTTCAGTCTTTGTTTGCGTACTTGTTCAACCAAAGAATAGTCGACACGCCTGTATGTTGGAAAGGAGGGCGCGGTGGGAGGCAGTGACGAGTCAGAGGCCTCGACATCTCGAGATGAAGGCCCCAGGAGACTGCACACGAGACCAAGAGGAGGTGATAAGACTTCCGTACAGTTCTATGTTTTTGACGCACCCTTGCAAGGACGCACAACATGTGCCTTGATATTATTGTGGCTTTGGGATCCTGTCAAAACAATGAAAACGAGAACCCGTGCATCAGACGCACCACTTCTTTTGATCCTCAATTTTGGAGCATCTAGTGCGTCTTATTTCCGGAACTACACGGTATCCAGTTGATTACAAGTTCAAGTTCCCCGTGTGACCGAAGACAATTTTGATGTGAGAAAGTGGAAGTTTAGGTCTGAAGTCTGTGTCGCCTGAAGCTTGGATGTTGTTTTCCCTTCTCCGGTTGATTTTGATGAGACTGGGTTTCTCCCTCTTTCCTGCCTCAGCGACGGGCGTGTCGTCGAGCACTCGGCAGCGACGACTTGGTCACAGCGGTCCTCCGACCGGCGACTTCCAGCTGCACAGCGCGACTGACTCGGACAGCGACTCGGACAGCGACGCCGAGTTGATGCGCGCCGCAGATCGCAGCAGAGCCTCGAGGTACAGCCGCGCGCGTTCGTGTTCAGAGAGAAGCTGTGAAAGTGGTGCACTGTGAAGTTGCGAGCGCAACAGTTTTATTGCCGCTTCACGTTGGGAGTCCGCTTGCAGGGACAACGTGGAGCGAAACCTGGCTGCGGTGAAGCTGCAGGAGCTGTACCGGCGGCGCTGCGATCAGCGCGAGCGCGAGGAGCAGCAGCTGATGGGGCTCGCGCAGCCGTCCGTGAAGCAGGTGTACCGCGGACACAGGAACGCCAGGACCATGGTGAGGCGGCCGAGCTGCAGCCTGCTTCGTGTCACCCATGGCTGTAGCGGCTGAACTGCTCAGAGCAATTTATTTTTCAATTCCCTGAATCCAATTTTCACCTCTTGTGTTCCTTGAAATTTGGAATGTCACACGTGAAGTTTGTGACATTCGTTCCGGTGTTTTGATCACCAGATCAAGGAGGCCAATTTCTGGGGAGAGAACCACGTGATGAGTGGGTCTGACTGCGGCCACATCTTCATCTGGGATCGGCGCACCGCGCAGCTCGTCATGCTGCTCGAGGGAGATCGACACGTCGTCAACTGCGTCCAGCCGCACCCTTTCTACCCAGGTGCGGAGGCTCGAATGACCTTTACGTTGTCGAAGCGCACACAGTGTGACACCACTTTGAGTTTCCTCCCAGTCACTGGTGTGAAAAAGTGAAAAATCAACTGAAAAGTGGACTTTTCGACCAAAGCAGAAATTGCCTGTGTGTCATGGACATTGTGTTGGGCTCTTCATCTGTGCAGTACAAATCAGTTTTTGTCCGTGGTGTCCACGGAGAAATCACAAATGCTGTTGTGTGTACTGATTGCAAATGCAGAGTCATTTTTGTGTGCTTGTAGTATTGGCGTCGAGCGGCATTGACTACGACGTGAAGGTCTGGATGCCTGTCGCTGAGGAACCGGCCTTCGACTCCGTGAAGGCGCACGAGGTAGTGTATTTCAGCAACGTGCTGACGGCGCTCTTCGACAGCACGTGCTGGTCGGCGTGACTTGCGAAAAGAACCTTTCGTGTCCTCCAATAATGAGCAAAAATAACTTGCATTTTCGTGATTTTTCAAACCAAGTGGTCCACGTGGTGCGATATGGTCAGATTTTCTTTGCCCTGGTGCGTCATGCTGTTTGTGTTTCCGTCAGGTGATGCGTCGGAACGAGATAATGCTCGAGGAGACGCGCGACACCATCACGGTTCCCGCGTCCTTCATGCTGCGCATGCTTGCGTCGCTCAACAACATCCGCGCAGGTACGGCAGCCGAGCGCGCAGGCGCGAAATCACGTGCCCGTACGAGGTGAAAGAAAGAACGGAACTGTCCTGCTCACTAATCTGGGCGTGAGTCAAGTCCGTGTCGTGGGTCTGGCCTGAAGGGCAGCACGAAGTTTTCAGGCGACCGAAATTTGCGTGCGGAGTATGTGAAATGTACCGGGTATTATCCCAAGAGGGACGAAAGGATTTTGACGAAGGAACTTCACTTTTGAAATTTCTTTTGTTGCAGGAAGAAGGTCAAATCAGCAGGAAGAAGAGGAATCAAGCTCGTCGAGTGAAGACGATGATAGTTTCCCCAACAACCTGTTCAATGATGACAACAACAACGATAGTAATAACAACATATAGTGCCTTCCGCAGCGGCAACAGGTCAGGAACGACATTCGTCGACTGTCCGAACATTGTCTCACTTCGAAATGTTTTTGCCACAGAATGTTGCCATATTCGTGCAGTGTCAGCTCGGTGTTATGCAATGCGAATGATTGAACGAAACATGCGTGCATGCATTGCTCACTGCAAGGTCAAATCGTAGGTCCAGCAGTTGTCTTTTCTGGTGTGTTTCAAGTTTTCCATACAACCACACGCTCCACTGCATGAGGCACGAGGTTGATGACGAGTGCGTGCAGTCAAAATATGTCTTTCAGAGGTGGTTCGAAGTTCTGTACCTGCAACTCCTGTTCTCATTCTGCTTTGAAAAGTGTAGGGGCAGGGGGTCTCAAGTACGAGTACTGTGTGTACACTCTTGTGTTGTGTAAAATTTGTTGGCCTTCGTTGCAAGTATCACGGAATGTTGGTTTTTGTTGAACCTGTACAAAGATACGTTGCTTGCACAGATAAACGTTGGCGTGTTGAGAAGTCAAGAAGGAGCGACGCTCAGGCTTTCTGCATGAAAAGCGCAAGTAAAACATGTGCCCAGAAAGCAAGTCTGGCCGAAACGCTTCGTGGTTTTCACAAGTTTTTGGAACCAGTGTGAAGGAAGGTTTGCGTTGGACGACTTTTGATTGACGGAAGAAGACGTGTGTGGAGCTGGTGTCTGGTTTCACGAACCTTCACTGAGGTTCTGAAAGTATGCGCCCCGGTCTAGTCAGATTTCTCTCATCGTTGCGAAACACAATCATGTCCACAGCGACTCTTACATTTTGTTTTCTTTTCGCATGCCTTGATAAAAGACCACAAAGAAGATTCTACAGACAATTTGATGTGCCTGCGGAAATGTTTCATGTCCCTTTCATGCACAATCGGAATGGGTATCAGTTGTTCGGGAACTGTTTGTTTCAGAACGATGAAGGTTTGTGTGTTCGAAAGTGTTAGTCTTCAGACAAATATCACAAGAGCTCTGCTGTGGATTCGTCACCTGCATACAGCCCTGAAGTTTGCGTTCATTGCGTTTGTAATCGTAACCTCTGCAATGACAACACTTACGTAACTTCTGAACCTGAACGGATAAATGTGCCATTTTCATGCAAGATACATTTGACTTCTGTGCTCTTTTGAAAGATTGCTGGAATGAAATGTGGAACTCAGCGTCGGGGGTATCCAAGCGCTCAGTTGCCGAGGGCAGCAAAATTTCCACCCCTGTGATAAAAAATGACCTTCTGGTTGGACAAAGACTACGTGTGTTCATCTCAGAGCAGGGTAAGACTGAAAGGGGCGTGCCCGATGCAATGTTGGAGGGATCTACCTTGCACTGCTGCGCAACATGAAGGATGTACTTTACAAAGACCAAGAAAGTCAGTCTTTGTCTCCAGAAAATCTTGACAACTTGGGAAAACCTACCGATCTATCAAAACTCGGTTTGATCTTGGTCGGGTCTGTCAGTCGTGAAAGTTGCAATTTTTTTCTGAGCAAAACGGCAGTAAGTTCCTCCGATGAATACACTCGTGTGAATGCGAGGGAGAGTTTTTTGTTGAAACAAAGATCTACGCAAGCACGTTTTTACCTCCTGCATGCAGTCGTTGCAATGAACGGGCCTGTGCACCATGGCAAAATGGAAGGTGCAAACAAAACAGATTTATCAAAAGGCACGCCAAGGTGCAGCAACTTGGCCGATCATGGGATGGTTTGTGACACAAGAAACTCAGACGATGCCACTCTGCCATCACTGACATTCATCAGTGTTCGGAAGGAAAGAGGCTTTCGATCTCTCTATCAACTGTTGAGCACCTGAATGTTACTCTTGAAGGTTTTTTGAACATTCGTTCAGCGACAGGGTGAACTTGACGAAAAATAATGTTCTCCACGAAGGTGTCGACAGTGAACCTTCTTGTTTGGCAGAATTTACGACGTGTGAAACCGCACATTTGTCATGCCTGCGTGGCGCGCGCAACCCGACACCGATGATTACTCGCACTTTTCCGCTGCTTGACTGCAGCCACAAACGACGCACTGAAAACCACACTTTGGCACTTTACCTGACTCAATGTTTCCAGAAGAAAAAGTCTGTTTTTCTTTGCAAGAAGGTGTGTGTGTGCGCGCGAGCGTGTCTGTTCGCGTGTGCATGAATCAAATTGGCTTTGTACGGATGTGGACAGCGCCAAATGACTCCGTACCACGGGCACATGTGTTTGAATCTGAAAATAGAATACCGTGCCGTCAATGAATTTTCAGCAAGTTTTACCATCGTGCAAGACTTTCTTTTTTCGGAATAACATCACGACTGTAGCATAATTCCAGTGCCAACAGCAGACAAAACTCCATGTGCAGGTCACTTTGGTTCAGCTACAGTCATTGTAAACAAATATTTATAGCTCTGCGAACTTTTGCATGACATGAATTTCAAAAGCCAAATCTCTGTCGTTTGACTTGCAGCTCGAAGATTTGAGTCAAGTGTCTGTCTCTTTCATGGAAAGCGAGCGCGAGGTGGAGAGACAGAGAAAAAGAGAAAGAGGAGACAAGAAAGGCAGAGAGACAGGCAGGTAGAGAGACTGACAGAGAGACAAACTGACTGACTGACTGATTGACTTCAACCCTTTCGGGGATGGTCTCCTTGACCAAGAACGGACCGCATTTGTGAATCCACACGACTGTTCCCCTTCTGCTAATGAATGAAATAATTGCACGAACGAGAGTTTTCCTCGCCCCAAAACAACGAATGAAGATAAATTTTACTTGAATTGAAAACGTCCCAGCAGTTTTCGGCTTCTTTTGTCGGTGATTCTGATTACAGCAAACAGACTTGGTCCAAGGAAACCTCAAACTCCGCTTTTGTGTGAGCAGCGGTGTTTTGATGAATTGCAAAACCTCCTCAGCATATTTAATCAGATCACTCCAAAACTCCTTACCGTATCGTATTTCTTCCTCTGTCCCTGTTTTTGCGGACAACGAATTTCTGCTCAGTTTCGTCGTTGTGTGCGTTTTTCGTTGTGAGGATGTGATGGTCCGTGCACGGATCAACAAAGCTCACAACTGCCAGATGCCACGGCTTTCGGTTGATTTTACAGTGTCGGTGCGAGTGTGACTGGCTTTTTGATCCTCGTCTGTTGGTTGTGGGCTCATTGCAGTGGAGGCAGTCGTAAGCATCGCGTCACTTTAACTTAAACCGTTGTGCACACTTGAGGAAACTGAAAATTTTCTTTACTTTTCCGCCAAAATAGGAATTTTCACAAACAAAAACTTGAACATTTTAGAAGCTCGACCAAATTCACGTTTTGAACTCTTTGGAGTTGGCGAAGTTTTCTCAGGTGTGCACTTCGGGTACATTGACACCACTTCACTTCGGGCGTCAGCTGGACTTTCTGCGGATCAGGATAGAGCAGGGCCATGAAGGAGGTGGTGATTCTCGTCACCGCCCTGTTGACCATCACCCTGACGCAGGGACAGCACCACGGCCACCGCACCCGCCACCAAGGATACAGAGACCGATGTGAGTGGTCAACATTCTGTTTCGTGTGTATACGCGTGCATGTGGTGCAGATTGCAGATATTCAGGATGCGACAAGGGCATGCATGAGATTCAGCAGAAACATGCGAGACTGCACGGTCAACTTCTTTTCTTTTCGGAGAGATTTGAAGATGCTCACGTAACTTTGGACTTCTTCGGCTGAATTTTGAAATGATACACCACCGCATTAAATTCTGCCGTCATAAAAGAATTTCAGGGCAGAAAGTTCCGTACAAACGTCGTTTGTACCCCAGAGGCAGCTATAAAATTTCGCAGTCTTTTCTGATCTTGTCCCGAGAGAGCACCCTCACTGTTCTCGTCTGAACACGGAACGATCTCAGGGCGAAATGAGTCCTCCTTCTTTGAAACAAGTTGAAACAGAGAGGATTTCTGCCTCACGCCGCAATTCTACCGGCACTTTTATCGCACTTTGCTCATTTGTCGTACACTGTACTCGAAACTTGCACTGCAGCGAACGTGTGTGTGCACACTGTTTGAGACGTGACAAAACAATCACTGCAGATTTTGTTGTGTCTCGGTCAGCAACACTTTTTTGAAAGAAAGTTCTTGTTCACGCGTCCGCTGAGTTGTAGAACAGAACAACCGCAGATGGCATGCACCATACAGAAGCGCAACAAAGGAGAAACACTCTTACGATCACGCCTGTGTCATGCGTGGGCTTGCAGTTTTGCTGCAAACAGTACAGGAGCAAGAGGATCGTACGTGTGTGTGTGTGTGTGTGTGTGTGTGTGTGTGAGTGTGTGTGTGTTACGTTCACTTTTCGTTTGAACATTTTTCACTCACGCAGGTCACTTTCGATGTTTCAGACGCGAGCAACGTGGTTCCGTCGGGGCCGAGTTTGCGCGGAGAGGCGGGGCTGCCGGGCCTGCCCGGGCTGCAGGGGCCGCCGGGCCTGCCCGGGGTCTGCGACTGCCCCGAACCCGTCGGAGGCTGCGCCAGGGAGGGCGCTGTGAGTGCAGCCGCTGATTCTCAGAAAACACTTGATACAGGCTTGCAGCATTCACCGTGCAACTCGTTGGCAGCAACCCATGCACTTTGTAAAAGATGAAGCGCAAGGATGTTTGTGATCATCATTTTGTTAAATTGAGTTATCTTTTTTACAGGTACACATGTTTGACTACTATTACGACATGGCCGGATCCAATATCGGCGTTGGCAGCTTGGCGTTTGTCTCCGATTCAAAAGATATGTGGTTGAAAACCAAGGAAGGCTGGCAGAAGATTGGATGGCTGAAGTAATTCAACCAGAGAAAATCATGAAGAAAAGATCGTTTGTATATTTGGCATTTTGATACATGCACGCACGTACGTATCTTGAATGGATGGACGGCACGTTGTCATTTTACGCACACTGATCTCCAAACATCACATTTCATTTCAACCTCATGCAGTTGTTTCCTGTGGTCGTCCTGTGGTTTCCAGCCACAGACTGAGACTGAAGCATGAAAGAACACAATCGGAGAAAGGCACTTCAAGGGACAAAATTGACGTGGGGTCGGATCATGTGTTTTCTTGGGCACAGATTAATCCTGCGTGGTATTGTTTGTGGTATTTCCAAGCAGTGCATGCGAACGATAGCCTCGCAACTTGTGATTTCGCGCTGAGCAGGGAGTCTCTTCGGAATGAAACTGGTCCTGCAAAATCTAAATATTATTAGCGTGGCACGATGTGCTGATAAATATCCCGGAGAGTCAATTTGCTCAGCGCGGATGTGAAAACGATTGTGTTGGAAACACCAGGATCGCACCACGGGAGACACGCACACCGTTGTACAGTTTTCACACAAAAAAATAAACAAATGATCACAAGACACATTGTTCATGCTTTTCTTAAATTTGGTTAAACCTGCAGAAACACACACGCACGCATGCACACACGAGAATGTATGCCTGCGCGCTCACAGGGGTGGCACCAACCGCAAGTTTGAACTGCAGCACAGGTACAACATCTTCTGGCACTGACCCTCTCCGTCTGTGAAGAGGAGGCGACAAAATTAAACTGTTCGACAGGAACCAATCTGTGGAATCAGGGGGCTGCCACATGCCAGCCCAGTTTCACTTCGACTAACAAACCGTGGGGGTCAGACGGCTTGGGTCTCCTTGGATCCACCTCTACTGTCTCTCTCACACGCCCGGCTTCTTGCAGAACTTGTGAAGGAAATTTGTCCAACTCTCTGGAAATGATGATCTATCTTCATGCACCTGAAGAAGAACCTGCCACCTGCGACACTCCAAGGACGACGGTGTGCCCCCCCCCATAAAATCGTCTGTTGCTGTCACCTATCTCTCTCACTGCACAAGATTGTCTTTCAATTTTCTGCACTTGTTGATCCACCACCAGCAGGATGACAGCTTCCGTCCTGACTGTAGTGCATCTGATGATTTCGTCTCGGTAAACGAGTATTGGGTGCAGAAAAGCAGAACTTTTCCAGTCTGAAGCGAGGGCTTCATCAGAGCAGCATTTCGCGCGCCCTTCACTTTTACACACGAACGAGAAATTACGCCATCAAAATCTTTTCACTTTTTGTTCCGTTTTCAAGAGTTCGTCCAACACAGCTTGCAAAGGTGTCGCTGAGAGCATTCTGGAGATAAACTGCATTCATGGGGAGGCATTGAACATTTTCAGTCTTCAAACACAACTTGTTCGTGAAAGAGTTTTGCAAACGAAAACATTGTCCCAGGAGAAAGCACTTCAGGTTTCAAGCAGTCATTTCTTTCAACTGAATGTAGACATTTTTGAGGAATGTTTGTCCACCTTATCGTTGATTTGCTTGTTTTTTGCAGCCTGACTTGGTTTTCACCAAAAGGGGTCAGCGACAAAAAAGTTGCGCTCTTGACAGCCAAACCAGCGGACAATGGTCACAATCTTGTGCAATGCGACCAGGCGAGTTATCTTGTCTCATCGATATGCAAAATAGATGGGGACAAAAACACCGAGTATGTTCGTATCAGTGGATTCTTCAACATTTGGAACAAAGTAGCAGCAAATCTACGAATTTTTGCCTGCTTTTTGTTGTTATTCACAAATAATAATTGTGTTTCAATGGGTGGACGTCGAAATAACTTTGCGAAAAGAACAAACCAAATTGTGCAATCCACGCCGTTCTAATTTGGTTGCAGAAGAAATGTGTTAACTTTTCAGACAGTGCGTGAGGCAGCTTGATCTTTGAGACAAACCAAGCGCTTGATTTGAAGTGCTCTTCAGAGTAACTTTTTTGGAACTTCGAAGGGGATGCTTGAAATTGAATTTGTATGGCAAGAAAAAAGTTTTTGCATGGGCGGATAAAGGGCGTGTCCTCTGTACATGATACTGCGGTCACTTCGCCAGACAACTTGGTCGATAGAAATCAAATCATTTTCTCAACCCAAAAAGTTCACTGTCACCAACTTTGTTTTTTGTTTCTGGTTTCTCAGAGCGGTATCACAGAAAGAAGGTGACATTATTCGAGACAAAAAGAAGCGCAGGTGTATGGAAAAGACATTTTATTTTCTTTCAATAAAAATGCATTTCAACAATGTCAATACAGCAGCGTCCTCGTGAATTGCAACTCGATTACATGCAATTCGGAATTTACTCGCAGACTGACCGTTTGGGAGGGTTGGTCAAGCACCACAAGTTTATAAACCTTGACGTAATTGAAACGCGCAACGCACCTAAATGCGCTTTGTTCGCACACAGGATACCGGCAGCTTTCGTGTCACCGGCAGACAGTTCTCTTGGTGCAATGATCGAAAGCTTCCTGTTTTTGCTTTCTCTACACACAAAAAACGATCGCGCAGTCTGGACTTGACTAATGTTCAACAACAGTGTGCTATCCTTGAGCATCACTGAACAAAGCAGATATTTATAGAAACAAAATTCTTCAGGTCAAAAACAATTTTGGGAGCGTCTTGGTCTATTCTGCGTTGAAAGCATCATCCCTTTGCCAATTTTCGTCGGGGCTACATTTGTGTCGTTTTGGACCACTGCTTTGCCTTTGGACCCGACAGAATTTTCAGCGGTGTTGATTTCCGACAGGCGCAATATTATTCTGGATACAAACAGAATTCTGGACGGACCAATCCCAACATTTCATATGGGCCTGCGAAGCTACGCAATGATGTGGCGACCTTGAAAGTGAGCTATCTCAAAGATAAAGGCAACTTTTTCATCGCGTGAACTCACAAACAAAGTTTTTGCACAAGAAAGACACAAAAATGAATGGAAACTTTTACCCTGTTTGTTGCACCACGTTCACAGCAAATCTTTGCCACCGCTGAACGGTTCAAAAGTTGTGAAACAGTCAACGTTTTCTTGAGGCACCAAATAGGCTGCCAAAAAGACTCCGTCACGTGGAACAAGCATGCAGTCCAACACACTCTCTGTCCACGCGCACATCCACATGTATTCACAAGTAATACTGCAATATCTACATTTTGATTCAAGTGTTTTAGTTCATTCTGTTCTTCACGCAGAGGAGATTCAAGTGGTGGGAAGCCGCCCAGCCTTCAGCGCTCAGTTCGCAGGTGGCTCTGTCTGGTTCGGTTCAAGGACGAAGCAGCTCGCTCACAGCGCTTCGCCCAGTTGTTGACCCGGCGCTGAGATCTGGCGCAACACGTGCAGTTCGAGACAGATATTCTTCCATCAACGAATCTCGTCTCCTCCTTCTATCCTTGTTTATGCGCTTGCAGTGGAAGTGTTGCAGGACTTTTGGATCTGGATGACTTCTTGTGGATTTTTGATCTGGTTCCGCTGTGCTTCACTGAAAACAAAACATGGTACGTTTCAGTTGTCTGAAATGTGTCGTGCTGAAAATAGTAAAAAGAAAGAAACAACCGCCGAACGTATGAAAACTGCGGTCCGGTATGATATAGCGAGGTACCGGCATTTTTGCCAATTTTGATGAAAGTTTGTTCAATTCAAAGGAACGATCGAGTGTTGTTTCTCAAAATTTGGCAACTTTGAATCAAGAAAAATGTTTATGTGTTCCTGCTGCAAGGTTATTCGATCAAAACAGTCACACCGCTCGCTTCAAAATAAGCGGGATTTATGGGTTTTGGTTTTTTCCACGGGGCACGTCCTTCACCTGAAATGAACTCTGGCGCACAACTCATAACGAGCATGTTTTGCCGCTGTTGTGCCGGTTTGTGTTCACATATGGTGTCTGTGCTTTTTACACGCCAGCCTTCACTCACGATAAATGTTACCAATAAACTTTTGCAAAATGTCGCAGGTTTTTTCTTCCTTTTGCTTCGTTTTTTCCGGCTTCTGGTCTGGCAGAGCCTTGAACAAAATCTAGAGCGCCCAAGCCTTGTCTGACCTTTGGTTGACTCCCCCTGTCCAGTTGGATGAATGAAATGCTGCGCGTTCCCTGACCTTCTGCCCCAAGTTTACACATATTAATTTTTAATGCCAATGTACGCAATGAAACAAACTTTATTGCTCACCTCGAGGCTGCCGACTGAAGATGTATGAGAGCGCTGTGCTGAGCGAGGCGACGAAGAACAGCACGAAGGCGTAGAAGAGGCAGACGCCGAGGATGGTCAGTCCCTTGAGCAGACCGCCGCCAGAGTCGCCGAACGCGCTGTCGCCGGACGCGGTGCTCGACACGGACACGGACGATCTGCCGCTCGAATCGCTCGCCGTGCTCGATCTGCGGCTGTGCGCGCGCGAGCGTCCACAAGAGTCCATCATCGGCACGAAGTACTCATGATGCTCTTGGTGCAGCAAATGGAAATTTTCTTGCAATGTTGTTGTCAACGTTGCAGCCATTGTGGGTGCTGCTGCTGCTGAAAATTCTGATGCAACCGTGTTTAGAGCTCTGTCCTCTCTTAATGCTTCAGTGAGAATGATGATCACTCGTGGTTGTGTTGTGTCTAGATGCTCTGAAAAAACTGTTTACCTCACACGCAAAGATTGGGATATTGGCACGAATAAATTTGCATGGAAGAGGCATGCTTCCTGCACGTGATGGAGCTTTCATCTCCTCCCAGTCCGCGCTCAGCCAATGGCAGCTCAGTCTGTGTTATTCTATCTCGACAAGAGCGAGCTCCAGACGCTTGACTGATGATCAATGAGTTTATGTCCTCTTTGCCGCGAAATACGAACTGCTTTTGCGCACAACATTCATTTTCATTTTCAAACTCTCCGTCAAGAAAACCAAGCACACCTTTCCACGCGGCGTAAACAAAACAAAGTAGATACAAAACAAGAGCAAAGTGAGTGACTACAATACTGCATGGACTTTTTCAGAGCCAAAACAATCCACGAACAACAGAGAAAAGATCATGGAGCGCACGAGCGGTGTGCTGGCCAAAGATCATTCCGGTAATGTCAATGGCACCAGACCACTACTTTTCCCGAAAAATGGTCGGACAGGGTTCTCACACAAAAAATGGTTCCTGTGAAATCACACAATGACTTTTCGAGACCTTATGTGAGGTGAGAACCCATTTCTACCACGATAGGTTTTGTGATCGTAGAGTTGTATAACATGAATTTCCAACTGATCCCAACATTTTAGGATGGGGAGGGGGTCTGGTCCCAAAATTTGGGCTTGTGGCAGACGATCTGTATCAATTTCTGACGTCCTAAAATTTTGGAAACCCCCCCCTGCCCCTGTCGCAATGTCGACGCGCGTACACGCACCATACAACACATTTTCTGGTGACTGCATCAAACGCAGTCTCCCGACAAGGCGGTCGCGCTACGTACATTTTCACCTGTTCGAATAGTTCAGACCGATGGAAAAGACTCAACCTGTGTACGGACAGCACCATCGAACACTTGTTTTTTGACGTTTCGATGGAAACAGAACAACACAGCTGGAGTTACAATCAAATTCCGTGGGCAGAACACAAAAACTAAATCCACACCGTTCCAAGCGCCTCTTCAACACTTACAACTCACACAAGCAAAAATACTTGCACAGACACTGTGCGACGTGCATCAACAACAACGAAACCCTTTCTACTTTCGTAACTTCGCCAAACAGTCGACTGCACGAAGCCGTCACTTCGGCAGCACGAGCTCAGCATTGGGTCGAGCGAACAGTTCAGGCGCTGTCCGCATGATTCGTCGCGTCTCTTGAACCTGAACGTGGGAGGTTCTTGTTTGATTCAGCATGAAGCACGTGCGCCACAGTGCGTCAACTTTCCTTGTTGGACAAACGTGCGTTCAGCGTCAAAAGGAGAGTTTGAAAACACACTTTTGCAGACCAAACACAAGTTCAAAACGCACAAACCCACTTTCCTCCCGTTCCTCCAACCGCACTCTGGCATCAACCAGTTTTTCTGGACCAGTCCAAACAATTGCAAAACACTACAAAGTTTAGAACAGATGGAAAATTCCTTCACAAACAATCGTCACAGACTTGAACTTCACACCAGGTGACAGTGACTTCTCCGCACGGGAGAAAAACAACGCGCACAAGACAAAGATGGGCAAAATATGGAGACAAAGATGGGCAAAATATGGGCGTCTGGATTTGCAGTTTTGCAGCACTGTGTTTTTTATTTCACCCACCGAAAAACAGGAAGTAATTTCCAAAATCCCAACTTCATGCAAGGGCAAAATCTCTGGAGTGTGACATGACATTGTTCTTTGGAAAAGTGGCTTTGAGGCAGCAAATGCTTCAGACTTTCCTGAGTTTCTTCAGAAGCACACAGAAATAAATCGCTCGCGAAATGACACGGTTTTTGGATACCCGTGGTCGGCCTCTGAGAAATCCCCCCACCCGTGCAACACGATAGACAACACCCATGCATCGAGACACGTAGGTCTCAAAGGGCGAAAAGTACAAACACTACATCCGTCTCGAGTACCGCCCTTTGAACAGCACGAACGTCACTCGCAGCATTTATTTGTCAACAGAAAGTGCTGCAGGTGCAACAAGAAGTGAAGAGCAAGCATTGTATACAGGCGCGTCAAAAGCGCGATAGCCACTGGACCATTCAGGACAGGAGAAAGTTGTCCAGCTGCATGGTACCTCTTTCTCCAAGGGGTGACAATTGACAGCAGCCATCAACCTCAAGTCAGGTCATCACCAAAAACAGTCGCCATTGTCTCTGTTTCTCAGAAGCCATTGCCCGACCCGCTCCCCCCCCCCCCCCGGGGCGGCCCGGGGGGGGCCGCGGCCCGGCCGGGGCCCGGCAGGCAACTGT